>ERZ773147.3752-NODE-3752-length-11219-cov-2.791920_pt1 | contig 11219 bp, 8 predicted proteins | sample MGYA00580851_ERZ773147 | MGnify/ENA primary metagenome ERZ773147 (study PRJEB29015, sample SAMEA2737818) | human gut metagenome | biome: human gut; feature: human-associated habitat; material: faeces | place: China | collected 2012 ... | reverse complement strand
TTTCTTTTTCAATGGATTTCCGTTCAGATATATTCATTTTTGTTCACCAAGTAGTTATAATGCGGTTTAAAAGTGGGCTATATGATGATTTCTACATAGATCTGTACAATATTCTATTTTATAAGTAGGCTGTGCCGCTTACTTTTGTGTTGTAAATTCATTAACGATAAAACTATGAAATGCATAAGTGCTTTTTTAAGTCTGTGTCTGATAGCTGCTTTTGTAGTGGCGCAGCCGAACTATGACTTTTCGAAACTGAAACGCGAACATTTGGGACGCGGTGTAATTGCCATCAGAGAGAATCCATCTACTGTTGCCGTGTCTTGGCGTTATCTGTCCTCCGATTCGATGGACGAATCTTTTGATGTTTATAGAAACGGTGAAAAGGTAAACAAGCATCCGATAAGAAATGCGACTTTCTTTCAGGATATATATAAAGGTACGGAATCCTTACTTTATACCGTCAAAGCTATCCAATCAAAAACGGAAAGCAATTATCAACTGCCGTCCGATGCTCCGGCAGGTTATCTGAACATCCCGCTGAATCGTCCTGAAAACGGTACGACTCCGGCAGGACAAAGTTATTTCTATGCTCCTAATGATGCCAGTATCGGCGATGTAGACGGTGACGGGGAATATGAGATTATCTTGAAATGGGATCCGTCGAACGCACACGATAATTCGCATGACGGTTACACCGGAGAGGTATATTTCGATTGTTATAAATTAAACGGGCAACATTTATGGCGCATTAATCTGGGACGTAATATACGTGCCGGTGCACACTACACCCAGTTTATGGTGTACGACTTCAACGGGGACGGCAGGGCCGAGATGGCTGTCAAGACCGCGCCCGGCACCCGGATGACCCGCTATGCGCCGGACGGCACGGTGCTGTGGCAGCGCTACATCACGATGCCCCGCAGCGACCTGGAAGCCGGGTATTCCCACAGCGACAACTATGTCTGCTCGGCCGAGGACTACCGGCTGCACCTGGCCGACGTCTTTGCCGGCTGGCGGGATCATCCCGAGGTCCGGTCCGGCCGCTGGCCCGACACGCTGGAAGCCTGTTTCGGCATCCCGCAGCGGTACGACTACCCGCTGAGCCGCCAGGACGCCGAGGCGATGGCGGACTATTTCATCCGGGAATACGCCCCCTCCCGCAGCGAGCGCAACCATCTGGAAAAGTTCGAGGGCTTCATCTATTCCGGCCCCGAGTACCTGACGATGTTCGGCGGCGACGGCCGCGAACTCGAGACCATTCCCTTCAAGTTCGGCCGCGTGGACGACGGCCTGCTGTGGGGCGACTACGCGCTGCCCCGCATCGAGCCCTGCAACCGGGTGGACCGGTTCAACTCCGGCGTGGCCTACCTGGACGGCGAGCATCCCAGCCTGATTGTCTGCCGCGGCTACTATACCCGCGCCACCCTCGTGGCCTACGATTTCCGTGACGGCCATTTCTCGGAGCGGTGGAGCGTCGATTCCGGCTTTGTGCCGATGGATAACCCCTTCCGGGATGCGGGCTGTCACCTGGCGCGGGGCAGCGATCCGGTGTTCGGGGCGCTGGCCGGCCAGGGCAACCACAGCATTTCCACCGGCGATGTGGACGGCGACGGCTGCATGGAGATTGTCTGCGGCGCCGCGGTCATCGACCATGACGGCAGCCTGCTGTATTCCAGCGAAGGAACGCTGCCCGACGGCACCCCGGCCAAGTTCGGCCACGGCGATGCCATGCACCTGGCCGACATCGACCCCGACAGCCCGGGCCTTGACCTCTTCAATGTCTTTGAGGGGGCCGAAAATGCGCCCTACGGCTGGGCACTGCGGGATGCCGAGACCGGTGCAGTCCGGTTCGGCGAGTACGCCGAGGAAGATCTGGGCCGCTGCATGATCGGCAAGATCGACCCCGCCACCCGCGGCCTGCAGGTCTGGGTCAAGGAGGTCTACGACTGCCGCGGCAACCGCCTGCCCCTCGAAACGCCCGGCACCAACATGAAGATCTACTGGGCGGGGGACCTCTCCACCCAGGTCACCGACGGCCGGGATTATCTGCACGGCCCCAAGTGCGGCGCGGTCAACGACCTGACCCACGGCACGATGCTGATGCCCAGCGGCACCGCCACCAACAACGGCACCAAGGGCAACCCCTGCCTGGTGGCCGACATCTTCGGCGATTTCCGCGAGGAACTGCTGCTCCGCCTGGAGGATGATTCGGCAATCCGCATCTACACCTCCACCGACCTGACCCACCACAAGCTCTTCACCCTGCTGCATGACCCGCAGTACCGCTGCGGCGTGGCCTGGCAGAACAACTGCTACAACCAGCCGGGGTACCCCTCCTTCTACTATGCAAGCGATATGGACTTTGCCAACGTCCTGCCCCAGCTCCGGGCCAGGCCGACGGTCTATCTGGCCGCGGACTCGACGGTTCAGAGCTACACCGAGGCCGAAGCCCCCCAGACCGGCTGGGGCCAGCAGCTCTGGCGCTGCCTGCGCGGCGCCAACCTCTGCCGGGTGGATACCCGTCCCGGCTGCCCCTTCCCCCAGGAGCGCCGCTACCATCTGCCCGACCTGACGATCGACAACTGTGCGATGGCCGGCCGCAGCAGCCGTTCCTTCCGGGAGGAGGGACGCCTGGCGGATATTGAGGCCTCGCTGCGGCCCGGGGACTACCTGGTGGTCCAGTTCGGCCACAACGATGCCTACCGCGAAAAGGCCGAGCGCTATGTGGCGCCCGAGGCGTTTGGCACCTCGCTGCAGCCCTACCTCGACGCGGCCCGGCGCCACGGCGCAACCTGCATTTTTGTCTCTCCGGTGGCGATGCGCATCTTCGATGAGAACGGTGTCTGCCACCCGAGCTTCCCCGAATACCGCGAGGCGATGGCCCGGTTTGCCCGGCAGGCCGGCGCGGTCTGGCTGGACCTGGGCGCCGCCACGGCGGCCGCGGTCACGGCCACCGGCGCCGAACACGCCAAATCCCTCTACCTGTGGCACGGCGACAAGCACGACGACGCCCACCTGCAGCAGGCCGGCGCCCTGCGTTTTGCCCGCGCCTTTGCCCGTCTGGTGCTGCAAAGCACCGATCCCCGCCTGGATGTTCTGAAAGCTGCCTTTGAGGAGGAATAAACAATGGCTATCGGAGATCTGCTTCATCAAACGCCCGTCACAACGCCCGATCCCTACACCGGCTGCCCGGTCACCCGGCTCACGCCGCCCGACCACACCAGCCATCATATGTACTTTTATAACCGCATGGTCACCTCGGACAGTTCCCGGCTGCTCTACTGTGCCGAGATCAACGGCCGGCGCAACCTCTACCTGATGGAACTGGCCACCGGCGATGCCGTCCAGCTGACCGAGGGTGACGCCCTCGACGATTACGGCGCGATGATCTCGGCGGATGACAAGTCCGTCTACTACCAGCAGGACCGCAAGGTCTGGAAGCTGGACCTGGCCACTCTGCAGCGCACCTGCCTGTATGCCGCGCCGGACGGCTGGGACTGCGGCAACTGGGGCATGAGCGATGACAACCGCTATCTCGTCATGACCGAGACCCGCCGCGACACGCTGCCCGACCTGACCGGCAAGAAGGGCTGGGAATTCTTCCCGCTGACCTGCGCCGCCAAGCCGCTGTGCCATATCGTCTATCTGGACACCCAGACCGGCGAACACCACATCGTCGTGGAGGACCGCTGCTGGTTCGGCCATGCGCAGCTGCGCCCCGGCGATCCCGACACCATCCTGTTCTGCCACGAGGGCCCCTACGACATGATCGACGCCCGTCTGTGGCTGATCCAGAGCGACGGCAGCCGGTACCGCTGTGCCCGGCCCCAGCCCAAGGATGTCATCATCACCCACGAGTTCTGGATGCCCACCGGCGACCGTCTGGCCTACGTCTACCGCAAGGCGGACGACGGCAGCACCGAGACCATCCGGATGATGCGCCCCGAAACCCTCGAGGAGGAGCTCTTCATGCCCTGCCTGCCCTATGCGCACTTCATCTGTGACCGGCAGCGGCGCTGGTTCGTCGGCGACTGCCAGGGCCAGGAAACGCCCATCCATCTGCAGACCGGCGAGGGCCGCGGCCAGGAAGTCCGCAACGACTTCATCTATCTGGTGGACATTGCCCGCAAGAAGGAGATCCCGCTGTGCTACCACGGCACCAGCTGGACGACCATCCACGGCACCCCGCAGGACGCCCACCCGCATCCCTGCTTCACGCCGGACGGCAGCGGGGTGGTGTTCACCTCCGACCGGGAAGGCAAACCCTGCGTGTATCTTGCCAAAACCGCGGGCGCTGCGGCGAAAGGAGAATGACAATCATGGAATGGCCCAAACTGAAGAATATCTACATCTGTTTCCCCGGCGGACGCCACAAGGTCCTGACAATGAGCTTTGATGACGGCCGGGTGGAGGACCGCCGCCTGGTGGAGCTGTTCAACCGCTACGGCGTGCGGGGCACCTTCAACCTCAATGCCGGGCTGCTGCTGGATGACCGCGTTCCGCCCAGCGAGTGGCGGGACCTGTACCGCGGTCACGAGGTCGCCTGCCACACCTGCCTGCATCCCACGATCGCCCGCAGCCCGCTGGATCAGGTGGCCCGCCAGATTCTGGAGGACCGCCAGGGGCTGGAATCCGTCATGGGATACCCGGTGCGGGGGCTGGCCTACCCCAACGGCAGCTGGACGCCCGAGATCGCGGCGATGCTGCCCTCGCTGGGCATCCGGTACGCCCGCGTCGTCGGCGACACCCACGACTTTGCGATTCCCAATGATTTCATGACCTGGAAATCCACCTGCCACCATACCCATCAGCTGCTGGAGGACGGAAAACGGTTTGCGGCGCTGTTCAAGACCCAGTATCTGTACATGATGTATGTGTGGGGACACAGCTTTGAATTTACCTGCGAGGCCGACTGGGAGCAGATGGAACGGTTCTGCGATCTGGTGGCGGGCCGCGAAGATACCTGGTATGCGACCAATATCGAGATTGTGGACTATCTGGAAGACGCCCGCCGTCTGCAGTTCACCGTTGCGGCGGACATCGTTCACAACCCGGCGGCCCGGTCCATCTGGATCGAGGTGGACGGCGACCGGATCGAAATTCCCGGCGGCGCCACGGTGCAGCTTTCATGAGGGGGAGACTTGATTTTCCCCGGGCAAACTCGTATGATCTAGGGATGGGACCGCGAAAGCTGCCGCGGTTCCTTCGCCGGACTGCCCGCGGCGGCAGGGCGTCCGGCCGGATCGGATACTCCGCCGCGACAAGGGAGGAGACTAGTGGAATTCCCGAAACCTACCAACCGTCAGACCGCGAAGGAAAAACAGCGCAGCCGGTATGAGACGCTGATCTTTACCCGTCTGGTCCTGCTGGTCGCAGTCCCGCTGCTCATTGTGGGCCTGCTGTGCGGCATCCTGTACTACCGCAGCGAGCCCGCCCGCGGCCGCGCCAAACTCGGCGAGGTGGCCGGCAACGCTTCGATGCGGATGACAAGCGTGTTTGACGGACTGCGCAGCTATTACCTGGCGGCCCTGCGAAATTCCAGCTTTACCTGGATGGAAAGCTGTTCGGAAATCCCGTACAGCCGGTACAGCGACCTGCGGGATGCCCAGGAGCTGCTGCGGGGCGGGACCTATATGGATTCCTATGTGGTCGGGTACGAATACATCAATCTCCGCTACGGCTGGGTGCTGAGCAACTACGGCACCTTCCCGCTCGAGCAGATGAAAAATCAGGAGGAAATCCGCACCTTCATCGACAACCAGGCCAGCCAGACCGCCACCCTCTACTGGGTCAACCGCACCGGTGCGGCGCCGCGCCAGACCTCCAGCCTGTGGCTGAACGTGTCGGGGCAGTGCCTCGTGGCACGGATCACCTCGGCCAAGAACGGCCTGGTGGGAATGCTGCTGATCCATCTCGATATGGAATACCTGTCCGAGCTGGCAGGGGAGTGGAAGTCGCTGGGCTATGACGTGGTGCTGCTCGACGCGAACGGCGAGACCGTCACCACCACCGACACCGAGCTGGCCCACGCGCTGGCCGATGCCGGCGACCTCTCGGACGGGCATCTGCGCATCCCCGGCACCATCAGCAACTACCTTGTGCAGGGCCAGGCCATCAACTTCAACGGCATCACCTGTTATGCCGCCTACGACGAACAGCAGAACCTCGGGTCCAGCGTCGCGGCCTTCTGGGTCTCGGTGCTCATCCTGCTGGCCACGGTCGTCGTGCTGCTGGTCTGCCGGTGGAACAGCGCCTTCCTCTATCGTCCCATCCGGGAACTGCTCGACCAGGCCTACGATGTGTTTGGCCGGCGGGAACAGAACCAGGACGAGTTCGACTATCTGACCTCCAGCGTGACCCGCGCTGCCCAGAACCAGAAGGATATGCAAAAGCTGGTACAGGCCCAGCGCCGCCAGCTCGAACAGCAGTTCCTGCTGCACATCCTGCGCAGCGAGGCCAGCCTCGAGGCCATCCACAGCACGATGCAGGAGTTCGGCATCCAGCCCTTTGCCTGCTACCGGCTCCTCGTGCTCAGCATTGTCTTTGAAAAGCAGATGACCGGGTCGGTGCGTGAGGCGGTCGCCCAGACCGTCGCCCAGCGCCTTCCCGCCGAAATCTGCCGCCGGCTCTTCTTCTGTCCGGTGGCCGTGGATGCCACGGTGGTCATGGTGGCCGGCGCCGAGAACGAGGAAACGCTGGCCCACAACGTCGAAACCGTCTACAAGGGCGCGGCCAAGGTGGTCAGCGCCGGGATGGGCTGCCGGTGTGTGGCGGGCGTCAGCCGGGTTTTCACAAGCCCCGAGCAGATCGCCTCGGCCTGGCACGAGGCCAGCGAGGCACTGCGCAGCCGGGGCGCCGCGTCGGAGGAGATGCGCCAGGACCTGACCTACTACACGACGGCCGAGGACAACCACACCGAGCACGGCTATGACACCCTGCTGGAAAACGAGATCATCGCCGCCATGACGGCCTGCAACAAGCGCGAGACCGAGCGGCTCATCGGCGTCTTTCTCGAACGGCTGGAGGAAAAGGGCGTGCGCGGCTATGAGCGGATGTTCTATCTCCAGCGTCTGGTCAGCACCCTGCTGATGGTGGCTGAAAACGCCGGCCTGTCGGTCAGCAAGGTATTGTCCAACCACAGCGACAACCTGTTTGCCGAGATCAGCCGCATTTACAGCAACGACAAGATGCGCACCTTCCTCGTGGAGGAGGTCGCCGTCCCGGTCATGGACCTGCTGGGCAATTTCCGGCGGGACAATACCAGCGAGCTGGTCAAGAACGTGATCGCCCTCATCAAGCAGACCAACGGCGACCTGACCCTCAACGAGTGCGCCGAAAAGCTCAACTATTCGGCCAGCTATATCTGGAAAGTCCTCAAGAACGAGCGCAACACCAACTTCACCGACCTCGTCGCTTCCCAGAAACTCGAGATGGCCAAGGAACTGCTGCTCACCACCGATATGTCGGTGGCCCAGGTGGCCGACACGCTGCACTACTCCAACGTGCAGAACTTCATCCGGTTCTTCAGCCGCGAGGTCGGCATGACCCCCGGCAAGTACAAAAAAGAATACCAGACGGGCAAGAAAAAGCCCTGACGGCCCGCACCCCCGACGGTTGTTCCGCCGGGGGTATTTTTTTGCCCCGCAACGCAAACACTAGCTGCGGAAAAAAAGTTTGCAGAAGGGGGTTGACAAAATGAACTGTAAATTATATAATTACAGTGTAATCTGAAACAAAAAGATTTACAGTTTAGCACCGACACGGTGCAAAAATCCGAACACCTACCTTATATATAAAGGAGAAGTATTATGAATAAGAATCCTCTGACTTCCGCCAATTTTGACCAGACCATCGCCAACGGTGTGACCCTCGTGGATCTGTGGGCGCCGTGGTGCGGCTACTGCCGCCGGATCGCCCCGGCCGTTGAAGCGCTGGCCGATGAGCTGGACGGCCGCATCCGGGTTGCCGGCGTCAATGTGGACGACGCGCCGGATGTCGCCGCACGGTTCGGCGTCAACACCATCCCCACGCTGCTGCTGTTCAAGGACGGCCGCCTGCTGGGCCGGCCCTTTGTGGGACCGCGTTCCCAGGCAGACATCCGGGAATATCTGTCGGCCAACGGCGTACTGTAAGACAAGGAGGCAGCCATGAACAACGCGGTTGATGTACTGGTGCTCGGCGGGGGACCCGGCGGCTACACGGCCGCGCTCTATGCGGCGCGGGCAGGTCTGTCGGTCCTGGTGCTGGAGCGGCTCTCCGCCGGCGGCCAGATGGCCACCACCGGCACGGTGGAGAATTACCCCGGCTTTGAGGACGGGGTGGACGGGTTTGAACTGGGCGAGAAGATGCAGCGCCAGGCCCAGCGCTTCGGCGCCCGGACGGTGCTGGCCGAAGTCCGCGAGGTTGCGCTGACCGAGTCCCCCAAGCGGGTGGAGACCGACCGCGGCACCTTCCTGGGGCGCACGGTGGTGGTGGCCACCGGCGCCGAAGCCCGGGAACTGGGCGTCCCCGGCGAGGCGGCTCTGCGGGGCCGCGGGGTGAGCTACTGCGCCACCTGCGACGGGATGCTCTACCGCGGGCGGGAAGTGGCGATCGTGGGCGGCGGCAACACCGCCGTCGGCGATGCCCTGACGCTGGCCCGGCTGGCCGGGCGTGTGACGCTGATCCATCGGCGGGACGCGCTGCGGGCCTCTGCCGTTTACCTTGACAAGCTCCGGGAAAATGGTGTAAATATTGTATGGAACACCGAGGTCAAGGCGCTGCAGGGCGATGACCGGCTCACCGGCCTGGTCCTGCGCAACAAGGTCACGGGGGAGGAAAGCACCCTGCCGGTGGACGGCCTGTTTGTCGCCGTCGGGCGCCGGCCCGAGACCGCTCTGTTCCGCGGGCAGCTCGAAACCGACGAGGCGGGCTACCTGATCGCCGACGAGACCACCCGGACATCGCTGCCCGGCGTCTACGCGGTGGGCGACGTGCGCCGCAAACCGGTCCGTCAGATCCTGACAGCCGCCGCGGACGGTGCCGTTGCCGCACATTATATCGAGGAATATCTGGCCGGGAACCGGGCGTGACGCCGCTTCCCGGTACGCAACGGGAGGAACGGCATGAAGAGCGATTTCAGCGTGGCGGTCCATGCGCTGGTGTATCTGAGCGTCAAGGGCTGCACGCTCTCCAGCGATGCGCTGGCCGACAACATCTGTACCAACGCGGCGCGGGTGCGCAAGGTCATGGCCCGCCTGAAAAAGGCCGGCCTGGTGGGCGCCCGGGAGGGAAGTGAGGGCGGTTTCTGCCCCCAGGTTCCCCCCGCCGAGCTCACGCTGGACCGGGTGGCGGCCGCCGTGGACACCGCCTTTGTGGAGTCCGGCTGGCACAGCGGCGCCGCCGACCGCAACTGCGCCATCTGTGCCGGCATGGCCGGCGTGATGGATGAGATCTATGCCGATCTCGACGCCGGCTGCCGCCGCCGTCTGGCCGGTGTGACCATCGCCGATATCGAGGACCGTCTTTTTGCGGGCAAGCCGCTCTTTGCGGCGGAACAGGAGTTGACAGATGGGATTTGATCTGTCCGTCGGCATCTCGGCGGTGACCGTTTTCCTGCAGGGGCTGCTCAGCGTCTTTTCCCCCTGCGTGCTGCCCCTCATCCCGCTGTATATCGGGTATCTGGCCGGCGGAACGGCGGCGGTGCAGCCGGACGGCACCATCCGCTATCCGCGTCGCCGCGTGCTGGTCAACACCCTGTTCTTTGTGCTGGGCATCAGCTTCGCCTTCTTCCTGCTCGGCATGGGCTTCACGGCGCTGGGCCGCTTCTTCAGCGGCAACCGCACCCTGTTCACCCGGTGCAGCGGCGTGCTGATCCTGGTGTTCGGCCTGTACCAGCTGGGCATCTTTGGCCGCAGCAGCGCGATGGACAGCGAACACCGCTTCCATCTGCCCCTCAACCGGCTGGCCATGAACCCCCTGACCGCGCTGCTCCTCGGCTTTACCTTCAGCTTTGCCTGGACGCCCTGCGTGGGTCCGGCGCTGTCCGGCGTGCTGCTCATGGCCTCCAGCGCGCCCGAGCGGGGATTTTTGCTCATCGGGGTGTACACCCTCGGCTTTGTGATTCCCTTCCTGCTGGTGGGACTGTTCACCGGCACCGTGCTGGACCTTTTCAAAAAATACCACAACGTCGTGCGGTATACCACCCGCATCGGCGCCGTCCTGCTGATCCTGATGGGTCTGATGACGCTGACCGGCTTCACCGGGCGGCTCAGCGGGGTGCTGTCCCAGACGGGCGGCAGTCCGTCGGCCTCGTCCGGTGCGGCGCCCCAGGTCACCGCCACGCCCGCTCCCACCGAGGAGCCCGAGACCGACCCCGACGCCATCCCGGCCCCCGACTTCACGCTGGTGGACCAGTACGGCGAGGAACACACCCTGTCGGAATACCGCGGCAAGACGGTGTTCCTGAACTTCTGGGCCACCTGGTGCGGCCCCTGCCAGAGCGAGATGCCCGAGATCCAGTCGCTCTATGAGTCTTACGGCAGCAACGGCGAGGACCTGATCGTGCTGGGCGTCGCCAACCCCAGCAGCGCCGAAAATCCCCGCGCCGTGGACGGCAGCATCGACGAGGTCAGCGGATTCCTGTCGGACAACGGCTACACCTTCCCGGTGGTCATGGACACCACCGGCGATGTGCTCAGCGCCTACGGCATTTCCGCCTTCCCGACCACCTTCATGATCGACACCGAGGGCAACGTCTTCGGCTATGTGACCGGTCAGCTGACCGCCGACATGATGGAGAGCATCGTCACCCAGACCATGACCGGGCAGCGGGTCTCCTGAACCACAACGACAAAACGCCCCCGCAGATTCTGTGGGTGCTCATAAGAAAGTAATTGCAGAAATTACGATTATGGCATCTGTCAGACGGGGGTGGTAAACGAGATAACGGGTATTCGGTGCAAAATCCGAGTACCCGTTATTTTTTTGCCCTTAACTGAAAGCAATAGATTTATTCACAGTTTTCGAGTATAATGAAGCTATAATCATCCTATCCCAACCAATCCGAGATTATTTCAAAAAATCTTAAAAAATTTTGGAAACATTGGAACAATTCAGCCCTTCTCATGCCATATATAGTAGAGGGCTATTTCAAAACGATTGGAGGTGACGCTTTTGGACAAGCAGAAAGGCCCGACAGGTTTTATTGTAGTGCTGCCCGGTGAGGTCATCGAGAT
>ERZ773147.3749-NODE-3749-length-11225-cov-6.779499_pt1 | contig 11225 bp, 8 predicted proteins | sample MGYA00580851_ERZ773147 | MGnify/ENA primary metagenome ERZ773147 (study PRJEB29015, sample SAMEA2737818) | human gut metagenome | biome: human gut; feature: human-associated habitat; material: faeces | place: China | collected 2012 ... | reverse complement strand
GATTTCCAGAAGATTTGCGTTCACGCTACGCATTACGATGCTGTAATTAATCATACTATGTTATGCTTTAAAGAGTTTATTTAATCACAATTTCCCAGATGCTTTTTCTTGTCCTTTTCAGAGTCTTCATTGATGACCGGCGCCTGTCATCTTTTGCTCCCTGTCTCGGTCTTCATAGATGACCGCCTTTAGGTACAAGATAGCTTTCTTTCGATTGCTGATGCAAAGGTACGAAAAAGCACTGTAGGAAGCAATACTTTTCCGGCAACTTGAATTCAGTTTTCCGGAATCTTGTGAAATGGAGCCTTTCGAGAGTAGGTGAGGGGAGTCATGGCAACGGGCTGCATCCGGTCATTAGTGACCGGTCATTATCGGTCATTAAGAAAAATCACTTCCGGTCATTTAGCCCCTATAATATATATTAAATATTTTAATATTATATTATAGCTCTTTTTTCGCCCCCCGAAAACCTTAATGACCGAAAATGACCGGGCATTAATGACCGGATTCTGAGGCTTTAATTAATACTCTTTTAATGCTAGTACTGTACTTGTAATTTGTTCTGTATTAATGATTTATAATAAGGCATTTAAGTTTTTGTCAGTATATAAATGTATAGGAATAAGCTACATATGTCAGCGTCCTTTCCTACAATGTTGTAGCTTCTTTGCCCCACTTTTCGCCTTCCCTTCGCTCTCATTTCTGCCATAAATGCCCTTTCTTTGGAGCATGAATTGATGTGAGGAAGAGCATTTTTCACCCTGATTGAGGGGATAAAAACACCTTCCTAACTCCCATATTTTGCATTTTCCGTTAAATAACGTGATAAAATTCTTTGGTTTGCCAACTTTTTATTATCTTTGCTAGCAATTAACAAAATATTGACGTAGCAATAGTCCGGAAAGCTAGAAACTACATAATAACAATAGTGAGATGGAAAGTTGTAACTTATTGATATACAGAGCTTTAGGGGGGGGGTAATTTTGCTCAGGCAAAGTTAGTCCAATATCATCATGTTCTTATTCGCAGGCGAATATTATCTTATTTTTATATGATAATGGTCGCTTTTTTTATGCTTTCTTCCACCGCCTGTTCTAGCGACGAAGAAACAGAAAAATCAGAGGTTTTTGATTACAAAACCACATTTTTAGCCCACGAATGGCAGATTTCAGCCCTTTATCAGCGCGTTGGAAGTATCTTTATCGACGTAAAAGAGGCTCCTTTGTTCTGCCGTTTCACCTTAGACGCTATTTATTTCTCTGAAACGAAGGAAGTGAACCACTTCGACGAAGGCGGTAAAATAACCCAAACTACCACCGAAAACGTTGCTTGCGGTCAGTACACCTATTTAATAAAGGAGAATAAAATACAGATAGATAATCAGATATTCACCATTACTGACAACAACGGGACCCTCGTTCTGCAGAACGAGGACTGGAAGCTTGTGCTCGTAGAAAAATAAACATATTATGGCTAAGAAACAAGATACAATCAGCATAGGTTTTGAAGAGAAAATATGGAAGGCTGCCGACATTCTGAGAGGCAACCTCAGCGCTTCGCAATACGAGGGCGTGGTGCTCGGACTCATCTTCTTGAAATACATCAGCGACCGCTTCGAACAGAAATTCCAGGAGTTGCAGGGCGACGAATACGCCGACCCGGAAGATAAGGACGAATACACCGCCGAGAACATCTTCTTCGTGCCTGCTGAAGCCCGATGGAGCAAGATTAGTGCTGCTGCCCACACACCGGAAATAGGCGTGATAATAGATGAAGCACTTACTGCCATTGAGCGTGAAAACGAAAGACTGAAGGGCATTCTGCCTAAGAATTTCGCCCGTCCGGAGCTTGACAAGCGCCGTCTGGGCGATGTGGTAGATCTCTTTACGAACATAGAAATGCACGATGCTGGCGAGGAGAAAGACCTGCTGGGCAGAACCTACGAGTACTGTCTGCAGCAGTTTGCCAGCCTGGAGGGCAAGAATGGTGGCGAGTTCTATACGCCTTCCTGCATTGTCCGCACGCTGGTAGAGATACTGGAGCCTTACGAGGGCAGAGTCTATGACCCTTGCTGCGGAAGCGGTGGTATGTTTGTGCAGAGCGCCAAGTTTATAGAGCGTCACAAGGGAAACCTGCGCAAGATTAGTATCTACGGTCAGGAGGCAAATCCTGATACGTGGAAGATGGCGCACATGAACCTTGCCATCCGTGGCTTGGATGCGAACCTGGGCAATATCTTTGCCGATACATTCTATGATGACCAGCACCCTACGCTGAAGGCAGATTACATTCTTGCCAATCCTCCTTTCAACCTCAGCGACTGGGGGCAGAGTGCGCTTCAGGAAGATGTGCGCTGGCAGTATGGTTTGCCACCAGCTGGCAACGCCAACTTTGCGTGGATGCAGCACATGATTCACCATCTGGCACCTAACGGAAAGATTGGTTTGGTGCTGGCGAATGGTGCGCTTTCGAGTCAGAGTGGCGGCGAGGGACAGATTCGCCAAGCCATCATCGAAGCCGACCTGGTAGAGGGAATCGTGGCTTTGCCTTCGCAGCTGTTCTACAGTACGGGTATTCCTGTAAGTCTTTGGTTTATCAGCCGCAACAAGGCGCAGAAGGGCAAGACCGTGTTTATCGACGCCCGCAATCTGGGCACGATGGTTACTCGCAAATTGCGTGAGCTGATGCCTGATACGGATATAAAGAAGATTACCGACACCTTCCATGCTTTCCAGCAGGGAACCCTGGAGGATGAAAAAGGCTTCTGTGCCGTATGCACCACTGAGCAGATTGCTGCTCAGGACTACATCCTGACTCCTGGCAGATACGTAGGAATTGCCGAAGACGAAGGTGACGGAGTGCCTTTCGAGGAGAAAATGACGAATCTTACCGGTGAGCTGAAGCAGCTGTTTGAGGAAAGCAAGAAGCAGGAAGAGGAGATCAGATTGCAGTTGAAGAAAATTGGATGGGAGGTGTAAGGTATGGAGTGGAAAGAAGTTAGATTGGGGGATGTGTGTTCTAGAGTATGTAGTGGTGGAACTCCAAAGAGCACGAATCTTTCATATTATGGAGGTGAGATTCCATGGCTAAATACAAAAGAGATAGATTTCAATAGAATTTATTCTACAGAAAAGACTATCACAGAATCCGGTTTAAGCAATTCATCTGCAAAATGGATTGTTCCGAACACGGTAACGGTTGCAATGTATGGGGCAACAGCAGGAAAATCATGTATCGTAAAAGTTCCAATGACGACCAATCAAGCGTGCTGTAATTTGACGATAAATGAAGAGGTTGCTGACTATGAATTTGTATATTATACGTTGAAAAACGATTATACAACTTTGGCTTCATTAGCTAACGGAGGAGCTCAACAAAATCTGAATGCCCAAATAATAAAGGATTATGTTTTGCAAATGCCTTCGCTTGCCGACCAGCGCCGCATCGCCTCCATCCTTTCTTCTCTCGACCGGAAGATAGAGTTGAACAACAAGATCAATGCTGATTTGGAGGAGATGGCGCAGGCTATTTTCAAGAATTGGTTCGTTGACTTTGAGCCTTTCAAGGATGGTAAGTTCGTGGATAGTGAATTGGGGATGATTCCGGAAGGATGGAAAGTAGGAACTCTAGGAGATATTACGAAGAATAAATCTGCAAAAGTAAAGGAAAGAAACGATGTAAAGGTTCTCTCGCCGGTAACAACTGGTGAACTTGTATTGTCGGAAGAATACTTTACCAAGCAGGTTTTTAGTTCAAGCATAGCTAAATATAAGATAGTAAACAAAGGAGATTTCGCTTACAATCCTGCACGAGTTAATATCGGTTCGCTAGGAAGAAACGAATTTGATTTTGACGGATGTGTAAGTCCTGTTTATGTGGTATTTTCTGTACTAGATGGCTATGAGAATTACTTCGATTTGTTTAGAAAGACAGATTTCTTTAAAGATTCTGTCGCTTCTTTAGCTATTGGAGGTGTAAGACAATCACTCAGTTATGATGACTTGAGTTCGATTGAAGTTATCATTCCTAGCGAAAATGCCGTTGAGGAGTTTAATAATCTCTACAATCAGATGAAGAAAACTATCAAAGCGAATAAGCTAGAGAACTCCCGCCTCTCCACTCTCCGTGACACCCTTCTCCCTCGCCTCATATCAGGCGAGATAGAAGTCCCGGAATAAGAAGAGCTACGAAAGAAAATAACGAGAAAAATATAAAAAAATAACATTATGGCAGACGACAAGAAATTCACCGAAGACGCATACGAGCAAACGCTCATTGCCCTGTTCCGGGACGAACTGGGCTATGCGTACGAATGTGGCTACGACGTGGAGCGCGACTACAAGGAGCCTTTCTATCGTGCCGATTTGGTCGCCTCGATGCGACGGCTTAATCCTCAACTGCCAGCCGATGCAATGGATGAAGGAATCAAGCAAATCACCAACATCAGCATCGGTACTTTAGAACAGAACAACGAGCAGTTTACACTCTGGATGCAAAACGGTCTGGAGGTGGGATTCCTGGAAGATGGCGAAGAACGAACAGCCCTGATGAGGCTCATCGACTTCGACCACCCCGAAAGAAATCTCTTCAAGGTGGTGAACCAGTGGCGAGTGGAAGAGTATAAGAACAAGCGCTGCGATATGGTGGTGATGGTCAACGGATTGCCCCTCGTGGTGGTGGAGCTGAAAAGCGCCATTTCCGAAGATGCAACCGTAGAAGATGCCTACAAGCAGATCAAGAACTATCAGCAGAGCATCCCGAGCCTCTTCAGCTACAACGCCTTCAACGTAATCAGCGACATGAGCGAGACCCGTGCCGGAACCATCACCGCCAAGCTAGAACGCTACATGGAATGGAAGACCATAGACGGCTCATACGAGTCAACCCTCTTTGCCGACTATCGCACCTTCTTCCTCGGCATGTTCCAGAAGCAGCGACTGCTCGACATCCTGCAGAACTTCATCTGCTTCGACAAGAACCAGGGCAAATACGCCAAGATTCTCACCGCCTACCACCAGTACTACGCCGTGGGCAAAGCCCTGCAGCGCACCCGTACCGCAGTGGAAGGCAACGGAAAAATCGGCGTATTCTGGCACACGCAGGGTTCGGGCAAGAGCCTCTCCATGGTGTTCTACGCCCACCAGCTGGTGCAACGGTTGCCCGAAGTAACCATCGTGGTGGTAACCGACCGCAAGGACCTCGACAACCAGCTCTTCGGTCAGTTCTGCCGCTGTCAGGACTTCCTTCGTCAGGAACCTCAGAACGCCCAGAGCCGTGAAGACTTGGGCAATCTGCTGCGCAACCGCAAGAGTGGGGGAATCATCTTCACCACCATTCAGAAGTTTGAAGAAGGCGACTCGGCACTCTCCACCCGCCGCAACATCATCGTGATGACCGATGAGGCGCACCGCTCGCAATACGGCGAAGAGCACTGGGACACCAAGAGCCTGACGATGAAGAAGGGATTCAGCCAGAAGATGAGAGAAGCCCTGCCAGGTGCCTCGTTTATCGGCTTCACCGGAACGCCTATCAGCGACCGCGACAGAGACACGGAGGAAGTGTTCGGCAACTACATCGACGTTTACGACATGAGTCAGGCGGTAGATGATGGAGCCACCCGTCCGGTCTATTACGAGAGCCGTGTGGTGAACCTGAACCTCGATGAAGACACGATGAACCTGCTGAACGATGAGTTCGACAACCTAGCCGATGAGGGAGCCACCGAGGAGCAGATCAGGCAGGCGAAGCAGGAGCACAGCCGACTGGAAGTACTCCTGGGCGAAGACGCCACCATCGACACGCTGGTAAGGGACATCATCCAGCACTACGAGCAGAATCGTGCGCAGGAACTCACCGGCAAGGCAATGATCGTGGCGCTGACCCGAAGCATCGCCATCAAAATCTACCGCAAGATGCTGGAACTCCGCCCCGAGTGGACGGAGAAGGTAAAGGTGGTGATGAGCGGTTCGAACCAGGACCCCGAAGACTGGCAGCCGATTATCGGCAACGAAGCCTACAAGAAGGAACTGGCAAGAAAATTCAAGGACAACGACGATGAGATGAAGATCGCCATCGTAAGAGACATGTGGCTCACGGGCTTCGATGTTCCGTCGCTCGCCACCATGTACGTATATAAGCCGATGAGCGGTCATAACCTGATGCAGGCAATAGCCCGGGTGAACCGAGTGTTCCCGGGCAAGGAAGGCGGACTGATAGTGGATTACGTAGGCATTGCGCAGGCGCTGAAGAGTGCCATGCAGCAGTACACCAACCGTGACCGCCGCCGCTTCGGCGACCCCGACATCGCCAAGACCGCCCTGGTGAAATGGAAGGAAGAGATGGAAATCTGCCGAGACCAGCTTCATGGTTTCGACTATTCCGGCTTCTTCGAGCAGGACAACTCGAAGCGTGCCTTCGCCATTACGAGCGGAGCCAACTTCCTGAGTTCTCCAGCCATGGTTCAGCGCAAGAAGAATTTCATGGAGCACAGCAATCTGCTTCACAACGCCACCACGCTCTGCCGTTCGCTCCTGAATGAGCAGCAGAAGGCGGAGGTGTGCTATATGGATGCGCTGCGCGTGATGATGCTCAAACTCTCGCAGAAGGGCAAAATCAGCCGACATGAAATCAACGAGCGCATCGGTGAGCTGCTCCGTCAGAGTGTGAAGACCGACGGAGTAATCAATCTCTTCGGCGACCGCCAGATAGAGTTCTCGCTCTTCGACGACGCCTTCATCCAGGAGGTGAAGAACATGAAGGAGCGCAACCTGGCGGTGGAACTGCTCACCAAACTGATGAAAGAGAAAATCAAGCAGCAGCAGAAGACCAACGTGGTTCAGAGCGACCTCTTCTCCGACATGCTCAGCCAGAGCCTCTCCAACTATCTGAAAGGCTTGCTCACCAACGAGGAAGTGATAGAGGAACTGTTGAAGATGGCTCAGCAGATGAAGCAGGCAGAGGAAGAGGGCAACGACCTGGGACTTTCGCCCGAGGAGAAGGCATTCTATGATGCGCTCTCCACGCCGGAAGGTGTGCGGCAGGCTTACTCCGACGAGGAGTTTGTGGCGCTGACCCGGGAACTGACGGAAGTCTTGCACCGCAACCGCACCATCGACTGGAACCGGAAGGAATCGGCGAGGGCGAAGATGCGAGTGATGGTGAAGCGACTGCTCAAGAAGTATAAGTATCCACCAGAGGGTGCAGAAAAGGCGCTGGAAACCGTGATGCGCCAATGCGACCACTGGGCGGATGATGAAGAAAACGTAGTATAAACCCTTTAAAATTTGAAGTAAGAAACAGAAAGTAAACAAGAGAAAATAACATATTAGAATATTGACGCTGATTATCTGACACTTCTACGGTATTCAGAACCTGCAATTCAGAAATTCGGTAAGAAGACGGTGACAGCAAGGCGTCCACTCCTCTACGGCGTGGGCAGTACTTGTTTGTGCCTTACCGAAGGTTCTTGCAGGTACCCGAATACCGGTACTTACAGGGAACCCCACGCCGCTTATTTAAACAACATAACAAATCAAACCTAGAAAAAGAATATGCAGACAGAGGAAATACCAAATACTGACAATAACTACAATTCTCTTCTGAAGATTTCATCAGAAGAAGATCTTTTTGTGGAAGATGAAGTAACAGGAGTCAAGAAATACACTCCAGTAACAACTACTGATGTAGGTCAGTTTAAGAGAGAGGCAGAACATTTGTATAAGGAGATTCAGCATGCTAAAGATGAATTTAAATGGAATGCAGGAAAGCATAAAGGTCTTACCTGTTATTTTCATATTTACCAGAACCTTGCCGAACAGTTGACAGATTTTCTTAATTATATTCATACGCTCCATAAGAAAGTCTACATTTCCATCTACAAGAGCTACGATGATGAATTCATGGGGATTTATACTGATGTTTTAGAGAAGGTGCTCCAGGAAATTCAGACCATCGCCCGGAAGCATTCAGACTATTTGCTCGATAAGGAAGAGGAGTATGGTCAGATTCCCTATGCTAAGGCTATTTACGAGCAATGCAAGAAGCTTAAAGTTCCTGCCGGAGACGACTTTCCCCATTTTGATTCCCATTACAGAAACTTTGTCTCTATTGGGTTGAAGATGGCTTTGGCTGAAACCATCTCCACAGTTACCGCTATTTGTGCTGATTTCCTAGCCTTATACAGAACCCGCCTTTTCCGCACCGACCATGAGGCTGTAATTATTTACCATTATATCAAGCGAATTTTCGACGAGGGCACGCTACCTGACCATCTGAAACGTGAGGTAAAGGTAAAGAAACGTCATCTGAGAGAGAGAAGAATAGATATTACCACTTTGAGCTTGCAGAAAGTAATGAATGATATTGAAGGGAAATATAACAATTATACGCTTTGTTCTGACTGGTTTGAGCGAGAGGAGGATGAGGAAGAAGAACTTGTCCGTACGCTAGTCAGAGAGCAGGCTTCGCCCGAGGATTTTGAAACGCTATTTAAGTATCAGGGTGAGCATAAAATGTGGGAGGCAGAAATTGCCAGGGCTGATGATTTTGAGCGTAACAGCGACTCTTTCTTTGTGAACTGGGTAGATTCCATAAAGTTGGAGGAGAAGTTGAAGTTCTGGATAAAAGGCAACATTACGTCTCAGCAAAGCTGGTACATAGTCTGGTGCCTGATGAAATATACGTTCCACATGGTGCGTGATAATCAGGACAAGGCAGCCTTTGCCGCTCGCATGAACCTGATGTTTCCGGATGCAGAAAAGAAATGTGTGGTTGAGTCGTTCCGCAAGCAGGAAACGCAGAAGAACCACAACCACCATTTTTCGGAGTGGCTTGAAGGCTCCGATCCCGATTATCATACCGCCCAGGATCTGTATTATAAGCTGGCGAAAAGAGATGGTTATATGAGAAGTATTTGAGAGAGGATGGAGAAGGGAAGGTGCGATGGGAGGGCACCTTCCTACTTTATCATTTTAATTTCTCAATCTTACTTTTTGGCAAATCTGTTATTTGCATAACTGTTTCTATATCCATGCCAGCATCCAACATCTTTTTTGCTATTTGGAGAGCTTTCGAGTTTTTACCTTCCTCACGCCCTTTTTCCAAAGCCGTATCTATAGAGTTCTTGACATCACGATACGCCTTTAAACTATCCTCATATTCTTTCAACTCTGTTGGGGTGAACTTTGCAATCTCGGCCTCCTCAAAGAGTTTAGTAAACACTTTCTCTTTCAAGGCAGCAGGACGCTCATCCAATCGGGAAAGGTTTTTCAATACATATAACCACTTATCATAAAGCGTGTCAAGCTCCTCCTCTGTCTTGTTGAACTTCGCTATCTCAACATACTTGAAAGAAAGTTTGTCATTAAAAACCTTAAGAGTCTTCTTGTCAAGCAAGCCCACATCATGGTTGATATCATTTTTGTCAAATGCCTCTTCTTCCAAATCGAAATTCAGCAGAGCAACAGTGTAAACATGTTCAAGCTTGAAGTTCCATTCAGCCCCCTTTGGAGCCTGTTCACGGATAGGAAAAGTAGAATAGAACAAAGAACGATCCTTGAAGTACTTCTGATAAGCATTCTGCATCTCAACGATGAACTTTTCACCACGCTCATTTTCGCAATATACATCAAAAATGGCCTTGCGCTCGGCAAAAACATCACCAACGTGCTCACTATTCAAGTACTTCACATCCTTGATGACCTGAAAACCATCAAACAGTGAATTCAAGAAATTGATGAGCAAATCCTTGTTGGGCTTTGTTCCAAAGATACGCTTAAAACCAAAATCGGTAAGCAAGCTAATATATCGTTCTTCTATCCGTTTCATATCCATTTCCTTTTAAAACGTTTTAACTGAATTGTAGTGCAAAAATAAGCATTTATTTCGAATTATAAATATTTGGAGTGTTAAAATATTGGTTGTGGGGGTGATTTTTCCCAAGATTCCTACGATTTTTCCCAACGTTGGGAAAAAATGAGGGATTTTTTTGGGGGAAAGAGGGATGATTTACCCTTTTTCTTTACTTTTTAACTCTCTTTTTCTTATTCTTCTTACTTTTTCCCAAGAAATGCCCGATTTTTCCCAAATACGTGGGTTTTTCGGGGGAGTTGTGGGAAAGGGATTGTTTTGCCTTGTTTTCCGCAGTACTTTTGCAGCGTCGAAGAAACAAGACAACGCTGAAATGGTTTGGTGCTCTTGAAAACCTCTTCGTACATTATATAATATGTATACTCAGATTATGAGAGTGGTGCAGCAGGGCGAGACGTTCGCTGTGCAGAGTCAGAAAAGTGAGAACGGACAGATGATGAAATGCAACATCGTTCTCCAAGAGATGGGCGGCAAGTATGAGAACCAGTACGCTGCGGCAATGCTCGGCAATATGGCGCAATGTAAGTACGCACCGGGCGAGCTGGTGGCTGTTACGCTCCGGTTTACTACCCATGAGCACAATGGTCAGGTTTATCAGGATATTCTGGTTACGGACATTGAAAAGGTAAAAGGGTAAAAAAGTAAAAAGGTAAAAAGGGAGGCTTCGCTTGGAGACTTATTGCGGAGATTCTTAGTTATTAACTGAGTTGAAACAGAGGAGGATTTTCCATGGTAAAGCGCGCAACAATCCGGATGTTTCTTCTCCTAAAATTCAATTCAGATTATGGTTAAGAAAGTAAACAAGGTTCAGAACAATGCTCAGAATAATGTTCAGAACCAGCAGGTGAATAATAATGACTGCCAGCATGTGCAGTTGGGTGGAATGGCTTACTATGATGCTAAGCAGTATTTCCTCTTCTGTCCCCAGGAATCGGGGGTGAATAAGGTTCCTCGATTCCGTTCGATGGGCGTGGCTCAGCAAATGCCAGACGGAACGTTTGATTTCGTGGTTCAGCACCGCCTCAGAACTCAGTCGGAACTGATTAAGAAACTGGCGCACGGTCGTGTGAGCAAGACCAAGGACGGTGCTATTCAGCTCACCTTGAAGGTGTTTTGCCATGAGGGAATCAACATCGCCCAAACGCTGGCTGTTGAGGCAGAAGAAGGGGCTGAGGCGGTATTGGATTACCAACTGAAACATTAGGATTTTTGTATTCAACTTAAAACGATAAGTAGAAACAGATAGATGAGTTGTTATTTAATTAAGGTGGAGAACGGACATAAGGTTGCCCGCTCCATCACCTCGGAAGAGGAGTATAAGCAGCTGCGTGGAAGCAATGAGCAGAAGGCGAATCTTC
>ERZ773147.3739-NODE-3739-length-11254-cov-4.084115_pt1 | contig 11254 bp, 12 predicted proteins | sample MGYA00580851_ERZ773147 | MGnify/ENA primary metagenome ERZ773147 (study PRJEB29015, sample SAMEA2737818) | human gut metagenome | biome: human gut; feature: human-associated habitat; material: faeces | place: China | collected 2012 ... | reverse complement strand
AGAAGAAAATCGCTCTCCTGTTTGATTGGATTGCCGTACTGGATGGAGCATCCTGATGAGGTGGACACGCAAAAGCTGGCGGACATCAGTGTGCAGATGCTCTCCTCCGTAGAACAGATCATCTAAAAAAGCTGCGGCAGTGCCGCAGCTTTTTTGCGTCCAAGCCCGGACACTTTTTGAAAATGTGTCGTTCCATCTATCCGCTGTCTCTTGTATGATGGAATCAAATCAGAGACAAGGAGAGATGTATGATGGCAGAGATCAAAATTCATGTGTTCCACACCGGCGAGGCATGCGTAGCACCGGATCTGCCCTTTGGCGGCGAGCATTGCAGCACGATCAAGGCATCCGGCGCGTTTGCAAAGAAATCGGAACGGTTGTGGCTGCCTGTGTCAGCCTATCTTATTGAGTGCAGCCACGGGAAGATAATCTTTGACTGCGGATGGCATCGGAATATGAGCCCCGATGGTGTGTTTGATAAAAAAGCGCAGATCAAGTCCCTCGGTTCGCTGCCGCTGTATGTAACAAATCAAGGACGAATTGAAAAAGGCTTAGCCATCGACGAGCAGTTGGCGGCGCTGGGCATTCATCCTGCCGACTTGGATTTGGTGCTGCTGTCCCATCTGGATTGCGACCACACCAACGGTCTGAATCTGGTGGCCGACGCAAAGCAGATCCTTGTGTCGAAAGACGAGCTGCTTTTTGCGGAGAACAAAACGCCCGTCAACCGCATCCGCTACAATGCGGATTGGTGGCGCAGCACGAAAATGCAGACCTTCGACTGGAACGGTACGGAAGGCCTTGCGGGAAAATCCTACGATGTATTTGGGGATGAAAGCCTCGTTATGGTCAATATCCCTGGTCATTCCAAAGGGCTATGTGCGCTAAAGATTACTGGTTCTGACGGGCGGTTCATACTACTTCTACGCCGATGGCGGTTACGCCCGAAAATCGTGGGAGCAGCTGATCACATCCGGCATTGCAGATGACAAGGCGGCACAGAAAAAGTCACTGGAATGGATACGAGAGCAAAGCCTAAACGCAAACTGCGTAGAGTCTCTTGCCAACCACGACCCCGATGTGCAGCCGCACATCATCGAATTGTGAGGTGGCTAATATGAGAAAAACAGTACTTATCACCGGCGCATCCGGCGGACTGGGTTTGGAGTTTGCCAGAATATACGCAAGAGAGGGTTTTGATCTTGTTGTAGTTGCCCGCAGCGAGGGGAAGCTCTATAAGCTGAAAAGCGAGCTGGAGACGCAGTATGACTGTCATGTATGGGTGCTGGCGCAGGACTTGTCTCAGCCAGACGCCGCCTATGAAGTATTCAATTACACCTTAGAGAAGAATATCACCATTGATGCACTGGTCAACAACGCCGGGTTCGGTGACTTCGGCAACTTCTGGGAGGTGGACGCCCAGCGGCAGACCGATCTCCTGCAAGTCAACATCATGACGCTGGTGCAGCTTACGCGGTATTTTCTGCCCGGTATGGTGGAGCGCAGACATGGCAGTGTGCTGAATCTATCTTCGGTCGCAGCATTCAGTGCCGGGCCGAGGATGTGCCTATACTATGCCTCTAAGGAATTTGTACGCAGCTTCAGCGAAGCCGTTGCCGAGGAGGTGCGCAGTACGGGCGTTACAGTGACTGCGCTTTGCCCCGGCCCAACTGCCACGGGATTTGAACAGGCCGCACAGATGAAAAACTCCCATATGTTCTCCATGTTTAAGCCTGCCAGCGCAGCGGCTGTTGCAGAGGCAGGTTTCCGTGCTGCACAGAAGGGAAAAACTCTTCGCTATTGTGGCTGGCCAACTCACACGGTGAGCATCGCTGCACGGCTGCTGCCAAGAAGTGTGTGCAGAAGATTTATGATGAAGGTCAATGGATAATGAGTGCAATCGCTGTTTGCTCTAATCAGTAGCTTAATCATCTATCAACCACCAGGGAGCAATCCCCGGTGGTATTTTTATGCTCGTAGAAGGAAACAGCCGGAATATTCCGGCTGTTGTTATATAGCAATATCACATATTCTGCTGTTTCGGTAGCACAACAGTAAAGGTCGTTGTTCCGCTTTCGCTTTTTGCCGATACCGCACCGCCGTGCAACTCACATACTTTTTTCACGACGGCAAGACCAATGCCGTTTCCTTCCGACGAATGTGACTCATCCGCCTGATAGAACTTATTGAAGATATGGGCAATACGGTCCTTTGGGATGTCTTTGCCGTGGTTGGAAACAGAGATTGAAAGGCATTCGCTCCCGTCGGAAATATCGACAGATACCGTGCCGTTCGGATCCGAAAACTTGATTGCATTATCCAGCAGATTGATCCATACCTGCTTCAGCAGTTCTTCATTTGCACATATCATATGCTCACCGAACTGCATATCCATATACAGGTTCTTGGGCGTCCATTTTTCTGCAAGCAGCAGGACGGCTCCACGAATCTGTTCAGAAAGGTTAAATCTTGTAACCTCTGTCAGGATCGTCTGGTTTTCCACCCGAGTCAAATTCAATACATTGTTTGCCATGGCAGAAAGCCGAAGCGATTCCTCTTCAATGACTTCAAGGTATTCTTCTTTTTGTTCGTCCGTAAGGTTTCCGCGACGCAAAAGCTTTGCAAAGCCTGCGATAGAAACGATCGGTGTCTTAAATTCATGAGAGAAGTTGTTGATAAAATCACTGCGCAGCATTTCTGTGTAATCCAGTTCTTCTGCCGCCCGATTGAAACTTTTTTCTACCTGCTTGAAGGTGGGATGGTCGGCAATAGGCTTGCCGAAATGCAGTCTCGTCTTGAAGTCGCCGCTTGCCAGCCGGTCAAGCTGATCGATAATACGCTTGATTGGTTTTAGAATGATTTTTCCTGTCAAAGAGGCGAGAAGAAATCCAATAACCAGACTGGTGTAAAAGAAGAACCTCAAAAGCTCCGGTAATCCTACCTGTCCTCCGGTCGTTTCAATGACTCCGAGTCGGGCCAGTCCATAGATAGCTACGATCGTCAGCAGCATAGCGATCGTGTTGGTAAGAAAAACAATGCCGGAGATCAGCAGTGCCAAAGCGATCCGCCCTGTTCGCTTCCTTTTATTCATACCTTCTTCACCGCCTTATAACCAAGCCCACGAACAGCAACGATCTCAAATTCATTCCATCCTTCAAAGCGTTTGCGTAAGCGCCCGACATGAACGGTGACGGTTTCCCAACCGGTTTCGCTATCCGTCCCCCATATCTCATCCATCAGCTGAATACGGGTGAAAATTTGACCGGGATAAGAAAGCAGCTTATACAGGAGCATAAATTCCTTCTGCGGTAGCTCCTGCGTTTCACCATTTTTTGTGACCGTAAAGGCATTGTAGTCCAAAACAACATCACCAATCGTGATTTTCTGTTCGCTGACGATCTGCGCACGCCGAAGCAATGCTTTGATACGCAAAAGCAGCTTTTCCTCGTCGATCGGTTTTGTGATATAATCGTCGGTTCCCACAAGGAATCCCTTTTTCTCATCTGCCGGTAAATGCTTTGCCGTTACCATCAATATAGGCAGCGCATTATCTGTTTCCCGAACAAACCGTGTAAATTCATATCCGTCCATTTTCGGCATCATAATGTCCAGTACAACCAGATCAATATGCTCTTTGTCCAGAGCCTCCAGCGCTTCTTCTCCGTTGGTTGCCGTTGTTACGGTGTAATGGGCATTTTCCAACACGGCACGGAGCAGCTTCCTGGTATGCTTATCGTCATCTACAACGAGAATGTGAAACATAAATATCCTCCTCGGCTAAATTATCTCCCATAGAATAATGCTGCAAAATCAACTGAAAATAAACTTATTCCTTTTTCGCAGGTTTGTTGATGCTGTATCTAAGATCGACAGGCCTTTTCAAATCCTTCGGAATCATATAAGAATGTCCGAAACGCAGCACCCCGTCTATCCGGTTTTCCTTACAGAGCTTTTGCACCCAGCGCTGCGAAACCTGCCACTGCTCGGCAGCTTCCTTTACAGAGATATAATCCATACATTTCCTCCGCTTGTATTCGTTTCTGCGAACTATATATATTTTACAGTATCACGCCCGACGTGTCAATGCCGGCTGAAATGTTCCTCGCATAATGAAAAAAGCGGCTGCCGACGCTTTTTGTGCATCGGCAGCCGCCCATTGGTTCTGTATTTTTTACTCGATGAGTCCGCTTTCTCTCAGCAGGATCTCGATATCTGTGCCCTTAACCTTTTTCAGGACCACCTTGAGCATTTCCTTCTCCTTGAAGGACAGCGGTGCCTCACTGATCGGCTTCTTGTCGATGGCGTAGTAGCAGGCACGCAGCAGCTCCCGCACATCATACTTGCTGCCCCAGACCTCCGGCACGCCGCGGTCAATGTCCAGCAGGGTGTAGACCGACTCCATACCGGTACGCATGGAATATTCGGTGGTGAAGATGGTGTCGCGGGGCGTCTCGGCGAACTGGCCGATGAAGGCGAAGTTCACGGCGCCGTCGGGCACGACCTTGGGCCGGTCGGACTCCTTGCGGGGCTGGAAGAAGGCATTGATATAGGGCATAAAGCAGGTGGTGGTGTTGCAGGCATCGTGGGCCAGCGCGTCGACCTTTTTGGTGGGTACGCCGATGTGGTACAGCCACTCGCGGCAGACCTCCTCGCCGGTGCAGTCCCGCATGGCTTTCTTCACATAGTTGCCTTCCTTATTGGTATTCAGGGAATACAGCCACACAAGCACCATGTTCTTGTCCTGAGACTTGAACTGGGGCTGGCGGTTGATGGTCCAGGAGAGATACCAGTTGTCGGTGCTGTCCTTGACGGTGACGATGCCGCCGGTGGTCACCTTGCCGGAGCGGGGATCGCGCTTGCAGATGTTCATAATATGCCGGATGATCTCCTCGTTGGAGGTGGCTACGGTAGCGCTCATCCAGTTAGTGGCGTCCACATCGGAGCAGAACTTATCCGGGTTGCCGTACTCACCATGCTCGGCCTGGGCGGCAATGGCTTTCCACATATCCCACGATTCACCCGCGCCGTTCTTCACGCCGGACAGGTCAGGAGCATGGGTCTGATCGCCATAGCAGGAGGTGTCGGTGCAGCATCCGTTGGTGATGAACACCAGATCGTCCTCAATCAGGTCAATGGTCTGCTCCTTGCCGTCCTTGACGTACACGATCTGCCGGGCAACCCTCTTGTCACCCTCGGTTTCGATGATGACGTTTTTGACATCCATGCCGTACTCGATGCGCACACCGTGGGACTCCAGATATTTCACCAGCGGCAGGATCATGCTTTCATACTGGTTGTACTTGGTGAAGCGCAGGGCACTGAAATCAGGCAGGCCGTCGATGTGATGGACATAACGGCACAGATACCGCTTCATCTCCAGCGCGCTGGACCAGCGCTGGAAAGCGAACATGGTCTGCCAGTACAGCCAGAAGTTGGTGCTCCAGAAGGAGTCGGGCAGCACATCGGAGATCTTCTTGTCTTCCAGATCCTTTTCCGGCGTCAGGAACAGCTTGGACAGCGCCATGGCGGAGTCCTTATCCAGCTTGAACTGCTTATCGGTGTGGGCATCCTCGCCGCGGTTCACGCTGGCGCGGCATAGGGAGTAGTTGGGGTCGTGCTTGTTGAGCCAATAATATTCATCCAGAACAGAGACGCCCGGCGTTTCGATAGAGGGCACATCGCGGAAGGTATCCCACATGACCTCGAAATGGTTGTCCATCTCACGGCCACCCCGCATAAAGAAGCCCTTGGTGATGTCTTTGCGGCCATCGCAGCTGCCGCCTGCCAGATCCAGCTTTTCCAATACATGGATGTGCTCGCCCTTCATCTGTCCGTCACGGACCAGATAAAAAGCCGCCGTCAGGCCGGCAAGGCCGGTGCCGATGATATAAGCCGATTTCTTATCCACATCCTTGGGCTTTTCGGGATGGGCAAAGGATTCGTAAGTGCCAGCAGAATAATACATAACAAAACCTCCAGTTGTTTTTTGTTTCTATGGCTTTATTATAGCGTTTCCCGTCCGGCTTACAATAAACAGAAAAAACTCCGTGATAAAAGTCTTATCACGGAGCCGCAAAGTGTAAAAAATATGATCAGATTCGCAAAAATGATAAAATCAGAATTGGAATCGGGAGAGTGCTTCTGACACAGAGCCTTTGATCAGCCTGGCGAGTCTGTCCACGATCTGTTGTGGGTCCTCCCGCATATCGTCTTTGATCCAGTCCAGCATCAGCCCAATAAATATATACGAATAGATCTGGGCAATAAATTGCTTGTCCTCATCCCGGACCTTCATCTCACCAACTTCTTCATTGATCACATCCAGCAAAAGCTGGTCTACCAGCGGCTGCAGATATTTTTCAACCTGTTCTCCGTGGACGCAGCGGTAAACATTCAAAATAAAGGGCTTGTTATCCTGTGCTGCCTCGAAGATCTGTAAAAATCCCTGCTGCCACGTCTCGTAGGTCTTTTTTTCATTCAGCGCTTTTTTGGCGTCTTCAAGGCAAGACCATTCCACAAGATCGTAAATATCTTTGAAATGGTAATAAAAGGTCATGCGGTTGATGCCGCAGTCCTCGGCAATGTCATTGATGGTGATTTTGGTCAGCGGCTTTTTCAAAAGCAGATTCTTCAGCGACTGCTCCAAGGCTCGCTTTGTTACCTGTGACATAGCAGCTTGCTCCTTTCCCGAAACCACTGGAATGTGGACATGATGAGCTTCCTTATATAAGGCCATATGCAGCCCGTCTGAGCGTGGGGGCCAGTTCGTTTTCGTACTGTATTTTATAAGATTTGAGGCAAAAACGCAAGCTCCGCCAGAAGGGAAACGCAGGTTCTCCTGCCGGACGGTACGATCCGTGCAGCTAAAATATTTTTCTAACCCTCTTGACAAGTAACCGAACGGTAACTATAATGGGGGCTACCGATTGGTTACTTTTGTTTTGCAAAAATACATCCATGCGAGCAATCATATCATCGAAACCAGACAGCCAGACGCTGAGACGCAGTGCTGATCGCAGAGCCGGTCATGCACTGTGTCTTGTTTTTGAGAGAAATGATGCTGGGCAGCTCTGCGGGAGCGTGTCAAAATGGAAAATCTGAGCGCCGTACTGGAGTGGTACAGTGCGCAGCGATAAGAATGGGAGGAATGTATCATGCTGTGTCCGAAATGTGGAAAAGAAATGAGAACGGGCTATTTATTCAGCAGTAAGGACGGCGCGTTCAGCTTCGCAAACCAGGTGCCGGGTGCGCTGGAAAATGCAAAAAACACCGATGGCTTTGTGAAGCTCACCGGGCTGAAGATCGGTGGCCGCACAAGCGTGAAGGCCTGCTGCTGTGATGCATGCAGAACCATCACGATTTCGTATTATAAGGGGAAGATAAAATGAAGCTCTATTTTGGAAACGCCGTTACGACGGCAACGACTGTTATGATCCTTGCCCTGCTGGGCTTTATCGGCTGGTCGGCTTTTCACCGCGCCGATATTCAATACTGGGGACGCAGAAGCGATATCCTGCTGATTTTCGGTCTTGTGGTGTGCTGCTTTGCGGCGGCGCGGGACGGACTGGACAAGACCATCCAGCATGCTGTTGACGGCAGCTGCGCACCGGGTCTGTTTCCGCTGGTCAGCGTACCCACCATCGTCGGCTGTATCGGCGCGCTGCTGATTATCGTTGCCGCCATCGCCACGCCCATCGCAAAAACGCAGCGGGCGCGCGAAGTCTGGTTTTATCTCATGTCCGGCGGCGTGGTGCTGAAGATCGCGACAATGGAGATCGCGCGGACATTCTCTGAAACGAAAGGGAAGTGTACCTATGCCGCAAATGAACAAGGGCGGAAAATTTATTTCCGGAGAATCGGAGATTCGTCCCGATGGATGGATGCAGCTTCAGGAACTGCATCCATATATACAGCAGCACCAACCGAATATCTGCCAGATCAGTGTACTTTAAGACGGCGGTACATGACCGCATTGACTTTATAGAAAACATTCTGCTGCCGGTGATACGAAAACGATGATACCATACACTATGACGTAACGTGAGAATCGAGACTTTATAAAGGAGAGTCCGCACCCGGTCGCGCGGGATCAGCGGACAGATCGCCTGTATATATTACGCGTCGTAAGCCTCCCAGAAGCGGCGCAGGGCATCCTCATATTCCTGCCGGTCGACGTAGCAGCTCATGGCGTGGTCGGCCTGCGGCACCACAAGAAGCCGACAGGGCGAGACGCAGGCGGCCTGATTCTCATAGGCCATGCGCACCGGGACGAAGTGGTCGTCCTCGCCGTGGATCAGCAGCATCGGTATTTTCGCGGCGGCAAGGCTGTCCAGTGTGGAGCATTCGTCCGACCCTACGGACAGCCGGCGGCGGCAGACCCGGTCGGCGATCCAGCCTCCCAGAAGGAAGGGAATGTGCAGGTTCTTCCGGGCCACATGCTGCCAGATGGCGTGGGGCGAGGTATAGGCCGAGTCGGCGATAATGCCCCGGACGGCCTCCGACAGCGGCAGACCCGCCGCCATCAGCACGGTGGTGCCGCCCATGGAGATGCCCGCCAGATAGATGGGCAGCGCCGTGCCGAACCGCTCCGCCGCCCATTGTGCCCAGGCAAGGCAGTCCTCCCGCTCCGTCAGACCGAAGCCGATATAGTCGCCCTCACTGTTCTGCTGGGCCCGCTGCTCTACATACAGGACGCTGCAACGCTCCTGCCGCCAGAAGCCGGAGAGCAGGCCGAAATCCCTGTGCCACGCCGAGTGCCACCCGTGGAAGGCAATGATGATCCTTTTGGCGTCGGGGCAGGGGAACCAATGACCCGCCAGACGCAGGCCGTCCCGGCTCCGGATGGAGACCACCTCATGGGGCGTGTCGGCCAGCTGGCGGGAGGCCTCCCGCCGGGCGGTGCGGAAGCCCTCGTTGGGCGTTTCGCCGGTCAGGCGCGAGCCGCCGCCCTTCCTTTTGCGCAGGCGGGGCGGCTGGCGGTTCATGGCCACGTCCATCAGAACGTGGGTCACGCCATAGGCGGCGGCGCCGCAGGCCGCGGCGGCGGACAGGGCGGCGACGGTGATCTTTGCTGCTTTTTTCATGGGATCGGTTCCTCCGTGGAATTTCTCAATAGACAAGGGATGGTTTTTTGTGGTAAAATGAAGGGCAATCAGCCAGTAGTGGAGGTCCTGCTATGCCTGTCAATGTAAAGCCCATGATCGCCGACGCATTTTTGAAGCTTTCCAAGGAAAAGAACATCGACAAGATCACGGTAAAGGATATTGTGGACGAATGCGGCATTTCCCGCCAGTCCTTTTACTACCACTTTCAGGACATTCTGGAGGTCATTGAGTGGTCGGCGGAGCAGGCGTTTCAGAAGCTGCTGACGCGCAGCATGGAGACGGATGACGCGGAAGCCGTGTTTCAGGACTTTATTGCCGCCTCTGACGAGGCCAGCATCATGCTGCGCAAGCTGCTGAACTCTCAGAAGCGGGAGCAGGTGGAGCGCCTGATGGTGCGGGCCGTCCGCACCTATTTACAGGAGATGATCCGGCGGAAGGGCCCCATTACGGACATCCCCTACGAGGACGCGGAGACGGCGCTGAGCTTCTGCACCTACGGCATCGTGGGCCTGTTGCTGGAGTACTGCGAGAAAAAGGAGGTAGACCGGGCACAGCTGGCGCGGCAGATGTACCGTCTGCTGACCGGGCGTATGGCGGAAAAGCACGGCATGTGATCCTATTATACCAGAAAAACCACGATTCACTATATGACAAAATCCCCAAAGTGTCAGGCTTTTTGACATTTTGGGGATTTTGTCATGACACGGGGCGCAAACTGATAGTGGCGGGATGGCGCTTCGTCTGATATAACAGTACCATCGATCAACAAGGGAGGGTTGCCCATGTCAACAAAAAACGGGATATTCGCCGGAAAGCTCTGTGAGCTGGAGCGGCAGTATGAGCAGACCATCCGATGTCTCCGGTGCTGCCAGCGGTCGGATCACCGGGAGATCCAGCGGGCGCTGCGGTGCCTGTGGCAGGAGTACCGGGAGAACGATCTGCTGCTGCAAAGGAGCATCGCCAAGAGCCACTCCCCTGCCGTGGCGGCCCTGTCCGCCGCCCAGCTGGAGTACGACCTGAAAATTCAGGAGATCCTGCAAAACGAGCTGCCGGGCTACGTTCACGGCGAGGGCAGCGACGTGACGGAGGATCAGGCGGAGGCCGCCAGTCTCTACGGCGAGTACGCCATCGACTTTGCGGCCCAGGCCATGCGGCACGCGCTGCTGGCGGCGCTGTCGGCCATTGATCTGCAAATGAACTGCGAGGAACGGGAGAGCATCCCGGAAAATACGGAGGAAGCAAGCAAATGAATGAAGTGAAATCACCGAAAAAACCGCTGCTGTACTACTATATGATCGCCATTCTGGTGGTGTTGCTGTTCAACCTGCTGGCCATGCCGTGGCTGTCGGAGCACCAGATCAAGGATGTGGACTACAACACCTTTGTATCCATGACGGAGCAGGGCCAGATTGGTCAGGTGGAGATCCAGCAGCAGAGCAACCGCATCCTGTTTACCAGCAAGGATGAAAAGACCATCTACAAGACCGCCATCGTTCCCGACGACGGGCTGGTGCAGCGCCTGCTGGACGCGGGCGTCTCCACCACCGGCGAGGAGATCCAGCAGAGCTCCCTGCTGGTGGACATTCTGGGCTGGGTGCTGCCGCTGGTCATCTTCATCGGCATCGGGCAGATTATCTCCCGCAGCATGATGAAGAAAATGGGCGGCGGAAGCAACTCCCTGATGTTCAACATGGGCAAGTCCAACGCCAAGGTCTACGTCAAGTCCGCCGAGGGCATCAAGTTTGACGACGTGGCCGGCGAGGATGAGGCCAAGGAGAATCTGCAGGAAGTGGTCAACTACCTCCACGCCCCCAGCAAGTACAAGGACATCGGCGCCTCCATGCCCAAGGGCATCCTGCTGGTGGGCCCTCCGGGAACCGGCAAGACCATGCTGGCCAAGGCTGTGGCCGGTGAGGCCAACGTCCCCTTCTTCTCCATGTCCGGCTCGGAATTCGTGGAGATGTTCGTGGGCATGGGCGCCAGCAAGGTGCGTGATCTGTTCAATCAGGCCAAGGAGAAAGCGCCCTGCATCGTGTTCATCGACGAGATCGACGCCATCGGCCAGAAGCGCAGCGGTGGGCAATATGGCGGCAACGACGAGCGCGAGCAGACTCTGAACCAGCTGCTGACGGAAATGGACGGCTTCGAGG
>ERZ773147.3730-NODE-3730-length-11269-cov-4.968165_pt1 | contig 11269 bp, 8 predicted proteins | sample MGYA00580851_ERZ773147 | MGnify/ENA primary metagenome ERZ773147 (study PRJEB29015, sample SAMEA2737818) | human gut metagenome | biome: human gut; feature: human-associated habitat; material: faeces | place: China | collected 2012 ... | reverse complement strand
CGCTTTTTCTGGCCGAAGCTCAGTGCCGAGATGGGCCAGTTCCGGAAGGGATACAGGCCGCAGACCCTGAGGGTCGCCTCCACCTTTTCCCGAATCTGCTCCTCGGTCAGGCCGGAGCGCTGCAGACCCAGAGCCACCTCCTCGTAGATCATGGTCTTGGAGATCATCTGGTTGGGGTTCTGCATCACATAGCCGATGTGCTGGGCGCGGCGGCGGATGTTCTCCTCAGCCAGCGGCTTGCCGTTCAGGAAGATCTCGCCCGCATCCGGGGTCTCGAAGCCGCAGATGAGCTTGGAGAGGGTGGATTTGCCTGCGCCGTTCCGGCCCACGATGCTCACCATCTCCCCCTTGCCGATCGAGAAGCTGACATCCCGCAGGGTCTGCTGGCCCTTCTGATAACCAAAGCTCAGGCCCTTTACCTCCAGCAGCGGCTCCCGTTCCGGCTGAGCGGCGGGCCGGGGCCGGGCCGTGAACCAGTCCCGGAGCTTTTGGGTGTCGGTATCGTCCAGCACAAGGCTGTCCACATGGGCGGGGTGCTTGTCCGGAGTGATATCCACCCCGGCATAGCGCAGAGCCGTGACATACAGCGGCTCCCGGATGCCGTTTTCCGCCAGCAGGCTGCCCGAGAGCAGCTCGTCCGGGCGCAGGTCTGCCAGAATGGTGCCGCCGTTCACCAGCACGATGCGGTCCACGTTCCGCCAGAGCACATCCTCCAGTCGGTGCTCGATGATGAGCACTGTGGTGTCAGTCTTTTTCTGGATCTCGTCGATCAGCTCAATGGCCTGCTTGCCCGCGGCGGGATCGAGGTTGGCCAGCGGCTCATCGAAGAGCAGGATCTTGACCTGATCCACCATCACGCCCGCCAGGCTCACCCGCTGCTTCTGCCCGCCCGAAAGCTCGTGCGGTGCATAGCCGAGATGGTTCTCGATGCCCACCAGCTCGGCGGCATGGCGGGTGATGGCGTGCATCTCATCCTGCGGGGTGCAGCTGTTTTCCAGTGCAAAGGCAATGTCCTCGCCCACGGTCAGCCCGATGAACTGGCCGTCCGGGTCCTGCAGCACCGTGCCCACATGGGCCGAAAGCTCAAAGAGGCTGCTGTGAGGCGCATCCACACCGTCTACGGTCAGGGTGCCGGTGCACGCGCCGGGGTTGGAAAACGGGTTCAGCCCGTTGATGCACCCCGCCAGCGTGCTCTTGCCACTGCCGGAGGGGCCTGCAATGAGCACCCGCTCACCCGGGTAGATCTCCAGATCGATATCGGTCAGGGTGGGGCGCTTTTGGGCGCGGTACTGGAAGGAAAAGTTGCGGAATGAGATGATGGGTTTACGTTCTGCCATGGGTATGGTACCTCAGCTGTTCATCAAAAAAGCCTTTCCAACGGGCCGGACGGCGCAGATGGAAAGGCCGGGTTTCATGCGGGGATCACTCCTGATCCAGAGAGCCCTTCTTGGCGATGGTTCTGGTGTAAGCCAGCACCAGCAGGCCGCCCACCACCACAGCGGTGATACTGTTGGACACTGCAGCAAATGCACCCTGTGCAAACACCTTCTTGACGGGCTCGGCGTAGATGGCAATATCCAGCACGGGGGCCACCAGGACCCAGGCCAGCAGATGGGCCACGATATTGGCCAGCGCAAACAAAGCTGCCTGCTTCTTGCCGAACTCGCCTTCCTGCAGGTTCAGCTTCTTGGAGAACAGGCCCACCACAACGCCCACAAAGGCGGAGGCGATGACCCAGCTCCACCAGGGGCTGCCGCCCCAGGACAGGTCGATGAGGGTGTGGCCGATAAAGCCGATCAGGCCGCCGGCCACGGGGCCGTACATGGCAGCCAGCAGGGCCAGAACGGCGTACTGCAGGCTGATGTTGGTGTTGGGCACCGGGCTGGGAATGGCCACAAAACGCCCCAGAACAAAGAACAATGCCGCGCCGATACCGACAGCGACAACGGTCTTGATGCTGCTGTTGTTATTTTTCATATTCTCTCTCCTCTTTTATTCCGCGGATGCGGGGTTTCTTGCAAGGCATCGTTAGTATACGACACCCTCTTGAGCCTTGTCAATGGACAATCCGCCCGCTTTGCAGAAAAACGGCTGCTTTCCTGCATTTGGGGGCGAATGCCTTCCCGCCCTGTGCAGCAAAAAAGAGCACCCGCGCCTGCCGGAGCGGATGCCCTGTGAATGCTGATTCGGTTTTGGCCCAAACCTTAGTTCTTAGCGGTCAGGCTGAAGGTGCTCAGGGTCTGGAAGGTGGTCACGATAACATTGATGTTGTTGACGATGGAACTGCCTGCGGAGAACACGCGGGCGATGTAGTTGAACAGCTTGCCAACGTTCAGGAACACGTCCCAAGCGGTAGCCTCGGTGGTTGCGCCACCCTGCAGGTACACCATTTCGTTCTCATCGATCGCAGCAAAGTTAGCGGGCATTTTGATCTCATTGTTCATCATAACGGGGATTCCTCTCTTTCAAATCAATCTATACTTACCGTCTGCACCAAACCAAGTGCACCGGCACCAGAACCAGACCGTGGTTCCTCCGACAGGAACGGGCAGGGGCACGAGTTCCGCATTCCCTCCGGAATTGTTCCCATACATAGGTTATACGATAAATATTCGGATTTGTCAATCGAATTTCCGGAATTTTTACCATTCTGAGCCAAAAGTGGATACCCACAACGCGGAACACCTGCCATTTCGACAGCTTTCCACAAAATATCCGCTACCGCACGATCCCCGGGCACGAAAAACTCCTTCGTCCGCACGGCAGCACACAGATTTGTTCCACCCTGCGGCATTTCCCGGGCAAAAATCCGGCAAAAAATGCCCCCGCGCCCCCTACACAAACCGGAGCGGTTGTGCTATGATAAGGCTGAAAAATCGGTTTGGCAAAGCCAACCGCAAGGAGATGTCTTGGATGTCTGATCTGATGGAAACATTACGGCAGGAGGGCATCAGCCCCGACCTGCTGCGCGCTGTGGAAGAATACCGCGCCGCCCACGCTCTGCCCGAGGCCCTGCGCCCCCGCATCCCGGCTTCCGGCTTTACCTATTATGGCCGGGAGGTCTGGGAGCAGGCACTGGCGGCCCTGCTCTGCGGCGAAAACCTGCTGCTGGCCGGCGGCAAGGCCACCGGCAAAAACGTGCTGGCAGAAAACCTTGCCGCCGCCTTTGGCCGCCCCGCATGGGACATCTCTTTTCATGTAAACATGGATGCCGCCTCCCTGATCGGCATGGATACCTTTGCGGGCGGGCAGGTGGTGTTCCGTCCCGGGCCGGTGTACCGCTGCGCACAGTGCGGCGGCTTTGGCGTGCTGGACGAGATCAACATGGCCAAAAACGAGGCGCTGGCGGTGCTGCACGCGGTGCTGGACTTCCGCCGCGCCATCGATGTGCCCGGGTACGACCGCATCCCGCTGGCCGAGGAGACCCGCTTTATTGCCACCATGAACTACGGCTACGCGGGCACCCGGGAGCTGAACGAGGCGCTGACCTCCCGCTTTGCGGTGGTGCAGATGCCCACCATCACGCAGGATAATCTGGAAAAGCTGCTGCGGGCGCAGTTCCCGGATCTTACCGCAAAATATGTGCATCAGTTTGCGCTGCTGTTTCTGGACCTGCAGAAAAAGTGCGACAGTGCAGAAATATCTACCAAAGCGCTGGATCTGCGCGGTATGCTGGACGCGCTGCGGCTGATCCGCAGGGGCATCCCGGCCGGGGCGGCGCTGGATATGGGCATCACCAACAAGGCCTTTGACTCCTACGAGCAGGGGCTGATCCGGGACGTGATCGCCGCACGCATCCCGGCCAAGCTGGATGCCGGAAAGCTGTTTGCCTGATGGACGCCCAAAGCTACACCGCGCAGGAGCGGCGTGCGGCCAATCAGGTCTGGGCCGCTGCCGGAGCCTACGGCTTTGAGCCGCTGTTTCTGGCCCGCAACACGGACGGCACCATTGATTTTTACATGAACTGCATCGTAGGGCTGGTGCATAAATACTACGGTGACGCGCTGATCCGGGACATTTTTTCTGCTTGGGAGGGCGACACACGTCAGCCCATGCTGGACGATATGGCGTGGCTGTACTTAGAAAACGCCGCCTACCGGCTGGAGCTGCCCCGCCGCCCGGTGCTGGAAGCGCTGCGGTTTGCCCACGCGGACTACTTTTTTGCCATTCAGTACAAGCTTTCGCGGCAGGAGTGGATGGCGAAAAACCAGCTGGTGTACACCATGCAGGCTGCACGCTGGCGCAAGGTGCTGGGACGCACCGCTCCGGTCATGACTCCTTACGAGAGCAGCCTTGCCGCAGCGCTGGCACCGGAGAACATACCGGAGCCAGCACAGCTCAAAAACGACCTGCTGGCGCTGTTTGCAAAATTTGCCCTGTTTGACGGCAAGGTGCGCCAAAAGCCCGCGCTGCATCTGCGGCTGCAAGGCTTTTGGGCAAAACTTGCCACCAAAACCATGCCCACCCAGATGATCAAGACCGACCGGGTGACGGTGGAGCATTCCGGCGCGGTGGATGCCCCAGGCAGCGGACTGGCGGTGGACAAGCGCCGGGCAAACATCACTCTAAAGCAGCGCGCCGCGCAGGACCGCGCCTACATTGAAAGCTGCTTCGGGCACTGCTTCTACCCGCCGGAGCAGCTGCGCAAGGCCGAACAGGAGTTGTGCACCGGGGTGCATCTGGGCTGTCACTTGTGGTTCAGCGCCGGTGTGCCCAGCCCGGCGCAGGCACCCACCCCGGAGGCGCGGCAGCTGGCACAGCAGGCCGAATTGCAGGCCGAACGCAACCGCGCCTACTATGCCAAAAATCAGGAGCTGCACCGCAGCGTGGTGCTGCGCCTTACCGAGCAGATCCGCAACTGCATTCTGGTGCATCAGCAGCCCGACCAGCGGATAGCGCGCAGCGGTGATCTGTGCGCCGGGCGGGTGTGGCGTGCCCCTTACCTGAACGATGACCGGGTGTTTTTGTGCCCGGAGGAGGAGAACTGCCCCGCCTTTACAGTGGATCTGCTGCTGGATGCCTCCGCTTCCCGCCTGCACTGTCAGGAAGTGATTGCGGCGCAGGGTGTTATTCTGGCCGAAAGTCTGGCCAACTGCGGCATTCCGGTGCGGGTAAGCGCCTTCAGCAGCCTGCGGGGCTATACGGTGCTGCGGGTGCTGAAAGGCTTTGCGGACAAAAACCGGCAGAATATCTTCCGTTACTTCGCCTCGGGCTGGAACCGGGACGGTCTGGCGCTGCGGGCGGCGGGCGACCTGATCCGGTACGCCCCCGGCCCCGCCCCGCGCCACCTGATGATCCTGCTGACCGATGCCAGCCCCAACGACAGCCGCCGCATCCCGCCCACGGCACAGAACCCGCTTGGCTGCGCCTACGAGGACGCCGCCGGTGTGGCCGATACCGCCGCGCAGGTGCGCACCTTGCAGCGGCAGGGCGTGCGGGTGTCTGCCGTTTTTATGGGCGAGGACAGCAGCGCCGGTGCCGCTGCACAGATCTACGGCAAAAATATGGCACGCATCCGCGGCATGGATCAGCTTGCCCGCGCTGCCGGACGGCTGATCCAGAACGAGATCCGGGAACTTGGCGACTGAAAAAACAAAACGACCCCTGTGGGAGCAGTTCCGGCCTTAGCCGGCATCTCCCGCAGGGGTCATTTTTTACAACCGCACATCTCAGTGCACAACCATACTTTGAACTTTTGTTTGCAATGCGCTGTAGATTTTTGCAAAAATTTGTTGTTTCGGAAAACTTACAGTTGTTTTTCATCCAAAAGTATGCTATACTATGTTCAGAGAAGTTTTATGCAGCCTGTCGGCCTGATCACCCGGCTGGCGCTTTTACAACGTTTCGCTGTTTGCTTTTATCGCAAGGCAAGAAATTAGTGCAACGTTCAAACAGCATATTTGCGATATGCAATTCAACGTTGTTGCTGTTGCATTAAAAAGTTGAATTGCTATAGGAAGGAGATCAATCATGGACGCTTCCCGTTATTTTGACGCCATGCACAACGCCATGTCCACCCAGCACGTCGGTGCACAGTTGCTGCTTACCGTCCGTTTGCAGGATACCTGCGGCAACGATGCCTATCTTGAAGTAAAACAGCTGCCCGGGGAGCAAAGCGCCCTTGTGTGCTACTCCACCATGGGGCGGCGCTGCCTGAATTTCCAGCTGTTCCGCAAGGGCTGGCAGCTGTGCCACAATGCGGATGGGCAGCTGACCGGGCGTTTTCCGTCCAGTGCCGACAGCCTGCTGAGCCAGACCGACTTCCGCGCCTACTGCCGGGAGGATCGGCTGGATGCCGCCCGCACCCAGCGCCTTATAGAGGAGCTGGGGCAGCGTGCCGGTACAAATTATATCGGTGCCATCCCGCAGAATGCCCGCACCGGCGCACAGATCACAGTGGAAAGTCACCTTGGCTGCGGTGCACGCTGGAGCTACTGGAATCAGGACGCTTCCCCCTGCCTGCCGCTGGGCGCAATTTTGTACTGGCTGGCTGATTTTCTGGCCGGGAACGAGCGCCGCGCGTTGCAGTCTGACCCGCAGGCTGCTGCTCTGGCTGCGCAGTGGCTGGCAAAGGACACTGCTGTGTTCTTCTGCCCTTCCCCTGCCCTGACGGTATCCTCTGCGACCGGTCATAGTGCCCCTGCTGCACGGCGCACCCGCCCCGCCCCGGTGCCTGCCGCACGCAGCAAGAGCTGGCAGAGCGTTCTGGCCGCCATGGCTGCGGTGTAAGCACATGGTACCTTTTCAATCTGGTTTACATATAAAAGACGAGTGCTCGACAAAACCGAGCACTCGTCTTTTTTTACAAAATAACAGCAAAAAAGCACCCCGCCAACCGTTTCCGGTCAGCGGGGTGCTCAGTGCTTATAGTTTACGGTTCAGCTTACGCTGCACAGCACAGGGAGGAAATCACTCCTCGATGTAGCCGTACTGGAAGTACCAGTAGCCGTAGGGGCTGTGCCAGACGCCCTTCAGAGAAGAGCTCTGCAGCCAGAATTCGTTGTAGTAAGCAACGGGGATGCAGCCCATATCCTCCATCAGGATGTCCTCAGCCTTGTGCAGCTGTGCAAAGTGCTCGGCGACATCTGCAACCTTGGAAGCCTCCATAGCAGCATCGAAGTCAGGGTTGGAGTACTTACCATCGTTGTTGCCGTTGCCGGAGCAGAACAGCTCGATCATGTTGGAAGGATCGTTGTAGTCCATGACCCAGCCGTTACGGGCAACATCGTACTCGCCGGCACGGCGAGCAGCGGTGAAGGCAGACCACTCCATCTTGCTGATGGTCAAAGTGATGCCCAGATCGCCCCAAGTCTGCTGCAGGTACTCTGCCAGAGGCACATGGTAGCCGGAATCGTTGGTGCTGTACTCGATGGTGGGGTAGCCCTCGCCATTGGGATAGCCAGCCTCTTCCAGCAGCTTCTTAGCCTCGGCCATATTTGCCTCGTAGTCAGCTGCAATGTAGGGAGAACCGCCGTTTGCGTTGTCGTAGAAGTAGCCCTGCGCGTCCACGATGCTAGGGCCGACCAGGTTGGAAGCAGCAGAGTAGGTGCCCTGCATGATGGTGTTGGCAACGTAGTCGCGGTCGATAGCCAGAGCCAGAGCCTTGCGGACCTTGGCATCCTTGAAGGCATCGCGCTGCAGGTTCATGCTGACGTAATAGGTGCCCAGAATGGGGTCAACATAGAAGTCGCCGCCATCCTCTGCCTTGGTCAGGCTGGGGATCTCGTCGGTGGGCACGTCCTTGATCAGGACAGCCTCGCCGCTGTTATAAGCAGCGAAGCAAGCGGAAGAGTCCTCCAGCAGCAGCAGGGTGATGCTGTCGGAAACGATCTTAGAGCTATCCCAGCCGCCAACGTAGTTGGGGTTCTTGGTCAGGACGATACGCTCGGAGGGAGTCCACTCGGTGATCATGTAGGGGCCGTTGGAGACGAAGGTCTCAGCGGAGGTGCACCATGCATCGCCGTTGGCCTCAACGGTAGCCTGCTGCACAGGACTCATGGATGCGAAAGCGGCCATCTTGTCGAAGTAGGAGCAGGGGTAGGACAGCACGATGGTCAGGGTCTTGCCGTCGTCGCTTGCCTTAACGTTCAGAGCATCGGGGTTGGGCTCTGCAGTGGGGTTGCCGTCTGCATCGGGGAAGCCGGCAGCTGCGTCAAAGCCATCGATCATGCCCAGGCAGGTCTCTGCGTAGGGAGCTGCGGTGTCGGGGTTGACCATACGCTTGAAGCTGTACTCAAAGTCCTTAGCGTTCAGGTCGGTGCCATCGCTCCACTTCAGGCCGTCACGCATGGTGAAGGTCCAGGTCAGGCCGTCCTCGCTTTCTTCCCAGCTCTCAGCCTGGCCACCAATAACTTCGTTGTTCTCGTTGATGATCAGCAGGGGCTCGAAGATGGTGATGATGGTGTTGGCACCATCAACAGCGCTGTTCAAAGAGGGATCCAGAGTCTCGGGGTTGGGGCCGTACTGGACGGTAAAGCCAGCGGTGTTGACACTGCCGGTAGAAGAACCAGCAGCGGAAGAAGCAGAACCGGAGGTTGCGGTAGAACCGGACTTGCTGCCGCCACAGGCTGCCAGACCCAGAGCAGCGGCACCCACGCCTGCAACCTTGAGGAAATTACGACGAGAAATGCGTTTCATAATAATATCCTTCCCTTATATCAAATTTGAGTGTGCCAGGTTCCCCCAGCCGCCTCTATATTCGATCCAGTGCAAATAATTTGTACACCGGAGGAACACGAATGATTATAATGCGTTCTCACGGCGGTTACAAGCCCAAAATTTGGACTGTAACCATTTTGTGACAACATTTCAGCACTAAGTTGAATTGCTTTCACTTTTTACCGGCGTGAAGTGTTCTCACTTCACGCGGTCAAGGTGATGGCATGCTGCCCAGTGGCCGGTGGAGACCTCCTTGAACTCGGGCACCTCGTTTGCGCACTGCTCGTCTGCATAGGGGCAACGGGTGCGGAAACGGCAGCCGGACGGCGGGTTCAGGGGGCTGGGCACATCGCCCTGTAGCACGATACGCTTGGACTGGCGGGCCGTAATGGGGTCTGCCACCGGAATTGCGGAGATCAGGCTGCGGGTGTAGGGGTGGATGCTGTGGGTGATCAGCTCGTAGCTGTCGGCCAGCTCCACCATCTTGCCCAGATACATGACGCCGATGCGGTTGGAGATGTGCTTGACAACGCTCAGGTCATGGGCGATGAACAGGTAGGTCAGACCCATCTCCTGCTGCAGATCCTCGAACATATTGACGACCTGTGCCTGAATGGAAACGTCCAGTGCGGAAACAGGCTCGTCACAAACGATGAACTCGGGGTTCACAGCCAGTGCACGGGCAATGCCCACGCGCTGACGCTGGCCGCCGGAGAACTCGTGGCAGTAGCGGTTTGCGTGCTCGCTGTTCAGGCCCACGCGCTCCAGCAGGGCGATGATCTTATCGTGGCGGTCCTTTTCGTTCTCGGCCAGGTGATGGATGTCGATGCCTTCACCCACGATGTCGCCGATGGTCATGCGGGGGTCCAGGCTTGCGTAGGGGTCCTGGAACACGATCTGCATCCGGCGGCGGTAGGGCAGCATATCCACTGCGATCTTGTTGTCCTTATCAAACAGCAGGTTGCCGTCATAGTAGATCTTACCGCCGGTGGGCTCGTACAGGCGCAGCAGGGTGCGGCCGGTGGTGGTCTTGCCACAGCCGGACTCGCCTACCAGACCAAGGGTCTCGCCCTTGCGGATGGCAAAGCTTACGTCATCCACAGCTTTAAAAGGCTCTTTTCCCCTCTGCGCAAATACCTTCGTTAAGTGTTCAGCTTCCAAAAGTGTGTTCATGATATTTCCTTTCTCTTAAGCCTTGGAACTGCTGCCAGCAGCTTCTTCGTATAGGGATCCTGTGGATGGTTCAACACCTTTTTTGCCTCTCCATATTCCACCATTTTTCCATTCTTCAGAACCAGAACGGTATCCGCCATTGCCCGAACTACACCAATATCGTGGGTTACAATTATAATTGCTGTTCCAAACAATTCCCTGAGCTTTAACATTTCTCTTACTACCTGACGCTGAACCGATACATCCAGTGCACTTGTAGGTTCGTCTGCCAAAAGAATCGGTGGATTCATCAGCATGGAAATGGCAATCCCTGCTCTCTGGTTCATTCCGCCGGATAATTCAAAGGGATAGCTGTCCCACACGCGCTGGCTGTCCTTAAAATTCAGTTTGTCAAACAGATCCATTGCCCTGGTTTTGGCCTCACTTCTTGTTATCTTTGTATGTGCACACATACTTTCGTAAATCTGCTCTCCAATGGTGCGGATCGGGCACAGGGAAGCACCTGCATCCTGAAAGATCATGCCAATTCCTGCACCTCTGATCTTTCTTTTTTCTTTCTCCGGTATATCCAGAATATTCTGATCCATATATCGGATATCTCCTCTTGTCACAAGACCATCCGGTCCCAGAAGTCCCATTGCGGCTTTGATCAGGGTGCTTTTCCCACTGCCGGATTCTCCCACAAGGCCAAGTATCTCTCCATGTTCAAGGGAGAAGCTCACATCATGAACCACCGCTTTCCCGCCAAATGATATCTCTACGGAATCGTAGGTCAGTATTTTTCTATCCATTTCTGTAAACCATCCTTGTTAATACTTACCAAATCAGGGGCAAAATATCTTTTGCCCCTGAAATATCATCGTTCACATATTCTTCATTTATTGTTACAGTTTAGTTGATATCCAAATCCGCTGTCAGTTCATAATAATCACATGGATGTGCAGTCAGTCCTGTTACATTAGACTGCATGATCATACTCATTCTCAGGTAAGAGCAGAATACATAGGCATTGTCATCCAGGATTGTCTGCTGCATCTGAATCGCCAGATCTGAACGCTTATCTGCATCAAATTCTTGCTTCATCTGTTTTTCCAGATCTTCCAGTTTATCACTGTGATAATGTCCGTTATTGCTTGCAGATTCATCCAGTGTACAGGAAGTGAAGAAATACTCCGGATCTCCTGTTGGGGCTGTTACCATGGCACTTGCGTATACGTCCCACTGCGCAGGATCTTTGCGGATGGTATTGCTGTCAGATGTGCAGTTAACCTGAACATTCATACCAATCTCTTTCAGAGTTGCCTGGGCTGATTCTGCCAGCAGCGGAAGCTCCTGACGGCTTGGATAGGTAAGCCAGCGGATTACAAGCTTCTCGCCATCCTTTTCACGGATTCCGTCACCATCGGAATCAATCCAGCCTGCATCCTCCAGAACCTTT
>ERZ773147.3727-NODE-3727-length-11278-cov-47.166266_pt1 | contig 11278 bp, 8 predicted proteins | sample MGYA00580851_ERZ773147 | MGnify/ENA primary metagenome ERZ773147 (study PRJEB29015, sample SAMEA2737818) | human gut metagenome | biome: human gut; feature: human-associated habitat; material: faeces | place: China | collected 2012 ... | reverse complement strand
CTGCGCTTCGTCACCGGCGGCGAGTCCGGCACCTACTACGCCTTCGGCTCCGTCATCGCCCAGCACGCCACCAACAACGCCGGCGTCAACGTCGTGGGTCTGGTGGGCAACGGCTCTCAGGCCAACGTGCAGGAGCTGGTGGACGGCACCGCTGACTTCGCGTTCTGCCAGTCCGACGTGATGGCCTACGCCTACAACGGCACCAACCTGTTCGAGAGCAAGGTGGAGGGCTTCTCCACTGTGGCCGCCCTGTACATGGAGCAGGTGCAGATCGTCACCACCAACCCCGCCATCAAGACCGTGGCTGACCTGGCCGGCAAGTCCGTGTCCATCGGCGCTCCCGGCTCCGGCGTGTACTTCAACGCCATTGACGTCCTGGGTGCTTACGGGCTGACCGAGGACGACATCAAGCCCACCTACCAGTCCTTCAGCGACAGCGCCGACGCCCTGAAGAACGGCCAGATCGACGCCGCCTTCATCGTGGCCGGTGCCCCCACCACCGCTGTGACCGACCTGGCCACCACCAAGGATACCTACCTGGTCAGCCTGGACAGCGAGCACATCGCCAAGCTGCTGGAGACCTCCGACTATTACACCGAGACCGTCATCGCCAAGGACGTGTACTTCGGCGACTGATCCTTAACGGACAATTGACAAAAACCGAGGCTACGGCGGGGCTTCCCGCCGTAGTCCTCGTGCTATTCTGTATTTTTCGGGGAGAGAAACGACTATGAGCATCGACAAGAAAAAACCGGATACCGCCCCGGCCGACGGCGTCAATACCGCCGCGGACGAGGCCCCGGATCTGGACGCGGTCATGCGTAAATATGACCGTGAATCCGCCACCCGCCTGTGGGAGGGTACGCCCCAGCTGATTATCCGCATCCTCATGGCCGCGTTCGGTCTGTTCTGCATCGGCATGACCCTGTTTTCCAAGGCCATGCCCGAGATCCGGCTCACCATGTTCGTGGGCTGCATCATTATCATCGGCTTCCTGACCTACCCCGCCAGCAAGCACCACGTCAGGGTCAACTACCTGCCCTGGTACGATATCGTGCTGATGGTGGTGGGCGCGGCCTGCTTCTTCTACTTCGCGCTGAACGCCATGACGCTGGTGCGCCTGTCCACCCGTATCGAGACGGTCCACGTCATCATCGGCGTGGTGGGTATCCTGATCCTGATGGAGCTGTGCCGCCGCTGCGTGGGTCTGCCTATTCTGTGCGTGGCCGGCGTGCTGATCGTGTACGCGTTCATCAACCAGCTGAGCTACGCCGGCGCGGTGAACGGTGCCACCCTGTATGACGCGCTGAAAACCATCATCTACAAGCTGTTCTACACCACCTCCGGCGTCATCGGCACGCCCATCAACGTGTGCTATACCTATATCGTTCTGTTCATCATCTTCGGCGCGTTCCTGGAGCGCACCGGCATCGCCAACTTCTTCATCAGCTTTGCCAACCGTCTGGCTGGCTGGTCCAGCGGCGGCCCGGCGAAGGTGGCTGTTATCAGCTCCGCCCTGTGCGGCATGGTGTCCGGCTCCTCCGTGGGCAACACCGTCACCACCGGTTCCTTCACCATCCCCATGATGAAGAAGACCGGCTACAAGCCCGAGTTCGCCGGCGCCGTCGAGGCCGCGGCCTCCACCGGCGGCCAGATCATGCCCCCCATCATGGGTGCGGCAGCCTTCCTCATGGCCGAGTACATGAAGCTGCCCTACGCCCAGGTGGCCGTCAAGGCCATCCTGCCCGCGCTGCTGTACTTCACCGGGATCTTCATCGCCGTCCATCTGGAGGCCAAGAAGCTGGGCCTGAAGGGCGTTCCCCGCGAGGAGCTGCCTGCGTGGCGTCTGCTGGTCCGTGACTGCTACCTGATCATTCCTCTGATCCTGCTGGTGTGGCTGGTGTCCTCCGGCAGCAAGACCATGTCCCACTCCGCGGCCTATTCCATTCTGGCCGCCATTGCCGTGGGCTTCGTCAATTTCTTCCTGCAGGGCAAGCGCGGTGAGGGCGACACCCAGCCCATGACGACCGGCAAGGCGCTGGGTAATGCCGGCAAGCGCTCCTTCTTCTCCGCGGTGGAGTCTCTGGAAGCCGGTTCCCGCGGCGCTATCACCGTGGCCGTGGCCTGCAGCATGGCGGGCATCATCGCCGGCTGTATCACCGTCACCGGCCTGGCCTCCATCCTCATCAACGCCATCGTCCAGCTGGCGGGCAACGCCACCATCGTCGGCCTGGTGCTGACCATGCTGTGCTGTATCGTCCTGGGCATGGGCGTGCCCACCACGGCCAACTACTGCATCATGGCCTCCACCTGCGCGCCCATCCTCATTCAGCTGGGCTTCCCGCTGGTGGCCGCCCACTTCTTCGTGTTCTACTTCGGCATCGTGGCGGATATCACGCCCCCTGTGGCCCTGGCGGCCTACGCCGGCTCGGCCATCGCCAAGTCCGACCCCATGAAGACCGGCATCAACGCCACCAAGCTGGCCATCGCCGCCTTTATCGTGCCGTACATCTTCGCCTACAGTCCGGCCCTGCTGTTTGAGAACATCTCCGGCTGGTGGGAGGTGGCGCAGATCTGCGTCAGCGCTCTGCTGGGCATCTTTGCCATCGCGGCGTCCCTGAACGGCTATCTGTATAAGAAGGTCCACTGGGTGCTGCGTATCGTCCTGGCCGTCGGCGGCCTGGGCATGATGATCCCCGGCACCCTCACCGACGTGGCCGGCCTGGTGCTGGTGGCGGCGGTCATCGCCTACCAGAAGATCAGCGCCAAGAAGCACGGCGGCCCCGTGGTGACGGCCTGATCCCATTTGAAGCAAAAGCATCCCCGCACACCGCGCGGGGATGCTTTTTACACTATGTTCATACATTTCCACACATTTTGCCTAAAGTGCATAGTACGGGCATCTTGCAAAAACTGTCTGAATTCGGTATGATACAGGCGGTAAGGCAGTTTTTGCACAAAGAGAGGAGCATAGACATGGCACAGACCACAAAAAACGCCATTCGCAAGGGCTTTCTGGACCTGCTGGAGCAGCGGCCGCTGGATAAGATCTCCGTGGTGGACATCGCAGATCACTGCGGCGTGAACCGGAATACGTTTTATTACTACTATTGCGACATCTACGCCCTGGTGCGCGAGGTGCTGGAGACGGAGCTGGACCGCGTCCTCAACGCACCACCCCTCTGCACCAGCTGGTACCAGCTGATGATGCGGGTGGCGGCGTTCATGCGCGCCAACCGCCGCGCGGTCTACCACCTGTACCAGTCCAGCCAGCGCGACCTGCTGGAGCGCGAGTATTACCAGGTGGTCTACGGTGCCGTGGAGGATCTGGTGCGCCGCACGGCGGAGGACCTGCCGGTGGCGGAGACGGATGTGCAGTCCATCGCGGCGCTGTATACGGCCACGCTGGTGGGCCTGCTGCAAAGCTGGCTGCACTACGGCATGAAGCACGATGAGGAGCAGTTCGTGGAGCGCGTCACCCGCCTGACGGAGGGCACGCTGCGCCACGCGCTGGAGCGCAGCTGCGGGGTGGAGAAGGCGTGAGCGGCTTCTGGAAATGCGTCCTGTACGCGGCGGCGCTGGCCCTGCTGGCGCACCCGCTGGGTCAGGCGATCCCCGGTCCCTTTGACCCGGAGAAGCGGCCCTTCCGCAGCCGTAAATGGGAGCAGAACGGCCGCATCTACACCAAATTGGCCATCGATAAGTGGAAGAAGCTGGTGCCGGACATGAGCCGCATCCTGCCGGACATGGTGAAGAAGGAACTGCCCGGCAGCGGCACCGTGACGGCGGATCAGGCCGCGGCGCTGGTGCAGGAGACGTGCCGCGCGGAGTTGGTCCACGGGGCCTCCTGTTTGCTGGGCCTGGCGTTTCTGTGGCTGTGGCCCGGCTGGGGCGGCGCGATCGTGCTGGCGGTGTGGGTGCTGCTGGCCAATCTGCCCTTTATTCTAATACAACGCTACAACCGCCCCCGGCTCATGCGCCTGGCGGCGCTGCTGCGAAAGCGAGCGCAGCGGAAAGGAGAGCAAAATGCGCGTACTGATCCTGACCTGTAACACCGGCGGCGGGCACAACGCCGTAGCCGCCGCCCTGCGTGACAGCCTCCAACGCTGCGGCGCGTCCTGCGACGTGATGGACGGCTTGGGCTTCATCTCCAAAAAGGCCTCCAAATTCGTTTCCAAGTGGCACACCCGGTTCTACCGCCGGTATCCCAAGCTCTACAAGGCGGGCTATATGTCCGCCGAGGGCGACAAGGAGATGGACCGGCGCGACGGCCCGGTGTACCGCTACATTGCCCGCGGTGCCCGCCGTCTGGGCCGCACGCTGCAAAGCGGCGGCTACGATGCCGTTGTCTGTGTCCACGTGATCCCCGCCATGATGATGACGGCGCTGAAGCAGGCGTGGAGCGCCTGTCCGGTGTTCTGCTTCGTGGCCACGGACTATACCTGCAGCCCCACGGTAGGTGCCTGCACCCCGGATATCTGCGTCATTCCCCATCAGGAGCTGGCCGACGAGTTCGTCAGCTGCGGCATCGCCCGCGATACCCTCCTGCCCGCCGGCATTCCCGTGCGTTCCGCCTTCCGCCAGCGCGGTGACAGGGCCGCGGCGCGGAGAGCTCTGGGCCTGCCGGAGACCGGCCGCCACATCGTCCTCATGTCCGGCAGCATCGGCTGCGGCCCCATGGGCGACGTGGCGGAGGACCTGGATATGCGTATGGCCGACGGCGACTTTGCCACGGTGCTATGCGGCAGCAACAAGCAGATGCGCTATGCCCTGGAGCTGCGCCGCCTGTACCGCGTGGAGGCTGTGGGCTTTACCACTCAGGTGCAGCTGTACATGGACAGCGCGGACGTGCTGGTCAGCAAGCCCGGCGGCATCAGCATCACCGAGGCCGGCACCCGCGGCGTGCCGCTGCTGCTGGCGGATATGGTGGGCGGCTGCGAAACGCGGAACGAGGCGTTCTTCACCGCCCACGGCTGGGCGGCCTCCTGCCCGCCGGACAACATGGCCGCGTCGGCCCTGGCCTTTCTGGAGGACGAACAGCAGCGTCAGGCCATCACCGCTGCCCAGAGCCGCGATTTCGACGGTCTGGCCGCCGACCGTGTGGCCGCCGCCGTCCTCGCCCGCTGCAAGAAATGACCCCAGCGCCCACGGCGGCAGCCGTGGGCGCCTTCTTTGCGCTTTTTGTACGGCGTCCCTCTTGCATTTCGCGCAAACTGTCGGTATACTTGTTAAAGAAATATCGATTTGTTCACAGGCAGGTCATATTCATATAGTAGGATGAAACTGCGGCCCCGGACGTGGGCTGCGGCCGAAAGGAGGGCGTCTGCCCATGATGATCGAAAAAAGCGGCACCATCCGCCTGCGGGACATTCCCACCGCCGCAGGTCTTTCCCCGAAGGAGCAGGAGCTGGCGGCGGGCATGGTGCGGGTGACGCACCTGTACCGCAGTGCGCTGAAGGTAGCCGTAACGCAGATGGAGATCCTGGACGAGGAGTTCGCCCGTCTGTATGACCACTCGCCCATCCACCACATCGAATACCGTATCAAGACGCTGGACAGCATCATCGACAAGCTGCGCCGCCGGGGCCTGGAGGTCAGCATCGACAACATCTATGCCCACATCCAGGACGTGGCCGGTATCCGCGTCATCTGCAACTATCTGGATGATATCTACTACCTGCGCTCCCTGCTCACCCGCAGCGAGTCCTATACCGTCCTCCGCGAGGTGGACTATATCAAGGAGCCCAAGGACACCGGTTACCGCAGCCTGCACCTGATCGTCAATGTGCCCATCGTCATCAGTGAGGGCACCATGGTCCTGCCGGTGGAGATCCAGCTCCGCACCATCGCCATGGATATGTGGGCCAGTCTGGAGCACGAGCTGCGGTATAAATCCGACCGCAAATTTACCCAGCAGGATGCCGCCCGCCTGCGCCTGTGCTCCGATGCCATCAGCGAGATCGACCGGGAGATGCAGGATATCTACCAGGGCAACGAACCCCAATACCACGCCTGAACACAAAAGACCGGCCCCGCCGGTCTTTTTTCGTCCCCCGCCAAGGCCCATAACTTCCCCTTATACCTCCCACACCGATTTGTTATGCCAACATCTGGATATTCACGTTGCCTTTCGCGACACTTTCTGGTAAGATGGTCGTACAACAGAGCCTGTGCACCACAAAACTTTCCCAACAAGAAAATTTGCGGCACACAGGCCCGGGAGAGAAATATGTGAGCCATAGAAGGAGGAACCGCCATGAAGAGACGACTGCTCCCCATCCTGATGACCCTGGTATTGGTATGCGCGCTGCCCATATGGGCAGCTTTTGTTACATCGGGGGATGTAACAAATCCTCTGGTGTGCACCGCCGGCGCGGCGGAGCCGTCTGTACCGGTTGAGGTGAGCACCGCCGCCGATTTGCAAAGCAACATAGATGCCGGAAATTCCGTTAAGCTGACAAAGAATATTGACATCAACACGGCCCTGAATGTCACGAGTACGCTGACTCTCGACCTGAACGGCTGTACATTGAGGATGACCGGTAACACCAGTGTGTTTTACGTGTATAATAACGCGACTCTGACCATACAGGACAGCAGCGCGGCGAAGTCCGGCACCATCACCGGCGGTAATGCCGGCGATGGCGGCGGCGTATACATAGGAGACAATTCATCAGAAGGACACCTTGTGATGACCGGCGGCACCATCACCGGCTGTGTGACCAACCCCTACCGGGGTGACGGCCGGGGCGGCGGTGTGTTTGTATTTAAGGGGAGCTTTACCATGTCCGGTACGGCCAAGATCACCAGCTGCACCGCTGATTGGGGTGGCGGCGTTGTGGTACACACCGGATCGAGTACATTCACTATGAACGGCGGTGAGATCAGCGATTGCAAAGCTTCCTATACCGGCGGTGGTGTTTGCCTGGTCGGCGGTGCATGGTTTGAAATGACCGGCGGTACCATCCGGAACTGCACAGCTGGCTCTGTGGAGAGCAGTGCGATCTATATGGACCCGGGGACGATGAAAGCCCACGGCGGCACGGTAAAGGGAAATGTCTGCGTGAGTGGGGTCGGTAACTGTGTTATTACGCATGAACCTTCCCAAGAGGGCTATACCATTTTTGACGGGACGATCACATTTGAGGGTAATGGCAGTACTACGGCCAAGTACCCGGTGAAATTCGACCTTGCCGGCGGCAGTGCAGACGGACTGCCGGAGACGGTGCGGCTCGGCACTGCGCTGTCCAAACCCGCCGATCCCACCAAGTCAGGCCACACCTTTGTCGGCTGGTATCTGGGCGATGCGCCATATAACTTCGATACTCCGGTCACCGCCCCGCTGACCCTCACGGCCAAGTGGGAGAAGGTTCCCTCCTCCGGCGGCTACTACTACGCCCCGCCCGCGGAGCAGCCCATCGAGGCCCCCAAGACCGCCGACCCCGGCGTAGCCCTCTACGCCGCCCTGTCACTCCTGTCCCTGACCGGCCTGACCTGCGCCACCAAAAAGAGATAAACAAACAAAAAGAGATAAACAAAGCCAAAAGAAGCGCCCCCGGGCGAAAAAAGCCTTCCCCCTGGGGGGTTCGCGGTATTGAATGACAGGCCGGTGGCGTGTCAGACCCGCGGACCGACCGACCCGCAGGGAGACAGGTTCCCCCATACCCCGGCGGCGTTAGCCGCCACCTACCCATTGCGGTGCTTCGCGCCGCAATGGGCGCGATTTGATAATCACCATTCGATCAGCGCACCAGCCCCTATCCTCTCACTGCATCAGCGGCAGCGGCGCAGGAGGTACAAGCAGTCCCCTGAACCGACAATGTTACCCACCGCACTTCATGCGCGAGTGCATACCGCCAAATCTGCATGACCCACAGCGCGCCAAGGGATCCTTAAACCGTAGGTTTGAGTGGTTTTCTTTGGTAACTTTCTTTTGACAACAAAAGAAAGTTACTCGTGCCGGGGCACGAAACTCCCCATCCCGCGCCCGCAGGCGCAACACCTGCACATTCCCGCGCAAGGAAGTCTTGAAACGTAGTTTCAAGCGGCTTTCTTTGGTAGCTTTCTTTCAACGATGAAACAAAGCTACTCGCGCCAGGGGGCACGAAACTCCCCTCCCGCCGCACACAAAAAAACAGCCCTCCGGCCACCGCCGAAGGGCTGTTTTTCACAGATGATATTCCTGCTTGTACTCCTCATAGTACCGCGCGAAGGAACTGGACTTCATGGCCCGGACACTGTTCAGATACTCATGGGTGTCGAAGGAGTCGGACTCCAGCTCGATAATGGCCACGGCGATGTTGGAGCAGTGGTCCGCCACGCGCTCGTAGTTGGTCAGCAGGTCGTTGAACACGAACCCCTGGTTCAGTGTGCAGCTGCCGGACTGCAATCGGTCCACGTGGTGGGACTTCATCTCGTCGCACAGGCCGTCGATGATCTCCTCCAGCGGCTCCACCCGGGCGGCCCGCTGGGGATCGTTTTCCACAAAGGCGCCCACGGCGATGGATAGTATCTCCCGGACGGCGGACTCTATCACGTCCAGCTCATGACAGGCCTCAGGGGAGAATTGCAGATCCTTGTCGTGTATCTCCTTGGCGGCCTCCGAAATATTCAGTGCGTGGTCGGAGATACGCTCAAAGTCGGAGATGGTGTGCAGGTATTTGCTGACCTCCTCGCTCTGGGACTGGGACAGGGACTTGCTGGTGATCTTCATCAGATAGGTGCCCAGCTTGTCCTCGTAGCGGTCGATAACGGACTCCGTTTCACCCACCATGCGGAAATCCTTGTCGGACCAGCGGTTCCGCAGGCCAACGGCCATCAGCAGGTTGCCCTCGGCCCGTTCGGCCATGGAGTTGGTCACCAGCCGGCTCTGCTCGATGGACAGCGCCGGGTGCTGCAAAAAGCGCTCCTCCAGCCGGTCCATCTCCTGTTCCTCGGCGGCGGAGCCGTCGTCGGGGAACAGCAGCTCCACCATGTGCTCCATCAGCCCGATGCAGGGCAGCAGAACGATCACGGTGGCCAGGCGGAACAGGGTGTTCATCAGTGCGATGGACACAGAGGACATGACCGTGTCCAAAAAGGTGAAGTGGATAATGGCGTTGGCGCCGTAGAACAGCAGCGCCCAGATCAGCACGCCCAGCACGTCGATCAGCAGATAGATAAAGGCGGTGCGCTTGCCGTTGAGGTTGGCGCCCAGGGCGGACAGCAACACAGGCACCGCCGCGCCGATAGCGATGCCCATGACGATGGGCAGAGCCACCTCAAAGGTGACAGCGCCGGTAATGGCCAGCGCCTGCAAAATACCCACCGCGGCGGAGGCGCTCTGCAAAACGCTGGTGAACGCCAGACCCACCAGAATACCTAAAATGGGGTTGGAGAAGCTGGTCAGGATGCGGATAAAGGCCTCGCTCTCCCGCAGGGGGGACACCGCGCCGGACATGGCGGACATACCGTACATCAGCACCGCGAAGCCCAGCAGGATCTCGCCCACATAGCGGTTGCTGGTCTTGCCGGTGAACATCCGCAGGATGATGCCGACCACGGCCACGATGCCGGTGAGCACCTCAGTACTCAGCAGCTGCACCACGCCGCTGCCGCCCTCCAGGGAAGACAGGCACAGGATCCACCCGGTGACGCTGGTGCCCAGTATGGCGCCCATGATCACGCCGATGGCCTGCTTGACCTTCATCATGCCGGAGTTGACGAAGCCCACCACCATCACAGAGGTGGCGGAGGAGGACTGGATCACAGCGGTGACGCCGGTGCCCAGCAGTACGCCCTTCAGCGGTGTGCTGCTCAGCTTATAGAGCACCAGCTCCAGGCGGCTGCCGGCGACCTTTTTCAGGCCCTCGCCCATCAGGGACATACCGAACAAAAACAGTGCGATACCGCCCAGCAGCGATATGACGTCTGCAACGCTCATGGCCCATTGCCTCCCATGATAAAATCTTCTTATAGGTAGTATAACAGGTACAGGTGGTATTTGTCGACTGAAACTGAAAAAAAGTCGGTAGAAAATTTAGGTATTTCTTAAACCGCCCTTGTGCGCCTTGTCAAAGAGAGAAACTTCGGGTATAATGGCAGTTACAAAAAAAGCACAGTAAAGATACAATAAGGTATACAATGAAGTAAAGTGAAGGAACGTATATGTTTAAGCATTGTGTCATCGTTTTTTTCGTCTCCATGGTGCCGTTGATCGAGCTGCGGGGCGCGATCCCCTACGGCGTGGCTTTCGGTCTGCCCCTGTGGCTGACGTATCTGATCGCTATCGCGGGCAATATGCTGCCGGTTCCCATCATTTATTTTTTTGCACGAAAAGTGCTTGTATGGGGGAGAGATAAGAGGTATATCGGAAAATTTTTCACTTTTTGCCTGGAAAAAGGGGAGAAAGCCGGGCGTAAGCTCCAGGCCAAAGCCGGCCGCGGACTGTACTGGGCGCTGCTGCTGTTCGTAGGGATACCCCTGCCGGGCACCGGTGCCTGGACGGGCACTCTTGCCGCCAGCCTGCTTGATATGGATTTCAAAAAAAGCACCCTCGCCTGCGCCGCCGGCGTCCTCCTGGCCGGTGCCATCATGGGCGGCTTGAGCCTGTTGGGCGTCAGTGCTTTCGGCGGGTAAATTTGTCTTGCAATCGCCGGCCATTTACGGTATAATGTGCGGGTAATATCTGCCGGTGTGATGGAATTGGTAGACGTAGTGGACTCAAAATCCACCGCTGGCGACAGCGTACCGGTTCGAGTCCGGTCACCGGCACCAAAAAAGAGACATCCGTGAGGATGTCTCTTTTTTTGCCGCTGATAGAATGGGATATACGAATTTGGTAAAAATTACCAACATATCAATAGCTGCTTGACATTTCGCTGTAAGAATATATAATAGATACACGAACCGGCAGTGGTACCACTGCTCTTTGTTTCAATGCACAATTGAAACAAAGAGGTCTGTACAAAGGGAAAGGAGGAGAAAATGAGGAGGATAAGCTGTTTTTTACTAATGCTTACCCTGCTGCTGACAACGGCCGTTGTTGCGTGGGGGACAGTGCCGACTGATGGGGAGGTGACTCCGGGTTTGGTGAATGTGTCTCGATCTAAGACAGCCACCGTACTGGATAAGGACTATCGGTCCACCGTTACGTTGTCGCTTCCCAGCGCAGAGGAAAAACTGGCCAGCGATGTGGTCTTTGTGCTGGACAAATCTACAAGCGCAGATTTGGAGGATAAGGCGTTAAAACTTCTTGCCGACCTGAAGAACGAGGTGAAGGAACGCGGTGTGATGGTCA
>ERZ773147.3725-NODE-3725-length-11292-cov-4.184747_pt1 | contig 11292 bp, 12 predicted proteins | sample MGYA00580851_ERZ773147 | MGnify/ENA primary metagenome ERZ773147 (study PRJEB29015, sample SAMEA2737818) | human gut metagenome | biome: human gut; feature: human-associated habitat; material: faeces | place: China | collected 2012 ... | reverse complement strand
CGGGGTGAAGGGATTTGAACCCCCGGCCCCATGCTCCCAAAGCACGTGCGCTACCAGACTGCGCTACACCCCGTCCTGTAGCGTGCCCACACAGGCGACGATGGATATTGTACTCAAAACCCGTTCCTTTGTCAATAACTTTTTTCAAAAAATTTCAACTTTTTTCTGTCAACCGCTTTAAGGCGTTGAAAATCAATAATTTTTTGAAATAGAAAGCCGGCGTTCTGCCGTCGCTGCCGCGGAATTTTCCAAAATTTCAGTCCAACGTAATTTTCAGTACCTCGCAGGGATTGCCCCACCGGGGCATTCCGCAGGGGTTCCCCGCACCTGCGGAGATCACCAGCCGCCCGTCTACGATGCCCTTGGTGTATTTCGGGAAGAAATGCTGCCCGGGCGCGTACAATCCTTGAGAACCAATGCGAATTTGTCCGCCGTGGGCGTGCCCCGCCACCACCAGCTCCACATCCCGACCGCGCAGAAACTTGATATAGTGCTCCGGCTTATGGCACAGCAGCACCCGGCAGCCCGGCAGACGTTCAAATTCGTCCATGCAGTCCGGCTGACGCACGATCTCCGGGTCATACCAGCCGCCGATCCAGCATTCGCCGAAGGGTACGTAGCGGTTGACCAGAATCTCCGCGCCGGTGCCGTTCAACGCCTGCATCAGAGCCTGAAACTGCTTGGTTTTCGTTTCATGATTGCCCAGTGAGAAAAAGGTAGGCAGCCGTCTGGCTGCATCCTGCAGAAAAGCGATTCCCCGGGCGGAAGTCTGAGTGTATCGGTTGACCACGTCGCCCGGCACCAGCAGCGCGTCGCAGCCCGCCAGAAGGGGCCAGAGATCGTCGTAGGGCTCGTCGTGAAGGTCGCTGACTACGCCGAAAACCACCGGCTTTGTCAGTTTGCCGGTGTGCAGCTCATAGGAAGTCAAGTTGCGCAAGGCAGCGGCTCCTTTCAAAAAAATTGGGGAAGCAGCCTAGGGAAGCCGCTCCAGAAGGCGGGCCCAAAGACCGGTTTTCCACAGCGCCGTGCCGCCCGCCGCCAGCAAGAGCGCCGTTCCTGCCGCGATCCACGGCCATTTCCGCCGGGGACGGCTTTCAGGGAACAGCGAAACCGGCACTGAAGCCGGTTCGGGAATCTGATCGTCGGGCAGCGCGTCCTCCCCGTCCTCCGGCCAATCCTCCGGGTCTTCCAGCAGCCCCATGATGTCCGGGTTGCTTTGCAGCAAGTCGGAAAACAGCGCGTCGTCCAGCGGAGAAGCGCCCAGCGCCCGTTCGGATTCAACGGGCGGTATTTCCTCCTGAGGGAGCGTAACCGGCACAGGCGCAGTTCCTTCCTCCCATGTCGTTTCTTCGGGCTGATCGGGGACGGGACGATCTTCCAGTAGGCGGAAAGCCATGGAAGGCGACGCTTTCTCCGACTCCCGGCGAATGAGCCGGCCCGGCCGTTCCAGCTGCCAATCCTCCTCGGTCAGCGGTGTCTGTTTGGGAATCGGCTGCACCGGGGCGGGTGTGGCGGTCTTCATCGCCTTGGCCGGGGTCAGGGGGGAACGCAGCGCGGCCGGCGATGGACGGGCGCTGCTATTGGTCAGGCCCTCCCGAAGGTCGTTGGAGGGATAAGGTGTCGTCTCCCACTGAGACGGAGCAGACGAAGACACAGTCTTTTCCCGACGGGCCAGATTGCCTGTCGGACGCAGAAAGCCCTGATTCGCTCCCATGGCTTCGCCCTCCTTCTTTTGTATTCATGGATTTCGCCCATTAGTATAGCATCTTTTCTGGGGATGAAACAGGCTTATCTCCGGCGAAGGGCCGAATAGCTGCGGCGAAGAATGCCGCGGGGCTCCATCCTTCGGGCAGGGCGGCGATGGCGGCGGGAGACCCGCACGGGATATTCGTTCCAGACTGCGACAGCCTTGACCTTTCCTTCCGCATAGCTGCGCCGGGGCAGTTGGCCGGATTGGGTAGTCCAGATAAAGGGACGCAGCTTGTCCAGCCCGTTTTCCACGATCCACGCATAGGCTCCCGGCTGCTTTTCCCGCATGATGTGGTGCGGCGGCTCGCCCAGCTCGGCAATGGCGCTGAGGATGCGCCGCAGAGGAATCTCACGGAACAGCACCCGAAATTCGCCGATTAGCGTATGAATTTTTCGTGTGGGCAGGGAAGCCTGCATCAAGTCCTCATACCCTTCCCGGATGCGCTGAAGCGCCCAGTCCAACCCATCGGAGGCTTTCTCTCCTGCAAAGGACATGGCCTTGCCAAGCCAGCTCAGCAGCCGCTGCTGCTCCAGCCGTTTGCCCGGTTCACTCTCCTCCATATGCTCCCGAAGCGCCGCCAGAAAGGCATACAGGATGGTCAGCACACTGCCGGTGTCCTGCATGGCGTCCCGGTAGGGGGCCAGCCGAAGGTACGCTTCCTCGTTGATGCCCAGAGAATCCAGCCCGTAGGCCGCCGTCCGCAGTGCGTCGTCCGCAGGGTATTCCATGCACAGGCCCAAATGCAGCAGCCCGCCCATCCGGGGCACCAGATCGTCGGAATTAAGCAGGTGGTACAGGGGATAACTGGCCGGATCGTACAACAGCCGCCCGGTGGCCATCGTAGGCGAAGCAAAGCCATAGCCCACGATATTCTGAGGCTGCACGCCCCAGTGCTGAATGAGCCGGTTGGTGAAGATCTGCATCACCGCGCCGCCCTGACTGTGTCCCGCCATCCAGAGCCGGTAGGGGCTGCGCAGGGAGCGCATATCCGAAAGGATATCACCCAGCGTCAGCTTTTCCAGCCCCTGACGGGCCGCCGTCGCCGGGAAAACGATCTGCTCCACGCTTTCCTCAAAGAAGGTGCACAGCTGATAAAAGCCCCGGTGGAAGCCTTCCTCCGTGGAAAAGCGCAGGTTGGAGATCCAGTCGTACATCCGCTTGCCGGTGCCCATGAAGCCGATGGCGATGACGGTCTGTCCGTTTTCGCCGGGATGGGCCATGCAGACGGCCTTGATGGTGTCGCTGCGTTCCCGCTGGCGCAGAGTGCTCAGCACCTGTGAAACCGGGTTCTGGGCGTTCAGCGCCGCCTTGGCGGTTCCCAGCTTCCACGCGTCCACGATGCGCCGCATGGCCTCGCCGCTGGCCGCGTCGGAATGGCTGATGCCGCTTTTGAGCGAATTGTCGATCTGGATGGAAAAATCGTTCCAGCCCGCCTGTTCCCACGGCTCCAGTTCCAGCGTATAGGTCATCTGAGCCAGTTCCATCGACAGCTCCGCCGCCTCTTTGGTGAAAGGCGGACGCAGCCGGAAAAAGGGATCGCTCTCAAAGGGAAGGGTCAGGCTGGAAAGGCTGGCAAGGTCGCAATGGGTGATGGGGCCGCGGCCCTTTTCCGGGGCGGGCAGTTTTTCGCTCCGGGCGTTCTCGTCCTCCGGCTGATGAGCCGTCTCCACAGCCTTTTCGGGCTGGGACGGCGCTTTTTTCCCGTTCCCCCGCCGAAGAAAATGGGGAAAAGAAAACCATTTCAAAGTGACGGTTCCTCCTTTGGAAAGGCTCCTGAATCATGAGCGCAATGCCTACCGTCACAGTATACCACAAACCCCCATGCGGAACGCAACTCCCATCTTGCCATTTATCCCGAAAAGCGGTACAATAGAGTCAATTCAAACTGCTATTCAGCAAATTTTGTTGATAAAGCCAAGGGAGGAAACCGAATGTATCAGCAGGTGATTGACAACGCCACGGAAAAAATGAAGAAGACCACCTCCGTTTTTCAGACGGAACTGCGGTCCATCCGCGCCGGACGCGCCAATCCGCAGCTTTTGGATCGCGTAATGGTGGATTATTACGGTGTGCAGACCCCCCTGAACCAGATGGGCAACGTGTCCTCGCCCGAACCCCGGATGCTGGTCATCAACGTGTGGGATCAGAAAGCCCTGCCACTGGTGGAAAAAGCCATCCTGAAGAGCGACCTGGGGCTGAACCCCTCCAATGACGGCAAGCTGATCCGGCTGGTGATCCCCGAACTGAACGAGGAGCGCCGCAAGGAGCTGACCAAAATGGTCCGCAAGAGCGCAGAGGACGCGAAGGTGGCCATTCGCTCCATCCGCCGGGACGCCATGGAGCAGGTGAAGAAGCTGGAAAAGGACAGCCAGATCACCGAAGACGACCGGGCCAAGGCCGAAAAGAAGATTCAGGAAAAGACCGACGAGGCCATCAAGGGCGTCGATACCATCTGCGCTCAGAAGGAAAAGGAGATCATGGAGGTCTGATGCGCCTGACCTTTGAACATTTGCTGGGGCTGCCCGCAGAGGCGGCTCTGGCCATCCTCCACGCCAGCGGCATCATGGATGTGGAGGTGGTTCCCACCGCCGCACCGCCGCGCCGCCACCCCGTGCCGGAGGATCAGTACCGCACGGAGGAGGGCGAGGCCGCCGGATATGCCTCCACCCGCGTGGTCGCCGTGGAGGAGGACGGCCGACGGCTGATCGTTTCCCGCTTTTTGACGGGTCTGCGATCGGAAACAGCCAACGAAAACCCGCAGGAGGAATGATCCTCCTGCGGATTTTGCCTTTTACGGTTCTTTTTCCCGGTTTTTCTCATCCTGCCAGACCAACTGCTCCAAATATTCCCCGCTGGTCAGGCGGCGCGACGCGGCCCGTTCCAGCGCGTGGCGATACGCCTCCCGATCCATCTGTACGCAGACGCTCACCTTGTCCGGCGCGCACAGGCCGAAGGGTTCATCCAGTCCTTGGGGATCGGTAAAAAGTCTGCTCTTCATGGGCGCTCCCTCCGCTGCATCCTATGCCGCAGACGGCGGCGGGTTCCATGGGGCAGTATTCCCCGGCGAAGGCTGTATCATACGGAAAAAGTCAAAACAGGCCTGCTTCTTTTGGGAGAAGCGGGCCTGTTTGCTATGATCGTTTTTAATTCCGGGCAGTGACCAGATGCAGCAGCACCTTGACGCATTTTTCCATTTCGGGCACGGAGACGTACTCCATCAGGCCGTGGCCGTTGTAGCCGCCGGTGGGCAGGTTGGGACAGGGCAGGCCCTCCCAGGAAAGCCGCGCGCCGTCGGTGCCGCCCCGGATAGCGACGATCTGTGGTTCATCTCCGGCGGAGCGGATGGCGTCCAGCGCCCGCTGCGTCACTTCGGGGTAACGGTCGATGACCTCCCGCATGTTGCGGTAGCTGTCCTTCAGGGTGACGCGCACGGTGCCCGCGCCATACTTCTGGTTCAGGTAAGCTTCGGTGGCCAGCATCATGGCCTCCTTGGTCTCCAGTTTGGCCGCGTCATGATCCCGCAGAATGTATTGCAGCACAGCGCCGCTTTCGTCGCCCTGCATCCCGCACAGGTGATAGAAGCCCTCCCGGCCCTCCGTGTGCTCGGGGCACTCGGCGGCGGGCAGCATGGCGTTGAACTCCATGGCGATCTTGCTGGCGTTCTTCATCTTGTCCTTGGCGCTGCCGGGGTGGATATTGAAGCCCTTGACCTCCACCAGCGCAGAGGAGGCGTTGAAGTTTTCGCATTCATATTCGCCCACGCCGCCGCCGTCCACCGTGTAGGCAAAGTCCGCACCAAAGCCCTTGACGTCAAAGTCGTCCGCGCCCTCGCCGATCTCCTCGTCGGGGGTGAAGGCGATGCAGAGCTTGCCGTGGGGGCGGCCCTCGGCAAGGAGGATCTCGGCGGCGGTCAGGATCTCTGCCACACCGGCCTTGTCGTCTGCGCCCAGCAGGGTGGTGCCGTCGGTGGTGATCAGAGTCTCACCCTTGAGGTCGGCCAGGAAGGGGAAGGTGGAGACCTTCATCACCATGCCGGTGGCGGGCAGGGTGACATCACGGCCGTCATAATTCTCGTGCAGGATGGGGGAAACACCCTCGCCGGAAGCATCGGGGGCGGTGTCCATGTGGGCGATCAGGCCCAGGGCAGGCTTGTCCTCACAGCCGGGGGTGGCGGGGATGCTGCCGTAGACATAGCAGTGCTCGTCTACCCGGGCATCCTCGATGCCCAGAGCCTTCATCTCTTCCACCAGCTGGCGGGCCAGGTCAAACTCCCGCTCTGCCGAGGGGTGGGTGCCGCTCTCGGGGTCGGAGGTAGTGTAAACGCGGACATAATTCAACAGTCGCTCGTATGCACGCATAAGAATGCTCCTTTGCTTGTATTTGATTCTATGATACGCTTTTTCGCGGCAATTTACAAGAGGGTGCAGCAGGGGAACTCAGATCGAAGCACAGCAGCAACAAAAACACCGTCAGCCCGTTGTGTCAGGCTGACGGTGTTCTGTTTGAGGGGAGTGTTTAACGCTTGTATTTGGCGGCCGTCTGCAGGCGCTGCATGGCGCGGTCCAGTGCGATCTTGCTCTGGTAGTACTCGTGCATGCTCTGCTTGTGCTGCAGGCGCTCCTCGGCCCGGATGCGGGCAGCCTCGGCGCGGTTACGGTCGATATCCTCGGGCCGCTCGGCGCTGTCCACCAGCAACAGGACAAAGGTGGGGGTCACTTCTGCAATGCCGTCGCCCACCAGCACCTCGCGGGTCTCACCGTCCACGGTGAACTTTGCAATGCCCATGTGCAGGGCCACCAGCACGGGGTTGTGCCCGGCCTGCACGCCGTACACGCCGTCGCCGGTGGGCAGGGTCAGGCTCTCGCAGTAGCCCTGATAGAATTCACCGCTGGAAGCCGTGATGTTCAGGATGAACTTTTCCATCAGTTGGCACCGCCCTTTTCCTCCGCCTGTTTGTCTGCGTACTTCTTGCGGGCATCCGCAAGGGTGCCCACGTTGAAGAATGCCCACTCGGGCAGGTCATCGCACTGGCCGTCCACAATGGCGGCAAAGCCCTTGACGGTCTCTGCCAGCGGGACGTACACACCCTTCAGGCCGGTGAAGTTCTCGGCCACCGCAAAGGGCTGGCTGAGGAACTTCTGCAGCTTGCGGGCACGGGTAACGGTGAGCTTGTCCTCTTCGCTCAGCTCATCCATACCCAGGATGGCGATGATGTCCTGCAGCTCCTGATAGCGCTGCAGGGTGGCCTGCACCTTGCGGGCCACGCGGTAGTGCTCCTCGCCCACGATGTCGGCTTCCAGAATACGAGAGGTGGAAGCCAGCGGATCGACAGCGGGGTAGATGCCCTGCTCCACGATCTTACGGCTCAGAACGGTGGTTGCGTCCAGATGGGCGAAGGTAGTTGCAGGAGCCGGGTCGGTCAGGTCATCGGCGGGGACGTAAACGGCCTGCACCGAGGTGATGGAGCCGTCGCGGGTGGAGGTGATGCGCTCCTGCAGGGCACCCAGCTCATTGGCCAGGGTAGGCTGATAGCCCACGGCGGAGGGCATCCGGCCCATCAGGGCGGAGACCTCGCTGCCTGCCTGCACGAAACGGAAGATGTTATCGATGAACAGCAGCACGTCCTGATTCTTCACATCGCGGAAGTATTCTGCCATGGTCAGGCCGGACAGTGCCACGCGCATACGGGCTCCCGGGGGCTCGTTCATCTGGCCGTAGACCAGCGCGGTCTTGTTGATAACGCCGCTCTCGGTCATTTCGCCGTACAGGTCGTTGCCCTCGCGGGTGCGCTCGCCAACGCCGGTAAATACCGAGTAACCGTTGTGCTCGGTGGCGATGTTATAGATCAGCTCCTGGATCAGGACGGTCTTGCCGACACCGGCGCCGCCGAACAGGCCGATCTTACCGCCCTTGGCGTAGGGGCAGATCAGGTCAACCACCTTGATGCCGGTCTCAAGGATCTCGGTGGTGGACTGCTGCTCCTCGTAGCTGGGAGCGGGACGGTGGATGGGCCAGTAGGCATCCGGGGTGGGGGCGGGCTTGTTATCCACAGGCTCGCCCAGCAGGTTGAACACGCGCCCCAGACACTGGTCGCCTACGGGCACCTTGATGGACTCGCCGGTGTCCACGGCATCTGTGCCGCGCACCAGACCATCGGTGCTGCTCATGGCAATGCAGCGTGCCACATTGTCGCCGGTCAGCTGAGCAACCTCCACCACCAGCTTCTGGCCGTGGTTGTCGATCTCAATGGCGTTGAGCAGCTCCGGCAGCTCGCCATCCTTGAACTGGATGTCCAGCACCGGGCCAATGACCTGGATCACCTTGCCGATATGTTTTTCGGACATAGGCTACAACTCCTTCTTGATAGGTTTTTCCGCTCAAGCTCCCCCTTCGGGGGAGCTGCCGCCGTCAGGCGGCTGAGAGGGTTTTAGTTCTCCGCGCCGGCCACGATCTCGGTGATCTCCTGCGTGATGGCAGCCTGACGGGCACGGTTATAATACAGGTTCAAATGGTCGATCATCTCACCGGCGTTCTTGGTGGCGGCATCCATGGCGGTGCGGCGGGCGGCCAGCTCACTGGCCACGCTCTCGCACACGGCACCGTAGACGACACCGGCCACATACTCCGGGATGATCGCGCTGAATACTTCCTCGCTGCTGGGCTTGTACAGGATCTGACTGCGGCGCGCCTCCGCCTTCTGCTGCTCGGTGGGCTCCATAGCCAGCGGCAGCACCTCGATGGAGACAGCCGTCTGGGTCATCATGGAATCGAACCGGGTGTAGCAAAGCTTTACGGCGTCAAACTCGCCCTTGCGGTACCCTTCGGTGATCTGGCGCGCCAGCTGGAAGCACTGTCCCACCGAAATATCGGCGGCCAGCAGCACCTCCTGCGTGAACAGTTCGGCTTCGTGGTGGGCAAAGTACTCTGCCGAGCGCTTGCCGATGGGCAGCACCTCCACATTGCCACTTTCCTGTGCGGCCAGCTTGAGCACATTGGCGTTGTAACCGCCGGCAAGGCCGCGGTCACCGGCAATGACCACCAGCAGCGTGCGCTTGATCTCGCTGCGGCGCAGGTAGGGGTTGCGGGCCCGGGGGTCCGCTGCCGCGATCTCGGTCAGGGTCTTGTACAGCGTTTCAAAATAGGGTCGGCTGTGTTCGACCCGCTCCTTGGCACGGCGCATTTTGGAGGAAGCCACCAGCTCCATGGCCTTGGTGATCTGCATGGTGCTCTCTACGCTTTTGATGCGCAGCTTGATGTCCTTCATGGAACCAGCCATGCGTTACGCCTCCTTCCCTTTAATGCGCCTTGACAAAGCTTTCGGTATACCGGGTCAGCACGGTCTTGAGCTGCTCCTCGGTGTCCTTATCCAGATTGCCGGTGGTGCGGATGGTGTCCATCACGGCAGCCCCGGCGGCATCGCTGTCCAGATACTCGTATAGGCTCTTCTCGTACTCTGCCACGTCCGCCACCTTGACATTGACAAGGTAGTCGTGAATGGTAGCGTACAGAATAGCCACCTGCTTTTCCACAGGCACGGGCGCGGAGCGGTTCTGCTTGAGCACCTCCACGATGCGCTCGCCCTGTGCCAGACGCGCCTTGGTGTCGGCGTCCAGATCAGAGCCGAACTGCGCAAAGGATTGCAGTTCGCGGTACTGGGAGTAGATCAGCTTCAAGGTGCCTGCCACCTTCTTCATGGCCTTGATCTGAGCGTTGCCGCCGACGCGGGACACCGAGATACCGGGGTTGACTGCCGGCATGACGCCGGAGTGGAACAACTCGGTCTCCAGGAAGATCTGACCATCGGTGATGGAGATGACGTTGGTGGGGATGTAGGCGGAAACGTCGCCCGCCTGCGTCTCGATGATGGGCAGAGCCGTCAGGCTGCCGCCGCCCAGCTCATTGGAAAGCTTGGCAGCGCGCTCCAGCAGACGGGAGTGCAGATAGAAAACGTCGCCGGGGTAAGCCTCGCGTCCCGGGGGACGGCGGATCAGCAGCGACAGGGCACGGTAGGCCACAGCGTGCTTGGAAAGGTCATCGTAGATGATGAGGACGTGCTTGCCCTGCTGCATGAAGTATTCGCCCATGGCGCAGCCGGAGTAGGGGGCGATATACTGCAGGGGAGACAGCTCGGAGGCGGTAGCGGACACCACGATGGTGTAGCCCATGGCACCGGCTTCGGTCAGGCTCTGCACGAGGTTTGCCACGGTAGAGCGCTTCTGACCGATGGCAACGTAAATGCAGATGACGTCCTTGCCCTTCTGGTTGATGATGGTATCGGAGGCGATGGTGGTCTTGCCGGTCTGGCGGTCACCGATGATCAGCTCGCGCTGACCGCGTCCGATGGGGATCATGGAGTCGATGGCCTTGATACCGGTCTGCAGCGGCTCCTTGACGGGCTGGCGCTCGATGATGCCGGGCGCGCGGCTCTCGATGGCGCGGTACTCGGTGGTCTCGATGGGGCCTGCGCCGTCGATGGGCTGGCCCAGTGCGTTGACCACGCGGCCGATCAGGGCATCGCCCACCGGCACGGACACCACCTTGCCGGTGCGCTTGACAGTGCTGCCTTCCTTGATGCCGACGTCGGAGCCCAGCAGAACGATGGAGACGGTGTTCTCCTCCAGATTCTGCGCCATTCCGTATTCGCCGTTGTCAAACTGCAGCAGCTCACCTGCCATGCACTTTTCCAGACCACTGGCCCGGGCGATGCCGTCGCCCACCATAATGACCGTGCCGGTCTCGCTCTGCTCGATGGCATTTTCATAATGCTTGATCTGCGCACGGATGATCTTGGAGATCTCTTCAGGTTTCAGTTGCATCTTTGTTTGTTCACCACTCAATTCATAAATTTCATTTCGGGTGGAAATTCGTCCTGTGTCACAGGGTCACTGCGGCAATGTTCCGGCGCAGCGCCGCCAGACGGTTCTGCACGGTGCCGTCCAGCTCGGTGCCGTCGATGTCCAGACGGATGCCGCCCAGCACCGCCGGGTCGACCTTTGTCTGCAGGTCGATGGTCTTGCCGGTGAGGGCTTCCAGCTTCTGGTGCAGGGCAGCCGTCTGCTCTTTGGTCAGGGCAATGGCCGAGGTGGCCGTTGCCTCCAGAATGCCGTGTGCCTCATTGTAGCGGATGCGGTAAGCCCGCGTGCAGCCGCCAAGCTCCCGCAGGGTGCCTTTCTCGCACAGGATCTTTAAAAAGTTGAGCACATAGAGATGGACCTGCCCCCGCAGGGCTTCGTCCAGCAGGCCGCAGCGCTCCTTTTTGGGGATGCTGGGGATGCTGAGCAGATGCAGGTAGTCCGGGTTTGCCTTGAAAAGTGCGTTCACTTCTTCCAGCTCCCCCAGGATGCGGGTCTCAAGCCCTTCCTCCGCTGCCAGATCGTACAGGCTTCCGCCGTACATCCTTGCGATCTCGGTCATGATGCTTCACCCACATTTTTGATAAATTCGTCGATCAGGTCCCTGTGGTCCTCTTCGCGGATCTCGCGCTCCACCACTTTGGAGGCGATCTCCATGGCAATGCCGCCGATCTCGTCCTTGACCTCGTT
>ERZ773147.3724-NODE-3724-length-11297-cov-3.000712_pt1 | contig 11297 bp, 6 predicted proteins | sample MGYA00580851_ERZ773147 | MGnify/ENA primary metagenome ERZ773147 (study PRJEB29015, sample SAMEA2737818) | human gut metagenome | biome: human gut; feature: human-associated habitat; material: faeces | place: China | collected 2012 ... | reverse complement strand
TGAAGCGGTCATAGAGATTGCTTCGAGGCGGGGGAAAGGCCTGTCCGTTTTTCAGGCGGGCGACGACCTCTGCAATCGTTGGTTCTGCCTTTTCCACGATCTTCCGGGCCTCCTCCGCCTGCGGCACGGCGAACATTGCGATGTAGTTTTCTGGCATGACGATCTGCGCCGTGCCCATGTAGCGCAGCCGCTTCCGCTCCACCAGCCGCCGGTTGTATTGGGACGCATTGCCGATTTCGCTGCCGCAGTTCATCACGAACCAGACGCGCTCCGCTCCGGTCAGCTCCGTTTGAGCGAGCCAGTCGGATGCGATGCGGGGAATGCGCCACGCATACGTTGGGGTAATCACGATCACGTCACGGCCTGTCTGGATGGGCGAATGGTCGCCCGCCTTGATCTTGGCGTTCAGGTCGGTCACCTGCTCCCGCAGGGCCTCCGCCGCCCTCCGGGCGATATACCGGCTGTTCCCGGTTCCGGAAAAGCAGAAAATCATGGACTCATACCTCCTCGATGCTTTCTTTTCCCTATCATAGCATGAAAGCGAAGACAGGAACAGCCACAGCAAAAAAAGCTGCTGTGGCTGTTTTGACTATTCTTCCTCCCGCACCCACTGAAAGCGGGGGCCGCGATAGCCGTCCCGCTCCACCTCCTCCGACCACATAGCGGCGGGACGGACCCAGACGCCGCGCTCGCCGTATAACGCCTGATAGACCACCATGTCCTCCAGCGTTTCGGAATGACGGGCCGTGTACAGAAGGCGGTATTCGTTTCCCTTAAAATGCCGGTAAATGCCCGGTTTAAGCTTGATCATGCCCGGCTTCTCTTCCATTCCAGATATTCCTCAAAGCCCCCGGCATAGTCCAGACAGCCTTCCTTGCCCAGCGGGAACTCGATGATCCGATTGGCAATTTCATCGATGAACTGATGGTCGTGGCTGGCAAAGAACAGGTTGCCCGGATAGGCCTGCAGGCCGTTGGACAGGGCGGTGATGCTTTCCAGATCCAGATGGTCGGTGGGCTGATCCAGAATGAGGGCATTGGCCTTGCTCATCATCAGGCGGCTGAGCATACAGCGCACCTTCTCGCCGCCGGAGAGCACCTTGGCGGGCTTGTATACTTCATCGCCGCTGAACAGCATCCGGCCCAGGAAGCCCCGCAGATAGGTCTCGGTCTGGTCGGTGGAATACTGCCGCAGCCAGTCGATCAGACTGCCGTCGAAGTTTTCGAAATAGGCGGTATTGTCCTTGGGAAAATAGCTCTGGCTAATGGTCACGCCCCACTTGAAGCTGCCCTCGTCCGGCTCGATCTCGCCCACCAGAATGCGAAACAGTGCCGTCGCGCCCGCTTCATTGTCGCCCACAAAGGCGATCTTGTCGCCCTTGCGCACGGTGAAGGTCACGTTGTCCAGCACTTTCACGCCGTCGACGGTCTTGGACAGGTTCTCCACGGTCAGAATGTCCTTGCCGGCTTCCCGCTCCGGCTCGAAGCCCACGAAGGGATACTTCCGGCTGGAGGCGGGCATCTGCTCGATCTGCATGGAGTCCAGCACCTTTTTGCGGCTGGTGGCCTGACGGCTCTTGGACTTGTTGGCGGCAAACCGGCGGATGAATTCCTGCAGGTCGCGGATCTTTTCCTCCCGCTTCTTGTTCTGCTGGCGCATCAGCTGCTGGAACAGCTGGCTGGAATCATACCAGAAGTCGTAGTTGCCCGCGTACATTTTGCAGGTCTCGTGATCCACGTCCACGATGTTGGTGCAGACCGCGTTGAGGAAATGGCGGTCGTGGCTGACCACGATCACGATGGCGCTGCAGTCCACCAGAAAATCCTCCAGCCATTCCGTGCTTTCCACGTCCAGACCGTTGGTGGGCTCGTCCAGCAGGATGATGGACGGATGGCCGAACAGGGCCTGCGCCAGCAGGACCTTCACCTTCTGCCGGCCATCCAGCGCGCTCATCTGGGCCTGATGCAGCTCCGTGGGGATGCCGATGCCGTTGAGCAACTGCGCCGCTTCGGTTTCCGCGTCCCAGCCGTTCATTTCGGCAAATTCGCCTTCCAGCACCGCAGCCCGTTCGCCGTCCGCATCGCTGAAATCCGGCTTCATATAAAGCGCGTCTTTTTCCTTCATGATGTCGTACAGCCGCCGGTTGCCCATGATGACCGTATCCATCACGGAATACTCGTCATACTTGAAGTGGTTCTGTTCCAGCACGGACATGCGGTCTTCCTTCTGGATGGTCACGGTGCCGGTGGTGGGCGGCAGCTCGCCGGAGATGATCCGGAGCAGGGTGGATTTGCCCGCGCCGTTGGCTCCGATAATGCCGTAGCAGTGATCCGGCTGGAAAAGCAGATCCACGTGCTTGTACAGAAGGTCTCCCGCAAACTGAAGGCTGATGTCGTTTAACTGAAGCATTTCTTTTCCCCTTTATTTTGTTTCTTTGGCCTTTTCGTGGTCGGCGATCTGGTCGTTGAGCTGGTTGATGTTGCCGCAGCCCATGGTCAGCACCAGATCGCCCGGCTGCCAGTGCGCCCGCAGGTATTTCTCCGTGTCGTCGAAGGAGGGGGTGTGAATGGCGTTCACACCGTTTTCCTTCATGCCCTCCACCACCATCTCCGCCTTGATGTCGCCGGGGTCTTTTTCCCGGGCGGCGTAGATGTCCGTCACCAGGGTGATATCCGCCGCCTTGGTGCAGGTGAGATAGTCCTTGAACAGCCGCTTCACCCGGCTGTAGGTGTGGGGCTGCATCACTGCCCAGAGGCGGTTGTGGGGTTGCATGGCCGCTACGCTCAGGGCGTTGCGCATTTCCGTGGGATTGTGGCCGTAGTCGTGATACAGCTTGACCCCTTCCACGACGCCGGTCAGCTCAAAGCGACGGTGCGCACCTGCAAACTCGTCCAGCGCCCGGCAGGCGATCGCCATATCCGCCCCCAGTTGATGGGCACAGCCCAGCGCTGCCAGCGAGTTGGCCACCTGAAAGAAACCGGCTACCTTTAGTTTTACATGGCCCAGCTCCTCCCCCCGGAAGGAGAGGTCGTACTCCCCGCAGCCCAGTTCACTGTAGCGCAGGTTGGCGGGACGGTAGTCGCAGCCCTCGCCAAAGCCGAAGGTGTAGTGACGGCAGCGCAGCTTTTCCAGTTCCTCCACTACCCGGGGATCGTCGCCGTTGCCAACGGCCAAGCCATCTTTTTCCGGCAGCAGGGCCAGAAATTTGCCGAAGGTCTGCTGAATATCGTCAATATCCTTGTAGAAGTCCAGATGATCTTCCTCGATATTCGTGACCACCGCTACCGTGGGCCGCAGGTGCAGAAAGCTGGCGTTGAACTCGCAGGCCTCGGCTAAAAAAGTGTGGCTTTTGCCGATGCGGGTGCTGCCGCCGATAAAATCCAGATTGCCGCCGATGTGAATGGTGGGATCCTTGCCGCACTCCATCAGCACCTGACTGAGCATGGACGTGGTGGAAGTCTTGCCATGGGTGCCGCACACGCCGATGGCAGTCTCATAGCCCTCCATCAGCTGGCCCAGCAGCGTGGCCCGCTCGATGGCCGGAATGCCCAGCCGCCGCGTTTCCACCCGCTCCGGGTTGTCGGGTAAAATAGCCACGGTGTAGACCACCAGATCGGCCCCGTGGACGTTTTCCGCCTTGTGGCCGATGGTCACGGGAATATGCAGATCGTCCCGCAGGTGCCGGGTGGCATAGGTCTCCAGATTGTCCGAGCCGGTCAGCCGGTAGCCTTTTTCCAGCAGCATCTGGGCCAGACCGCTCATGCTGGAGCCGCCGATGCCGATCATGTGGATATGCTTCCCCTGATAATCCCGGATGTGAGGTGTGCTCATAGGTGGTGTCTCTCCTCGTCTGATGCGGCCCGCTTTCGTCCGGGGAAAGACGGCCCGCTGCTTGTATGCCATGCCCGGACGGGCCGGAAACGCCATAAGCATACAGCCTATTATACGCTGGAATGGGCCTATGTATCAATAGGCGAAGGGGAATTTCAGGAAGGAAAGCAAAAAATCCCCGGAAAAACGCTGCACGAAAGCAACATTCTTCCGGGAAAATCGTTTCGAGGGGTCGGAAAATCAGGCTTCTTTTTTCCGCTTGTCCCGAAGTTCTTCTTTTTTGGCCTTGACCATCGCCTTGCGCTCCTTTACCGCCAGACGAAGTTCTTCTTCCCGGGCGTCTATATCTGCACGGGCCTTGAGCTGAGCCTGCTTCAGATCGGCTTTCAGCTTGGCGCGGGCAGCACGGGCTTTTTCCAGCGCCTTGCCGTTATACAGCTTGGCATAGGGGAAGGCGCGCAGAGTGCGGCGCACCAGCGCGGAATCCCGGGCCAGCGTCTCCCGCACGCTTTTGGTGATGGCCTCCGTGTCGTCCTTCTCGGAAAGAGAGGTGTTCTTGCGGATGCGGCCCAGAACTGTGGTGGAGATCACCGTGTCGGTCAGAAGCAGCGCCGCCAGCGAGCCGGAAAGCGCGTACAGCGCCGTCTCAGACAGTGCGTCAAACCAGCCGAAAACCAGCGGCTTGAGGAAATAGACCATCACCAGCCCCAGCAGACCGAAGGGGATCAGTGTGTTGGCGCAGACGCGGCCGTTCAGATTGAACTTGCGCTGGCTGTAGTCCCACCAGCGGGCATGGAACAGCTTCTCCATGACATAGGAGGTCACATATTCCAGCGTACCGCAGACCAGCATGGCCAGCAGAAAGACCGCTATCGGGTGGTCGGAGAAGCCGGACAGAAGCAGCGTGACGAACACCGCGCCGAAGCCGTAAATGGGGCAGTAGGGCCCGATGAGAAAGCCCCGGTTGATGAAACGGTGGAATTGGAACAGCTTGCAGGTGACTTCCATCAGCCAGCCCAGCATGGAGCAGAAGAAAAACAGCAGAAAATACCGGCATACCAGATCGAGCGTCATAAAGGCCCTCCTTTGGTTCGTTCGTCGGGAAAACATTTCCTATAAAAAAGCAAGCGGCGGCACTTGTCGCGGCTTGCTTCAGGCCAGCGAATCCGGCCAGGGTCGTGATGATTGATTATAGTGGAAATTTGCTGTGTTAAGGGGCAACAACACTTTTTCGGCCGATGCAGCTTCTGACCCGCTAAACGTGCTACGGAATTGCAGGTCGTTTTTCCTTATGCACTGCCAAGGAAAAACGCTTCGTACCAAGCGTCCATCCTCGGATAACCGGCATATCCATCGACCAAACCCGCGAGCCGCGAGGCCCGTTGCCGAGCGGCGGTAAAACCCCGGCCAACTTGCATGTCCCCCCAATCCCCTGCGCGCCAATGGCGCGCAGGCCGAGGTGCAGGAGATCATCTCCTGCTAGATTTCCATGATGATGGGGAGGATCATGGGGTTGCGCTTGATCTTTTCGAAAATGTAGCGGTGCAGCTCGTCTTTGATGCGGTTCTTCAGATTCTGCCACTCGCTGCCGTCGATGCAGCCGTAGTCCGCAATGATCCGGCGGGCCAACTCCCGGCTGGACTCGATGATGTCCTCGTTTTCCCGTACATAGACGAAACCGCGGCTGATAAGGTCGGGGCCGGAAACCAGCGTGCCGTTGTCCCGGTCGATGGCCATGACCACGATGATCAGACCATCCTGACTGAGGTGCTTGCGGTCGCGCAGCACCACGTTGCCCACGTCGCCGATGCCCAGACCATCCACCAGAACGCCGCCGGTGGGCACCACGCCCGTGATGGCCAGACTGTCCTGACTCATTTCGATGACCTGACCGATCTCGGGAATAATAATGTTGGAACTCTTCACGCCCAGTTCTTCCGCCAGCTCGGCGTGCTGCCACAGGTTGGCGTACTCGCCGTGGATCGGGATGAAATACTTCTCCTTGCACAGGGCGTGGAGGAGTTTGATCTCCTCCTGACAGGCATGGCCGGAAACGTGGACTTCGCCCAGCTGACCGTAGATGACGTTGGCGCCGCAGCGGTACAGCTGGTTGATGACCCGGGCCACGGGCTTTTCGTTGCCGGGAATGGGGGAGGCGGAGATGATGACCATGTCGGTGGGACGAATTTGCAGCTTGCGGTGCTCACCGTAAGCCATACGGGTCAGACCGGCCATGGCTTCGCCCTGACTGCCGGTGGTGACCACCAGTACTTCCTCGTCGGGATAATTGTCCAGATCGTCCACGTCGATCATGTATTCTTCGGGAATGTGCAATTCGCCGATGGTCATAGCCACACGGGTGACGTTGACCATGCTGCGACCGATGAAACACACCTTCCGTCCGAACATGGCGGCGGAATCCACCACCATCTGGATGCGGTGCACGTTGGAGGCGAACATGGCCACGATCACCCGGCCCTTGGCCTCCTGGAACATATCGATGAAGGTCTGGCCGATCTTGGTCTCGCTCATGGTGTGGCCTTTGCGGGCGATGTTGGTGGATTCGCACAGGAAGCACATTACGCCGTCGTTGCCCAGCATGGCAAAGCTGGCAAGGTCAGTGACCTCGCCGTCGATGGGGGTAAAGTCCACCTTAAAGTCGCCGCTGAAGACGATCGTGCCCGCCGGGCAGGTGATGGCAATAGCCACGGCCCCTGCGATGGAATGGTTCACGTGGATAAATTTGATATGGAAGCAACCCAGATCCAGTTCGTCCCGGGGCTTGATGACGTTGAGCGGAATCCCGGCGATGCGGTGCTCCTTGAGCTTGAGATCCACCAGCGCCAGCGTCAGCTTGGTGCCGTACAGGGGCATGGGCACCTGACGGAGCACGTAGGGGGTGGCGCCGATATGGTCTTCATGGCCGTGGGTCAGAAGCATCCCGCGGATGCGATCCTTGTTCTGGATCAGGTAGGTCACGTCGGGAATGACCAGATCCACGCCCAGCATATCTTCCTTCGGGAAAATGGAACCGCAGTCCACTACCAGCATATCCTCGCCGTATTCCACCACGGTGATGTTTTTGCCGAATTCGTCCACGCCGCCCAAAGGGATGATCCGAAGCTTTTCTTCTTGTTGTTGTGCTTGTTGTGCCATAACGGCCTCCTTTCCTGCCACGCAGGGGTATTTGGAACGGCGAAAGCGCGTCGAGCGTCACCGTAAAGAGCGTTTCAAAAGCTGAAATGCCAAACCTTTCCATTCGCCCGAAAGAAAGATGCAGAGCGAAACGGCATCTCTGCTGCCGCCGCGTACCGCATTCGGAAAAATGCAATTGTCCGTAAGGCGTGTGCCCACAACCTTCCAGCAAAGGTTAGTATATCATAAAAAGCCGCTTTTGAACAGCGTTTTGGCAAGTTTTATCCCTTGGGGAATATGAAGAGTTTTCCGCCCTTTTTTGTGAAAGGGTCACAGACCCTCCCGGCCAGGGCAGCCCAGCACGTCCACGGCAGAACGATCCTCGTAGACGGCGGTAATATGGGGCGTCCACTCAGGACGGCCCGCCAGCGTCCGGTCTTTCAGGCGGAGAAAAAGCATTCCCAGCGCAAGCCCCAGAAGGCCGGTCAAAATCGCCGCGCCTTCCCCGCCCAGCCAGCGGTAGCCCAGCAGCAGACCAGCCAGAAACAATCCCAGCGGGACGGCGTAGGCCAGCGCCGCGGCATGGAGAAAACGCCCGTCGGGCAGCTCCACCTTCACCCAGTTGCCAACACGGCAGGCTTCGGTGGTTTTCAGACGGATGACGGTTTCCTGTGCCTTGCCGCCGCAGGCCCCGCATTTCGCGCAGGCCTCCGGACGGGTATAACGGATGACGGCCACGCCGCTTTGGGGGTCGTAGCCGATCACTTCGCCGAATTTGGTCATGTCAGGCCGCCTCTTTCCATATAAACATAGGTAAATTTGCACACATGTATTGACACGGGTGGATTCGGGCGCTATAATATAAAATTGCATCAGTATCGGAACCGAGCTGTGCCCAGCATACTGCCTGATTGGTATTGTACATGCCCCGCGGCAAAAATGCAACAAGAAATTCTTGTTAGGGAGAAGCTCATGACGACGCTTGCGACAACATAAGGGGTGATGGCATTTATGGTGCATGAGGTTCAAATGGGGAAGCTGAGAAAGCGCATGAGCTTTTCCCGCATCGAAGAGATTTTGGACATGCCCGATCTCATCGAAGTGCAGAAAAACTCTTACAAGCGCTTCCTGGAGGTAGACCTCAAGGAAGTGCTGGACGACGTTTCGCCAATTGTGGACTATACCGAAAACCTGTCGCTGGAGTTCGTGGACTATTCGCTGGACGAGCCCAAAAATTCTCTGGAACGCTGCAAGGAAAGAGACATGACCTATGCGGCTCCTTTGAAGGTGTTTGTCCGTCTGAAGAACCGTGAGACCGGCGAAATCAAGGAATCCGATGTGTTCATGGGTGACTTTCCCCTCATGACCGAGCACGGTACCTTTATCATCAACGGCGCGGAGCGCGTTATCGTCAGCCAGCTGGTCCGCTCTCCCGGCGTATATTACGAAGATCAGATCGACAAGACCGGCAAGCATCTGTTTGCCACCACAGTCATCCCGAACCGCGGCGCATGGCTGGAGTACGAGACCGACTCCAACGACGTACTGTGGGTTCGTATCGACCGTGCCCGCAAGCTGCCCCTGACGCTGCTTCTGCGCGCACTGGGCTATGGCACTGACGCGGAGATCATCGACGCGCTGGGCGAGGACGAGCGCCTGATGGCCACCATCCAGCGCGGCGACAACGCCAAGAGCCGGGACGAGGGCCTGATCGAGATCTACAAACGGCAGAAGCCGGGCGAGCCGCCTACCCGCGAAAGCGCCCAGAATCTGTTCAATTCTCTGTTCTTCGATCCCAAGCGCTATGACCTGATGCGCGTGGGCCGCTACAAATTCAATAAGAAGCTGTCTCTGGCCACCCGTATTCAGGATCACGTGGCGGCGGAGGACATTGTCAACCCCGAGACCGGCGAAGTCATGGTCAAGGGCGGCGACGTCATCAGCAAGGAAATGGCCCGCGACATCCAGAACGCCGGTATCAACAGTGCTTACATTGATATCGACGGTCAGGCACACAAGGTCGTTGGCAACCACTTTGTGGACGCCAGCAAGTACCTGTCCTTTGATCCCAAGGAAGTGGGCATTCAGGAGTATGTTCTGTATCCCCTGTTCAAGGAGATTCTGGACGGCAATCCCAAGGAAGAAGATTTGCGCGACGCTCTGAAGGCACACGTGCACGATCTGTGCCCCAAGCATATTCTGCCCGAGGATATCGTGGCTTCCGTCAGCTATCTGCTGGGTCTGCCTTACGGTATCGGCTTCACCGATGATATCGACCATCTGGGCAACCGCCGCCTGCGCAGCGTAGGCGAGCTGCTGCAGAACCAGATTCGCATCGGCCTGAGCCGTCTGGAACGCGTGGTGCGCGAGCGCATGGCCATTCAGGACGCGGATGAAGTCCGCCCCGGCGAACTCATCAATATCCGCCCCGTAAGCGCCGCTATTAAGGAATTCTTCGGTTCCTCTCAGCTGAGCCAGTTCATGGATCAGCCCAACCCGCTGGCCGAACTGACCCACAAGCGCCGCCTGTCCGCTCTGGGCCCCGGCGGTCTGAACCGCGACCGTGCTTCCTTCGAAGTTCGAGACGTGCACTACAGCCACTACGCCCGCATCTGCCCCATTGAGACCCCTGAAGGCCCCAACATCGGTCTGATCGGTTCTCTGGCGACCTATGCCCGCATCAACGAGTACGGCTTCATCGAGGCCCCCTACCGCTGGGTGGACAAGGAGCACGCCCGGGTAACGGATGACGTGGTCTACATGACCGCCGATGAAGAAGACTTCTATCTGGTGGCACAGGCCAACGAGCCTCTGAACGAGGACGGCACCTTCGTTAACGACAATGTGGCCGTCCGTGATAAGGCCGAGATCATTCAGGTTCCCAAGAACAAGGTGGATCTGATCGACGTCAGCCCCCGTCAGGTGGTTTCTGTTTCTACCTCTATGATTCCCTTTTTGGAGAACGACGACGCTACCCGCGCTCTGATGGGCTGCAACATGCAGCGTCAGGCCGTGCCGCTGCTGGTGCCCGAAGCTCCCTTCGTCGGCACGGGCATGGAATACAAGGCGGCTCATGACAGCGGCGTTACCCTGTTGAGCAAGCAGAGCGGCGTGGTGGAAAAGGTCTCCGGCAGCGAGGTCGTGATCCGCGATGAAAATCGCGAGCTACACACCTATCATCTGAGCAAGTTCGCCCGTTCCAATCAGGGCACCTGCATCAACCAGCGTCCCCGCGTCAAGGCCGGTCAGGTCATTGAAAAGGGCGACCTGCTGGCGGATGGCCCCTCTACCGAGAACGGTGAGATCGGCCTGGGCCGCAACATGCTCATCGGTTTCATGACGTGGGAAGGCTACAACTACGAGGACGCCGTTCTGATCAGCGAAAAGCTGGTGAAGGACGACATCTACACCTCCATTCATATTGAGGAGTTCGAGTCCGAGGCCCGCGAGACCAAGCTGGGACCGGAAGAGATCACCCGCGATATTCCCAACATCGGCGACGACGCGGTGAAGGATCTGGACGAGGACGGTATCATCCGCATCGGTGCGGAGGTCCACGCCGGCGATATTCTGGTCGGTAAGGTAACGCCTAAGGGCGAGACCGATTTGACCGCAGAAGAACGCCTGCTGCGCGCCATCTTCGGTGAAAAGGCCCGCGAAGTCCGCGATACCTCCCTGCGCGTGCCTCACGGCGAGGGCGGCATCGTGGTGGACGTGAAGATCTTCACCCGGGAGAACAAGGACGAGCTGAGCCCCGGCGTGAACATGATGGTTCGCGTCTACATTGCTCAGAAGCGTAAGATCAGCGTAGGCGACAAAATGTCCGGCCGTCACGGCAACAAGGGCGTTGTGTCCCGCATCCTGCGTGAAGAGGATATGCCCTTCCTGCCCGACGGTACGCCCCTGCAGATCGTGCTGAATCCTCTGGGCGTGCCTTCCCGTATGAACATCGGTCAGGTGCTGGAAGTGCACCTGGGCATGGCCTGTAAGGCGCTGGGCTGGCACGTAGCCACCCCCGTGTTCGACGGCGCGACCATGGACGACATCGAAGTGCTGCTGGAAAAGGCCAGCGAGGTTCCGGGCTACGGCTTTCTGCGGCCCGTGGACGGCTCAAAGCCCAACGGCAAGATCCAGCTGTATGACGGCCGTACCGGCGATCCCTTCGAAAACCCCGTTACCGTTGGTATCATGTACTTCCTGAAACTGCACCATCTGGTAGACGATAAGATGCACGCCCGCTCCGTCGGCCCGTACTCTCTCGTTACCCAGCAGCCTCTGGGCGGCAAGGCCCAGTTCGGCGGACAGCGCTTCGGCGAAATGGAAGTGTGGGC
>ERZ773147.3720-NODE-3720-length-11302-cov-3.950031_pt1 | contig 11302 bp, 8 predicted proteins | sample MGYA00580851_ERZ773147 | MGnify/ENA primary metagenome ERZ773147 (study PRJEB29015, sample SAMEA2737818) | human gut metagenome | biome: human gut; feature: human-associated habitat; material: faeces | place: China | collected 2012 ... | reverse complement strand
CGGGCCGTCCCCTCCACGTTTTGCATTTTTTTCGGCGGCGTTCACGGTTTTTTCTTGAAAATAGAGGGCTTCCGTTGTATACTAATTTAGTTATAGTATGCAATTGCGAAAGGGGTGAGCCCTATCTATCTAAAAGCGCTGGAAATTCAGGGGTTCAAGTCGTTTCCCGATAAGACGGTGCTGGACTTCGGCGAGGACATCACCGCCATCGTGGGGCCTAACGGCTCCGGCAAATCCAACATCTCCGACGCCATCCGCTGGGTCATGGGCGAGCAGAACAGCCGCCAGCTCCGCGGCGCCAAGATGGAGGATGTGATCTTCGGAGGTACGGAGACGCGGAACCAGATGGGCTTCGCCCAGGTGACGCTGGTCATCGATAATACGGAGCACATTTTCCCTACCCGCGACGAGGCGGAGGTAGCGGTCACCCGCCGGTATTACCGCAGCGGCGAGTCGGAATACTATATCAACCGCCAGTCCGTGCGGCTCAAGGACGTGAACGAGCTGTTCATGGACACCGGCATGGGCCGCGAGGGCTATTCCATCATCGGACAGGGCAAGATCGACGAGATCCTGTCCGTAAAAAGCGGCGAGCGCCGTGAGATCTTTGAGGAGGCGGCGGGTATCAGCAAGTACCGCCACCGCAAGGAGGAGTCGGAACGCAAGCTGGAGCGCACCCAGGAGAATCTGGTGCGCATCAACGACAAGATCGCCGAGCTGGAATTACAAGTGGAGCCTCTGCGCAAGCAGGCGGAGACGGCCAAGAAGTATCTGGTGCTGCGGGACGAGCTGCGCGTGCTGGAGATCTCCGTGTGGCTGGAGCAGCTGCAGAATATCCGCGCCGCCAAGGTGAAGCTGGAGGCGGACACGGAGCTGGCCGCCGAGGAGTGCCGCAAGGCCCAGATCGCGCTGGACGCCTCCTACGAGGAGGGTGAGCGCTGCGGTCAGCAGGTGCGGCAGAACGATATGGACGCCGAGGCCCTGCGCGCCAAGGTCAGCGGGCTGGAGACCGCCGCCGGTGAGGAGGAGTCCGCCATGGCGGTGCTGCGCACCGGCGTGGCCCACAACGAGGAGTCCCTGCGCCGGCTGGAGCAGGAGTTGGCCGACAGCGACAGCCGCCGCAGCGGCATACAGAGCCAGGTCGACGGCAAGCTGGCCCGCGTGGCGGAGATCGACCGGCAGATGGCCCGGATGCAGGAGCAGCTTGACGAGCTGCTGCGTCAGGCTCAGGAGCTGGCCGACAGCGCCAAGGACGCGGCGGAGGATGTGGAGACCCTGCGGGCGCAGGAGGCCATGGCCGTGGCCGCCGCCGCCGACGGGCGGGCGAAGCTGTCCGCCATTACCGCCGGCGCCGCCGAGATCGCCCAGCGCCGCCAGACGGTAGGACAGGAACTGGCCGAGGCACGGGAAAAGCTGGAAAACAGTGAAAAAGAGAGCAAAGAGAACCGCCGCGCCCTGCGGGATGCGCAGGAGGAGGCTCAGGCGGCGGAGAATGTCATCCAGGGCCACAGCCTGCGGATGGACAGCCGCCGCAAAAAAGCGGAGGACGCTGCCGCGGCCAAGCTGAAGCTGACCATGGATGCCGCCGCGCTGGACGACCGCATCCGTCTTCTGACGGAGATGGAGAAGGAGTACGAGGGTTTCTCCAAGGCGGTCAAGACCGTGATGCAGGCGGCGGAGAAGAACGCCCTGCGGGGCGTACACGGCCCCGTGGCTGGCCTGATGACCACGAAGCAGGAGTACGCGCTGGCGCTGGAGATCGCACTGGGCGCGGGAATGCAGAACATCGTGGTGGATCGGGAGGAGGACGCCAAGGCCGCTATCGGCTTTCTGAAGCAGCGGGACGGCGGCCGCGCCACATTCCTGCCCCTTACCGCCATCCGCGGTGAGGAGCTGCGGGACAACGTGGCCGGAGAATACGGATTTGTGGGCGTCGCCAGCCGTCTGGTGACGTATGATCCCCAATATGACAACATCTTCCGGAACCTGCTGGGCCGCACCGTGGTGGTGGAGGATCTGGACAGCGGCATCGCCATGGCGCGGAAGTTTCGCAACGGCTTCCGCATCGTGACGCTGGACGGTCAGGTCATCAACCGCGGCGGCTCCATGACCGGCGGCTCCGTCAGCCGCAGCGCGGGCGTGCTGTCCCGCGCCAACGAGCTGGAGCGTCTGACAGCCAGACAGGACGGCATGCGCGCCCAGCTTTGCACCGCCGCCCAGCAGGCGGAGGACCTGCAGCGCGATCTGCAGAAGGCGGAATACGAGTTACAGGTGGCGCGTGACCAGCAGCACAAGGCGGAAAGCGAGGTACTGACCCTCCAGACCCGCCAGGATCACTACGACATTTTATTGGACAGCCTGCGCCTGAGCTGCGAGAGCATGGAGCAGGAGCTGGCGGGCTTCGACCGCCGCGACAGCGAGGATGAAGCCCGTATCAGGGAAGTGCAGGAGGCTATTGAACAGGCGGAGTCCAACGCCGAGACCCTGCGCCGTCAGGCACAGGAGAAGCTGGCTGGACAGACGGACCTGAACGACGCCGGCGACCGGTTGGCCGAGACGGTCAGCGAGAAGAAGGCGGCGCAGGCGGCGCTGCTGGCGGAGAAGGAGACGGCCCTGCGGGGCGCGGAGGAGCTGCGCCGCGTGCAGGAGGACATGGCCGCCGACCGCGCCGGACGCGACCAGCTGGCGGAGCGGTTCCGCGCCGACAACGAGAAGGCGGCGGCAGAGATCGCCCAGCGCCAGACCCGTCTGGACGAATTGCAGCAGCAGATGTCCGCCTTGCGGCAGCAGCTGGAGCAGCTGGCCCGGGACAAGCTGGCACTGGAGGCCCGCCGCGAGCAGTTCAGCCGCGAGGGCCGTCAGCTCAACGAGGCGCTGCTGGACGCTACTCAGGCGGAGAGCCGCCTCCAGCGGAAGCTGGAGAGCAGCGCCATGGAGGAAAAGCAGCTGCTGGACAAGCTGTGGGAGAACTACGAGCTGAGCCACAGCGCCGCGCTGGAGCAGCGGGTGGAGCTGGAGAGCGTCAGCAAGGCCACCCGCCGCATCGCGGAGCTGAACCGCGAGATCAAAGCGTTGGGCCCTCCGAACATCGGGGCCATCGAGGAATTCGAGCGGGTCAACGGACGCTATACCTACCTCTCGGAGCAGCGCAGCGACGTGGAAAAGGCCAAGGAGGAGCTCAACGGCGTCATCGAGCAGCTGACCCGCCAGATGACGGAGATCTTCGGCCAGCAGTTCAAGCTGCTGAATGAGAGCTTTCAGGAGACGTTTCTGGAGCTGTTTGGCGGCGGCAAGGCCCAGCTGGAGCTGGAGGACGAGAAGGATATCCTCAACTGCGGCATCGAGATCCGCGTGCAGCCGCCCGGAAAGCAGCTGAAAACCATCACGCTGCTGTCCGGCGGAGAGAAGGCTTTCGTGGCCATCGCCCTGTACTTCGCGATTTTGAAGGTACATCCCACGCCGTTCTGCGTCATGGACGAGATCGAGGCGGCGCTGGACGAGTCCAACGTGGTGCGCTATGCCCGCTATATGCGCCGCATCGCCGGAAAGACCCAGTTCATCGTGATCACCCACCGCCGCGGCACCATGGAGGAGGCCGACGTGCTGTACGGCGTCACCATGCAGGAGCGGGGCGTCAGCCGGATCCTGACCATCAACATGAACGACATGGCAAAAGAGCTGAATATCAAATAAGGAGAACACTATGGGATTTTTCAAGCAGCTCAAGGAGGCCTGGCTGGCCTCTGTGACATTTGATAAGCTGGACGACGAGTTCTATGACCAGCTGGAGGAGGCGCTGATCCTGGCGGACGTGGGCGTGGAGCCTGCCACCGACGCGGTGGCCAGGCTGCGCAAGCGGGTAAAGGAGCGGCTGCTGACCCGTGCCGACGAGGTGAAGGACGCCCTGCGGGCCATTCTGGCGGAAAAGCTGGAGGTGGGCGACGCGGCGCTGGACCTGTCCACCACGCCCAGCATCGTGCTGTTCATCGGCGTCAACGGCGTGGGCAAGACCACGTCTATCGGCAAGCTGGCCGCCCAGTTGAAGGCAGAGGGCAAAAAGGTGCTGCTGTGCGCCGGAGATACCTTCCGCGCCGCCGCCGCCGACCAGCTGGAGATCTGGGCGAACCGTGCCGGTGTGGATATCATCCGCCAGCACGAGGGCGCCGACCCCGGCTCCGTGCTGTTCGACGCCTTGCAGGCCGCCAAGGCCCGCCATGTGGACGTGGTGCTGTGCGACACGGCAGGCCGACTGCACAACAAGCAGAACCTGATGAACGAGCTGGCCAAGCTGCGGAAGATCATCGACCGGGAGTGCCCGGACTCCGTATGCGAGACGCTGCTGGTGCTGGACGCCACCACTGGCCAGAACGGTCTGATCCAGGCCCGGACCTTCAAGGAGACGGCGGGCCTGACCGGCATCGTCCTGACCAAGCTGGACGGCACCGCCAAGGGCGGCATCGTCATCGCCATCGCTCAGGAGCTGCAGGTGCCGGTGAAGTTCGTGGGCGTGGGCGAGGGCATCGACGACCTGAAGCCCTTTGACGCCAGAGAGTTCACCGCAGACCTGTTCTGAGCCGAAAAACACCGAAAGGGAAGTGATATCCGTGACCAGAGCCGACGGAAGAAAGTACGATGAATTGCGTGATGTGACCATCACGCCGGATTTCAATAAATTTGCCGAGGGCAGCGTCCTCATCCGCTGCGGCGACACGGTGGTGCTGTGCACCGCGTCGGTGGAGGAGCGGGTACCGCCCCATGTGAAGCCCGGCTGCGGCTGGGTCACGGCGGAATACTCCATGCTGCCCCGGGCCAACCGTGAGCGCAGCCGCCGGGATGTGGACAAGCTGAAGCTCAGCAGCCGCAGCGCCGAGATCCAGCGGCTCATCGGCCGCAGCCTGCGGGCGGCGGTGGACATGAAGCGGCTGGGCGAGCGCACCATCACCATCGACTGCGACGTGCTGCAGGGCGACGGCGGCACCCGTACCGCCAGCGTTACCGGCGGCTTTGTGGCCCTGGCTCTGGCCTGCCGCCGGCTGGTGAAGGAGGGCTATATCGGCCGCATGCCCATCAAGCATTATGTGGCGGGCGTCAGCGCCGGTATCGTGGACGATACGGCGGTGCTGGATCTGCCCTATGCCGAGGACAGCCGCGCCCAGGTGGATCTGAACTGCATCATGAACGAGCTGGGCGAGATCATCGAGATCCAGGGCACCGGCGAGGGCCGTGCCTTCACCGTGGCGGAGCAGCAGGAGTTGGTGGCACTGTGCGCCAAGGGCAACCGCGAGCTGATCGCCAGACAGAAAGAGATAGTGGGGGATATTCTGCGATGAAATTTGTATTGGCCTCCCACAACCGTGGGAAATTGAAGGAGATGCAGGAGATACTGTCCCGGCTGGGCGTGGAAGTGGTGCTGGAATCCGATCTGGGTCTTGCGCTGGACGTGGAGGAGACGGGCACGACCTTTGCCGAGAACGCCGCGCTGAAGGCCAAGGCCGTCATGGAAGCCAGCGGCCTGCCCGCCATTGGGGACGATTCCGGCCTGTGCGTGGACTGGCTTCGGGGCGCGCCGGGCATCTACTCCGCCCGTTACGGTGATCTGGACAGCGATCCGGCCCGCTGCGCTCTGCTGCTGCAGAACATGCGGGGCGCTACCAACCGCGCCGCCCACTTCCATACGTCCATCTGCTGCGCGTTCCCCAACGGCGACGTGCTGACGGCGGACGGCGACTGCTACGGCACCATTGCCTTTGCTCCCATGGGGGAGCGGGGCTTCGGCTACGATCCGGTGTTCTTCGTGCCGGACAAGCGCCGCACCTTCGCCCAGCTGACGGCGGAGGAGAAAAACGAGATATCCCACCGGGGCAATGCGCTGCGCGTATTTGCCGCGGAATTGAAAGAATATTTGGAGAAGCACTGATATGGAATTGACAAGTAAGCAGCGCGCCCAGCTGCGGGGTATGGCCGCCACCATGGATACCATCCTCCATGTGGGCAAGGACGGCATCGGCGACAATCTGGTGAAGCAGGCCAACGATGCGTTGGAGGCCCGCGAACTCATCAAGGGCCGGGTGCTGGAAAACAGTATGTATACCGCCCGCGAGGCGGCGGAGGAGCTGGCCGTGGCCACCCGCAGCGAGGTGGTGCAGGTCATCGGCAGCAAGTTCGTGCTGTACCGCTATCAGCACAACAAGGAAAAGCGGAAAATACAGCTGGTCAAGGCGAAGCAGGCATGAGGATCGGCATATTCGGCGGGACGTTTAACCCGCCCCATAACGGCCATGTGACCATGGCCCGCGCCGCCGTAGCCCAGCTGGGACTGGACAGGCTGCTGCTGGTGCCGGACAATGTGCCGCCCCATAAGCCATTGCCCGACCGCGTGACGGCGCAGCAGCGGTACGACATGGCGGCGCTGATGGCCGCGCCCATCGGCCGCGTGGCCGAGGCCAGCGACATCGAGCTGCGCCGTACCGGCAAAAGCTACACCAGCGACACGCTGCGCGCTCTGCATGAGCAGTATCCCGACGCGGAGCTGTGGCTGCTGATGGGATCGGACATGTTCCTGTCCCTCCACACATGGCATGAGCCGGAGGTCATCTGTGAATTGGCGTACATTGCCGCCTTCAGCCGTGTGGACGAGGATATCCGCGCCGCCATGGCGCGGCAGAAGGCGCTGCTGGAGGGGCAGTATCAGGCCAAGGTGATGCTGCTGGACAATCCGGAGCTGATCGAGCTTTCTTCTACCGATGTCCGTACCGCGCTGGCGACGGGACAGGGGAGCGACCTTGTACCCGAAGCCGTGTGGGGCTACGTTCAGCGGGAGCACCTGTACGGCACGGCCACCGATCTGAAGCACCTGACGGTGGAGGAGCTGCGGCCCATCGCCATGAGCTACCTCAAGCCCAAGCGGATGCCCCATGTGCTGGGCACGGCGGAGGAGGCGGCGAAGCTTGCCCGCCGCTTCGGCGCGGACGAGACCAAGGCCCGTGTGGCGGGCTTGCTTCACGACTGCACCAAGAAGCTGGACATGGCGGAGCAGCTGGCCCTGTGTGAGCAGTACGGTATCCGGCTTGACCCCTTGGAGCAGAAGGCATTGAAGCTGCTGCACGCCAAGACCGGCGCGGCCATTGCCCGCCATGTGTACGGCGTGGATAACGAGGTGTACGAGGCCATTCTGTACCACACCACCGGCCGGGCGGGCATGAGCCTGATGGAAAAAATACTGTATCTGGCCGATTACATCGAGCCCAGCCGGGAGTTTGCCAACGATCCCGATGTGGTACGCCTGCGGGAAACGGTCTATGACGATCTTGACCGGGGGCTGCTGCTGGGTCTTACCATGACCATCGACGAGATGGAGGGCATGGGCAATCCCGTGCATCACGATACATTGGACGCGAGAGACTATCTCATTGAAAAAGGAGTGACCATATGAAAGAGCCTAAGGAAATGGCCCTGCTGGCGGCCAAAGCGCTCAGCGATAAGAAGGGCCGGGAGATCCAGGTGCTGGAGATCGGCGAGCTGACCACGCTGGCGGATTACTTCGTCATCGCCACCGGCTCCAGCAATACCCAGATCAACGCGTTGGTGGACAACGTGGAAAAGGTGATGCTGGAGGAGGCCGGTGAGCAGCCTCTGCACCGCGAGGGCTATCGCGGCGGCACCTGGGTGCTGCTGGACTACGGCTGCATCGCCGTGCATGTCTTTAACGCCGAGGCCCGCGAGTTCTACGGTCTGGAGCGCCTGTGGCGGGACGGCAAGCCCGTGGATGTCTCCGGCGTGGTAACGCCCAACGAATAAGAAAAAGGAAGTCGAAAGCAAAGCCTTCGACTTCCTTTTTTACAGCCCGCTGGCCAGCTCTGCCGCCCGCGTCCACAGTACCGGCCCCACCGCGCCGCTCTGGTCGATGCCCAGCTGCCGCTGGAGGGCCAGCACGGCCCGCTGGGTGGCGGGGCCGAACACGCCGTCCGCCTCCACTGTGGGGATGGCCGGGTCCTGTGCCGCGATCTTGCGGACATTTTCCTGAAACTGCCGCACCGCCCGGCCCTCGTCACCCAGCACCAGAAACCGGCCGGGATAGACCTGCTCGATGTAGTTCTGATAGTCCTGGGGCAGGTCGCGGAGCAGCTGATCGTACACGTTCAGAAGCCGGTTCCATGTATCCCGTCCTACGATGCCGTCCACCGGCAGGCCGTAGAGACTCTGGAAGGTATACACCGCGTCACGGGTGGCGTCGTCGAACACGCCGGTCAGGGCGATCTGGGGCAGCTCCGGCAGGAAGTAGCCCAGAAACGCCAGATAGTACTGCACGGTGCTGACGGCCACGCCCTGGTCGCCGTAGCGCAGCACCTCCGGAAAGGCGGGCTGCACCTCCGTCAGGGTCAGGCCCTCGCTGGCCAGCTCACTGAGCTGCTTCACCCCTGTCCAGACCTCTTTGATCTTGTACCATGTGGCTTTGCCCACGATGCCGTCGGCGTCCAGATTGAACACCCGCTGGAACTCCCGTACCGCGTCCTCTGTGTTCCGGTCAAAGGCGTTGGACACCGGAGAGATCACCGGGATGCCGGGGTAGTTCTCGTGGATGCGGTTCAGCTGCTGCTGGATGGTGTGGACGCTCTGACCGTAGGAGCCCCGCTCCAGCGGGCGGCCGGGGTAGGAGGGGATGTTGTCGGCCACCGGCGCGTCGAACACAATGTTGATGTCGTCGCCGTAGTAGTATTGCAGGATCTCATAGGGGATGTACCCGGCCTCCGCCAGATCCACGCTGCCCCATTGGCTCAGGCCGTTGCACCGGGTACGTATCCCGTCGCAGAAGGCGGCGAACAGCGGCTCCACGCTGCCCTGCCGCACGATGTAGTTGTTGAAGATATCGTCCACGATCTGGCTGATGTTCTCGAACACATTGCCGCCGGAGACGTAGGCCTGATCCCGCTGAGTGGTGCTGGTGATGTCGAAATCATAGCCCCGGCTACGGTAGAACTCCGTATAGACCCGGTTCAGGGCGAAGGAGATCTGGGCCATGATGTTGGCCCGCAGCGCCGCCTCCGGCCAGGTGGGGTACAGCTCGTGGGAGGCCACGTTCTTGATGTAGCTGGTGAAGGGAACGGTCACATTGGGGGCGTTGCTGTCGGGCAGGCCCAGATGGACGGTGATGGAGGTGGGAACGATGGGGTATGTGGGCATGGCGGTCTCCTCCTTACGCTGTGGCCGGGGTCAGCACCACCGGCAGGATGGTTTTCGTACCGATGAACACCCCGGCGGGGAGATCGGTGACGGTCTCATAGGCGGGATGGCTCACCGACACCACATAGTTGGCCATGCTGCCGCCGGCGGTGCCGGGGCTCTGGGACTCATAAAAGGGCTTGGCGGGCAGAATGAAGCCGTCGGCGATGCCGCTGCTGTCGGTGCGCTTGCGGTACAGGAGCACCCGCGCGCCATTCAGCATCACGGCCACCTCCACCAGCGCCCGGTTCACCGGGAACGCGCCGTAGGCCGTGGATACCTGCACCCGCAGGCTGCCCCGTTCGGGGTTGCCCTCCAGAAAGGGCTGCAACTGCTGTAAGGAAAATTCCTGTGCTGCCATGAAAAGACCTCCTGTGTGCGGCAGAGACGCTCCGCCGTGGAATGGAATATGTTACATTGTATGAAAATGGCTGGTATAAGGTGAAAATCCCTTGACAAACGGCGGCAAAGTGAGTACAATGTGACCAATGTTCTGCAAAATGAAACAGAAGCGATGATGGGAAAAAAGCGCAGGAATGTCTGACGTAAGAGAGCCGGCGGTCTGGTGCGAGCCGGTGTGGGCGCTGCGTGATACTGGCCCCGGAGCTTTCCGCCTGAACAGGGCGGAACGGACGCGCCCCGTTACAGGCGCTGCCCCTTATGATGAGAGGGGAACTGAGCGCTGACCGGGCGACCGGCGGCGGAATCAGGGTGGTAACACGTTTTCACGTCCCTGACTTCTTCGGAAGTCGGGGACTTTTTATTTTACCATAACAAATTCGGATATAAGGAGAAGCAAGCATGAATTACGATTTTGCGGCCATTGAAAAGAAATGGCAAGCCAATTGGGAAAAGACCAAGCCCTATGCCGCTGTCACCGGCGACAAGCGGCCCAAGTTCTACGGCCTGATCGAGTTCCCCTATCCCTCCGGTCAAGGTCTGCATGTGGGTCATCCCCGTCCCTTCACGGCCATGGATATCGTTACTCGCAAAAAGCGCATGGAGGGCTATAACGTCCTGTTCCCCATCGGCTTTGACGCCTTCGGCCTGCCCACCGAGAACTACGCCATCAAGAACCACATCCATCCCGCCATCATCACCAAGAACAACATCGCCAACTTCACCAGCCAGCTGAAGATGCTGGGCTACGGCTTTGACTGGGATCGCTGCGTGGACACCACCGACCCCGACTACTACAAGTGGACCCAGTGGATATTCCTGCAGATGTTCAAGCACGGTCTGGCCTATAAGACCACCATGCCTGTGAACTGGTGCACCAGCTGCAAGTGCGTGCTGGCCAACGAGGAAGTGGTCAACGGCGTGTGCGAGCGCTGCGGCAGCGAGGTCGTCCGCAAGGAGAAGAGCCAGTGGATGCTGAAGATCACCGCCTATGCCCAGCGGCTCATCGACGATCTGGATGACGTGGACTATATCGAGCGCGTGAAGATCCAGCAGCGCAACTGGATCGGCCGCTCCACCGGCGCCGAGGTCACATTCAAGACCAACGTGGGCACCGATGTCACCGTGTACACCACCCGTGCCGACACCCTGTTCGGCACCACCTATATGGTCATTTCTCCCGAGCATCCCCTGCTGAAGGAGTGGCAGCCCCTCATCAAGAACTGGGACGAGGTGGCCGTCTATCAGGAGGAGGCCGCTCACAAGTCCGATTTCGAGCGCGGCGAGCTGAACAAGGACAAGACCGGCGTCCGGCTGGACGGTATCGAGGTCATGAACCCCGTCACCCATCAGGCGCTGCCCATGTTCGTCTCCGATTACGTGCTGATGGGCTACGGCACCGGTATCGTCATGGGCGTGCCCGGCCATGACCAGCGCGACTGGGAGTTCGCCAAGAAGTTCGGCCTGCCCATCATCGAGGTGGTCTCCGGCGGCGACGTCACCAAGGAGGCCTTCGTGGCCAAGGATGACAGCGCCATCATGGTGAACTCCGGTTTCCTGAACGGCATGACCGTGAAGGAAGCCATCCCCGCCATGAAGAAGTATGTGGTGGAGCAGGGCTTCGGCAAGGAGAAGGTCAACTACAAGCTGCGTGACTGGGTGTTCTCCCGCCAGCGCTACTGGG
>ERZ773147.3718-NODE-3718-length-11312-cov-3.970418_pt1 | contig 11312 bp, 8 predicted proteins | sample MGYA00580851_ERZ773147 | MGnify/ENA primary metagenome ERZ773147 (study PRJEB29015, sample SAMEA2737818) | human gut metagenome | biome: human gut; feature: human-associated habitat; material: faeces | place: China | collected 2012 ... | reverse complement strand
AAGCTTGATATGAATAACAATAATCATCACATGAAGATTTTTTTCCTAAATAACACGAATTTAATAGATTTTGAATATTACTTCCCATCCACGTTAAAGGTGATGATGCGCTATAATCAGTTTGATTAAATGCAATTGCCCCAATTGAATCATTTCTTATTATTTTTACTCTATTTTGAGTGCTACTACATCCACTTGTTAAACATACTGGAATATTTCCAATTATTCGCCATAGTTCATCATTAAACCATATATAGTTATCTGGGTTTTTACCTTGATATCTTTTACCATTTTCATCTCTAGTGGCTTTATTATCAACCTGCGTAGTTAAATTAGTTACACTAGAGTTAAACGAAACATCACAGGTAACTGTTCCAGTTATTTTAGTTATTTCTAATTTCCATGTTTTAGGATTCCATCTACCTTTTGCATTGTTACAATTAACAGTTACATTATATTTACCACTTGATGGAAAAGATGTTGCACTATTACCATCAATAGTTAAAGCAATAGTACTTCCTTTATAATTAAAAGTTTTATTAGTACTTGTATTTATTAATGTTAATGAAATAATAGAAACTACAATTAATAACATACATATAACTATTTTTTTACTAGATTTCAAAATATACCTTCTTTCTAAAATTATTTTAGATGTCGATAGAAGAAGCACGTATGCTTCTTCGTCCATCTATTATTTTTTAAAAGTATAAAACTTTTAAGGATAATTAATATTTCTTATGCTTAACACTTTATAGCCATAGCCATAAAACCTAAACCAAACACAAGAAGTTCTAAAAAGATGGAGTAGCCATTCGAAGCCGAGTTGTTGTTGAGATAGCCGTTGTTGTTAGCGTTAAGAGGGTTTGAAGAAGACCAAATTTTAAAATAATTACCCTATATATATTTAATGGTATTTCTACCTATATATACCTTTATTCAAAATCGGCTTCATATAGCGAAGTACGATTTATATTATATTCCTATCCTGTATGGATCTACCTTACTTCCAGTTCCACTTACTACATACGCATTAGATTTTAGATATAAGACTGGCCTGATGGAGTAGCCAATCGTAGCCCCGATGTAGTGCAGATAGCCGTAGTTGAAAGTGCAAAGAGGGTACAAGGAAGAATATGCACTCATTGTCCATTCGTTGCCATTTGAAAATAGCCAATTTTTTTCCATATAACTTTTAGGACTTCCACTACTTCCTAAGATTCCTGTAAAGCCTTCGATTGCATAACCCCAATCACTTGCAAACATGAGTCCTATTTTTGATGCACTTGTTGCATGGGTAACTATTTCCTGAGTATAATAATTTGCCGCTGTTTTATGTGTTGAATCTCCTGCACCTACATTAAAATAAACATCCTCTATCATTTGTCCATAATAATCAGTTGCATCTATTCCATCTGATGAATAATCACATGTTCCTTTTGCAGAAGCTTGATATGAATAACAATAATCATCACATGAAGATTTTTTTCCTAAATAACATGTATTTAAAAGATTTTGAATATTGCTTCCTATCCATGTTGAATTACTTCCATATGCAATTCTCCCGATTGAATCATTTCTTATTATTTTTACTCTATTTTCCGTCGTTGAACATCCGCTTGTTAAACATACTGGTATATTTCCAATTATTCTCCAAAGTTCATCATTAAACCATATATAATTATCAGGATTTTTACCTTGATATCTTTTACCATTTTCATTTCTAGTGGCTTTATTATTTACTACTGTAGAAAGTAGTTCTGCTGCTGTTGGTGTTTTTTGAGTAAATGTAATATTGCATGATGAATTTGTTTTTGAAATATTATCAATTATAATACCATTAATTTTATAATCCCATGTACCACCAGTAATACCATCACAATTTGTTATGCTTTTTGTATATCCCCCTAAAAGATAACTTGGATTTGCAACATTTATTTTAATATCGTGAAGTTCTTCATAATATAAATAAACACTACATCTATCAGAACCTATTGTTTGATAAGCTAGTTTATTACCCACTATTGAAACTTTACCACCATTTTCACATATTGTTTTTTCTTCATCAATATGATAATTTGTTAAATCACTTGGAATAGTATCTACTGAAGTATAACTTGTTTCTCCATTATTTTTAATTTTAAAAGCATAAGACTTTTTTATAATACTTTTATTATCATCTTTTCTTGGATATAAAAATATTGATAACAATATTACGAACAAACAAGATATAATCAAAATACCCTTTTTCTTATTTTTTCCCATAAATACGCCTTCCTTTTTTCTCAAATCTTATACATTTAAGAAAATTTATCAATGTACTTTTGTACTTTACAAACTAATTTTACTATAAAAATTTATAAATTACTAGTGCTTTTAACGTATTTTCGTAGGTATTTTTTCTTAAATGTATAAGATATAGGAAAATACGAACTAGGTAAACACTGGGATTAAGCAAGATCTTAGTGTTTTTTTTAATATCAAAAAAATGATGAATTATTCATCACAAGTAGGACAAATTACTTCACCATTTTTAATAACTAATAAATCATTACATTTAGGACATTTTTCACCTGTTGGTTTATACCATGATGCATATTTACATTTAGGGAAATTATCACATCCGTAAAATTCTTTTCCCTTTTTAGTTTTTCTAACAATAATATTACCTTCACATTTTGGACATTTACAAATAATTTCTTTTTCTGTTTGTTTGTTTTCTTTTTTAATATATTTACAAGTTGGGTAATTAGAGCATGCTGTAAACTGTCCATATTTACCTTTTCTAATAACTAAAGGACTACCACATTCTGGACATTTCTCACCAGTTTCTTCAGGCTTCTTCTTTTCCATATTTTTAAAGGCATTATCAACAAGAGGAGCAAAATTATCATAGAAGTCTTTTAACATTTTTTTATAATCTTCATTTCCTTCGGCTATTTCATCTAAATCTTTTTCCATATTGGCAGTATATTTAACGTTTACAATACTTGAGAAAAATTCTTGTAATTTATCGGTGGTTTCAAAACCGACCTCTGTTGGAACAAACTTTTTGTCCTCAAGAGTAACATATCCCCTATCTTTAATTGTGGAAATAATTGTTGCATAAGTTGATGGTCTTCCTATACCAAGAGATTCAAGTTCTTTAATAAGAGAACTTTCTGTAAATCTTGCTGGTGGTTTTGTAAAGTGTTGAGTCTTAGTAATTGTATCAGATAAAATTATACCTGCTTTATAATTTTTAAAGTCTGGTAAAATTGTATCTTCTTGATCTTCATAATCACCATAAACTTTTAAATAACCATCAAATGTAAGAACACTACCAGTTGCTTTAAAACCATAATCATTATTATCAAGAAGTACAGTAGTCGAATTAAATTTAGCATCAGCCATTAATGAAGCAAGAGCTCTATAATAAATAATTCTATAAAGTTTATACTCATCAGGTGCTAAGTACTTTTTAATTTTATCAGGTTCATAATTAATATTTGTGGGTCTAATACCTTCGTGAGCATCTTGAACATTTTCAGTCTTTTTACCCTTTTTAACATAACCTACATAGTCTTTACCATACTTACTATTAATATAGGCAAAAGATGCTGAAGTAAATTCATCAGAAAGTCTTACACTATCAGTACGCATATAAGTGATAAGGCCATGAAATCCATCATCAAGTTCAATACCCTCATAAAGTTTTTGAGCGATTTTCATTGTCTTTGAGGCAGCAAACCCTAGTTTATTAGAGCATGCCTGTTGAAGTGTTGAAGTTTTAAATACTTCTTTAGCACTTCTTTTCTTTTCTTTTTCTTCGACCTTTTTAATAGTAAATGTATTTGTTAAACTATCAAGTATTTTATCAGCTTCTTTTTCATTTGGAATTTCTATGTCTTTTTCTTTATAAGTTTCTAAATTTGCCTTAAAATCTTTGAAGTCAGCCTCAATAGTCCAATATTCTTTAGGAATAAATGCAAGTATTTCTCTTTCTCTATCAACAATAAGTTTTAGAGCAACAGATTGTACCCTACCCGCAGATTTACCAGATGTTTTGGACTGCATAACTTTACTTAATCTAAAGCCAATAATTCTATCTAAAAATCTACGAGCTTCTCCAGAATGAACTAAATTCATATCAATTCTTCGAGGATTTTTTAAAGCCTTTAGAACTACATCTTTAGTAATTTCATTAAACACTATTCTATCATATTTTTCATCAGGTACTTTTAATTCATCATATAAATGCCAAGATATTGTTTCTCCCTCACGGTCTGGATCGGTTGCAAGATAAATATGATCTGCTTTTTCAATTAAATCTTTTAAATATTTAACATCTTTCTTTTTACCCTTAATTATTTCATAATTAGGTTTAAAATCATTTTCAATATCAATACCAAGCCCATATTTTCCAGAGGTTGCTAAATCTCTAATATGACCTTTCGAAGAAACTACAGTATAATCTCCTCCCAAATACTTTGATATTGTTTTACATTTTGCTGGGGATTCCACGATTATTATGTTTTTCATTTAACATTCTCCTTTTCATTTTCAATTTTTTCAAATAAGTAAGCAAAATAATTATTTTTAATTGCTGAACTACTCATATTCATTTTAGCATAAATTAATTCATTTATCTTCTTAATTTCTTCATCTGAGTATGTAAAGTCTGTAAAGTAAGTTATTTTACCAGTACTTGCATTAAAGTATGCATATTCATTTTTCCATGAATAATCGTAGAACACTACTAAACTTTGATAATCCTCAGAAAATAAATCATCGCCCATATAATATCTAGGATCATAATCTAAATCAAATAGATTAGCCATTGTAGGAAGAATATTAATATAACTTGTATATTCATCCATAGTTATTGTTTCTTTTAAAGAACTATCATAAATAACAAGTGGTACTTTTTCATTTTCATAATTATTTAAATCTCTATCTAATATTTCATTTAATATATTAAGATTTATTCCATAAGGATAATGATCTCCGAAAAGTACTATAATAGTATCGTCTAAAAGATTTCTTTCTTGTAAACCATCAATAAGAACTCCTAAAGCATTATCAAGTTCAGTCATTTTTGAAAGATATCTTTTAAGTTCAATTGAATAAGAAGTATCTTCGAATTTATCTAAATATTTATCTCCATATTCACTTTGTGATGCATAAGGCTGATGAGTTGTAACAGTTGTAATATAACTCATAAATTTACCATCAATATCATCAAGCAGTTTTAAATATTTTTCCATTAAAGTTACATCACTAGGCCAAGCTCCATAAACACTTGAATACTCCATATTTAAACTATTAACATCATAATAATTTTGACTACCCATATTTGGATGTATCTTTGTTCTTTCATAATAAGTATTATCATAGTCGTGGAAACTATTAGTCGTATAACCTTTATTATTAAATAAATTAAATATACTTTCTGGGTATGTATTATTTACATATAAATTTGAAGTACAATTATTATAAATTGAATAAAGTGATGTCATTGCACTAAATTCATTATTACCTGTAGCACAACTATTTCTCGGAGAATAATTATTTTCAAAGTAATAACTTGAACTTAATAATTTATGAAAGTTTGGAAAATACTCTTCATTAATAATGATATCATTAACACTTTCCATCATAATAACTATTAAATTCTTATTTTTATATTTACCAGTATATTCATTTTTACTAGTTACCTTATTATTAATATAAAAATTATTCAATGAGTTTAATGTACTATTAGTTTCACTATTAATAATACTTTCCCATGTAGTATCATCGATATCTCTTTTATCTTTATCTGGATTATAAGCAATTACATCATTTTTATAAATATTTGTTTCAACATATTTACTTTTTAAATCTAGTAAGCCATATGAAATAATACCAAAGTCTTTTACCGCTAAACTAGGATTTGATGTTCCTGCGAAAAGTTCTTTTAAAGAAAGTACTTGATATTTATCGTTATATTTATCGCTTAATGAATGATAATAAAATATTGAGGATAAGCAAAGCACTATAAGTAAAATGCAAGATACTATTTGATATTCATATCTATATTTCTTTTTTAAATGAAAATCATTTGGTTTTGTTTTAAGTCTTATACCATTAATAATAAAAACTAACATAAGAAGTATAAAAGGTAAAAATAAAGTTAGAAATACTGGTTTACAACTTTTAAGGAAATCCATTATGTAATCTTTTACTGCACCCGCTTGACTTACCGTATTAAAGGACATATAAACCCCTAAAAAGTTTAAGAAAAGCATTTGGGCAAATGAATAAATAGAAAAAATTAAAACGGTTATACTCGAAAAAACATAAGATGCTTTTCTTGGAAATATTGAATATATTAAAGATAAAATAATACTAATTACATTAATACCTATAAAAGTTCTTAAAAAGGAAAAATTTAAAATATTTAAATTATTAATTAATCTAAAAATAACTTCGATTAAAAATCCTGAAGTAAGTAAAACTAAGTAATTATTTAGTATTTTATTTTTATTCATTATTTTCCTCCATAATTTTTTTAACTGGACCATATGTAGTCCTATAAATATCTAATATACCATATTTTTCTAATAATTCAAGATGTCTTTTTGTAGGATAACCTTTATGTTTTTTATATTCATACTGTGGATATATTTTATCATATTCATCCATTATATGATCTCTTGTTACTTTTGCAAGGACTGATGCAGCCGCTATAGTAATACTTTTGGCATCTCCTTTAATTATTCCTAAAGAGTTTTCTCTTCTTAAATCCATTGCATCTGTTATTATAAAATCCGGTTTAACTTTTAGGTTATCCACTGCTGTATTCATACCAAGTCTTGATGCTTCCAAAATATTTATTTCATCTATTTTTTTATTATCAATTATACTTATACTATAACTGATAGCATCTTTTTTTATAATTTCAAAATATTTTTCTCTTTGCTTTTCTGTAAGTTTTTTTGAATCAGTTAACCCAGAAAGTTCATAGTTATGAGGAAGTATTACTGCTGCAGCAACAACTGGTCCACATAAAGGTCCCCTTCCTGCTTCATCAGTACCCGCAATTAATTTATAGCCCTTATTATATAATTCTTTTTCAAAATGATGATTATCTTTTATAAGGATTAAATCCTCAATTTTTCTTTTTAAAGTTTTATTTTCCTCTTTAGCAAAAAGTGATTCTAAAGATTCTACTTTAAAATTATGAACTAATTCAAAATTACAAGTTTCATTTATAACTTTAATAAAATCATTATCAATGCTTTCACTACACATTAAAAATATATAATCACATTCTTTTATTATGCCGTAAATAGTAAGAGCAGTTTCACCTGTAATTATATATTTATCTTTATCTATATTTAAATCATTTAAAATACTAATTATCTGTCTTTTCTTCATCTAGTGTAATTCCTTTTATTTTTCCTCCAATAATATCATTATATAGTCTTTCACTAACTTTTGTAAAGTCTGTTTCTCCATTTTTTGTAAATCCCCATTTTAAAGATAACTTATCAAATACCTCAATTGCATCAGTTTCTGATGTTTTATAAATATCTTTTAAAATGTTTGGATAGCTTTTAAGATAGAAGTTAATTATGTACATACCAATATCAGATATATTTAATACTTCTTTTTTAATTGAACCAATAGTGGCCATATTATAAGCATGCTCAATATTATCAAGTTTTGGCCATAATATTCCCGGAGAATCTAAAAGTGTTATACCATATTTTGTAGGTAAAAAATTTAAGTTTTTAGTTACACCTGGTTTATTACCAACATTTTGAACTTTTTTACCAACCATATTATTAATTAAAGTTGATTTACCTACATTAGGAATACCTATTACTAAAGCTTTAATTTCTTTTTCTTTTAAGCCTTTACTTTTTCTTTTTTCTTGAATATATGAAGTACATTTTTTAGTAATATCAAATAATTTCTTAAAATCTTTATTATTTTTTAAATCAAGAAGTATTACTTCATAACCAGACTTTTTATAAAACTCTACAAAATAATTTGTTTTCTTTTCATCACATAAATCTTTTTTAGTCATAACTAAAATTTTAGTTTTACCCTTTATAATTTCATTTATATCCTTTATCATCGTAGACACTGGACATCTTGCATCAACAACTACATAGACAATATCAATTAGATTAATATTTTCAAGTATTTGTCTTTTTGTTTTAGCCATATGTCCTGGATAATAGTTAATTTTTGTTATATTTTCATTCATTACTTTCACTTCCCTTTTCTATCATTTTTGTTTCTTTTAAATATTTACTATAAAATTCATCCATTGAAGAAATATATTTTTGATCTTGTATAACTCTAAATTTTTCCAATTCCAACTACTTCAATCATGCAATACTTACTCATTCGTACCTCCAATTAATTTTTGATCATCTAATTTCGTTATACCTATTATATTATTATCGCTTGCTAAAATAGTTATTTGTCTTTTTGCAGTTTCATTTAATTTTTCTAATCTATCTTTTTGACCAATATTATTTTCTATCATACTGGCATTTAATACCTCTAAATTAGATAAGACAACTAAATGTAAAATATCTGTATAATCTCTTATATTACCCTCCAATTTTGGATTATTTTCTCTCCACTCTTTTGCAGTCATTCCAAACAATGCTACATTTATTACATCTGCTTCGTTAGCATAAACAAAAACTTTTTGTTTATCTGTTAAAGTAGGAACTAAATTTTCTTTAATACTATCAGTATGTATTCTATAATTTGTTTTTGATAAGCTTCTTCTAACAGACCATTCTATTTTTTCTTGATATGTTTCATTATATTTTAATCTTTCAAATTCTTGAATCAAATATAATTTAAATGCTGGATCTATCCAAGACGCAAATTCTAAGGCAATATCTGGATGTGCAAATGTACCACCATCATATTTTCCTCTTTTACTTACAAAGCCTTTAGCATTTGTAGTACTTATCCATCTAGAAGGACTCATTGTAAAAGAATTATTTGCAGAGTCATTTTTAAACTCGCGAGATTCCGCTAGTTTAAAATTTTCATTAAACAGTTCTTCCCAAAGTGAATAAAAATCAAAAGAACTTTTATTGCTCATCCACTTAATAACAACATCACCAGGATTATCAGGATTTTTGTATCTTGCCAAATCTGTTAAAGATATATAATCTATGTTATCAATTCTCATTATGTTTATCAAATTATCTTTTACATTCATTTTTGTTGTAATTATATTATTCATATATTATCGTTCCTTTCTATTTTAAATTTTAGATATTATAAGAAAAATCAAATATATATTAAAAATCAATTTCATTTAATAATTTTTAGTATATAATTAGTATCTAAACACGTTTTTTCTTATTGTAAAAATGTTAAAAGCCATATTTAACGTGCTTTTTATTTTTAACTTAGTCTAGAAACATATTACATAACGTAATTTATTTTGAACTATTTTAAAGAAAGTATATGTTTCTTCTAACTTTGGATTGTAATCAGTTGATGTTGCAATAAATAAATCAGTTATTTTTTAGTATGCCATTCTTTCACTTACTTTAATTGTTTTGATACGTTCTAATAATTCATCAAAATATTTTGTATCATATTTATTTCCATTGATAAAACGTTCATCATTTAAAGCAAAACCCTTTGTCATATATTCTTTTAATATTTTTGTTGCCCATATTCTAAAATCTGTTGCTTTTTTCGAATTAATTCTATAACCAACAGCAATTATAGCATCTAAACTATAAATAGTTGTTTTATAGTTTTTTCCGTCATCGGCAGTTAACGAGCATTTCTCGGTAACTGATTTTTTGTCTAATTCTTTTTCTTCAAATATATGTTTCAAGTGTAAACTTATATTATCTGTAGAACATTCAAAAACTTTTGACATTCCTTTTTGTGATAACCATAAAGTTTCATCTTTATAAATAGCATCTACTATAATATTACCTTCACTATTTTTATATATAATTAATTTATCATCAATACTCTCCTTTCCTTTAGTTTTTCATAAGTCATACAACTATCAATTTATGTTAAAATTTTATTAAAAAATGTCCCAAAATGTAAAAAGCATTTATTAAAAATTCTTTTATTTTCATGGATTTAATAATGTTTTTTCATAACTCCGCACTTACCAATTAATTTTTGTTATACTTTCATTCATTACTTTCGCTATCCTTTTCTATCATTTTTGTTTCATTTAAAAAATTATCAAAATCAGAATTATATAATAGATCTTGTTTAACTCTATATTTTTCAAATTCTGATAATGCCTTATCACAAGCTATTTCGTGTGTTATTTTTCCAGCATCTTTTAATATATCTAAATCATCGGCAAGTAAAAACTTATCTATTCTTTCCGACCAATCTTCCATAGTCATTGGAATGTGTCTTTTTGCTCTATTTTCTGCTAAATCCAAAAATGCTGATACTATTAATTCTAAACTTTCCAATTCTTCTTTAGACAAATAGTTTTTAGCTATAACTACATCCGTTTCTAAAATTTTTCCATTTGGGCAGTTTTTCCAAGAAGTAAGACCCATATGTTCTTTCTCTGAGTCAGCTCTATTATATATAATTTCAGCAGCAGTTTGATGTGACACTGCATAATGCATTTTATTTTGAACCTTTTTAAAAAATTTAATTGTTGTCGGAGATTTTTTATCATAATCTACACTTGTCGCATAAATATCAGTAACTTTTTGATAAAAGCGTCTTTCTGATAATCTTATTTCTCTTATTTCGGCAAGTAAAGAATCATAATAGTCTTCATCAAAGAACGTACCATTTGCCATTCTCCTTTTATCTATTATATAACCTTTTTTTGAAAACTCTTTTAATATGTGAGTTGCCCACCTTCTAAATTGGATGGCTCTATCTGAGTTTACTTTGTAACCTACTGAAATAACCATATCTAAATTATAAAAGAGTACATTCCTAGTAATTTCTCTATTGCCTTCTTTTTGAACTAGTGCAAAATTTGCACTAGTTGAATCTTCATTTAATTCAAGCTCAGAATATATGTTTTTAATATGCTTGGTAACTACAGTTCTATCAATATTAAAAAGTTCTCCAATAGCTTTTTGTGTTAGCCATAAATCACCATTTTCAAATCTAACTTGAATTCCTTTATCGTGTGTTTGTCTTTCGAATATTAGAAATTCCGCACTACTGCTTCTTATCATTAATTCTTTTTCCATTTTTATCATCTCCTTTATCTAAAGCTTTAATTTCCAACAATTCCTTTTTTTAATATCAAGGTTATATTTTTACAATTTTTTTTAACTATAAGCATCGGTTTT
>ERZ773147.3713-NODE-3713-length-11322-cov-4.821248_pt1 | contig 11322 bp, 17 predicted proteins | sample MGYA00580851_ERZ773147 | MGnify/ENA primary metagenome ERZ773147 (study PRJEB29015, sample SAMEA2737818) | human gut metagenome | biome: human gut; feature: human-associated habitat; material: faeces | place: China | collected 2012 ... | reverse complement strand
TGCCTGCCATAAAGCCGCCCACATCCTTGAGGTCATCCTGCTGGGCCTTTTTCATATTCAGATATTCTGCCAGGGGCTCAGTGCCTCTGGCGGGGGTCTGGAGCTTTGCCCACAGCTCAGAAATGAGCAGGGTTTGCGCCTGCCAGACCATGGCCCTCCGGCTGCTACCGGCGGAGATGGTTATTTTGCGGTCAAATTGCATGGGTCACACCTCACGGTTTCGGATGTATCAGGGATTGAGAAATGCGGTTGTCAAGCCGCTGGAGCTTGACGGTGCGCTGCTGGGTCACCTCATCACGGATGCTAAACATGAGCTTGAGCTGTTCCAGCATGATCTCAACATCAGCGATCTCCTCAGCGATGTGGGCGGCGTTGTCCTGGCCACGGAGGTTTTTGGAGAGCTCCTTGGTGAGCTCTGCCATCTCCTCCATGCAGACCGTGCACTGGCTGGTCTTGCCATAGACATTCACCGCAAGCTGGCAGATTGCCGTTTCACATTTGGTCATCTAAAAAACCTCCCTGTTTTGCGGTCCCGGAGCTCAATGCGGGCCACCAGCTCAAAGCCGCTTTCCGCAATGATAAACTTGAGGACCTTGATGAGAGTGTTGACCTTGGCATCCAGCGCCTCATGCCCCTCTGCGGACACTTTCTTGATGGCGTTGTATGCCGTTGGGTCTGCGTAGCCCTCAGCGTTTTCCCAGGGTTTTGGGCTCATTGGCCAGCACCTCCTTTTGCCATTGTTCGACATCTGCACCCAGCTCCTTGAGCTTGAGCCGTTCCGGGTACAGGTCATCCATTTCATAAAAGTCACGCATCCGGCGGTGTTCTGCTGCCATCGCCAGATAGAAGTCATGGAGCCGCTTGACCCCAAAGCCCAGGTGCCGGTGCAGTGTCCAGAGCACCATACAGTCCACATCCAGAGCCAGCAAGTCATCTTTCTCAAGGCACTGCTGGTTGATTTCGTGCATCATGGCCATCTGCATCTCCGGGGTCATTATGGACTTGCCCAGAGCGGAGAGCTTGATGTTGAGTGTGGGGTCTTTGGGCACCTGCACACCTTGGCGTTGCAGGTTTCGCCGCTCTTTTCTGTTCATGGGGTCACCTCGTTTTGCATATCTCCTCAAATACCACTTGCTTTGACAGTATGCCGTGGCATACATACACGCTGCTGAATGGCGGGTTGAGAGAGGGCTTTTGTTCCTCATAGTCCTTGAAATAGGACACTCTGCGGTTGAAATACATGATTTCAAAATCGTGTGATTTGAACATATCAAAGCGCTTTTGACTTTCAAAAAGGCCCACCACATCTACAAGCATGGCAAAGGGTGTGCCCAGAGAGAAAAGCCGCTCAAGCACTTCACCTTTGAGAGAATAGGGTGGATTGCTGATTATGTAGTCACACTCTGGTGGCTCCGTTTTGAAAAAGTCATATCCAGCAGAAATGTGGGTAGCTATGACTTGATAGCCAAAAAGCCGGAAAGTCTTTACAAACAGGCTTTGCTCCGTGTCAAAGGGGCACCACACGGTTATTGGCCGCTTTGATGATGATGGGGGGGGGAGATGTCGGAGCAGCGGCGTTATTGCATACGCCGGAGTGTAAAACTCATCATTGCCGCTACTGGCTACATCCGCCACCTTAAAGCCTTTCATTTCGGCCTCCACGGCGGCAGCGCCCGGCGTTCTCATTGGGCTGCCAGTCCTCAACCACAAGGACAGGCTGGCCGGGGCCTTTGTCACAGATGAAGTCACCCTCACCAATGTACTGGCAGCAGTCACACATGCCGGGGTCACACATTCGGGGCTTTTCACTCCTGGGTCTGGGTTTCCGCTTTTTCATAGGGACAGCTCCTTTCTGTCACGATTTCACCGGCGCAGGCCGCATAGCCCGCCAGATCAATAAAGCTGTCAGGGCTGGAGCCGGTGGCGATGCGGGCCACCTTGAGCAGGGCCAGCATAGTGCCGGCATCCTTGGCCGTGATGCCATTGATGGGCATGACCTTGGCATACTCCGGGTGTGCCGCTCTGAGGTAGACACCCCAGAGCAGGCCGATGGTTTCAAAGATATTTTCCGGCGTGCCATAGTCCTGCTCACGCTCACCACAGACACAGCGGCGGGCGGCCTCTAAAATCTCAGAGCGTTTCATTGGGCGGCCTCCTCAATGTCATCAAAGATGACCGGCACCTGGGAGCGCATCTGGTGGAGCAGCGGGATGGCCACCTCACGCATCTGCGGGTGTGCCGCCGGGGCGGTCCGCAGCTTGAAGAAATGCCGCCATTCCCGCAGGTTGGCCGTCATCACCACCTCAGTCTTGAGGCTGGTGGGCAGGACGGCACGGGCCTCTTGCGGGGTGCAGCCCCAATTAAGTAACTCAAAGTAGCGGCGCTCTGCGGTCCAGCAAGCCTCTTTCCAATACTGCCAGCCCTCAGTGCCCTCCACCAGGTAAAAAGGGCGGATGACGGTGATCTCACCGCCAAAGCCATCCTTGGAATAGTTGCAGTAGCGGGTGCTCTCCTGGCAGTAGGAGGCCATGCGATGCCGGACAATTTCATGGGACACGCCCCGGTCACACACAAACTTGACGGTGATGTCAAAGTGTTCCAGGACGGCCTCATGGCCACGCTTGATGATGCCCGCCACAAACTTGGCGGCGCTGGTGTCGGTGATTTTGTCCTCAGACTTGTAGCAGACCCGCCCGCACAGCTCAATGTGCTGGAGGATGGCCTGGCCATCCAGCGGGGTGAGGATTTCGGTATAGGGGTTAATGATTTTCATGTGTCACGGTCCTCTCTTACAAAGCGTTCATCCAGTTCAAATACGCCACGGGGCTGGCCTTTGTAAAAGCCTTTCATGGGGCGCTCCAACTGGGCTTGTAGGTGTTTCAGCTTTTCCCAATACTCCGGGAGATACCGGCGGATGTTTCTGAGCTCCTTGAGGTTTTTGTTGCAACAGCACCAGCAGGAAACACGGTCCAGAATGTCATAGAGCCGGATGGAGCCCTCCAGCCAGAAATATCCGGCGGAGTAGCAATATTGCAGGCAGTCCGCCTCAGTCATGCCAAACTCCGCAAGCGGAAAGAGCTTGTAGGGCTTGCGCTCTTTTTGGAGCCTGGGCGTTTCATCTGCGGCGATGCCCACATAGACCTTTGCGCCCTGGCGCTCTGCATACTGGTCAATGGTCCGCAGCTTGCAGGTGGTGCCCCAGCGGCACAGGCCGCCACACCAGCCATACCCACGCCGCTCACGCCCCTTGACGGGACGCTCCAGCATGTCATAGAGAAAAGGGTTGTCCGGGTATAGTGTTGTGTATTTGATGCCGTGCTGCTGGAATATCGGGAGCATATCATCCCGCAGGTCATAGATGGCTTGAAACTCCATCCCGGTGTCATAAAAGACCACCTCATCCAGCGGCAGACCACGCTCTATGAGCATGAGCACCATGGCCAGGCTGTCCTTGCCAAAGGAGCACGATGCAATGTATTTCATGTGTGCCTCCCACGCCCAGCCTCCGCAAACAGCGGGGGGGGGCTGATTATTAAGTAGTCACGGGCCCGGCCCATTGTTCCGCCATTGCGGCGGCTATGCCGGGGAAAGTTTTTGCCCTGTTGATGGGGTCCCGTTCTCTGCGGCCTTGAAAGCGCCGGTAGTTCCCATGTGCGTCTTTGCATCCGCCATTTACCCATGGGGTGACACCCTCCGTGATGATTTCGGTGGGGACCAGCAGGGGCAGCTCTTTGAGCCACAGGCATGTCCGCTTTGTGTACGGGTGCCCAAACTGCCACGGCTGTATTGCTTGGGTGTAGGGCGGTAGCTCCACGATTTTCAAAGGAGTGGGGTTTTCCACGGCGATCTTTGCACAGTCGGCGCTCAGAAAGCTCATAAAGAAAGCCTTGGCCTCCATTGCTTTGGCGTATCGCTCCGCCACAATCTCACCCTTTACCCTCATGCGGACGGCGCTGGCGTTGGTCAGATAGGTGCACGGCGGGAAAGCAATGAGCATGTCCCACCGCCCCAGCACATAATGTGCGGAGCCGTCACAGGTCTTGAAAAAGCAGTAGCCGTTGAGCAGAGGGAGCACATCTTGCTGGATGTGCCACTCAGGGTGGCCGCCGGAGCATGGGATGAGGTCACAACTGTATGCCTCATGGCCCAGCTTTCTCAAAGCTATGGTGACCGCCTGGCTTTCCTCGCAGGCAACAAGGATTTGCATAAAAGCCTCCCTCAGCCCACCACCGCATTGGTAGCGGGGGGGGGGGCTCGTCAGTTATTTAGTCTTTCTTGAAGAATGTGCCCACCCAGCCATCAGCGTTGAGCGGCAGATCAGTGGCCCACGGGATGGGCTGGCGCATGATGTTGACCACCGTGTCCAGCATGGTGTCCTCATCAGCCCAAGGGGCAATGTCAATGACCACCTCATCATGGATGTGGAAAATCACCGGCAGGCCAGCGGCCTCAAGGCGTTCAATGGTGTCCGCCAGACAGTCACGGGCAATGGCCTGGACGCAGTTTTCCACCAACTTGCCGCCGTAGGTTTCGATGCGTTTCCAGCGTTTGGTTTTCTGGTCCATGCCCATGTAGGAGATAGAGGGGTTGCCCCATTGGTTTTCACCAATGCCGGGGCTCACATAGTAGAGCTTGCGGCCAGAGGGGAGCTGGATGGTGAAACAGTCGGTACCCTGGTTGTAGTCATACTCACGGGCCAGCAGCAGGCCATTGATGCCCACACTGCCGCCCTGGGTGATGACCTGCACAGCGGCATTGTCCATGGAATACCACAGGTCACGGATGCGCTTGTTGGCCTCACGCCAGCGGCTCACGATGTCCGGCAGGTCCTCCTCCGGGATGCCCATGTCCAAGGCTCCCATGTTGATGAGTGCGCCGGTGCTGCCCTGGTAGCCCAGGGCCAGCTCTGCCACCTTGCCCTTTTGCCGGAGTGCATACTCTGGATTGCCCTTTTTGATGAGCTCAATGGGCACGCCGAACATCTGAGAGGCAGAGGCCTCATAGATTTTGCCGTGGGTGCGGAACACCTCCAGCCGCCATTGCTCACCGGCCAGCCAGGAGATGACACGGGCCTCAATGGCCGAAAAGTCAGCGTCAATGAGGACATGCCCCTCCGGGGCCACAAAAGCGGTGCGGATGAGCTGGCTGAGAGTGTCAGGCACAGAGCCATAGATCAGCCGGAGGGCATCCAGCTTGCGGTGCTCCACCAGCTCACGGGCCAACGGCAGCGGCTCTGTGTAGGTGCGGGGCAAGTTCTGGACCTGCACCAGGCGGCCTGCCCAGCGCCCCGTCCTGTTCGCTCCATAGAATTGGAGCAGCCCACGGACACGGCCATCCGGGCACACAGCGGCCTCAATAGCGTCATACTTTTTGGTGCTGGTCTTGCCCAGCTCTTGGCGTATCTCAAGCATCCGCTGGACCTGGGGGCTGTTGTCCTCCTTGCCCAGCAGGCGGGCCACGGTGTCCTTGCGGAGGTCCGCAAGCTCCTCTCCCATGGCCTCCTGGAGCCATTGCGTGAGCTGTGCCACGCTGTTGGGGTTGTCCAGCTTGGAGATTTTCATGGCCTCCTGGGTGAGGTTTTGGCGGGTCACATTGCCCAGATAGAGGGCACCGCTCACCAAGTCCATGTCCACGGCCACGCCACGGGCATTGATGATGAGGTCCGTTTCCCATTGCTTTTGCACGAAGTCCGGCACGGGGAAAGCAGAGAGCCGCCGCTCAATCTCCATCTCAGTCACAACATCCTGGCGGCAGTATTCTTTGAACAGCTCCCACTTGTCGGTGTCATGCTGGGGCAGGTTGCGGGTGCGGCCTCCATTGGCCTTTGTGGGAGCGCAGGGGACGCAGAAATAACGGATGAGCGCCTTGCCGGTGTTGAGCTTGCGCTTGTCCTCAGCAAGCCCCAGGGCCTTGCCAGTGGCATCCAGGCCTGCTGTGTAGCCACAATAGAGGCCGTGGAACATGGTGCAGCGCCATTGGTCCGGCGGCAGGGTGCCCAAAAACTTGGACAGGCAGCCCCACTCAAAGGGGGCGTTGTATGCGTGCTTGATGTACTCCGGGGAGGTGATGGCCTGGACCAGCCACGGGGGGAGGCGTTCCCCCCGTGCCAGGTCAATGATTTCAACAGGCGCACCATCCACACTGTACGCAAAGAGCAGGATTTCAAAGTCCGGGCTGGAGATGTACTTTTGCGCCCCGGCCTTAGCAATCGGCACGCTTGAATAGGTTTCAAGGTCAATGCTGAGATGGTGCATGATGTCCTCCAATTACATGGGCTGGCCGGTGATGGGGTTGATGCCGCCGGTGGTAGCCCAGGGCACCTGAGCAGCAGGGGTGGCGGGGGCCGCAGGCTGGACACCGTAGGCACCGGGGGTGGCGGGCATCGCCGCACCGTAGGTGGGAGTGCCGCCCAGCCCGGCGAAGTCGGAGGCAGCGGAGGCCTGGCCGCTCAGGGGCTCCCCGTCACGGGTCTTGAGAACATTGCCCAGACCACAGCCAATGCCCTTGTTGCCGCTGTTGGAGTAGCCGAAGAAACGGACGGTGACACGGCCATACATGCCGCTGTAAATGTCCGCCGGGGACAGTTCGCAGTTGATGTTGTCGATGCCCACCACCTGGGGCTTGTTCTTGGTGGAGGCGGTCATCACCCAATGACCCTTGCACTCGTCACCAAAGGGCACACCGGAGGGGCGCACGCCGTCACCATCGTAGATGGGCACCTTGAGCATAGGCGGGCGGGCACCGTTCCACACCTTGGCCATGGCATCATTGGCGGCGGTCTGGATGGCAGCGTCAATGTCTGCCTTGGTGGCGGCATCGCTCTTGGGGATGAGCAGGGTGACGGAATACTTGGGCTCACCGCCCTGCTGGGCGGCTCTGGGGGTGGTCAGGTTGGCATAGGAGAGGCGGACCTCACCAGTCAGGACTTTCATGGCATCATTCTGATACATAATCTTTTGATCTCCTTTACAGTTAAATTACACTCTGGTGTTTGCATCAGGCTGGGCCTCAGCCCAGCAGGTTTGAAGTTTCACCCAGCGCTCATGCCGGGCTTTGCTCCGCTTTACGGCAACGGTCAGCCGGTTGTTTTCCCGGAGCTTTTGGCGGTCCTCTTTTAGGCGGCTTTTCTTATTGAACACATTGCGCCAGCCGTTCTGATACTCAATACTGGCCTGTTTCCAGGCCTCTTTGCTTTCAATCACGGCGGCATCCAGGTAGAGGGTCATCTGACGGATGGCTCCCTCATTGCTCCACGGGTCCGCCAGGAGTAGCTTGAAAACCTTGCGGATGTTGGAGAGGGGCATGTCCTCCAGCCGGTCAAAATAAATGTCTGCGTGGTAGTCCCCAGTGTTGATGGTGATGAGCTTGGCGGGGTCTGTGTACTGTGTGCAGCTCTCGCAGACCTCCGGGTCACGGATGACAGCCATACTGCCGCAAGCGTGCTTGCAAAAACGGCCCACGGGGTAGCCTTTTTCCTCATCATCCAGCGGGATGGGTGGTTGCCATGGTGCGGAATGGGCACAGGTCTGATACTTACTCATTGGCAGCCACCCCGGCAAAGTCAGCAGCGGCGGGGTTGTAGGCCTCACGCTTGTCTGTGCTGAGGGCCAGCGTGGGCTTACCCAGGGGCTTGGTCACATAGCCGCCGATTTTCTCAGCAAACTCCGCCTTGCCCATCAGTTTCTCCATCTCAGAGAGCGTCTTGGGCTTGCGGTCATAGAGCAGGGCCTCATCATATCCGGCGGCAATGGCAGCTTGGATGGCGGCATCCTGGTCCGTAAAGGTGCGGATGCTCCGGCCAGCCACCAGTTTCCAGCCCTCAATGGGCTTGCCATCCAGTAGGGCCTTGGTGGCGTATTCCTCCAGGTCCTTGTACCAGGCCACCAGCTCCTTGCCACGGATGAGGAGGTCACCAATCTCCGCATCAGAGAGGAGCGGGTGCACCTCATTCCCATGCGGGCCGATGTGGGAAAACTCCTGGGGGGCCATAGCGTCAGGCGGGACGGAGGCGGCGGGCACGCAGTCTTTGAAGTCCTCCAGCGCCGTGTTGGTGTTGGCACGGGCACGGCACTGAGCCTTGCCACGGCAAAAACGGCAGTGGTCACCGGGGACAAACTCACCCAGCCCGGAGAAAGCCTTTTGTGCAATGGGCTTGATGTTCTCGCCCCAGGCCATCAGCTCCTCCACGGTGATAGTGTCGGTGGTGTAGCTGTCAAGGCGGGGCTGGTCAATGGACATGCGGACTTTCTTGATGGCATCGCCGAACACGGGGGCATAGCGCTTGAGAGCGCCCAGAGCGTAGAGCCGCATCTGCGGGTTGCCCACGGCGGACACCGGGACACCCTTGCCGTGCTTGTAGTCCGTGATGCTGAGGGTGTCCCCGCCAATCATCACATTGTCACAGGTGCCAAAGCCCTCCGGGACATACTCCCCAAAGTCCACTTGCACCTCCGCTACCACAGTGGGCGTGCTGTCATAGAGCATGGCCTGCTCAATCAGGTGCTCAATGTAGAGGTCACTGGTCTTGTCCATTTCCTCAGAGTAGAGCGGGTCCTTTTTGAGCTTGTTGAGGCGGGTGGTGTAGGTGCGGGAGGTCATCACAGTGAATTTCTTGAGGGTCTTGAGCTCACAGATGGAATGGGCCAGGCGGCCCTCCTCCGCATATTCGCTGGTGCGCTCCGGCAGGTGCTCCTCAAAGCGGGGGGCCGCCGTGCATTTCAGCCAGCGGGATGCCGATGAGGCAGAAAGCAGGGCGTGCTTTTCGGGAGGCATAGGGCACCTCCTTAGAGCTGTGCGCCCAGCGTCCGCAGTTCGGTGGCAAAGACACCGTACTGGTCCGGCTGGAGCTGGGTGACGGCCTGCACGCCATACTTGGCCAGCAGAGCCAGCAGTTGCTCCATCTTGCCCGCATCCACCAAGCTGGCACCGGCCTTGGCGATCTGGTCAAGGGTGTAGGTGGGGGCCGTGGTCACGGGAACAGTGGGAGCGGGGTTAGTAGGGGCCGCAGTCTGGGCAGGTGCCACAGGAGCCGGTGCAGGGGTAGGGGTTGCCACAGGCGCAGGGGTGGGCTGAGTAGGGACCACAGTAGCGGGCGGCATGGTGACCGGCGGCATCGGGGCAGGGGTGACAGGGGCGGCCACAGGAGCCACGGGGGCGGGAGCGTCCTGGGACACGGAGATGTTGACGGCGTTCTTTTCCAGCGCCGTGGTCAGCTTGTCAATGGCCTTGAGGACGGCAGCATCCGCCTCAATCTTGATTTTCATTTCCAACATTGGTACAATCCTCCTTGGTATCATCTTTACAGTTGCAGCGCTCACCGGGGTCAAGGTGGGCTCCGCAGTCAGGGCAGGTCTTATAGTAGGGCATTTCAGTCAACCTCCAGCACGCTTGTCCAGTATTCAAAAGCGGTCATAACCTTGCGGGAGTAGTCGGTCTGGTATGTACCTGCATCCCACAGCTTTCTTGCGCCGCCGGGCCCGCAGTTGTAGGCCATCAGCGCGAGCTCTGGCTCTCCGTAGCTCTGGAGATACTGGGAGATGATATAGATACCGGCCTCAATGTTCCCGGCATGGGTCATGGGGTCAAGGCCTTTTTCCAAAAGCCACTCGTGATTGACAGAGTTGATCTGCATGAGGCCATAGTCACCAGTGGCGCTGACGGCATCGGGGTCAAAGTGGGTTTCAACCTCTGCGATGGCAAGGGCCAGAGCATAGGGCACCTCATAGTGCTCACAGCAGTCCTGCATGACTTCCTGGAGTTCGTAGCTGAGGAGCCGCCCCTCACTCACGATGTCATCACGGTGGCGGGCAGGCTCCGTGGTTTCCTCTGGTGGTGCAGAGGGCTCCACGGGGCTCTGTTCCGGGGCTGGAGGGGTGGCGGTTTCCGCTGTCACCACAGGCTCAGGGGTCTTGACCTCATCGTCCGTCTGGTGGGCACTGCATCCGCTGGCATAGCCAAGGGCAAACACAGTGGCAAGGACGGCCAGAATGGCCATGATGACCATGGCGTTGCGCCTCCTGGCCATGCGGCGCTGGCGGCACCGCCGGGAATACCGGCGGGCATTGGGCTCACTGGTGGTCATGGCGCTCACCTTAACCGTTCATGCGGCGGTTGATTTCCGCAATCAGCTCATTGGTGGTGTACTGGTCCAGGCCGCCATCAACCTCCACGGCGTACTGGGAGGGGATGAGGAAAGCGGGGCGGGACCCGTGGGTGTTGGCGCAGCTGTTGTAGTTGACATTGCCATTGGTGTGCAAGCCCATGACCCAGGTATCATCCTCATCCACGCAGGGGGTGCTCCAGGGCGTGGCGCTCCACTCCCAGCTCTCAGGCTTGGGCAGCAGACCGTGGAAACGGCGGATTTCATCAAAGGTCAGCGGGGCCACCTTGCACTCACAGCTCCCGTACTCCTTGGAGCCGTTGAGGGCGGTGAGGTCAACCTCACGGGTGATGAGCTCATCAGCGTGGCCCTCAGTCAGGGCATCCGCAAAGGCACCGTTGAGGTGCTCACGGAAAGAGCTGGCAGCAAAGTTGTTGGTGGAGCCAAAAGAGCTCTTGATCTGGGCGGCGGTCACCAGCAGGGTGCCAGCCGTGCGGTGCTCCAGCACAATGCAGGGCTCCCCATGAAACTTGACCACCTGGCCGGGGGCCACATTAGAAATAGCGGTTTTCATTGGTCAATCCTCCTCAGTGTCCTCCGGCCCCTCAATGTCGATGAGGTTTTCGGCCTGGACGATAATTTCAGATACAATCTGCCGGATGGGCAGAGCGGTCTTTGCCCTCAGACGGCGGACCACTTTCTCCGCCTCTGGGGTCAGCCGGACAGTTCCGATGCACTCATCAGAAAGCCGGTTGCTTTTCAGCACAATGGGGTTGTTGCTCACGGTTTTGTCCTCCTTGGTTTTAATAGGTGCGGGATGTCATGCCCCGGCAGTTCGGCGGCCTCTCCGCTCAAGGCCCTGCTGGACACTGAGCTGGGCAAGTTCGGCGTTGTAGCCCAGGCGCTTGTCAGGGAGCCTTGTGCCGTCCCGGCCACGCCTCAGCTCCGCATAGACTGCGGAGGGAGAGATGCCAAGAGAGGCGGCAATGTCTTTGGCGCTCAGGCCTGCCTCAACCATCTCCTGGATTTTCTGCCGCTCCTCATAAGAGCGGAAAGCGTAGTCTGCCAATGCGTTCACCTCCTTACCGGCATAAAAAAATTGAGCTACACGACCAATCTCTTGGTGTGTAACTCAATTATCGGGGCTGCCGACAGAAAAAATTTATCTTAACAGGGTTGCTTTTGGGAATTTGATATGCTATACTATAAAAATCCAAGCAAAG
>ERZ773147.3710-NODE-3710-length-11327-cov-3.354241_pt1 | contig 11327 bp, 9 predicted proteins | sample MGYA00580851_ERZ773147 | MGnify/ENA primary metagenome ERZ773147 (study PRJEB29015, sample SAMEA2737818) | human gut metagenome | biome: human gut; feature: human-associated habitat; material: faeces | place: China | collected 2012 ... | reverse complement strand
AATAATAAATAAGTACATTTGGTTATAAATGTGCTTTTTATATGGTATAATCGTATGAGGTGATTATTATGCTTAAAGAAAAATTGTTACTTTTACCTAATAAACCGGGTTGTTATCTTATGAAAGATAAGAATGGTGTAATTATATATGTTGGTAAAGCTAAAAACTTAAAAAATAGAGTAAATTCATATTTTAAAAGTAGTCATACTGGTAAAACTGCTGTTTTAGTTAGTAATATAGTTGATTTTGAATATATTATAACTAATTCAGAATTAGAATCTTTATTGCTTGAAATTAATTTAATTAAAAAATATAATCCTAAGTATAATATATTACTCAAAGATGATAAGAGTTATCCCTATATTGAAATAACTAATGAAAAAGTTCCAAGACTTATAATTGTACGTCCTTCTAAATTAAAAAGAAAAGATGCTAAATTATATGGACCATATCCAAATGTAACTGCAGCAAGAAAAACTATTGAACTTTTAAATAGATTGTATCCATTAAAGAAATGTAAAAACATGCCTAAAAAAGAGTGTTTGTATTATCATATTGGTGAATGTTTGGGTTACTGCATTAATAAGATTGATGATGACGTTGTTAAACAAATGGTTGATGAAATTACCCGTTTTTTAAAAGGCGATGATAAAGTAATTTTAGATAAACTTGATAAAGAAATGAATTTATGTATAGAAAAACTTAATTTTGAGAAAGCGAAAGAATTAAATGAACTTAAGAATTTCATTAATATTACATTAAAAAGTCAATTAATAGATTTAAATGATAATATAGATAGAGATATTTTTGGCTATGCAGTATATAAAGGATATATATGTGTACAGGTATTATTCTTAAGAGGGGGAAAACTTACTCAAAGAGAGTCTAGCATATATCCGATAATTATGGATGAAGTTGATGATTTAACACTATTTATATCTAATTTTTATGATTTAAATAATATAAAACCAAAAGAAATTTTAGTACCTAGTATAATAGATGAAGATTTAATAAAAGATGTACTTAATATAAATGTATATAAACCTGTTAAAGGTAAGAAAAAAGAACTTATAGAAATGGCTAATAAAAATGCATTAAATTCATTAAAAGAAAAATTTGAACTTGTAAAAGCATCTGATGAGAAAGCTCTTAGTGCATGCACTGAATTAAAAGATTTATTAAAAATAGAAAGTGCAAATAAAATAGAAGCATTTGATAATTCACACTTGTTTGGCTCATATTCAGTAAGCGGTATGATAACATTTACATTAGGACTTCCTGATAAATCTAATTATAGAAAATATAAAATAACAAGTTCTCATCATGATGATTTTCATGTAATGAAAGAGGTAATATATAGAAGATATTATAGGGTACTTATGGATAATTTAGAAAAACCGGATTTAATAATAGTAGATGGTGGTAAAGCACAAATAACGGCAGCAACTGAAGTACTTAATTCACTTAATTTAAATATTCCGGTGTGTGGTCTTGTAAAAAATGATAAACATAAAACAAGCGACATACTTTATAATGATAAAATATATGATATAGATAGAACGTCTAATTTATTTCATATGTTAGAAAGAATACAGGATGAAGTACATAATTATACTATAAGTTATCATAAAAATATAAGAAGTAAAGGTGCTTTAGCAAGTATACTTGATAATGTAGATGGAATAGGTGAAAAAAGAAAAAATGAATTGTTAAAGAAATACAAAACAATAAATAAAATGAAAGAAGCAACAGTTTTAGAATTGAGTGAAATATTACCTATGAACGTTGCAAAAGAATTTCATGAGTTTTTAAAGGAGAATAATTTTGAAAAATAAAATTGGAGTATTTGATTCTGGGGTAGGAGGACTTACAGTTTTAAAGGAAATATATAAGCATTATCCAAATGAAGATTATATTTATATTGGAGATAATAAAAATTTACCATATGGTGAAAAAACTAAAGAACAATTACTTATGTATGCTTCAAAAATATTTGATTACTTTATAAAAGAAAAAGTAAATATTGTAGTAATTGCATGTAATACTATGTGTTCAAATGTTTTTAGCGAGCTTACAAATAAGTATAAAAATGTTAATATAATAGGTGTAATAGATGCAACTGTAGATAGTTTTATAAAGGAAAATAAAAGTAATGTTTTAGTAATAGGTACAACAGCTACAATTAAATCAAATATATATGAGAAAAAAATTAAAAGTATTAATAGTAATATAAATGTCTATAGTTTACCTACACCTAAATTAGTACCTTTAATAGAAAATATGGAAGATGTAAAAGATACTATAGATGAATATTTAAAACCTTATGATAATATTGATTCAATTATTTTAGGATGCACGCATTATAAATTAATTGATAAATATATAAATAAAAATATTAAATTAATAAATAGTAGTGATGGGGTAGTAAGTAAATTAAAAGAATATATTAATACTGATAGTAAAAAAGGTAGTATAAAAATATATACTACCGGTGCATTAAATGAATTTAATATATTATGTAATAAAATTATGAATATGAATGCAGAATTTATTGAACTATAGTGGACAGATTATTGGTTAAATGTAATAATACGAAATTATACAAAAGAAGTGAAACACTATATAAAAAATATATAGATGGTTCTTTAAATGCAAAAATAAAAAATAGATGCTGTAATTTTTTACTACTAAAAAATGCAGGCAATATAAAAACTAAAGAGAAATCTTTAGTTTTATTCATCTAAAATAACATTTTCTTTTTCTATTAAATCTCTAAATTTTTCTTTGAATATTGGTTTATATTTTTTTATAACGTCTGGATATACTGTATCACAATTACATAATGCTAGCCAGAAATGTTTAATACTTATTACATTTGTATTATCAAATATTGCATATGAGAATGCTTTAGTTAGAAATACAAAGCATATATCTGGGTATCTTGATGCTGATTCGAAAACTCTATTGTATTCAATTGTAAGATCTACTATAAATGTCATAATAGTTTCTTTAACAAAATTTGTATAATTCATTTTTACATTTGTTTGTGCTTCTATTTTTGGAAGAGATCCCATAAGTATTTTTATGGTTGCATCTTTATCTGGTTCACATACTTCTATTTTTTGAAGTCTTCTTAAAAATGCTTTGTCTTTAACTATGTAATAATCATATTCATCACTTGTAGTAGCACCAATCATTTTAATGTTTCCTCTTGCAAGAGCTGGCTTTAAAATATTTGCAAAATCTAATCCACCCTGTGTTTTATTACCAATAAGGGTATGAGTCTCATCTATAAATAATATTACTTTATTCATAGCTTCTAACTCTTTAACTAATATTTGAAGTTTCATATCAGTGTTTCCACTTTCATCAGAAATATTGCCGACAAGTGCAGCAGTATCTATTTTTAATATAGTATAACCTTTTAATGCATCTGGGACCATATTATTTTGTATTCTCCATGCAAGGCCTTCAACTATAGCAGTTTTACCAATACCAGGTTTACCAACTAATATAGGAGACTTTTCTGGAGTAAAAAGAATAAGCATCATTTCTTTTAATTCTTTATCTCTTGCAATAGATGGATCTGTGTAATATGTTTTTTTTGTTAAATCAGTTGCGTATCTTTCTATTAAAGAAAAATTATATCCAGTATTAGTTTTAGTTTCACTAACATCTATAAAATCATCCATTTATATCACATCCTATCAACAAAACAAGTATACCAGAAAAATAATATATATTCAACTTGAATAACGCTAAAATATTATATATAATTAATGTGGTGATACTGTGCAAAGATATGTAGTAGATGAAAATTTAAAATTAGATAAAAAAGATATTAATCATATTATTAATGTAATGCGTTTAAATGTAAATGATCAAATTAAACTTATTAATAACGGAACTATTTATGATGCAATAATTACTAAAATAGAAAAAAATAATGTTTTGTATGAAATAATAAAAAAAGAAGAATCAAAAAGTTTAAAAGATTATAAAGTTATAATCGCATGTTCAATTATTAAAGAACAAAAGATGGATTATTTACTTCAAAAAGCTACTGAACTTGGTGCAGATGAAATAATACCTATAATAAGTGAAAGGACTATAGTTAAAGTTAAACAAGCATCATCTAAAATAGATAGGTGGAATAGAATAATAAAAGAAAGTGTAGAGCAGTGTCACAGAGTTAGTATACCTATAATAAAAGATATAATTAGTTTAAAAGAATTATCTAATTTAGAATATTCAATAAAAATATTATGTAATACTAATGAAAAGTCTAAAAATATTAAAAAAGTGTTACAAGATAGTAAAAAACGTGATACAATAATTATAGTAGTTGGACCTGAAGGAGGGTTTACTGATAGTGAGATTAATTATTTAGAAAATAGTGGATTTATCAGTACTTCGTTAGGTGAAAACATACTAAGGGCAGAAACTGTTCCTTTGTATGTACTTAGTGTAATAAATTATGAATTTATGGGTGATTAAAATGTTTGATAAAATTGTTAATTATTTTTCTAGTTTAAATGGTGCGGGTCAAGCACTATTCGTTGTTGGAATACTTTTAGTTGTTACTTTTATAATACTTTTAATAGTGGTATTTAAACCTGAGAAAAAGCCTAAGAAGATATATGGAGAAAATAAAGTTGTTGATGAAGAAAATACAGTTTTAGAAAAATTAAAAGATATTAATAATGTAAGTGTGGATGATATTAACTTAGATAACAGCAGGACTAAAAATCTAAAATCAATTGTCGATGAACTTAAAAGTCTTGAAAATAATCCAACATCTTATTATGATATGATAGAAAAGTATGAAGATGAGCAAGAAAATACAGCAGTAATAAGTGTTAGTGAATTATTAAGAGCAAAAGATGCATATAATCATTCGCAAACTCTAATTAGAAGAAATGTAGCACCAAAAAAAGAAGTATCTGAACCAGTTTCTATAGAACCACAAGTTTCTTTCCAGCACAAACAAACTTATAAAGAAGAATATTTATTCGAAGAAGATACTGCACCTATAAAGAAAATACAAATAACAGAAGAGAAAAAATACACACCATCAAAAGAAATATTTTCATCAGTATTTAGTGATGGTGCAAGTTCAAAAGATCATAATGATGAAAAAAATAATAATGAAAAGTTTTTAAGTACTTTAAAAGAGTTTAGAAATAATCTATAATACATATAGATTATTTTTTTGAGGTGAAGTATGAAAGTATCAATATATACACTTGGTTGTAAAGTAAATTTATACGAAAGTGAAGTTATAATAAATGAATTTAAGAAAAAAGGTTATGAAATTGTACCATTTGAAAGTAAAAGTGATATATGCATTATAAATACATGTACAGTAACAAATACCAGTGATAAAAAAAGTAGAAATATAATAAGACAAGCAGTAAAGAATAATCCAAATGCAGTTATTGTTGTAATGGGTTGTTATAGTCAAATTAGAAGTGAAGATATTAAGAATATAGATGGTGTTGATATAATAATTGGAAACACTAATAAATCTAGAGTAGTATTACTAGTAGAAGAATATTTAAAGAATAAAAAAAGTATAAATAAGATTGAAGATATTATGCATACTACTTTTGAACCTATGGAACTTGATAGTTTTGAAACAAGAACAAGGGCATTTGTTAAAGTGCAAGATGGCTGTAATAATTTTTGCTCATACTGCATTATTCCGTATACTAGGGGAAATATTAGAAGTAAAGAAAAAGAAGATGTAGTAAATGAAATAAAATGTTTAGTTAAAAATAATTATAAAGAAGTAGTTTTAACAGGTATACATACAGGACATTATGGTAAAGATAGATATGATTATGATTTTAGTGATTTATTAAGTGAATTATGTAAAATAGATGGCCTCGAAAGAATTAGAATATCATCAATTGAAATAACTGAACTTGATGATAAATTTATAAATACTTTAAGAAAAAATGAGAAAATAGTAAATCATATACATATTCCATTACAATCTGGATGTGATAAAACTTTAAAGGAAATGAATAGAAAATATGATACAAGGTATTATAAAAGCAAAATAGATGAAATAAGAAAAATAAGACCAGGTATATCTATTACAACAGATTTAATAGTAGGATTCCCAAATGAGACTATAGAAGATTTTAATAAAACTTATGAATTTTTAAAAGAGATAAATTTCTCTAAAATACATGTATTTCCATATTCAAGAAGAAAAGGTACACCAGCAGATTTAATGGATAATCAAGTAGATGAAAAGACAAAAAAAGAAAGAGTAAAAAAAGTATTAGAATTATCACGCACTCTTGAAGAAAAATACATGAATGAGTTTTTAAATAAAGATGTGGAAGTACTTATAGAAAAATATGAAGATGGAATAATCACTGGACATACAGGAAACTATATACAAGTTAAATTAAAAGGAGATACTTCTGATATAAATAAAATCGTAAAAATACATATAGAAAGATTAGAGTACCCATTTATTATTGGTAGTAAACTAACTAAATAATAAAATATATTTATCTGTGTGAATAATCTTACAAGAATATATACAAAAGAGAAACTGATGCAGATAAATTTAATTATAGTATGTAAACTAAGTAATTTAACATTTACAACTAAAGCTTAATAAAAATGAGTTAGATAGTAACTCATTTTCTTTTGTAAAATGATGTAAAAAAGCAATTTTTTTTATATATGAAATTAAGATTGTTGGTATAATAAAAATGGTGATGTTATGAAAAAGACTAAAATAATATGTACTGCTGGTCCAGCATGTAATGATTATGATATTTTACTTGATATGGCTAAGAATGGAATGGACGTAATACGAATAAATTTATCACATGCAACTCACTCTTTTGCAGAAGAAATAGTAAGTAAAATTAGAAAAATTAATAAAGAATTTGATTTTAATATCGGTATTCTTTTTGATACTAAAGGTCCAGAAGTGAGAGTTGGTAAATTTAAAGATGGATTCATTAAATTAGAAAGTGGAGAAGAAGTAATCCTTACTCCAAAAGAAGTTAGTGGAGACGATTATAAAATTAATATAAGTGAGAGAAACTTATATTTAGATCTTGATATAGATAGTACTATATTAATTGATAATGGAAATATAGAACTTAAGGTAATAGGAATAAATAATGAGGATATTATGGCACGTGTAATACACGGTGGCATTTTAAAAGATAATAAAAATATAAATGTTAAAGATGTTGATTTGAGTGTTGACTTTTTATCCATTGCTGATAAAAATGATATTTTATTCGCATCTAAATTAAATGCTGATTTTATATCTTTATCTTTTGTAAGAAGTGCTAATGATATACTTGATGTAAATGATATGCTAATTGCAGATAAGAATGAACATACTCAAATTATAAGTAAAATTGAAAATAAAAGTGCACTTGAAGATTTAGATAATATTATTAAAGTGAGTGATGGAATAATTGTTGCAAGAGGGGATTTGGGAGTTGAAATAGAACTTACTAAATTACCATGTGTGGCTAAAGATATTATAAAAAGATCAAAAGATAAAAATAAAATATGTATTGTATCTACAGATATGTTATCTTCAATGGAAGAAAAAGAGAAACCTACTAGATCTGAAGTTTGTGATATAGCGTCTTTTATATTTGACGGAGTAGATGCTTTTACATTAAGTGGTGAGACTGCTATTGGAAAATATCCAGTATTATCTACTAAAGTAATGAGTGATATAATTAAAGAAACAGAAGCACATGTAGATTATAAGCAAGAATTAAAGTGCATAAATAATAAAAATGTAGATAATACAACTGTGTTAGCGTATACTGCAAGTAATATTTCAAATACTATTGATATAAAAGCAATAATTGTATTTACTGTTAGTGGTTATACAGCAAGGAAATTAAGCAACTATAAACCAAATTGCCCAGTAATTGCGGTTGTATCAGAAAAAGAGGCTGCAAAAAGTTTATCGCTTAATTTTGGAATTAAGAGTGTTGTTTCAAAGAGATTTAATAATGCTGATGATATAATGGAACTAGGTTTAAAAGTAGCTAAGGAGAATCTTGATTTAAATCGTGAAGATAAAATAATAATAATGGGTGGTTTTCCTACTAGAAAATCAAGAAGTACTAATTTTATTAAAATTGAAGAGATATAAAACTTCTTATTGAAGTTTTTTTAATTTTGTATTTATTTTTATATTTAAAAATGCTATTATAATATATGTAGAATAAAGGGTGATACTATGTATAATTTAGGTAATCAATTTGTATTTGATAATAAGCGTGCGAATATGAATTCTGCATGTGTATTAAAAGGAGCTAATTATAGAATTAGTATTTTAACTGAAAGACTTGTAAGAATAGAATATAATAAAAAAGGTATTTTTGTAGATGCTCCTTCACAATTTGCATTGTCTAGAGATTTTAGTATACCTAAATTTGATGTAAATCAAGATAGTAAATACATGGAAGTAACTACAAAATATTTTAAATTGACATATCAAAAAGAATCACCAATTACATCAAGTAATTTAAAAATATATGTAAATGATACTGATAGTATTTGGTATTATGGTAATCCAGAAGCAAGATGTAATGAGGCTTCATTTACTGCATTTGATGAAGATATTAAAAGAAAATTTACAAAAGGTTTATATTCAAGAGAAGGATTTGCTAGCTTTGATGATTCAAAAAGTTTATTAATAGATATAAGTGGCAATTTTGCAAAAAGACCAGTTGATGGCGTTGATATATATGTTTTTATTTATAAAGATGATTTTTCTTTAGCACTTAAAGATTACTTTAGTTTAACAGGTAAACCTTTATTAATACCAAGATATGCACTTGGTAATTGGTGGAGTAAAAATTGTGCTTATACAGAGTCTACTCTTAATAAGATGTTTAATAGATTTATAAGAGATGAAATACCTATATCAGTCCTTCTTTTAGATGAAATGTGGCATATTACAGAAGGTAAATATAAAACGGGTTATACATTTGAAAAAAAATTAATTAATGCTCCAGATAAATTAATTTCTGATATGCATAAAAGAGGGGTTCGAGTAGGTGTTAATATAAATCCAATTGAAGGTATTTATCCTCATGAAGAGGCATATAGTAAAATAATTGAATATGTAAAAATATCAGGTAATAAAATAATTGGTTTTGCACCTTTTAATCCACAGTTTTTAGATATATTTATGAAATTACTTCTTCATCCGCTTGAGAATATTGGAATAGATTTTTTCTGGTTAGATTATCCAATTAAAGAGGCTTTATCTCAATATATTTTAACTCATTATATGTACTTGGATTCAGGAAGATTAGAAAGAAAAAGAAATATGCTTTTAAGTAAAAATCCATCTATATGTGCACATAGATATGGTATCCTTGATACAGGACGTACTAATGTAAGTTTTGATACGTTAAAGATGTTACCTTATATAAATGTAAGTGCATCTAATATTGGTGTATCTTGGTGGAGTAGTAGTATAGGTGGATATACAGGTGGTATGGAAGATGCCGAATTATATTTAAGAAGTGTTGAATTAGGATGTTTTAGTCCAATATTTAGAATATCGGTTGATGGTGGGAGATATTATAAAAGAGAACCATGGAAATGGGATGTAAAAACATTTGAGATAGTAAAAGATTATATGAGATTAAGACATAGATTAGTTCCGTATATATATTCAGAGGCTTATAAATATTATGAAAGTGGTATAACGTTAATTAGACCTTTATATCATACAAATAAAGAAATGTTTTTTGATCCGTTATACAAAAATGAATACTATTTTGGTCCTTCATTACTGATATCACCACTAACTGATAAAAAAGATCCACTTATGAATAGAGTAGTTCATAAATTCTATTTACCAGAAGGTACTTGGTATGATTTTAAAAATGGAAAGAAATTTCCTGGTAATAGAAGTTATGTATCTTTCTTTAAGGATGAAGATTATCCAGTATTTGCAAAAAGTGGTGCGATAATACCAATGGATAAAAACGTAAATAATAGTTTAGTAGTTCCTAATGAACTTGAAATACATATATTCCCAGGGATGAATAATGCTTATGAGTTATATGAAGATGATGGTGTAACTAACTTATACAAAAATGGTTATTATTTAAAAACTATAATTGATTATAATTATCAGGCAAATAACTATACAGTAATAATTAGGAGTATAGAAGGTAAAACTGGTATAATACCCAATACAAGAAATTATAAAATAAGATTTAGAAATACTTTACAAGCACCAAGTGTATCAGCTAATTTTGATGGAACACCTCTAGAATGTAATTCATATACACTAGATAATGATTTTATTGTAGAAGTAAAAGATGTAAAAACAATAGGTCAATTGGTTGTAAATTGTAAAGGTAAAGGAATAGAAATAGACTCAGTAAGATTAATAAATGAAGATATTGACAGCATTATAAGTGATCTTGAAGTAGAAACCCATCTAAAAGATAAAATTGCATCTATATTATTCAGTAATTTAACTATAAAGAAAAAACGTATACAAATTAGGAAATTAAAGAAGGATAAACTTGATCCTAAGTTTATAAAAATGTTCTTCTATGCTTAAAAACGATAGAATTGGCTGCAAATTTATAACAATTTGCTGTATGACAACGTATAAAATGAAAACTTTTTTGTTATTTTGCAACGTAAAACCTAAAACTTGAAGCCCATGGACTTATTTGACTTCAGTCTGAAACTTCCGATTACTGATCCTACATGGATATTCCTCCTTGTACTGCTTATCATATTGTTTGCTCCCATTTTGTTGAATAGATTGCGTATTCCACATATCATCGGTATGATATTGGCGGGATTGGTAATTGGTGAGCATGGATTTAATATTCTGGCGCGGGATAGTAGTTTTGAACTGTTTGGTAAAGTTGGTTTATACTATATAATGTTTTTGGCTGGTCTGGAAATGAATATGGCGGATTTCAAGCAGAATCGGGGGAAGGCCGTAATGCTGGGATTATTGGCTTTTATTATTCCAATCATGATCGGTTTGGTGGTGAACATGACCTTCTTGAAGTATAGTTTGATCACTTCAGTCCTGTTGGCAAGTATGTATGCTTCTCACACCTTAATTGCTTATCCTATTATTAGTCGTTACGGACTGTCTCGTTTGCGCAGTGTCAATATCACCATTGGTGGTACTGCTGTCACCGTCACCCTTGCTTTGATTATTCTTGCTGTCATAGGAGGCATGTTTAAGGGAACTGTCGATGGCTGGTTCTGGGTATTTCTTGTGGCAAAAGTGGCTTTCCTCGGATTCCTGATTGTATTCTTTTTCCCCC
>ERZ773147.3707-NODE-3707-length-11341-cov-4.688641_pt1 | contig 11341 bp, 13 predicted proteins | sample MGYA00580851_ERZ773147 | MGnify/ENA primary metagenome ERZ773147 (study PRJEB29015, sample SAMEA2737818) | human gut metagenome | biome: human gut; feature: human-associated habitat; material: faeces | place: China | collected 2012 ... | reverse complement strand
AACCACAGCTGCCATGTCTGCTTTTTCTCCCCTTCCGTCTTCCGGGGAGAGAACGGGTTGAGCTTATGGAAGAACAGGACGATCACGGCCAGAATCGCGCCCAGCTGGATGACCACGTCGAACATGCTCCGGAATGCGTCGGAAACGTTCAGGGTAATGAATTCGTTCAGTAAAATCAGATGTCCCGTGGAGGAAATTGGCAGCCACTCCGTGACACCCTCCACAATGCCGAAAAGCACGGCTTTTAACAGTTCCATCAAATCAGTCTCCTTCTTTCAGCTCGGGGGAAACGTTGGCAGTCCCCCGGTTTTCCGCCCCTATCATACCCGCAAAGCGCCGGATTTTCAAGTGCAACTTGTCCGTTCATAAATTGGGGTGGAAGTCTTTACAATTTGTTCACTAGAAAACGGAAATTCTCGCTATAATAAGGAGAAAGGGAAATTATAGAGAAATTGGATTGGGAGGAAAATAATCATGGCTGTTTCTGTTTTGATCGTAGAGGATGACCGCAATATTGCGGAGCTGCTGCAAATGTATCTGGAGAAGGAGGGCTACGCCGTCACCGTGGCGGCGGACGGCGGGCAGGGTCTTGCCAAGTACCGCGCCATCAAGCCCGATCTGGTGCTGCTGGACGTGATGATGCCCGTGATGGACGGCTGGTCGGTGTGCAAGGCCATCCGCGCCGAGGCGCAGACCCCCATCATCATGCTCACCGCCAAGGGCGACACCGATTCCAAGGTCATGGGCCTGAAAACCGGCGCTGACGACTATATCACCAAGCCTTTTGAAATGAAGGAAGTGCTTGCCCGCATCGAGGCAGTGCTGCGGCGCACCTCCGGCGTGGCCGCGGAGAAGAAGGCGCGTCGGCTTGTGTTCGATAAGCTTATCATCGACATGGACGCCTTCGAGCTGACCGTAGACGGCAAGAAGGTGGATACGCCCCCCAAGGAGATGGAGCTGCTTTATTACCTCGCTTCCTCTCCCAACCGGGTCTACACCCGCAACCAGCTGCTGGACGAGGTATGGGGCTTCGACTACTTCGGCGACTCCCGCACCGTGGACGTTCACGTAAAGCGGCTGCGTGAGAAACTGGAGGGCGTCAGCGACCAGTGGAGCCTGAAAACCGTCTGGGGTGTCGGGTACAAATTCGAGGTGCTGTAAGCATGAAAAGTAGCTTCGGCCGCAGCTTTTTCACCGCAGCGGCGATCCTGCTGGTGGCCATGACCATTCTGGGTGCATCCTTTCAGATAAAGGTCAACCAGTTCCTCACGGACACCACCGTCTCCGGGCTACAGCAGAACGCGGACACCATTGCGGAGCTGGCCGCCGCCTATTTTAACAACGGCGGAATGTACAACCGGTCGTTTCAGCTGAACCTGACCGTGGCCTCTCAGGTATCCGGCGCCGACGCCGTGGTCTGCGACAGCGAGGGGAACGTGGTGCTATGCTCCGACGCTCCCTCCGGCTGTGAGCATCAGGGCTTGCAGCTGAATCAGGCGTATCTGCAAAAGGTCATTCGCAGCGGCGGCGACACCGCCACCGGGGTCATCAACGGCCTGTACTCCGACCGCCGCTACATGGTCTCCCGCCCCATTCTCGTGGACGGGAACGTGGGGGGCATCGTGCTGGTCTCCACACCGGCCAATGACATCACCCAGATCATGAATAAGATCTCCAACATCTTCCTCACCGCGGCGCTGTTCGTGGTGCTGATCTCCGTGCTGGCCGTCACCGCCTTTGCCCGGCGGGAGAGCCGCCCGCTGAAAGAGCTGGCGAAAACCGCCAACGCCTTCGGCCACGGCGACTTGGAAGCCCGTGTGCGTCTGGACGACGATTACTCCGCGGAAATGGAGGAAGTGGCCGTCGCCTTCAACAACATGGCAGCCTCCCTGCAAAAGAGCGAGTACCGGCGTCAGGAATTCGTCGCCAATGTCTCCCACGAGCTGAAGACCCCCATGACCACCATCGCCGGTTATACCGACGGTATTCTGGACGGCACCATCCCGCCGGAGCGGGAGAAGCACTACCTGCAAATTATTTCGGACGAGAGCCGCCGCCTGAGCCGGCTGGTGCGCCGCATGCTGGATATCTCCCAGATCCAGTCCAAGGAGATGAAGAAAGAGGACTTCGACATCTGCGAGGTGATGCGCATCGCCCTGCTCAGCATGGAGCAGAAGATCAACGACCGGGGTCTGGACGTGGAGACCAATATCCCGGAGGATTCCATCATGGTGCAGGGCGACCGGGATCTGATCACCCAGGTGATCTATAACCTGCTGGAAAACGCGGCCAAGTTCGCCTCGCCCCACTCCGCCCTCTATCTGGGGCTGGCCACCAATGATGAAAAGGCCATCATCTCCGTCCGCAACCACGGCGCCACCATCGCGCCGGAGGAGATCCCTCTGCTGTTCGAGCGGTTCCATAAATCCGACAAGTCCCGCAGCGAGGATAAGGACGGCTACGGTCTGGGCCTGTATGTGGTCAAGACCATTCTGACCCAGCATAAGGAGCATATCTCCGTCACCAGCGAGAACGGACTGACCTCCTTTGATTTTACCCTGCAATTGACATCTCCCCACAACACCGAGAGGTAATGCACATATGGATGAATTGAGAGACAGAACCGAACCCCAGGAGGTCGTGGACTGGTACGTTCCCCAGCAGGGGAAGGAGGTGGTGGACTACTACGTCCATCACCAGCCCCTTCCGGAGAGTATCCGTCCCGCGCCGCCCAAGCCGCCGAGAAAGAAAAAGCACACAGGTCTGTGGATCTTCCTGGGCATCATGGCCGTGGTGGCCGTGGTCGTGGTGCTGGCCGCCATCTTCTGGCAGCGCGACGACGGCTATCATGACAGCTACGACGGCAGCGGCGACAACGACGCCAGCAGCATCGTGGATATCTTCGGCGATCACCGCACCACCATCCCCCGCTATACCGACTATGATCCCACGCTGAAGCTGGACATCGTCTCCGGCCACGGCCCGGAGCTGACGGCTCAGGAGGTCTATGCCAAGGTGAACCCCACCACCGTGCTGGTGGTGGCCGAGCAGGGTGAAAGCGCCTCGGTGGGCACCGGCGTCATCATGACCGCCGATGGCTATGTGATCACCAACGCCCATGTGATCTCCGGCGGTGAGACCTGCTGGGTGGTGCTGGCCAACGGCATGGACTACACGGCGCAGCTGGTGGGCTATGACACCGACGAGGATCTGGCGGTGCTGAAGCTGGAGAACGCCCAGGATCTGCCTGTGGCCGAGTTCGGCAACAGCGACCTTGCGGTGGTGGGCGACCGGGTCTATGCCATCGGCAACCCGCTGGGCATCGAGCTGCGGGGCACCCTGACAGAGGGCATCCTCTCCGCCATCAACCGGGACGTGGAGCTGGAGGGCCGGATCCTGAACGTATTGCAGACCACTGCCGCCCTGAACAACGGCAACTCCGGCGGCCCGCTGATCAACCGCTACGGGCAGGTCATCGGCATCAACACCCTGAAAATGAGCGGTACCGGCGCACCGGATGAGGCCACGGTGGAGGGACTGGGCTTCGCCCTGCCCATTTCCAGCGCCAGCTTCGTGATCAACGATATCATCGCCGACGGCAAGTTCCACGGCACGCCCACGCTGGGCATTATGGTGGCCACCTATGACACCGAAGACGGCGGCACCATTGTGGCGGCGGTGGAGGTCGCCGCAGGCTCCGCCGCCGAGGAGGCCGGTGTGGAGACGGGCGACATCATTCTGGCTGTGAACGGGCAGGAGATCACCACCACCGCCGAGCTGATGGCCATCCGCCGCCAGCACACCATCGGCGACACCCTGACGCTGACCATCCTCCGGGATGGCGAGACCATGGATATCCCCGTGGTGTTGCGATCCAATAAAAAATAACAGAATAGCAGACTGAAAGGGAGACGGCGTTTGCCGTCTCCCTTTTTTATCACAGCATGCCGGTGATGACTAGGTTGGAAACGCCGGGATCCACCGTGTAGATGCCGGTGGCGGCATCCTGCGTATAGGTGGCGGCAGGCACCGTCAGCGCGCCTGTCACTGTGGCGAAGGCGCCGGTGGCCGCGTCGTAGGTGTAGTGGACGCCCTCCGTCCACACCGTGCCGTTGAAGCTGACCGACAGATCCTTGAGGATGGGATCGAAGGTGTCGGTGATGACCAGCTCGTCGGAGGCGGTGGCGGCGGTGTTGCCTCGGTTCTGCAGCGTCAGCGTGTAGGTCAGGGTGCCGTTCTCGGCGATGGTGGCCGGGCAGATGCTCTTGCTGATGGACAGCTGCGGCGTGGTGGAGGCGCTGATGGTCTCCGTGGCGGTGACCGGCGCGGCCAGTCCGCCGCCGGTGACGGAGACGGTGTTGACGATACTGTCCTCCACGCCCAGCGGCGCGAATTCGTTGACAGTGGCGGAGTAGACCAGCATGGCGCTGCCGCCGGCAGGCACCGACAGGCCCGTCACCGTCAGGGGCGCGGTGTCGGCGATGGCCGGGGTGGCCTGCAGAATGCCGTTGACGTAGTACAGCAGCGACCCCGTCACATACGTCAGGGGATACAGCGTGCCGTTGTTGAAGGCGTAGCTGCCCAGCGTGTCGGTGATGGTCAGGCCGGTGAAGGCCGCCGCGCCGGAGTTCACCAGCGAGATGGCGTAGGTCTTGGTGCTGCCGGGGGTATAGGTGGTGTCGGCTGCCGTCTTGGTAACGGTCAGCACCTCCACCAGCTCGCCTACCGCGATGTTGGAGAGGGTGGTGATGCCGTTATAGGACAGTGCCGCCTGGTTGGTAATGGTTGCCATGGCAAACCTCCTGAGAAGAGCAGATTTCGCGGCGGCGACGGAAAACAGTACACCGCCCGCGTTCCATTCTATGTGGAACCCGCAGGCGGTGTGTTTGGGATGCCGTTATGTGGGGAACGTATTCTATAGGGGAGGACGACTCTGTCCGCCATTGCACTGTCATTCCGAGCCAGTGCTCACACTGGCGTGGGAATCCGTAGCATCACACCCGCAAAAGGAGAAACGGATTGCCACAGGCGGCTTTGCCGCCTTCGCAATGACATGACAAGAGTTCTTTGCGTTATCCGCAAGCCCCATTGGCAGCAAAATCGTTAGATTTTGCGCCAGTTATTGTTTCCTTGCTGTCAGGTATTCGTCCCCCGGACGCCAGTAGGGGCATTGGCTGCTCTGGTTGGAGAGGAACCGCACCATTTCGTCCTCGTCCAGATCCATTTCGCAGATATAGTCGTCATAGTCCTCGTCATAGCTGTAAAATATGCAGCTCTCGCACTTATCCACACGGGCCGCCCCCTTTCCTCCCGCCATTATACGGCGGGGGAGGGGACTCGTCAAGTCAGAACAGGAACTCCTCCAACAGGGCGGGCCGCATGATGGACACCTCATAGGCGGTGCGCTCGGTGGAGACGCCGTTCTCCACCTTGGTGTATGTACGGCTCTGCACCCGGCCCTCGATGGTCAGGCGGTCGCCGGTGGTCATGGCCGCTGTCTGCTGGGCCACCGCGCCCCATGCGATGCAGGGCAGATAGTCCGCCCGGCCATAGCGGCGGTTCACCGCCAGAATGATGTCGCTGATCTCCCGGCCCAGAGGCGTCCGCCGCAGCACCGGAGGCTTGCACAGCACGCCCGACAGCTGGATCACGTTCAGGGGCGCTTCGCCGCCCTTTTCCAGCACATGGGCGAACACGGAGATCACCAGACGGCTGCCCTGACCGCTTTTGTTGTTGAAAGAGCGCAGCTGGCCCCGCACCGTTACCGTGTCGCCCTCCCGGAGCGGCACGGCCTCCAGCTGCGGCGCTGAGACGATCACCGTCAGCTTGTCCGCAAGTCCGCTGAGCCGCTCCACCGCCAGCGTGAATTTGTAAAAGGAAACGCCGTGGTTGATGTGGCTCAGCTCCGGCGCGCTGTCCACCGTGCCGCACAGCTGCACGCGGTTGAAGTTGTTGTCCATATGATGTCCACCTCGTTTGTTGATATGCCACAGCCTATGCGCTGCCGGGAAAGAATATGCTTTTCAAACGGCGGAAAGTATGGCATAATAACGTTGATACTGTCATTGCGAGGAGCGAAGCGACGCGGCAATCCGTATGCCGGCCTTGTAGTAAACGGATTCCCACGCCAGTCTGCAGACTGGCTCGGAATGACATTGCTGCCCATAAAGGAGTGATCAACCATGCGATATAAGGGAAAGGTCTACCGTCCGCCGTCCGAGGCGTACAGCCTGATCGTGCAGGTGACCTACGGGTGCAGCCACAACCGCTGCGCCTTCTGCGATATGTATGACGATAAGCATTTTGCCATGCGGCCCATGGCGGAGATCCGGGAGGACTTCGAGACGGCCCGCCAGCTGTACCGCCGGGTGGAGCGGGTCTTTCTGGCGGATGGCGACGCCCTTATGCGGAAAACCGACGATCTTGTGCAGATATTGGGCCTGATCTACGGTCTGTTCCCGGAGTGCCAGCGGGTGACCTGCTATGCCTCCCCCGCCAGCCTGCAGGTGAAATCGGAGGACGACCTGCGGCTTCTGCGGCAGCGGGGCCTGCAGATGGTGTACATGGGGCTGGAATCCGGCTGCGACGCGGTGCTGGAGCGGATGAGCAAGGGCCACAGCGCCGCCGCCATCGTGGCGGCAGGACAGAAGGCCCGCCGATGCGGTATGGCGCTGTCGGTGACAGCCATCTCCGGCCTTGGCAGCGTGGAGCTGTGGCGGGAGCATGCCGTCGGCACGGCGGAGGCTCTCAGCGCCATGAAGCCGGAGTACATCGGCCTTCTGACGCTGATGGTGGAGCGCGGCACGCCGCTGGAGCAATGGGTGCGGGAGGGCGAATTCACCCTGCTGAGTCCTGTGGAGGTGCTGAAGGAGACGGAGCTGTTTTTGCAGCACATCGACTCTGAGGGCAGCGTGTTCCGCATGAACCACGCCAGCAACTATCTGACGCTGAAGGGAACGCTGAACCGTGACCGGCAGGCGCTGCTGGACAAGGTGCAGTCGGGGCTTTCCGGCGTGGGATTGAAGCCGGAGTTCATGAGAGCGCTGTAAGGGTAAGTTCAGATCGAAAGGGAACGGAAGCAGTTCCTGCAGATGAGGTAAAGAAGAATGAGGGACGTGTGCAGCGTGCCTCATTTTTTGGATAAGGACATTGATAAGGCTCTGCGTAGAATGGCGCTGGAGGAAGAAAAGAATTTGATGGAATCAGTCAATGACGCTTTGAGGACGGAATTGACAAAATATCTGTAAAAACAAGAGAAAGAGCGAAAAGGCAACCATAGATTGCCTAAATGTAAACCGAAAGCGGTTTGCATTTGATGATATTTCTTTTAGAGTAAAGGTGTTAAAAATGAAATTAGCCGATAAGCTGGTTTATCTGAGAAAAAAACAGGGATTGTCCCAATTGAAACTGGCTGAGATGATGAATGTATCTCGGCAGGCGATATCCAGATGGGAGACGGGTATAGCTGTTCCATCTGTAGAAAACCTAAAATATCTAGGAAATCTGTATAATGTATCATTAGATTATCTATTTAATGATGGTGCAGATAAGCTGGAAGAAAACGAAAAAGCTCCTGAGGAGATAGAGGACGGGATAGCGTCGATCTCTGATGGTGGAAAAAGGCACGTCAAAAAAAGAAAAACCAAATGGGTAATTGTGCTTTGCTTTTTACTACTTGCAGTTGTTATTTATATTTCTGTGAGAGTAGGAGCTAGGAGTAAATCTGAACAGATAAAAGGATTACCCAATGAGGAGGTTGATATCGTATTTGAAGATGGTTTCGACATTAATTGATGAAGGGAGGTGCGATGTGAAGCTAAAGAGAATTTTGTGTATGGTGTTGGTATGTCTGTTATCTGTGGGATTCTTTTGTGTTCCGGTAGAAGCATCTGATAATATAAATCTCCAGGCAGGATTTATTGATGTGTATGCAACAGGCCGGTTTAGCCTGGATATCCCGGCAGGAGGGATCAGGGCAGCGAAGAGTAGTTTCCCGTTAGAGGCGGGCGAGGGAGTGACGATTAAAGGGGCGTACTCGCCTTTCTCCGCAAGTGTAGATTTTGGATTGATTGCCCCGAATGGAAGATTTTATTATTTAAATTCAAAGGATGGCAGTCTAAACGGGGCGATAGAAGTCGATGAACGAGGTAATTATACTTTGGCCATACGAAATAATTCATCTGCGAGTATTAGCGTATCTGGGTATGTGAACTATTAAAGCAACATGAACGGAAGATAAAGAGAAGAAAGGACCGTGAAAAAATGAAAAAACTTTTGTCGATTTTCCTTGTGCTTTCAATGATGTTATCTCTGTGTACTCCGGCGTTGGCTGTAGATGTAGATAAAGAGCAAAATGAAGGAAGAGATATTTACAGTATCTCTACTTCAAGCTCTGGGCGAATTGAAGTAATCTATACTAATAGGGACGAGAAAGACAAAGCAGATACTGCCAGGATCATTGAAGAAAGCAAGGATGATTTTGAAATTAGGCAGTACGAAAACGAAAAATTGATTCAGACGGTTCGGGGACGTGCTGGTGGAGATAGGATTATCGTTACCAATTATGAAAATGGTGAAATCACCAATTCCGATACCATTTTGGTTGCAGAACGTATTGAAGTACAGGACGCACAGAATGAAACGGTGGCAAGCACACGAGCTGCGGCGGGATATGGTTCTCTAATTGGAACGATTACATTTAATCAGTCTGTGAGTGGCGTTCAGGAAGAAGTCATGCGGGTATATAGCAAGACGACTAAGACCGATAGAGAGGCGTATACTATTAACGGTAAGGCGACAGATACACTTTCCGTTATTGCTGGTTTAATTTTTAGTGTAATTGGTGTTTTTCTGCCAGCCCAAAAAATTGCGACACAAATTGCAATCGCAATTGTCACTGGAATTGGTGGAAGTGTAGCGGGTGGCGCGATTGGAAAGGCCTTTAGTGAAGATGTTTCCGTAGATGCAACGCACTATACAATGACGGGGTATCATGTTGCAACAGCAAGATATTCTTATGCTTATACTGGAACAGCAAATCATGTCCAAACAAAAAATAGCGCCTATTATAACAAATGGTTTTATGAAGGATTTACTCCCCAGAACTGGAAAGAGAATGACAATTTGGCCGTTTGTTTGTGGGAAGAAATGATCAGTGGTATTTGGCCAGGCGTTAAGAGGTACAGTTGATGGTAGCAATAAAAGAACAGAGTTGTCCTTTTTGTGATGGAAACTTGATTCCGGGGCATATATATGCCCCGGAATCAAGAGCGGTATATTGGTTGCCGGAAACGGAAAGTAACCAAGGAATTATCGTTACAGAAGAAAATGTAAAGAAAAGTGGAGGATTTGTTTTAGGAACAGTAAGAAGGATCGGGTTTATTGCAAAGAAAAGAGCAGAGAGTTTATACTGCGAACAGTGCAAGCGATTAATATCCATTATTGAGTAAAAAGGCAGCGAAACTTTCTTTCCTAAAAAATCAAAAATTCCCTCTTGACAACCCAATTCAAAAGTGCTAAAGTACGTCCATAATCAAAAAAGCAAACCATTGAGTAAGAGGAGTACCTGTACAGGAACCTTTCAGAGAGCCGCGTGTTGGTGGGAGCGGGGCAGCGGAATGTACGGCGAATGGACTTACGAGGGCGGGGAGAAAACCGGAAACGGCCAGTAATACCCGACGGCATCCGCGGCCGTTACCCCGGCGGAGCGCATGATGGTGCGTGCAGAGTGGACGCTTTTGCGTCAATGTGGGTGGTACCGCAGATTTGTATTTTCAATCTGTCCCATGGAAATTCTTCCATGGGACAGATTTTTATTTTATTAAAATAATTTTTACATACAAAAAGGAGAAACGATCATGGGAAAGATCATTCTGACAGGCGACCGTCCTACCGGACGGCTTCATGTGGGGCATTTTGTAGGCTCCCTCCGCAACCGCGTTACGCTGCAAAACAGCGGCAAGTTTGAAAAGCTGTTCTTCATGATCGCCGACGCGCAGGCGCTGACCGACAACTTCGACCATCCCCAGAAGGTGCGGGACAACATCCTGGAGGTGGCGCTGGACTACCTGTCCTGCGGCATCGACCCGGCCAAGTCCACCATTCTGGTGCAGTCCCACGTCAGCGAGCTGACGGAGCTGACCTTCTACTACATGAATCTGGTGACGCTGGCCCGTCTGGAGCGCAACCCCACCGTCAAGGCGGAGATCCAGCTGCGGGGCTTCAACCACAGCATCCCCATGGGCTTCCTGACCTACCCCGTCAGTCAGACGGCGGATATCACCGCCTTCATGGCCGATACCGTTCCCGTGGGCGAGGATCAGCTTCCCATGCTGGAGCAGGCCCGCGAGATCGTCCGCCGCTTCAACGAGCTGTACGGCGAGACGCTGGTGGAGCCCTCCGCCCTGCTGCCGGACAACGAGGCCTGCCTCCGCCTTCCCGGCACCGACGGCAAGGCCAAGATGAGCAAGTCCCTGGGCAACTGCATCTATCTGGCCGACGAGCCCGATGACATCCGCACCAAGATCATGGGCATGTACACCGACCCCAATCACCTGATGGTGTCCGACCCGGGCAACACCAAGGATAACCCCGTGTTTATCTATCTGGATGCCTTCTGCACCGATGAGCACTTTGCCCGCTACCTGCCGGAGTACGCCGATCTGGGTGAGCTGAAGGCCCACTACGAGCGGGGCGGTCTGGGCGATGTGAAGGTGAAGAAGTTCCTGAACAACGTGATGCAGGAGACGCTGGAGCCCATCCGCACCCGCCGCCAAGAGCTGGCCAGAGACCCCGACGCCATCATGGAGATCCTGCGCGCCGGCAGCGAGACCGCCAAGGCCGCAGCGGCCCAGACGCTGGACAAGATGAAGCACGCCATGATGATCGACTATTTCGCATAATTCGCATAAACAGTGAGACCCCGCGCCGCGCGGTACTATAATTTAGGAGGCAACTAAGATGAAGGACACCGCTACTATCCCCTACAAGATCTACCTCAGCGAGGACGAGCTGCCTCGGAACTGGTACAACGTGCGTGCGGATATGACCAACAAGCCTGCGCCCCTGCTGAACCCCGGCACGCTCCAGCCCATGACGGCGGAGGAGCTGGGCCACGTGTTCTGTGACGAGCTGGTGAAGCAGGAGCTGGACGACACCACCGCCTACATCCCCATCCCCCAGGAGATCCGTGACTTCTACAAGATGTACCGTCCGTCTCCGCTGGTGAGGGCCTACTGCCTGGAGGAGAAGCTGGACACCCCCGCCCACATCTACTACAAGTTCGAGGGCAACAACACCTCGGGCAGCCACAAGCTGAACTCCGCCATCGCCCAGGCGTACT
>ERZ773147.3698-NODE-3698-length-11364-cov-3.022814_pt1 | contig 11364 bp, 16 predicted proteins | sample MGYA00580851_ERZ773147 | MGnify/ENA primary metagenome ERZ773147 (study PRJEB29015, sample SAMEA2737818) | human gut metagenome | biome: human gut; feature: human-associated habitat; material: faeces | place: China | collected 2012 ... | reverse complement strand
GCCTAAAATGAAGAAAACGTATGATGTATATAGCGGAATTCAGATCAAAGTATCTAGTGCGGTTGAAGATTTGGAAGACATCATTGAGGCATATGAGGACGGTGATGGCAAACGGTATCTCAAGATCCGTATGGATAATGATATAACCTTCCGGACATTTGAGCGTAGGGAGGGGAGATAGGAGGGATTTGCTTTGCTGGAGCATATAAGGGATAAGGTTTTGGGATTGAAAGAAGAAGAACGCAGGAAATTCTATTCCGCCTGTTTTTCATTCCCATCTTCTCAGGCTTTAGGATTTTCAGAATTGATGGAGGTCATACAAAAGATTCCATCAAGGGATGAAGTCAGAATTTTTTTGTCGTTGGAAAATGAAGATCCCTTCATAATAGTGAAAAATTCAACTGAAGCAGAGTACAGAGCGTTTATTGAAGAGACACTGGAAGATGAGATGATTTTTACAAAAATAGAGATAAATATTGGGAAACTTTGATTTTCAATAAGTTTTTATTGTGTCTGAAACAAAAAACTTTTGGCCAAAAGGTATCTTGTATTATATATGCAAGCCTTCGGTGAGTAAGATACTTTGCAGAAGGCTCGCTATGAATAACTTATGTCCGTGCAATGTTTTATTTACTATTATTATATTCAACCTCATTAAATTGCTGACTAATAGACATTTCATTCCATTTTGGGATTACTGCTGTATCTGTAGGAGTATCTTTCTTATCAACTTGTACTTCTTTTATAATCCAGTCATCTTTTTTTGAAATAATAATATCTGGCTTTGAAGTAAATATACCACTTTTATAAAGTCCTATCACTGCAATGAATACAATACAAATTGGAGCAAGAATATACTTTAATTTTAAATTTTTCATAATATTCACCTTGTTATTGGATGCTATTCGATTTGTTTCTTCTATATCTGTTTCTTCAATTAAGTATTTTTCATCAATATCTCCAATGGCTTTTAATAAATCCTTATTATTCATACAAACCACCTTCTTTCAGATAATTTCTTAGTTGATTTCTAAGCCTTAATAAAATTGTTTTGGTATTACTTTCAGTTATCTTATTTTTAGAAGAAATTTCTTTAATCGAATATAAATACCAATACCTTTCTAAAAAAATTTTTCTTTTACCTTGTTATAGTTTTGATAAAAAATTATTAAGTGCATTTACCAATTCATTATAGTCTAATTCTTTTTCTACATCATTATTTGAAGAAATACATTCATTTAATTCTTCAAGAGCAATTTCTAATGTATAATCTCTTTTTTTAGCTTTTTTTCTTTCATATTGATTAATAGCCAAATTTCTAGTAATTTTTCCAATATATACTTTTAGTATATTGGGTCTCTGTGGAGGAATATTGTTCCAAGTTTTTAAGTATGTATCATTAACACATTCTTTAGCTTCTTCATTATCTTGCAATATGTTAAATGAAATTGTATTACAATATCTTCCATATTTTTTATTCGTTTCATATATTGCTTTTTCTTGTCTATTCCAATATAAATTTATTATTTCTTCATCTTTCATATTTTCCCCCCTTCTATCTATAAAGACAGAAATTATTTTAATTGGTTACACTTTTTCATTTTTTTAGAAAAATTGAGCAAGATTTTTCACTTGCTCATATATTTTATTGTAAATTTATTATATTAAATCTGAGCAACAACTTACTATTATTAGATTTGTTGTAATGATTTAATTGTTTTAAAATTACACTATTCAATTCTAATTACTTCATTTACTGGTATATTGTTATTTGATAAAGTGTTAGTAATATTATTAGACTCATTTTCTAATATGTTAGAAATAATATTATTAATTGTGTTTAAATCTTCATCAGTTATCTTTGCTTGTTTATTTCCTTTTTGTATTTCCTTGCAATCTTCTTTAATATAATAAACTTCATTATTTAAAGTAATTTTATGAGTATTTATTCCAGCACATATTTCATTATTATATTTTGAATTTACTAATATATTTTGTATTATTTCTATATCTTCATACTCTGTTATCGTAACTGTTTTTCCTTCATATTCAATCTTCATTTTTATATCTTTTGGAAGTTCATACTTCATAAACCAACTTCCCATTTTTACCCCAATATTACTTTCATAAGGCTCATTTGGAGAAACCCCAACATATCTAATTACTTTATATCCTAGTCCCCAATAAGTAACTTTACATCCATCACTACTTATAGTTTTAATGCAGAATATTGGCTCATGATTTGTTGTTACCCTACTACTATCAATATAGTTTGTAATAACTCCCACTATAACTACTGCAATCACAATTATAACACCAATTATCAACCACTTTTTATTTTTCATATACTACCTCCTCAACAACTTACTATTTCATTAAAAGAATAATACCATAAAAATAAAAGATTATCAATGTTTTATGATAATCTCCTAAATATTATTTATTATATTTATCTAAAAATTCTTTCATTGCTATATTTACTAATCTTGTTAGTGAAATTCCTGTTTCCTGTGTTATCTTATTTAAAGCTTCTGCATTTTCTTTTCTAATCATTACACTTCTATAAATTGTTATCTCATCTTCTGGTTTGGCATAATATTTTACACTTCCTTTAGACAGTAAATCTTCAATACAAACATTTATCATATCACTAATTGTTGCGTCATAATCTTTATCTACTATTTCTTTTAATCTTGTATATAATCTATCTTCTAAATTTATACTCTTTTGAACTGTATAATTTGATTTTTTATATAACCTATCTATTGCACTCATATTACACCTCCAGTAATTAATATATAACCTTTTCACGATTATTATACTTAAAACATTTGCAGTATGTAACTTAACTTTGTCGTGTATTAATACACGACAATAGGTTGAATAAAAAGTGTTTTTAATATATAATATGTTCAAATGTTTTGAAAGGAGGTAAAATATGCAAGTTTCTGAAAATTGTGTAAGATTACTAAAATCTTTTAATATTTCTGCTTTAAAATCTAATGTTCTAATTGCTGATTTAAAGACAATACAATATGGTATAGTTGATGAAAAAAGTGATCCAACTTTAGATTATGATAATTATTGGCATAAACCATTTAGCAAAGATATGCTCAATTTGGTAGATGAATGGAAAGACAAAGAATTTTCTGAAGATTTATATTTACTTTTAAATGATAATTTCAAGCAAATTGTAGAAAATGACAAGGTTGAATATTCTTCACAAATATTTTTTCCATTATTTTTTGATAATAAATTAGACGGTCTTGCAATTTTCTTTAAAACTAAACGGAAATTGTAAAATAAAATCTATACTAAAAGACTTAAATGCAAGTAATAAGATTAACTTAAATTGGTTTAATAAGAACAATATAGGTATGGTAGATGATACAGTAGAAGAACATATAAATGATTTACTTGATATAAAAGATTATGTTGAGCTTAATCGTAAATTCAATCAATTAACATTAGAACTTACTTCTAATTTTTCTTCAGAAGAAAGACAAAAGTTTTATGAATATCAAAGAATAGACTTAGAACTTTCTTCTTATCAAAATAGTTTAGCGTACTATATTGCTTTAACTAAAAAATAGTTTATTATATAAATTCATTATATAATAAACTATACTTGGTTTTATAATATAAGGTAAGTTGATATTTTTATATTAACTTATCTTTTATTATCATATTTTTCTAAAAATTCTTTTACGGCACAATTTAATAATCTAGTTACTGAAATACCTGTTTTTTTATGAAGTTTTTGTAAATTATCTAAATTTTCTTTTCTAATCATAATACTTCTATATGTAACTGTTTCATTTTCTGGCTTTTCATAAAAGGAAGGCTTATTTTCATATACATATTCTTCTATGCAAACATTCATAACTTCACTAAATGTTGCGTCATAGTTCTTTTTAGTAAATCTCATTAGTCTTTTGTATAAACTATCATCAATGTTAATTGATTTCTTAACAGTTTTATTGTTGATAGAATATAGTCTGTCTACTGCACTCATATATCCACCTCCTATTACTCGTTTTACAACCATTTGAATTATATAAAATTTTATTTTTAAATAATACTTGTCGTTATTCCTTATAAACGAGTGTAAACAGGTTTATATTTAGTGCATATTTGCATAAAATAAGAGAGTATAGCTACTCTCTTTATACAAATTATTATTTTTTCTTTTTTAGTTTTTTTATTATTTCATTAGATAATTCTTCGCTTGGTGTTACTTTTACAGTTAGTCCATCTTTTGTTTTTATTACATTTGAGCTTAACCTTGCTCTACTATTGTAAACATTTTCTTGGTTTTTACAACTAAATGTATCATATACTGCTTTTGGGTTGTTAGCAATAAAGGCTTTTCCACAATGCTTACACAGTTTTAAATATTTCTTTTCTTGTATTGCATATAATTTAAAGTTTTCATCTATGTATTCTTTTAAAGTCCTAATATGTATTGTTAGTCCGTCATATTCTAAATTTACTCTTATGTGATTTGATTCTAATTTATTTATCTCTCTTGTATTGATATATTCTCCATTATCTTTTTTTAATGACGTAACTTCAGATACTTTTTTCATATATTCAATAAAATTATATGAGTTTTTACAAATTTTCTTTAACCTTTTATCATCACAATCAAAATTTTTATCATTCTTAAATATAACATGATAATAAAATTTATCACTGCCTTCAAACTCATATATTTCCTTTATCTCATTGTTAAGTTTATTATCCAAATAAAAATAATAATCATTCTCTGTTAATATTTTTGGATTTTGAAGTAGAAAAATTCTATTTTTTGAAAAATAATATAGTTTATTACTATTTACATATTTTATTGACCATTTACTAGATTGTTCATTAAATTCACATAAAAGAATATTTTTGGTTTCAATTTTATTATCTATTATTACCATTTGTTTTTTTGAATCCATAACTACCTCCAAAAACTAAGAATACATAAAAGATTATTTTTGAATATTATATCATAAAATTTCAAACTGACTACATAAAAAAATTTTACTATAAAAATACCAATGCTTTTACACATTGGTATTCTTTTTTATTTGAAGTTCATCGCCAACTCTAAGTACATCAGTTTTTAAGTTATTTAACTGTTTAATATCATTTATTGTTGTATTATAATCTCTAGCAAGTTTCCATAAACTATCCCCTCTTTTAACAGTATAAACTATAATATCATTACCTGTTTCAGTTCCAGTTGGGATAGTAAGAACACTTCCTACAGTCAATATATCACTTGTTAAATTATTTTTGTTTTTAATATCATTTATACTAACATTAAATATTCTAGATATAGACCATAGTGTATCTCCATTTTTGACTACATAAGTATTTTCTTCATTAATTATATCATCTTCTGAAGGTGTTACTATAGTTGTAGAAGATGGTATATTTATAATTTGACCAATACTTAATAAATCACTAGTTAAATTATTAATTCTCTTTAAATCATTAACATTAACACCATATTGTCTTGCGATTGAATATAAACTATCTCCTCTTTTAACTACATATGATATATTTGTATCTTCTGCTTTATAATATTCTGGTACTCTTAAAGTTTGACCTACATATAAGATATTACTTTTTAAATTGTTTAATCTTTTTATTTCATTTACATTAGTATTAAATTTTTTAGCAATATTCCATAAAGTATCTCCTCTTTGCACAGTATAAGTAATAGATGAACTACTTTCACCATATGGAATATTTTTATATTCAGCAACTGCTTTTACAACTGCTTCAGCATATTTTTCCCAATTATTTTTTATTCTTTCTGCATCACCCTTATTATCAAGAAATCCATATTCAATAATTATTGGTTCTGTTACACCTGTATTCCTGTGGATAAAATAATAATCCTTACTATTATCACTTGGTAATCTTCTTTGATATGCTTTTCTTATAGATTGACCTTCTTTACTTAAATTTTCAAGTATTAATTTTGATAGTGTATCATTATTCCTAAGAGCGTATATAACTTCTGCTCCTGATGAGCCGCCTGCATTTAAATGATTTGATATAACAAGTACATCAGGTGAATTACCATATGCATTTAATATTCTGTTAACTCTTTCTGTTGGAGTTACTGTTTCATCAGTACTCCTAACAAGCGTAGAATTTGCACCTAATTCATTAAATCTTCTATTTAAATAATCAGCAAATTTTAAAGTATATTCCTTTTCAACAAGTCCATTTCCACTAGTTCCAGGATCACTTCCACCATGTCCTGCATCTACAACAATCTTCACATTATTATTCATAAAATCTCTCCTCAAATTATTTTATGATAAATACCCAAATGTGTTATTGTTTATTTTATTTTAAATGAAAAAATCAAACTTATTTAAAAGATAAGAAGATGATTACTAATGAATAAAGAAAATGACCCAAGATATAGAATTATTGTAAGGGACTTGAAAACAAATGATACAATATCATTAAATTTATAAAAACTTATCAATAAAAAAAGACTAGTTATTTTTCAAACTAATCTCCTCATCAAATTACTATTTTATACTTTTTCAGTTTACAGATAAACATGCATGATCAATTGTACCAGTGATAAGACTACTTACTTTAGCAACAATTAGTTCAGGATTTTCATGCATTCCATTATCTATCCAATTTAAAACTATAGAAACAAAAGAATATTTATAAAAATCTGTTATAAATTTTTTATCTTCTTCTCGCAAGTTTTTACCTTTAGATTTTTCAACTATTTCATTATATATTATAGGATACACTAATCTATACAAATTACTTCTTAATACTTCTACAGAAACAGAATTATAAATATTATTTATAAAAATTTTTTCTTGTTCCATTATTTTAAAAATAAGTAAAAATTTATCTTCCCATTTTTCACATTCATCTTTTTTCTCTAATAAATTATCAACTTCATCTATACAAATCCACTCAATTAAATCTCTTATATCTTGAAAATGGTAATAAAATGTTTGTCTATTTATATCACATTTATTTGCAATATCATTAACTGTTATTTTATTAAAAGGTTTTTCTTTTAATAAATCTTTAAACGTATATGCTATTGCTTTCTTTGTAGTTAAACTGCTCATTATTTATCACCTATAATATATTATACATTAAAAAAAATATGAAATAAACATTTCATATTTAATTTTTATTTAAATAAACCACTTTCTTTAAATAATATTTCAAGATCAGTTCCTTTAATTTTCTTTTCAACTATTTTTATAGCTTGTTTTTCAGCAAATGTTAATGGAAGTTCATCAACTGACTTTTTATCTACAGCGTAATAACATGCTTTCAACAGTTCTCTAACATCATATTTACTACCCCAAACTTCAGGCACAGCTCTATCAACTTTTAAAAGTGTATAAACAGCTTCCATACCTGTACGAATAGAATATTCTGTAGTAAATATTGTATCTCTTGGTGTTTCTGCAAATTGTCCAACAAATGCAAAGTTAATTGATTCTTTTGGTACTACAAGTGGTCTATCTTTTTCTTCACGTGGTTGGAAAAATGCATTTATATATGGCATATAACATGTTGTTGTATTACATTTATCAGCATACTTTTCAATTTCATTAGTTGGAATTCCTATATGATATAACCATTCTTCACATATTTCTTTTCCTGTACATGTTTTTATTGCTTTCTCTATAAAATTACCTGGTTTAGTAGTATTTAAAGCATATACCCAAACTAAAACACTATTTTTATTTTGAGATTTAAATTGTGGTTGTCTATTAATTGTCCAAGATAAATACCAATTTTCTGTACTATCTTTTACAGTTACAATACCTCCTGTTGTAACCTTTCCTTTTCTTGGATCACGTTTACATATATTTATAATATGTTTAATTATATTTTCATCACTTACTTCTATAGTCGCACTCATCCAGTTTGTTAAATCTACATTACCGCAGAATTTATCTGGATTACCAAATTCACCATTAGAAGCCTGTGAAGCAATATTCTTCCATAAATCCCATGATTCACCATTTCCATTTTTTATTTTTGATAAATCTGGTGCATTATTTTGATCTCCATAACAAGATGTATCCGTACAACAGCCATTTGTAATAAATACTAAATCGTCTTCTATTAAATCTATTGTTTTTTCTTGTCCATTATTTTCATATATAATTTGAGTTGCTACTTTTTTGTTTTGTTTAGATTCAAATATAACATTTTTAACATCTATTCCATATTCAATTTTTACACCATTACTTTCTAAATATTTTGTAAGGGGTAAAATCATTGATTCATATTGATTATATTTTGTAAATCTTAAAGCTGAAAAATCTGGTAATCCATCTATATGATGAACATATCTACATAGATATCTTTTCATTTCTAATGCAGATGACCATTTTTGAAATGCAAACATTGTTTGCCAATATAACCAAAAATTTGTTTCCCAAAATGAGTCTGGCAATACATCTGATATTTTTTTATTTTCTAAATCCTTTTCTGGGGTAATAAATAATTTAGATAATGCAAGTGCTGATTTTCTATCAAGTTTAAACATTTTATCAGTATGTGCATCTTCACCACAATTTATAGTTGCTCTGCATAGTGAATAATTTGGATCATGTTTATTAAGCCAATAATATTCATCTAATACAGAAACATTAGGTGTTTCAATTGATGGAACACTTCTAAACATATCCCACATACATTCAAAGTGATTATCCATTTCACGTCCACCACGCATATAAAATCCTTTAGTGACATCTTTTCTTCCATCACATGAGCCACCGGCTAAATCTAATTTTTCTAACAAATGAATATGTTCACCTTTCATTTGTCCATCTCTTACTAAATAAAATGCTGCTGAAAGTCCTGCTAAACCTGTACCAATTATATAAGCAGATTTTTTATCTACTCCTTCTGGTTTTTCTGGGTGAGCAAAAGCTTCATATGTTCCTGATCCATAATACATAAATATCCCTCCTCATATGATCATTAATTAAATTGTATTATTTTCAACATTTTTATTCAATAATCAATTTTTGAGGTATGTAAAAATATTAATACACTAAAATAAAATTGGAGTAATATCTATACATTAACGTTAAATTGTAATAATCCACTACTAAAATTACCAAAATCACTTATTTCATTTCTACAAAAATATATATAAGCTAAATATAATAAATTTCTTAATGTAATTAACAATATTCCTATTCTTATTTTTTTATAAAATATTTTTATTATTCAAGGCACTTTATTACAACTCTGTTTGTGTATCATATTTATTCAAAAAAAATCAACCATTTAAGTTGATTTTAAAACATTTATTTTTTTATTAATACTTTTTTCTTACTATTTTCTTTTCTTAATACTTCATAATCACCTGTTTTACTATAAACTTTATATCCATGATTTATTCTCCAAGCCTTTCTTTCTTCGGCAGGCATTTGATACACTTCTTCTGCTATATCAATATGTAATATACCATCTAAATGATCAATTTCATGTGATAATACAGTTGATTCAAATCCTTCAAAAGTTTCTTGTTTTTTATTACCTTCAACATCATAATATTCTAATTCTATTTTGTAAGGTCTTAAAACTCTTCCAAAATTATCTAGACAACTAGCACATGCTTCCCAATAATCAGTTAATCCTTCTCTATTTATTATAACAGGATTTATTAATACTTTTGCTTGATTATAATTTTTTTCTTCTTCACTTACAGTATTAGCTTGTATCTTATTTATAATATCTAAATTAGTATTTTTTAAATATATCATCCTTTTAGGTATACCAAGTTGAACAGCAGCCATTGCCATTACCGCATTTTCTTTACAATACTCATCTAATACACTTATATCGCTCATTAATTCTTTATCATTTTTAATATCAACTTCTTTTGATATTTGTCTTAAATATTCTTCATTATCCTCTATTGTAATTGATTTTATTTTTTTCATTTTTATTTCCTCCATATTATTATCTTATTATTACGCATATGCCTATCAATAGCAAAAAACAACTATTTCTAGTTATTTTTCTTCAGTCGCTTTAAACCCACAATCTAAACTTACTTGTACATTATAATTATTTTTACCATATGGACTAGTTGGATAAATTATTACCATAGTATTTGTTTTATCACAAGACTTATCTCCATTTTTAAAATTCTTTATCTTATTAGAAAAATCTTCACTATATTTTTCAAGTTCTGTTAAATTAAATTTTAAACCAATTGTTTCATATTTTTGTAAAAATTCCTTTGTTTCATCTAAGTTTTTACCACTTGAAACTGATGGATAATAATAACTCATATATATTTCATTACCCATATTTGTTAAATCATTTACTATTTTTTCTTCTTTTGAAAGTCTTAAATCTTTAGTAAAGAACCATATTAATAATCCAACTACTATTAATAAAATTAACAATAAAATAACAAATAATATTTTTTTACTCTTTTTCATTTTATTCTCCTATTCAATTATAAAGTCTTCACTTTTATGAGGTTCTTTAAATAATAAACCTTCATAATTTTGTTGTCTTAATACTTCATATATTACAATTGCTGCACAATTTGATAAATTAAGCGCTCTTACTTTATCTGTCATTGGTATTCTCATACATCTATCTAAATCTTCTCTTAATATTTCTTTTGGAATACCTGTAGATTCTTTTCCAAAAACAAAATAAATATTTTCATTTATATTAGAATAATCAAAACTTGAATGAGGCTTATGACCATATCTAGTTAGAAAATAAAATGTTCCATCTTGATTTTTCTTAAAAAAATCATCCCAATTTTCATAGACAGTCCAATTTAATTTGTCTATATAATTAACACCACATCTTTTTAAAGTAGCATCATCTACTTTAAACCCTAAAGGTTTAATCAAATGTAAAACTGCTCCGGCTGCCACACAAGTCCTCATTATATTTCCAGTATTTTGAGTTATTTCTGGTTCAAATAAAACTACATTTAACATAATATCACTCCTTTAAAAAAAGGTCTTATTGACCTTCATAACCATATATATCTAGTAACTTTTGAAAATCGCCAGCATTAATAATATTATTATCATTTCTTGTAACAACATCTACAATTTTACCATTTCTATAATACAATATAGTTGGAACTTTTTTAATTTTATCGGTATTAAATGCATTATTTAGTCTATTTAAATAATTATCTTCATCCATTATACTTTTAACATTTAAATAATAGAATGAATCATTTAATTTATATTTATCTAATTTTAAGAGCTTTTTTGATAATCAAATAAAAAATGCTGATATTATAATCGGTGCAAAACGTGTTGCCGAGCCGTATGTCAACGAGAAAAAAGTTTTTTTTGAGTA
>ERZ773147.3685-NODE-3685-length-11394-cov-3.797954_pt1 | contig 11394 bp, 6 predicted proteins | sample MGYA00580851_ERZ773147 | MGnify/ENA primary metagenome ERZ773147 (study PRJEB29015, sample SAMEA2737818) | human gut metagenome | biome: human gut; feature: human-associated habitat; material: faeces | place: China | collected 2012 ... | reverse complement strand
GCTTAACGGGACGAATCTGAAAGACTTCATACAAGTTTTGATTTGATGCACGTAAGTGATTGCTGTGGAACGAATTCAACACTTGAATACAGAATTCTGGACGGAAGTAAAAAAGGGAACGCTATCGACTATATGACACAACTTGTGCCAATTTGTAAATTTTAGTCAATAGCGTTCCCTTTTCATATCCCTTCTGATTTGCATTTCGATAAGAATAATTTGTATTCAAATCATTTCTGATCTGATGAACCTGAGTGTTTGGATGGACTCTTGCATAAGATATGCATTTGGCGTAAGAGTGTACGAAGACATTTTGCGCGGATTGTTAGAAGAAGCGAGATACAAACCACACACGGTGCATATCTCGCTTCTTTGTTACAATCCCTCAAAAGGCTGAGGGAACGGGCCCTGCATATCGTTGCAAGAGACCGTCCAAACACGCCCTTCTTCATTCATTTAAATTTTGAACCAGCCAATATTCTTATTGCTAAATACAAATTTATACCACAAAATTCATCTTCTGATCGTCGTACTGCACGGAAAATCCTTTTCCTTCGAGATACTCTTCTACCACCTGATACATCTCATCATATCGTCCTTCGCAGGCACAATTACCAAGTGGTTCGATCCAGAAGGATTGTCTTCCACAAGTGTCCCTGAGATGAATTCGGAAATTCAGACCTTTATCCTTTAGAATTCCATTTAATTCTATCACATCATTAAAAGATACATAACTCATTGTTCATTACCTCCTACAAACATTATTGTCTTATCTTCAAAGTTCTCAGATACTCTTTTTGTTCCGGCGTGATCCGATAGCTTTCGATTGCCTTCTGGATTGTCTTATTATGTGTCCATACGTCCATCTTCTGTTCTTCTAGAAATGGAAGAACCTGATCATACTTTTTGGCAAGTGCTGTTGCGAAATACCATGCCCTGGCCATATTTACATAATACTCTTCTGAACGGATTGCGGCAACCTTCCCAGGATATTCTAACTTAAATTCTTCTTCCAGATAATAGCGCATCAGCATATTGATTCCAAATCGGATCGTATATATATGCTCTGATTCCAGCCATCGATCTATCTTTTTGATATAAGAATTCAGATGCTTCTTCACTGTTCTGACTGCCAGAAGATCACAGGTTGCCCAGTTATCTATATGGGGCAGAAAGCGCTCCAGTTCTTCTATACAGAGTTCATAATCTTTAATCTGCTCGATCAAAAGCCCATGCAGATTATTCTCCTCATAGTATTGATGTGGCAGGATCTTAAGAAACTGCTTCGCCTCTTCTGTCTTCCCGAATTTCTTTGCATAAGTTCGAAGTACAGGAACTCTCACTCCTATCACTGATTCTTTCTCTACTGTTGGCATCAGTTTTGCGTGAAAATCCCGATATTCTAGATCCTGCATTGCAAAAAGATCCTGCTGCACTTTTGGTATTACTTCTTTTGGAGTCATCTTTATTCACCTGCTTTCTGTTAATTTGCAGTATAACACACACTTTATGCCACTGCAAGTATATATAGAACAAACGTTCTTCTGTATTTTATTTCTTTTTTTTGCTATACTTATCTACGTATAAAGTTGCTGCTCACACCCACTATGAACAGTAACTAAAAATTCTCTGACTCTTTTGCTGTTACTGCTCACACTATATATTACCAGCAACACAGATTCGTCAGAGAATATAAGGGAGATAAAAATATGCTGACAGTAATGAAATTTGGCGGAAGCTCCGTGGCCGATTTGGAGCACATCCGCAACGTAGCAAACCGCTGTATCGCAAAGCAGCGCGAAGGCAGCCAGGTTGTTGTTGTCCTGTCTGCTATGGGAAAGACTACAGATAATCTGATTGCAACAGCAAAACAGATCACAGAGCAGCCTTCCCGCAGGGAATTAGATATGCTTCTCACAACCGGTGAACAGGTTTCTGTATCCTTAATGGCAATGACTCTGATTTCCATGGGCGTCAGTGCAGTGTCACTGAATGCATGGCAGGTTCCAATGCATACAACTTCAAATTATCAAAATGCACGATTCAAGAGAATTGATTCCGAGCGTATCCGTAAAGAGCTTGATGCGAACAAGATCGTCATCGTAACCGGATTCCAGGGAATCAATAAGTATGAAGATATCACAACTCTTGGCCGCGGCGGCTCTGACACAACAGCGGTTGCTCTTGCTGCTGAACTCCATGCCGATGTCTGTGAAATTTACACAGATGTAGACGGAGTATATACCGCCGATCCACGCGTTGTTCCAAACGCTCATAAAATGACGGAGATCACTTATGATGAGATGCTTGAGATGGCCTCTCTTGGTGCGAAAGTCCTTCACAGCAGATGTGTAGAAATTGCGAAAAAATACGGTGTAGAACTTCTGGTATGTTCTAGCTTAAACCACAATTCAGGAACAATTGTAAGGGAGAAAACGAAAATGGAAAAAATGTTAATCAGTGGTGTGGCAGCCGATAAAAATGTAGCCAAAATCCGTGTTGCCGGTCTCGGGAACGAGCCTAGCAGCACATTCCGTCTTTTAAATCTTTTAGATAAGAATAAACTGAACATTGACGTCATGATCCAGTCTCTTGGTAAAGACGGTACAAAATCTGTATCCTTCACTGTTGCAAAATCGGACATGCTCCGTGCTTTGGATCTGTTAAATGAAAACAAAGACTATCTTGGCATTAAGAAACTGGATTCTGATGAAAATGTTGCCAAAGTTTCTGTCATTGGTGCCGGTATTCGTTCTCATTCAGGTGTTGCTGCAAAGATGTTCGGTGCACTCGCAAGTATTGATGTCAACACAGAGATGGTTACTACATCTGAGATTCGCATCACTGCTCTGATCGATGAAGCCTATGCAGATCTTGCAGTACGTAAACTGCATGAAACTTTCTTTGATTAAAAGTAAAGCAGAATCAAGCGACAGTAAGGATTAATAATTCCCTGCTGCCGCTTGATTTTTATCTTATTTTTGTTCTGAATAATTACATTTATTTTTTATTTTTCACTGCACATTATGCTTCTTCCTCTAACGACGTTTTTCCGCGCAAACGTCTGTAATAGAATCTTCCTTTTCCAAGAAGAATCGTAAGATAACGAAGTACCGGCTCTGTTGCGATCGCAAATACAACAAAAAGCATGATACACTTTGTTGTCATTCCGGTAATCGCAAACAGCTGATTCAAATAAATACTACAGAATAATAATCCTGCGATACATCCGCCAAGAATCCCTGCACGAAGCTTATTCATCGGTGCACTGATCTTATAGAGGATCATAAATCCTACAATTGCCAGAAGCATTGTTGCTGCTGTTGAGATATCCTGCTCTCCTACTCCAAATGTCTTTCCAAAGACAACCAGTGCCCCAACCGCCAATGCATCTGTAAGTGCTGCCGGAAGTGCTTTCAGGAATACATTCGTCAGGAAATGTCCTTTAATGATATTCTTGTTCGGCTCAAGTGCAAGGAAGAACGCCGGAATACCGATCGTAAACATACTGATCAGTGATACCTGTGATGGTTCCAGTGGATAAGTAAACATAAATACTACCGAGAAAAGACTCAGCAGGAAAGAGAATATATTCTTAACCAGGAACAGGCTCGCCGAACGCTGGATATTATTGACTACTCTTCTTCCTTCTAATACAACCTGCGGCATACAAGAGAAATCTGACTCCAGAAGTACGATTTGAGAAGCCTGTGCCGCTGCCTCGCTTCCTGATGCCATTGCAATACTGCAGTCTGCATCCTTCAAAGCAAGCACATCATTCACTCCATCTCCTGTCATAGCAACTGTTTTCCCAGCCTCTTTAAGTGCCTGAACAAACTGTCGTTTCTGGTTTGGAGTTACACGTCCAAACACTGTCTTCTCAAGAATCGCTTTCTTAATATCTTCTTCTGTCTCAAGACTTGATGCATCCACATAATTCTCAGCATTTTTAATACCTGCTGTTTTTGCAACTTTGGAAACTGTAACCGGATTATCTCCGGAAATAACTTTCACTTCAACTCCCTGCTCTGCAAAGTACTGGAATGTTTCTTTTGCCGCCTCACGGATTGGATTCGCAAGTAAGATATAGCCCAACGGTGTTACCGGCTCTGTCAGTGCTTTTCCATCAATCTCCGCTGCATAAGTACCAAATACAAGAACACGGGCACCTGTAGATGCAAGCTCTGTGATTTTTTCCTTATGTTGCTCGTAATCATCCAGAAGTACAAATTCCGGCGCTCCAAGAACATATGTCTTATCTTCAAATGTAGCACTGCTGTACTTTGTCGCAGATGAAAATCCTGTCTTGGAAATTGCTTTTGCGCCTGAAGAATGTGTAAAATATTCTTTCATTGCAGCCATTGTGATATTATCGTTTGTCATAGCTGAAACAAAATCTCCGACCATAAGACGAAGAGATCCCATCTTTTCCGTATCGTACTGCTCCGTTGGAATAAGTTCCTGTACTTTCATCGTATTTTCTGTGATCGTACCAGTCTTATCTACACAAAGTACATCAACACGCGCAAGTGTCTCAATACATTTCATATCATGAAGCAATACTTTCTGCTGTGCAAGCCGAATTGAACTGACAGCAAGTGCAACGCTTGCAAGAAGATAAAGTCCCTCTGGAATCATTCCGATCACAGCCGCTACCATTGACGTAATACTTGAATGGAATGATGCATTCTGGAATACCAGAGACTGTGCAACGAGTATGATTCCAATCGGAATGATTGCCACACCGACGCATTTAACCAATTTATCCAGCGAGCGGATCATCTCTGACTGCTCACCATTCTGCATTTCTTTTGCTTCCAGTGTAAGCTTTGAAATATAAGAATCTTCACCGACTTTATCAAGCCTTGCATGACATTGACCGGAAATAATAAAACTTCCTGACATCAGCTGATCTCCGGCATGTTTTGTAATCTCATCAGACTCGCCTGTCAGCAGAGATTCATTTACCTGTACTTCACCTGCACAAACCTGTGCATCCGCACATACCTGCGCGCCGGCTTTAAATATGACAATATCATCAACTACCAACTCTTCTGCATCAATCAACGATCTTTTACCATCTCGCACTACAGTCGCTTTCGGTGCATTTAGCATGGTCAGATTATCCAGCACTTTTTTGGCACGCACTTCCTGTATAATACCGATCAACGTATTTGCAATAATAACCGGAAGAAAGGTCAGATTCCGGAAGGATCCAACCAGACATAACAAAATAGCCAAAACAAGAAAGATTAAGTTAAAGTAAGTAAATACATTCTCATGTACAATCTCTTTCGTTGTCTTCGATGGAGGATCAACTGCCCTGTTTACCCAGCCATGAAGTCTGTGCTCCTGCACCTGCTGTGCTGTCAATCCGACTTTATAATCCGGATTGTAACGGGTTGTCGGTATCCGCTTCTCTATTTCTTCTTCAATCTCTGTTTTCTTGTTTCTGCTTCTTGCCATCTGTTACTTCCCTTCTGCTTCTTCCAACGTCTCCGTTCTCGTCAAAATCTGCATAAATTCTTCTCCTGTAATTGTTTCTTTCTCATACAGGTATTTTGCAAGCTCATGAAGTTTCTTCTGGTTTTTCTCCAAAAGATCCATCGCTGTATCATATCCGTGTTTTACGGTATCTACAACCATCTGATCAATATCTGCTGCTGTCTGCGGTGAACAACTTAAACTGCTGTCTCCTCCCAGATATGGATTGTTCTGCGTCTCAAGAGCAACCATACCAAACCGGTCACTCATTCCATAACGCGTGATCATTGCTCTTGCAAGCTTTGTTGCCTGCTCGATATCATTCGATGCGCCTGTTGTGATAGAATTAAAAATCAGTTTTTCTGCGCATCTTCCTCCGGTCAGTGTCGCGATCTTGTTGATCAGCTCTTCCTGTGTCATCAGATTCCGTTCTTCTGATTCAACCTGCATTGTATATCCCAAGGCACCTGATGTACGCGGAATGATCGTGATCTTTGTAACCGGTGCTGAATTCGTCTGTAATGCTGCTACCAACGCATGACCGATTTCATGATAAGAAACAATTAATTTTTCCTTGGAAGAAAGTACCTGATTCTTCTTCTGATATCCGGCGATAACAGTTTCAATACTTTCTTCAAGATCTGCCTGCGTTACATATTTACGGTTCTCTCTGACTGCGCGCAGTGCCGCTTCATTTACCATATTTGCAAGCTCTGCTCCTGATGCTCCTGATGCAGCTCTTGCGATTGCATTAAAGTCAATGTCATCTCCAAGTCTTATTTTCTTCGCGTGAACTTTCAGAATCTCTTCACGCCCTTTAAGATCCGGAAGTTCCACCGGAATACGGCGGTCAAATCTTCCCGGACGGAGAAGTGCCGGATCAAGACTGTCCGGTCGGTTCGTTGCAGCAAGAATCACAACACCCTTAGATGCATCGAACCCATCCATCTCTGTCAGCAACTGGTTCAATGTCTGCTCACGCTCATCATTTCCACCATATCCTGCGTTATCTCTCTTTTTACCAATTGTATCAATCTCATCAATAAATACAATACAAGGTGCTTTTTCATTCGCCTGTTTGAAAAGATCACGTACTTTAGAAGCTCCCATGCCAACAAACATCTCTACAAATTCTGAACCAGAGATTGAAAAAAATGGTACATTTGCCTCTCCTGCAACTGCTTTTGCAAGCAAAGTTTTACCGGTTCCCGGAGGTCCTACAAGAAGTGCTCCTTTCGGACATACTGCACCGATCTCCGTATATTTCTGCGGGTTATGAAGAAAATCCACAATCTCTGTCAGCAGTTCCTTCGCTTCATCTTCTCCAGCTACATCCTGGAAAGTGATTCCTGTTGTAGATTCCACATAAACCTTCGCATTGCTCTTTCCGAACTGCATGAACGGATTTCCTGCTGCACCTCCACCCATCTTGGCCATCATCTTCTTTGCAAGCCACTGTCCTAATGCCCAGAAAATCAAAAGTGGTAAAATCCATACAAGAAAAAAGCTAAGAAGCGGATTCATCTCCTGCTGTGCGACTCTTCCGAATTCACATCCCGCATCTTCCGAACGATCCGGATTTACATCGTCGTAAATGAATGCGCGGATGGTCTCCGTTGCAGCTTCCAGATGATTTACCAGATTTGGATCATCAAACGTTGTTGTCTCATAATATTTCGGTTCCTCGCTATTATCTGTAAAATAAATAGTGTCTCCATTCAACTCTACTTTTGATACTTCTTTTCCCTCGACCATAGTAAGAAAGGTTCCATAATCGACTTCTTTCACCTTATTCTTTCCTAGAATATTCGGAAAAAGAAATGTGTTAAGAAGCACGAGAATAATCAAAGCAATCAAATAGTAAAAGATTAATGGCTTCTTTGGTTTCTCGACTTTCTTCATACTGTTGTTCCTCCTATTTTCTAAATTTTGCACGAACTGCCTTTATCATCTGTATAATCGGAAGATTCAATGCTGCAAGACCATACACAGTAAGTAACTGCGATAATGTCAGTGTCTGCACTTTAAAGATGTTATGCAGTCCAGGAACAGTCACAACAAGCGTGATCAGAATCATTCCAATTACAAAAGCACCGATCAGGTAAATGTTATTAAAGACTCTTTTTGTAAATACAACCGGACGATTTGATTTACAGTTAAACCCATGGAACAATCTTGAACAGCAAAGTGTTGCAAATGCCATTGTACTTGCAAGTAGTGCATTACCGTCTTTGTATCCAATTGTAAATGCAATCATGACCATGGTACAGATTGATAATCCTTCCAGTCCGATATTGATCAAAAAGTCTTTCGTTAAAATGGATTCATTTATCGGTCGTGGCTTTTCTTTCATCACATTTTTCGAATGTGGTTCCAATCCAAGAGCAATTGCCGGAAGACTGTCTGTCAGCAGATTAATGAACAACAGATGAACCGGCGCGAACGGTACCGGAAGTGCCATCAGTGAAGCATAAAGCACTGCCAGGATTGCTCCAAAATTTCCCGAAAGCAGAAACTGAATGGATGCTTTAATATTGCGATATATATTTCTTCCATTCTCTACTGCTTTAATAATAGTCGCAAAATTGTCATCTGTCAAAACCATTGCTGCAGCGTCTTTTGACACTTCGCTTCCGGTAATTCCCATCGCCACTCCTATGTCTGCCTGTTTCAGTGCCGGAGCGTCATTCACACCATCTCCTGTCATGGATACAATGTTTCCTTTTTCCTGCCATGCACGCACAATACGGATCTTGTGTTCAGGAGAAACTCTGGCGTAAACAGAAATCCCTTCCACAAAGTCTTTCAGTTCTTCATCGGACATTTTGTCAATCTCTGCACCCTCACAGGCTTCGGATTCATTTTCAAGAATTCCAATTCTCTTTGCAATGGCAGCAGCTGTCACCTTATGATCTCCTGTAATCATAATCGGACGGATTCCTGCACATTTACACTCTTCTACAGCAGCTTTTGACTCTTCTCTCGGCGGATCCATCATTGCGATCAGCCCCAGGAATATCAGATGATCTTCATCCTCCAGCGTAAGTTCCGTCTCATCTGATACTTCTTTATAAGCAAATGCAAGAACTCGTAATCCCTCTCTCGAGTATTTCTGATTCTGCTCTTCGATTACTCTTCTTGTCTCTTCTGTGATCTCATGAGTCTCCCCTTTCATCTCAACCCAGTCTGTCCGGTTCAAAAGAACATCAACTGCTCCTTTGACAATCATCGTTGGCACTCCGTTTAATGAATGCTTTGTTGCCATCATCTTACGGTCGCTATCGAATGGATTCTCACTTTCTCTTGGATACTTTACTCTGACTTCTTCCGGGTCAAGACCAAGACTGCTTCCTAAATTAATCAGTGCTGTCTCTGTCGGGTCTCCAATCTCTACGCCGTCAATATTCGTAGAGTCATTACAAAGAATACTGCTGATAAGGAGTCTGCTCTGAGACAGATCCCGGAGATCAATCTTGTCTGCGGAAATGCTCTGGCCATCTACATAATAATGCTCTACTGTCATCTTATTCTGTGTCAGGGTTCCTGTTTTATCTGAACAGATAATGGATACACTTCCCAGTCCTTCTACTGCCTGCAGTTTTCGAACAATTGCATGTTCTTTCGCCATTTTCTGCGTTCCAAAAGAAAGAACAATCGTAACGATTGAACTTAACGCCTCCGGAATTGCTGCAACGGCAAGAGCAACTGCAAAAAGAAAGGCATTTCCAATATTCTCACCACGGAAAACACTGATTCCAAACAAAATCGCACAGAATACAAGAATTAAAATGGATAATTTCTGTCCAAACTGATCCAGGTTTACCTGCAATGGAGTCTTCTTCTCAGATGTCGTCTTCAGAAGACTTGCAATTTTACCAACTTCTGTATTCATTCCAATCTCTGTAACTACAAAAGAACCTCTTCCATACGTGAGAAAGCTTCCGGAATATACCATATTAATACGGTCTCCAAGAGGAACTTCGTCCTGTTCAATCACATCTGTCGTCTTCTCGACACCAAGACTCTCTCCCGTCAATGCACTTTCGTCAACCTTCATGCTCGCACATTCCAGAATACGTCCATCTGCAGGAATATAGTCTCCCGCCTCTAACATAATAATGTCTCCAACAGTAACTTCTGAAGACGGAATCGGGACAACCACTCCATCACGAAGAACTTTTGCTTCCGGACCGGATAATTTCTTCAGACTTGCCAGAGATGACTCTGCCTTTACTGTCTGCACAGTTCCCAGAATTGCATTCATTGTGATCACGATAACAATAACAGCTGCGCTCTCAATATCTCCCATAAATCCTGATGCGATCGCTGCTATAATAAGGATGATCACCAGAAAATCCTTATATTGCTCCAAAAAAATCTGAAATGTTGTCTTCTTTTTTCCTTCAGTCAGTTCATTCGGGCCGTATTTCCTTTGATTTTCACTGATCTGTTCTTTTGTTAATGGTTCTTCCGAGCCATTCACTTCTCTTAAAACTTCTTCTCCCGATAATTGATAATATGCTTTCACTGCCATTCCTCCTAACTGGTTATTGGTTACTGTTCACTCTTCTTTTGTGACCCATAATCCTGATTAATCTGCAGTGCGAATAAAAAAAGAGACAATTATTGCACCGCTTCTTACATGCAATAAAAGTCTCACTATTTCATCACGATCCGGATAGACTTCTTCCATCGTATTGACGGCTCGCAAACGCTACTCAAAGCGCCAGTTACTCCCTTTTACTAAAATAAACTATACTCATTTTTCCTGATAATGTCAATAAACTTTATTTTCTTTTTAGGAAATATTTTCAGGATTTTAACATTAAAAGATCGCGGAACATTTTTTGCATATTAGGAAAGCACTTTCCTAATATATAAAAAGAATACCTTACAGACATTCTATCCATAAGGTATCCTTTCTATTCTATCAATCGATCAATGAAAATCTCAATCTATTTTTCTTAAATCTTAAACGATTCCCTGAGCTGTCATAGCATCTACAACCTTCTCAAATCCGGCAATGTTAGCACCTACAACGTAGTTGCCCTTGAATCCGTATCTCTCAGCTGCATCAACCATGTTGTGGCAGATGTTAACCATGATGTTTTTAAGTTTAGCATCTACTTCTTCGAATGTCCAGCTCAGACGTTCGCTGTTCTGAGACATCTCAAGTGCAGATGTAGCAACACCACCGGCGTTAGCTGCTTTACCAGGTGCAAAGATAACACCATTCTCCTGCAGATACTCTGTAGCTTCGAGAGTTGTAGGCATGTTAGCACCTTCACATACTGCAATACATCCGTTTGCAACAAGTGCTTTTGCATCTTCAAGGTGAAGCTCATTCTGTGTAGCACATGGAAGAGCGATGTCAACTTTAACATTCCATACTCCTCTTCCTTCATGGTACTCTGAATTCGGACGGTAGTTCTTGTACTCTGTCAGTCTTGCACGTTTTACTTCTTTGATCTCTTTGAGAGCTGCTACATCGATTCCGTCCGGATCATATACCCATCCTGTAGAATCACTTGCTGTTACAACTTTCGCTCCAAGCTGCTGAGCTTTCTGGATTGCATAGATTGCAACGTTACCAGCTCCGGAAACTGCAACTGTCATTCCCTTGATGTCTTTTCCGTTGATCTTTAATAATTCTTCTGTTAAGTAGAGAAGTCCATATCCTGTAGCTTCTGTTCTTGCTAAAGATCCGCCGTAGCTTAATCCTTTTCCTGTCAGAACACCTTCATACAGGCCTCTGATTCTCTTGTACTGACCGAACATGTAACCAATCTCTCTTGCACCTGTTCCGATGTCTCCTGCAGGAACATCTGTGTCAGCTCCGATATATTTGCAAAGTTCTGTCATAAAGCTCTGGCAGAATGCCATTACTTCTCTGTCTGCTTTTACCTTAGG
>ERZ773147.3682-NODE-3682-length-11411-cov-3.933868_pt1 | contig 11411 bp, 8 predicted proteins | sample MGYA00580851_ERZ773147 | MGnify/ENA primary metagenome ERZ773147 (study PRJEB29015, sample SAMEA2737818) | human gut metagenome | biome: human gut; feature: human-associated habitat; material: faeces | place: China | collected 2012 ... | reverse complement strand
CGTCCAGCAGCTGCGCGAAGGTCTCGCGGTCGTCCAGATCGCAGACCGGGCCGCGGCAGCCGTACATGAGGCTCCGGCCGATGCCGGGGACCTTGCGGGTCATGAGGGCCAGCGTACCCTTGAGCTTCCCATCCGCTCCGCGGACGGCAACGGCGTCCCACTTCCACATCGGCTTCTGCTTGCCCCAGAGATAGCTCTGGGCGAAGTTGCCCTTCGGGTGGGACTGGACAAAGGCTTCGTATTCCGGAAGCGTTTTTTCGGTGATGAATTCGTACATGTCGATCCTCGCTATACATTTATATAATAAGTTCTGAAAAAATCACGGCTTCGATCAAAAATGTCATTTCAATTTATCATAGCACATTCCGTGCACGGATGCAAAGGGTATGGAATATATTTTGCAGTCCGGTGGCAGAATAGTCACAAAATGAGAGAGGTGCGGAGTATGCGGCCGGAGGAAATACGGGGACTTTTTCAGAACGCGGCGGATTTTGAAGAGCATACGGTGGAGGCGTGCGGCAAAAGGCTGACGGCCTTTTTTATCGACGGGCTGACCTCCGGCGGGGACATTGCAGAGCTGGTGCTCCGGCCGCTCCGCGAAAATCTCCGCGCGGACGGGCGGCAGACGCTGCTGGAGCAGGCGGAGACCGGCGCGGTCTGGTGCGCCTCGGTCTCGCGGGCGAAGGACGCCGCAGCGGCGGCGGAGAAGCTCGTGAACGGCTTCTGCGTCGTGCTGTTTCCGGGCGAGACGGAGGCGCTCTGCTTCGAGACGAAAACGGGCGAGAAGCGCGGGCCGTCCGCGCCGGAGTCGGAGAGCACGGTCAAGGGCGCGAAGGATGCGTTCACGGAGACGATGCGCACGAACACGAGCCTGGTGCGGCGGCATCTGCGGACGCCGTCGCTGCGGCTGGAGCAGAAGCTTCTGGGAAGCAGGAGCGGGACGGGCATGACGATCTGCTATCTCGACGGCGTTTGCAGGCAGGAGCACGTCGAGCGGATGCGCAGGCGGCTGGACACGATCCGGCTGGAGGGCGTGCTCTCTCCGGCGGCGGTGGAGGAGACGGTGAGCGGGTCGCGCGCAACGGCGTTCCCGCTGCTCCAATACACGGAGCGGACGGACAAGTTCTGTCAGGGACTGCTTTCCGGGCAGATCGGGCTGCTGGTGGACGGACTGCCGGAAGGCTTTCTGACGCCGGTGAGCATCGGACGGCTGATGCAGTCGCCGGAGGACCGGGCGGTCGATCCGGTCTCGGCGACCTGCGTGCGGGCGCTGCGGTATCTGGCGCTGCTGGCAAGCCTGCTGCTGCCGGGGCTTTACGCGGCGATGGCCATGCACCATCCGGAGATGCTGCCGACGAAGCTGCTGACGTCGATCATCGAGAGCAAGAAGGACGTGCCGTTTTCTACAATATTAGAGGTGCTTGGGCTGCTGGCCGCATTTGAGATCCTGCAGGAGGCGGGGCTGCATCTGCCGCAGGCCATCGGAACGGCGGTGTCGATCATCGGCGGTCTGGTCGTTGGAACGGCGGCGGTGGACGCAAAGCTCGTCTCGCCGGCGGCGCTGATCGTGGCGGCGGCCGCGGGCATCTGCGGCTTTGCGCTGCCCGACCGGGATCTTTCCGACGCGGTGCGCATCTGGCGGTTCGCGCTGACGGTGCTGGCCGGAGCGGCGGGACTCTTCGGGCTGACGGTGGGGGCACTGCTGCTGCTCATCCACCTCGCGGGGCTTTCGTCGCTGGGAGAGGCGTATCTGGCGCCGTTTTCCGATGTAAAAATGGGCAGCGCGGTCGTCCGGCACAGATATGGAGGGAAAGGCGGAAAATGAAACGGGCGTATCTTTGGGCCGTGATCGCGGCGGGACTGCTGCTGGCGGGCGAGCTGCCGATGGAGACGCATGACGCGGCGGAGCTGCTCCCGGCGGAGCTTGCGATATTCTGGACGGAGGACGGACGGGTCTGCGCACGCTGCGACAACGGTACGGAGGGCAGCGGCGAAGATCTGGACGCGGCGCTCGACGATCTGGAGCGGGCGGCGGAGGGCGTCCTGTTTCTGGACACGGCGGAGCATCTGATCCTCTGCGGAGATATCCCCCAGCAGCTGCCGCAGCCGTCCGGCGGTGTTTTCGATGTTCTCCACACGGTTGTGAAGGTAGTAGACCTGTCCGCCCCGATCCAGCTCCCGGTGGATGGCCTCGGCGATCACGCCCCAGTCGTGCTCCAGCACATAGGTCTGCACCGGCTGGCGATCCTGCGGCGGCTCCTCGATGGTGCTCATGTCCCGGATACCGGACAGGGCCATGTTCAGCGTCCGGGGAATGGGGGTGGCGGACAGGGTCAGGGTGTCCACCTGCCGGGCCCGCTCCCGCAGCTTTTCCTTGTGGGTGACACCGAAGCGCTGCTCCTCGTCGATGATGAGAAGGCCCAGATCCTTGAACTCCACGCTCTTGTTCAGCAGCTTGTGGGTGCCGATCAGCAGATCGACGCGGCCCGCTTTCACCCGCTCCAGCACCTGCTTGATCTGCTTGGGGGTGCGGAACCGGGACAGCACCTCCACCGTCACCGGGAAGGAGCGGAAGCGGTTCTGGGCGGTGACGTAATGCTGCTGGGCCAGCACGGTGGTGGGCACCAGAATGGCCGCCTGCTTGCCGTCCAGAATACACTTCATCACGGCCCGCAGGGCCACCTCCGTCTTGCCGTAGCCCACGTCGCCGCACAGCAGACGATCCATGGGGGCGGGCTTTTCCATGTCGCCCTTGATCTCCTCAATGGCCCGCAGCTGGTCGCCGGTCTCCTCATAGTCGAAGGCGTCCTCGAACTCCCGCTGCCACGGGCTGTCGGGCGAAAAGGCAAAGCCCGGCTGCCGCTGCCGCTGGGCGTACAGCTGGATCAGCCCCGCCGCCAGCTCCTTGGCGGCGGCCTTGGCCCGATATGTGGTCTTGGCCCACTCGGTACCGCCCAGCTTATTGAGCTTGGCGGGCTTTTCCCCGTCCTCGCCGCCGCCAGCGCCGATATATTTGCTGACCAGATCCAGCGATGTGGCCGGTACATACAGGCAGTCGCTTCCGGCGTAGGCGATCTTGATATAGTCCTTTTCCACCCCGTCCACTGGCAGACGCAGCATCTCCACAAAGCGGCCGATGCCGTGGTGGGCATGCACCACCAGATCGCCGGGGGTCAGGTCGGTATAGGATTGCAGCTTCTGACGATTGCTGTCCTTGACGCGGCGGGCCTTGCCCCTTTTACCGCTGACGCTCTCCGTCAGCTGGCCCTCCGTCAGCACCGCCAGCTTCAGCGACGGCCATTCGCTTCCCGCGCTGACCGCGCCCAGCTGGATGGCCGCCTGTCCCGGCTGAGGCAGCGCACTGCCGTCCAGCGACAGCGCCGCCGTGATGCTCCGGCTCCGCAGCAGCTCCTGCATGTTGCGGGCACGGACCTCGCCGCCGCACAGCACCACCACCCGGTAGCCAGCGGTGAGATAGTGCTCCATATCGCTGGCCGCCGTCTCCAGCGAGCCGCCGTAGGCGCTTAGCTGGCGGGCGGAGATCTGCAGCAGCTCGCCCGGCGGCAGCAGATACCGGCTGGTGGGCAGGCTGTCCATCTGGCACAGGGCGAAGCGGGCCAATCGGGCCGCCGTCTCGCCCTCCGTCAGGGAAAGCTCACCCATGGCCGGGGCCATGAAGCCGTTTTCCGCCGCGGCGGCCACATCCTCCTTCAGCTGCCACAGCCAACCCTTCAGGCCCTCGCTGACCCGTCCGCCCTCGCAGACACAGATCACAGCGTCCTGCGGCAGATAGTCCAGCGCCGTGGTCTTTTCCGGGTACACCGCCGCCAGATACCGGTCGCTGCCGTTGGGCGTCATGCCCTGCCGCAGCGCCGCGGCGTCACTCTCCAGCTGCCGCAGCAGCGGCTGAGCCTGTTCCTTCTTTTTCAGCCGCTTCCCTGCCGTTTCCAGCGCGGCGGCGACCTTCTCCGCCGTGTCCGCCCCGTAGAAGGGCAATACCTCTCCGGCGGGCAGCAGCAGCGTTTCGTTCAGGTTATGGACGCGGCGCTGGGTGGTCACATCGAACACGCCCATGGCGTCCAGCTCGTCATCCCAGAATTCGCAGCGCACCGGCTGCTCCATGGCGGGAGAGAACACATCCAGTATCCCGCCCCGCAGGGCGAACTGGCCGGGCCCCTCCACCTGCTGACATCGGACGTAGCCGGCGCGGATCAGTCCCGCCGTCAGCTCCTCCACCGGATAGCTTTCGCCGGTTTTCAGGGTAATGGCGGCATCCCGCAGCACATCAGCGGGGATACACCGCTGCACCGCCGCGTCGATGGCAGCCACCACCAGCGGCGCCTGTCCCGACGCCATGGCGTACAGCGCCGCCAGACGCTGATGCTCCCAGCTGCGGCTGGCCGCCGCCGAGGGCCGCAATTGCCAGTCCCGCCGCCGCAGCAGCGTCACCTGGCGGCCCGTCAGGGCGCGGAGATCGCCGCACAGGCGGAGGGCCTCCGTCTCGTCGCCGCACAGCGCCAGCATGGGGCGGCCCGTCTCCTGACAGATGGCGGCCGCCAGCATGGCGCGATGGACGGGAGATACGCCGGTGACCAGCGGCTTATCGCCCCGCAGGGTGCTGTCCAGCAGCGCGCGGGCCTCGGGCATTTGCAATAATTCTTTCAGCAGACCGTTCATATCTCCCCTCCTTTCTTGATAGCTGGCGTATTTGTTCTAAAGCCTCCCTTGTGTAAAGGGAGGTGGCATGACCGAAGGTCATGACGGAGGGATTGTCAGCAGGCACCTCTTTGATCAAGAAGTCTTTCCGTTGTTGGACAATCCCCCAGTCTCGCATGCGCTCGACAGCCCCCTTTACACAAGGGGGCCTTTATTTCGCGGCGCAAATTCTGCGAAGCTATTTACCCGTTGAACTTGTTCATGGCCTTGTCGGGGCCTTCCTTCATCAGGCACAGGGCCGCGTTGGCGGCACGGTCCAGCGTTTCGCGCAGCAGCTTGGCCTCGTCGCCCTTGGGCTTGCCGATGACCCAGTCGATCATCTCGTGATCCGGATGCTCCGGCATGCCCACCCCCACCTTGATGCGTGGGAACTGATCGGTGCCCAGATGGGCAATGATGTTCTTCAGGCCGTTATGGCCGCCGGCGCTGCCGCCCTTGCGGATGCGCAGTTTGCCCACCTGCAGCGACACATCGTCGGAGATCACCACCACATGATCCGCCGGGACTTTATAGAACCGGGCGGCCTCCCCCACCGATTCGCCGGAGAGGTTCATATAGGTCTGGGGCTTCATCACCAGTATTTTATTGCCGTCCTTCTCAAAAATACCCGTCCACGCCTTGAAGCGCAGCTTGGGCAGGGTGAATTTCTCCTGTTCCATCAGGCTGTCCAGCGCCAGCCAGCCCATGTTGTGGCGGGTGCTCTCGTACTGCTTGCCGGGATTGCCCAGCCCCACCAGTATCCAGTTGACGCCGCCGCTCTGGTTGCGATTGAAAAACAAGGCGCGTCCCTCCCTTGTATACAGTATGCTCCCCCGTGAAGAATAGGGGAACTGCGATGCGCAGTTCCCCTATTATAGCACGGTTTTTTCGGTTTGAAAAGCGAATTCTCAGTTGAACAGCTTGGCGATGGAGATCTCCTGATAGATGCGCTCGATTGCCTCGGCAAACATGGGAGCCACGGACAGATACTTGATCTTGTCGCAGCCCTTGCCCATCTCCTCGGGGATAGTGTTCAGCAGGGCCATCTCCTTGATGACGCTGTTGTTGATACGCTCCAGCGCGGGGCCGGACAGGACGCCGTGGCTGGCGCAGGCGTACACACTGTTGGCGCCGCCCACCTCCACGATGGCCTTGGCGGCGTTGCAGATGCTGCCGGCGGTGTCCACCATGTCGTCAAAGAGGATGCAGTCCTTGCCTTCCACGTCGCCGATCACGTTCATGACCTCACACTGGTTGGCCTTCTGGCGGCGCTTGTCCACGATGGCCAGGTTCATGTGCAGCTTCTGGGCGAAGGTGCGGGCGCGGGCCACGCTGCCCACGTCGGGGGACACCACCACCATATTCTCGCACTTCTCGCCGAACTTCTTGGCGTAGTAGTCCACGAACACGGGGTTGCCCAGCAGGTTATCCACGGGGATATCAAAGAAGCCCTGGATCTGGCTGGCGTGCAGGTCCATGGTCAGCACGCGGTCGGCGCCGGCGGCGGTCAGCATATTGGCCACCAGCTTGGCGGAGATGGGATCGCGGCTCTTGGCCTTGCGGTCCTGGCGGGCATAGCCGAAGTAGGGGATCACCGCGGTGACGCGGCCGGCGCTGGCGCGCTTGCAGGCATCGATCATGATCAGCAGCTCCATCAGGCTGTCATTGACAGGCTTGCAGGTGGAGTTGATCAGGAACACGTCGCTGCCGCGGACAGTCTCGTACAGGGAGACGCTGGCCTCGCCGTCAGCGAAGCTCTTGACCTCTGCCTCGCCCAGCTTGGTGCCGATGATCTTGCAGATCTCCTGTGCCAGAGCGGGATTGGCGTTGCCGGTGAAAATTTTGATGTCCTTGCCGTGAGAAATCATGGTAAAACATCCTCTCTTTCTGTTTATTTTTTATGTAAATTTTTACTTTTTCTTGTTCTTGAAGAACCGGGCGGCCCAGCCGGGCTTGTTCTCCTGCCGTGCGCGGGCCACAGCCAGCGCACCGGCGGGCACATCCTTGTCGATGGTGGAGCCCGCGGCGGTGTACGCCCCGTCCCCGATGGTGACGGGAGCGATCAGGTTGGTGTTGCAGCCCAGGAACACATCGTCCCCCACGGTGCAGCGGAACTTATGCAAGCCGTTATAGTTGGTGGTGACGGTGCCGCAGCCGAAGTTGACCCGCTTGCCGATGTCGCTGTCGCCCACATAGGTGAGATGGCTGACCTTGGTGCCGTCGTCCAGCTTGGAGTTCTTCAGCTCCACGAAATCACCGATACGGCAGTGGTCGCCCACGGTGCAGCCGGGCCGCACATAGGCGAAGGGCCCCACGGTGGTGTGGCTGCCGATGGTGCTCTCGTTCAGCTGGCTGGCGTTGACGGTGGTATCCTCGCCCACCACACAGTCACGGATCATGGCATTGGGGCCGATCTCACAGTCTCTGCCGATAACGGTACAGCCCCGCAGGATCGTACCCGGCAGCAGCGTCACGCCCGGTGCCACGGCGCAGCGGGGGTCCACATAGGTATTATCGGGGTCGATGACGGTAACGCCGTTCACGGCCAGCCGCCGCATCAGCAGTTCCCGTGCGGCGGGCATGGCCGCCTGCAATCGGGCGGCGTCGGTCACCGGCAGAAAGGACGGTGCGCAATCCGGGCTCTGCCACAGCTGGCGGACACTTCCGGCCTCTGCCGGGCAGTCGTCCAGCGTCAGGTCCTCCGCCAGACGGACACGCAGCACGTCCGCGTCAGCGGTATAGACAGCGCGGTTTTCCTGGCCCCACACCGGCACCACCGCTCCGGGAACCACGATCACATCTCCCCCGGCGGCATCCAGTGCTTCCTCCGCGGTGCCGTAGAAGGTCACGCCGGGGATCTCTTTCAGGGTCTCAGCGGCTTCCTCCCGCCAATTTTCGTCACAGACAACAAAAAACCGCCCGACGCCGCAGGGCAATAACTCCTGACATACCCACCGGACAACGGGGCAAAAGAGTATTGTATGCAGCATCAGCGGTTTGATAGCGGTATCAGCGCCGGCACCGCCGGCGCGAAGATCAATGATCGCCAGATTGTGATCCATTGGAAAACACCCCCTGAAAAGAGCGCCAGCACGCTTCTAGCATTTCTTCTAATGGATAGTATAACATATCCTGCGGGAAAATCCAGTCTTTTCACGCAGAAAATCCACCAAGATTTTTTGCCCGTTATGGGTAAAAATGGCGGAAAAGCACGAATTCCCTGTTTTCCCGAGAAATCGACGTTCAAAACGAATATTTTAATGAGAAAAACGTCCTTTTTAACAATTTTGATGTTGAATTTCAGAAAGAATTGTTTTATACTAGGCAAGGTTTTTTGAACATGCGAGGTGGGATTCATATGCTGAACATCGTTTTGGTGGAACCGGAGATCCCACAGAACTGCGGCAACATCGCCCGCACCTGCGCCGCCACCGGCAGCCGTCTGCATCTGGTCCGCCCGCTGGGCTTCGATATTTCCGACCGGGCCGTGAAGCGGGCCGGGCTGGACTACTGGCATCTGGTGGAGGTGCGGGACTATGACGGGCTGGACGATCTCTTCCGCCGTCATCCCGAGGCGCTGGCCGATCTGTGGCTGGCCACCACCAAGGCCCCGCAGGACTATACCGGGGCCCGGTTCTCTCCCGACTGCTGGCTGTTCTTCGGCAAGGAGACGGCGGGACTGCCGGAGGACTTCCGCATGGCCCACTATGACCGGTGCATCCGGCTGCCCATGCGCAGCGACGCCCGCAGCCTGAACCTCAGTAATTCTGTTGCCATCCTCACCTATGAGGCGCTGCGTCAGAACGGCTTTCCCGGCCTGACGGGCATGGGCGAGATGGCGGAACGATAACAACACGCTTGTAAAGGAGACGTGAACGATGAACTACAACAAGAAAACCATCATGGACGTGGACGTGGCGGGCAAGAAGATCCTGCTGCGCTGCGACTTCAACGTGCCTCAGGACAAGGCCACCGGCGAGATCACCAGTGACAAGCGCATCGTGGCGGCGCTGCCCACCATCCGCTATCTGCTGGACAAGGGCGCGGCGGTCATCGCCTGCTCCCATCTAGGCAAGCCCAAGGGCGAGTGGAAGGAAAAGCTGAGCCTTGCCCCCGTGGCAAAACGTCTCAGTGAACTGCTGGGCCAGGAGGTCATTTTCGCCAGGGATATCGTGGGCGAGGACGCCAAGACCAAGGCCGCGGCCCTGAAGGGCGGCGAGATCATGCTGCTGGAGAACCTGCGCTTCGACATCCGCGAGGAGAAGAACGATCCCTCCTTCTCCAAGGAGCTGGCCTCCATGGCGGAGCTGTATGTGTCCGACGCCTTCGGCACCGTGCACCGCGCCCACGCCTCCACCGCCGGTGTGGCGGCCTTCCTGCCCGCCGTGTCCGGCCTGCTGGTGGCCAAGGAGCTGGAGGTCATGGGCGGCGCGCTGAACGATCCCAAGCGGCCCTTCGTGGCGGTGCTGGGCGGCGCCAAGATCAGCGACAAGCTGGGCGTGATCCGCAATCTGCTGGATAAGGCCGACACCATCATCATCGGCGGCGGCATGGCCTACACCTTCTCTGCCGCTCAGGGCGGTCAGGTGGGCGACAGCCTGCTGGAATCCGACTGGGAAGCCTATTCTCTGGAAATGCTGGAAAAGGCCAAGGCCAAGGGCGTAAAGCTGCTGCTGCCGGTGGACACCGTGATCGCAGACGCCTTCTCTCCCGACGCCAACAGCAAGGTAGTCAAGTCCGGTGAGATCCCCGCCGGCTGGCAGGGTCTGGACATTGGCCCCGAAACCGTGAAGCTGTACTGCGACGCTGTGGCCGATGCCGGTACCGTTATCTGGAACGGTCCTATGGGCGTGTTTGAGTTCCCCGCCTTTGCTGTGGGCACCAAGGCTGTGGCCGAGGCTCTCAGCAAGACCTCCGCCATCACCATCATCGGCGGCGGCGACTCTGCTGCGGCTGTGGAGCAGCTGGGCTATGCTGACAAGATGACCCACATCTCCACCGGTGGCGGTGCTTCCCTGGAATTCATGGAGGGCAAGGAGCTTCCCGGCGTGGCCTGCCTGCTGGATAAATAATTGCAGCGCAGCGGGCTTTGCCCGCTATCGCTGTCCGGCAAAATCAGGATCTCCACATAGTTCGATCCCACAAAGCGGCAGAGCATTCTGCCGCTTTCCATACGATTTTTTCGCAAAAACAGTCGAATTTTTCAAAAATACTTGACAAATCCCCTCGTTTTCGCTATAAAATAATAAGTTTTATTGTCGAGCCTTTTTCGGACCGCCCTGACGGCCCTCCGAAACGGTCCGATCATCGTTATCAAAGATACAAAAGGAGAAAAAAGAGTTATGAACCGCAGATACCGTAAGACTGTCATCGCCGGCAACTGGAAGATGAACAAGACCCCGACCGAGACGAAGGCCTTCATGACCGAGTTCAAGACCATCATGCCGCGCGGCCGCTGGTGCGACGTTGCGCTGTGCGTGCCTGCCGTCTGCATTCCGGCAGCTGTGCGCGCCATGCGGGAAACGCGTATCGGCATCGGCGCTGAAAACTGCAACGCCAACGCTTCCGGCGCTTACACCGGCGAGATCGCGGCCAACATGCTGCTCGACGCCGGCTGCAAGTACGTCATCCTCGGCCATTCCGAGCGCCGCGCCATGGGCGAGACGAATGTGGATGTCAATGCGAAGGTTCTTGCAGCCCTCGAAAACGGCCTGATCCCCATCATGTGCGTCGGCGAAAGCCTTGAGCAGCGCGAGGCGGGCATCACCGAGGAATGGATCACCATGCAGATCAAGACCGGCCTTGCCTCCATCGGCGAGGACAAGATCCGCAAGATGATCATCGCCTACGAGCCCATCTGGGCCATCGGCACTGGCAAGACCGCAACGCCGGAGCAGGCCGAAGAGGTCTGTGAGCACATCCGTGCGGTCATCCGCAAGCTTTACGGCGCAAAGGTCGCCCGTGCGATTTCCATCCTCTACGGCGGCTCCATGAACGAAAAGAACGCCTATGACCTGCTGGCCCAGCCCGACATCGACGGCGGCCTGATCGGCGGCGCTTCCCTCGTCCCCGAAAAGTTTGTCAAGATCATCGAGGCTGCCAACCAGCCCACCGTGTAACTTTACCCTGTAAAGATGGGCAGCCGCGAACAAAAGCGGCTGCCCATCTTTGCCCCTTATTTCAACTGGAGGTGTATTGATGAAAACACTTCTTCTGTCCGCATTGGACGCGGAAACGCCCCAAATTGCGGCTGACCTGATTCGCCGGGGGGAGCTGGTGGCGATCCCCACGGAGACGGTTTACGGTCTGGGCGCAAACGGTCTGGACGAAGCTGCCGTGACGAAAATTTTTGAAGCCAAGGGTCGTCCACAGGACAACCCCCTGATTCTGCACATCTGCGGCGCGGAGCAGATCGAACTGTTCTGCCACGACGTACCTGCGGCGGCCTATGAGCTGGCGAAGAAATTCTGGCCGGGGCCGCTGACCATGGTGCTGCCCGCACGGGACTGCGTCCCCCGGCGCACCACCGGAGGACTTTCCACTGTGGCCGTCCGCTGCCCGGACAACGCCGTGACCCGGGAGATCATCCGCCTTGCGGGGGTTCCCATTGCCGCGCCCTCCGGCAACACCTCCGGCAGACCCAGTCCCACCTGCGCCAGCGATATGCGCGAGGACATGGACGGCAAAATCGACGCGATTTTTGACGGCGGACCCTG
>ERZ773147.3681-NODE-3681-length-11412-cov-3.577353_pt1 | contig 11412 bp, 6 predicted proteins | sample MGYA00580851_ERZ773147 | MGnify/ENA primary metagenome ERZ773147 (study PRJEB29015, sample SAMEA2737818) | human gut metagenome | biome: human gut; feature: human-associated habitat; material: faeces | place: China | collected 2012 ... | reverse complement strand
TAATCGATATAACTTTGGTTGCGCGGATCGTTTACCTCACTAAATTTTTAAAATAATTCAGGGTAATATTTATTTTGAATCTTATTGCATTCAACAACTGGATTCTTTTTCAGTTTTCTCTTGGCTCTTTCCTGTTCTCTGCTCATTTTTCATCCTTTGCGATAAAGTTTCTCTTTTATTTTACCTTATTGCAAAGAAATTAACTTATTTTTTTAGCACTATTAGTGCGAATTATTTTTACCTTTCAAAACTGTCAAGAAAATCACGTCGTTGACAAATGTATGTATTTATGCAATAATATTTTTGATTATAGACAATGAACATATGTAAGTACAGAAGATGTAGTGAAGCAGAGATGAAGTGTCACCGGCTGAGAGCATTTCACGCGAACCTTTTGGAAATTTCAGTATGGGAGTCTTCCGATGAAAAGCATTTGCCTGGCAGATGCGCTAAGTTGGATGTTCGTGTAGCAGATCGAATACACACAAAAGAGTGCAGAGGCATAAGGACTCTGAAATAGGGTGGTACCGCGAGTAACATCGTCCCTTGTTAATCACAAGTGGCGGTGCTTTTTTATTTTTAAGCCAGTTTTTGAAATTATATCAGCTGGAAGCTGACTCTGAAATATAAAAATAAAAAAAGACACTGAACTTAAAGAGTAGTAGAAAGGGGAATTAGAATGAAGGATAAAATCAATAGCATTTTATCAGAAGTGAAAACTAAGATTTCTGAAGCAGCAAATGAAAATGAACTGCAGAATGTGAAGAATGCATATGTTGGAAAACAGGGTGCGTTAAGTATGTTAATGAAGGAGATGCCGAAGCTTGACGCAGCGCTTCGCCCGGAGATGGGAAAGGTGCTCAACCAGGCTAAGAATCAGGTGACGGAGCTGATCAACTCTAAGAGAACAGAGCTGAAGCTGAAAGCTTCTGAGGTTTCACCGGACTTTGATTGTTCTGTACCGGGAATCCTGCCGCCGAACGGAGGACTTCATCCGATCACACAGATGTGTTATGACCTGAACGATGCATTCCGTTCTATGGGATTTGAGATTTTCCAGGAGGATGACATCACAAGTGAGTTATATGCATTTGATAAACTGAACTTCCCTCCGAATCATCCGGCAAGAGAGAGTATGGACACATACTGGCTGGAGGGTCATGACAGTGGAAGCACAAATGAGAAGCTTTGCCTGAGACCACATTTGACAGGAGGAAGTGTCCGTTATATGCAGACACACAAACCGCCGTATCGTTTTGTATATCCGGGACGTGTATATCGTAATGAAGCGATCTCCTATCGCGCACACTGTTTCTTCCATCAGGTAGAAGCCTTGTATGTGGACAAAAACGTTTCTTTCGCCGACTTGAAACAGGCATTACTGTTCTTCGCCAAAGAAATGTTCAGCGCAGACACGAAAATTCGCTTGCGTCCATCTTATTTCCCGTTCACTGAACCTTCTGCCGAAATGGATATTTCTTGTAATATCTGTGGTGGAAAAGGCTGCCCGTTCTGTAAAGGAACCGGTTGGGTAGAAATTCTCGGTTGCGGTATGGTAGACCCGAATGTGCTTGAAAACTGTGGTATCGACAGCAAAGTATATTCCGGTTATGCTTTAGGAATGGGGATTGAGCGTATAACAAACCTGAAATACCAAGTAAAAGACTTACGCATGTTCTCCGAAAACGATGTCCGTTTTCTGAGACAGTTTGAGTCAGCCAATTAAGTTGAGAACCTAAATCATTTACCATCTTCCCCGGGTCCTTAACCAGCCCGGGGAAAAACACACTAAAAACGTAAATGGTATGATAAAGGTTTTACTACTTATAACAGGAGGGGCAATCGGCACCGTATTCCGCTACGGAGTTTCCACGTGGGTACAGCGTTCGATGCTACACTCCTTCCCTTTCGGGATACTTTCGGTCAATGTGATCGGCTCTTTCCTCATCGGCTTCTGTTGGAGTATAGCCGAAACTTGTAATCTATCTGCGGGCGCAAGAGTATTTCTCTTCACCGGGCTGTTCGGCGGATTTACCACATTCTCTTCGTTTGCACTAGATACGATGTCGCTGATGAAAACAGGCGAATATAAGTTGGCACTTTTAAACCTGATCGCCAGCAATGTGTTAGGATTGTTAGCCGTATTCTTAGGATTGCTTCTTGGTAAAAATTTCATGTCACTAATAAAATAATATATGCGCAAAGAGGAACGATATAAAGGAGTCTTGAATTGGTTCAACGAGCATGTGCCGGTCGCCGAAACGGAACTGCATTACGACAACCCATATCAATTGCTTATCGCTGTGATCCTGTCCGCCCAATGTACGGATAAACGGGTGAATATGATCACTCCTGCCCTCTTCCGGGATTTTCCGACCCCCGAAGTCATGGCCGCTTCTACTTCGGAAGTGATCTTTGAATATATCCGAAGCGTATCTTATCCCAACAATAAATCAAAACATTTAGTCGGCATGGCGAAGATGCTGATGTCCGATTTCGACGGTGTCGGACCATCCGATATAGACGAGTTGCAAAAGTTGCCCGGCGTAGGCCGCAAGACGGCAAACGTCATAGCCTCGGTCGTCTACAACAAGCCAGCAATGGCTGTCGACACACATGTGTTCCGCGTAGCCAACCGCATCGGCCTGACAAACAACAGCAAAACCCCGTTGGAAACGGAAAAGGAGTTGGTGAAGCATATCCCGGAGGAACAAATCCCGATCGCCCACCACTGGTTGATCCTGCACGGACGTTACACCTGTATCGCCCGCAAGCCCAAATGCGAAGAATGTGGTCTCAAACCTTGGTGTAAATATTTCCTGAGTCCCAAGAAAACATAACGTACAATGAAAGCTGACAAGCGAGAAATAGTGACATTCGTTATAGCTGCTCTCGCTACACTGGTGGCAGTCTGGTTCTTTTTAGGCAAAATGCAAAAAGAGAAAGATACGGTGCGGACTGATCTATATACCTTAGTCGCCCCGGCATCGGATGCGATCCTAAGTGTAAATCGCCCTGCCGCTTTCACCAAATATATCTTATCCCGAGACTCGGAACGGGATGCTTTCGCCTCGAAGATTCCGGATATCTACCTTTCCATCATCCAAAACAACCGGAATATCCCGTGGTTACTTCTATCTTTCCATCCACAGGGAGTTATCCTTTATGCACAAGCGGGAAACAACCTCGTCGGCCGGATAGAGAAAAACACATTGCAAAAGGCTTTCGGCTCGTTCGCTCCGCAGAAACAAAAAAGGGACGGCATCACTTTTACCTATTACCCGGATACCGGAAACCGTTTTTTCGGTTATTATCAACACGAGGGCATATGGGTGGCAAGTTACAGCAAGAAACTACTCGAAGAAGTCGCCCAAATCCAACGAAACCGGCAAAGTTACCTGCTACCCGACCAAGACCGCCTGCGCAAGTCATTCGACAAAAACGCCCCTTTGAACCTGATGGTACAATCGGACAGTCTCGACCTCTATGTTTCCCTCCCCGATTCAACCGAATGGGGTATCCGAAAAGGTTGGTTAGGCGCCGATCTTTTCATGAATGAAAATCATCTTTGCTATTTCGGCAGTCTTCCCTATAATTCGACCGCCGACAGTTTATATACATCTTTAGGCGACACATTGGTGCTAAGGCTGGAACAGGCCTTTCCGCAATTCAAAGTGTCCAACCAAACGGCACGAGAAAACAACCGGATGTTTTATACAGGATGTTTCACAGCTAAGGGCCAATAAATAACGAGAAACATATTATTTTATAGCAACTGCTGCAGCATCCTCAACGCCGTATTCGCCGCCAACCGGATATTATCTTCACGCTCTGTCCCGAAATGACAGCATTCTGATACGACCATGTCTTTCAGGGCGGCAGCAATCCAGACAGTTCCGACCGGCTTTTCCGGCGTACCTCCACCGGGACCGGCAATGCCGGAAGTGGCAACCGCACAGTCGCAACCTAACACACGGATCGCTCCTAACGCCATCTGCTCGACGACCGGACGACTGACTGCCCCGTACTGCGCCAAGCTATCTTCCGAAACGCCTAAAACATGGTGCTTCACTTCATTGCTGTAGGAAACGACTCCTCCACAAAAGTAATCTGAACTGCCAGCCACACGTGTAATCAGATGTGCAATATATCCGCCGGTACAACTTTCAGCCGTTCCCATCGTCAGATGGCGGGAACGAAGCAACTCGCCTATTTCTTTTTCTATAACCATTCGTATCTTCTTTACCTTGTTCCTATATCTTATAAAAAGTTTCCCCTGTAGGAAACTTTTGTTTCATGCAGGGGAAACTTTTGTTTCATGCAGGGGAAACTTTTGTTTCATGCCCATGAAACGACCAACATGTTACCTTAGTTTCACCTCTACCCTTGCAAAGGGAGCCGCATCCATCGGGCAAAATTGCTTGTCGAGATATTTGTAATACCCCGTTATGGCAACCATTGCCGCATTGTCCGTCGTGAAAGAGAATTTCGGGATATGCACCTTCCAGCCAAAACGTTTCGCATGGTCAAGAAATGCATCCCGCAAGCCGGAATTGGCCGATACGCCACCAGCTACGGCAACCTCCTTAATGCCCAGATCTTTTGCCGCCCGGCGCAATTTGTTCATCAGGATATCGATCACCGTCGCTTGCAAAGAGGCACAAAGATCCTGCTTGTTCTTTTCGATAAAATCAGGTTCCTCCTGTAGTTTGTCACGCAAGGTATAAAGGAAAGAGGTTTTCAGCCCACTGAAACTATAGTCGTAACCGAGGATATGCGGTTTGCTAAATGTAAAAGCCTTCGGGTTTCCTTCGTTGGCAAGGCGATTCACGACAGGTCCCCCAGGATACCCCAGCCCCATCACCTTCGCACATTTGTCGAACGCTTCACCGGCAGCATCGTCGATCGTCTGTCCGATCACCTCCATATCGTTATATGCGTTCACCTTGATAATCTGCGAGTTCCCACCAGATACCAACAGGCAAAGGAACGGGAACGAAGGAGCATGATCGTCTTCCGGCGTCTCCTTGATGAAATGGGCCAACACATGCGCCTGCAAATGGTTGATCTCGATCATCGGAATGTCCAACGAAGCCGCCAAACCTTTGGCAAAAGAAGTTCCGACCAACAACGACCCCATCAAACCCGGCCCACGGGTGAAAGCAACGGCACTCAATTCGGATTTATCGATACCGGCACGCTTGATCGCTTCGGCAACCACCGGGATAATGTTCTGTTGATGTGCGCGGGAAGCCAATTCGGGAACAACACCGCCGTAGGCTTCGTGAACAGCTTGACTGGCAATTACATTCGACAACATCACGCCGTCGCGTATTACAGATGAGGAAGTATCATCACACGATGATTCGATTCCTAAGATTGTCACACTCATATCTTCGTTTTAATTTTTGTGCAAATTAACGAAATCTATCGGGATATTGTTGTAGTTTTGTGCTTAAATTATAGTAAAGATATCAAAGGACTTAAATACATAATTGTCACCCTGCTCACTCTGTTCTGGATATTCTATGCAACTCCGGCCATCTTATTGCGCATTCCCTATGTGCAGCAAAAAGTGGCAACGACGGCAACGAGAGAATTATCCGAGCGTTTAGGTGTGCCCGTACGGATCGGGAATGTAGACATCGAATGGTTCAACCGCTTGGTACTGGAAAATCTGTATCTCGAAGATGAAAGCGGAACCGTACTGTTCGATGCCAACCATGTGTCGGCAGGTTTCGAAATCCTGCCTTTGTTAAACGGCAGGATCGTGTTCTCGACAGTCCGCCTGTTCGGTTTCTCCGTCAACTTGCATAAGGAAACGCCGGCAGATAAGTTGAACCTGCAATTCGTCATCGATGCTTTCGCCAGCAAAGACACCGTAAAAAAGCAATCCAATATCGACCTGCGTTTCAACTCGATCTTAATACGCCGGGGAAATTTCCGTTACGATGTGAAGAATGCAGCCACTACCCCCGGAAAGTTCAATGCCAAGCATATTGACATCCGCAATATAAGTGCCAAAATCTCTATGAAGGCATTCAACAAGGACAGCCTCAATGCCAATATCAAGAAGATGAGTTTCGACGAGGCTTCGGGCTTTTCGCTGAACAAGCTTTCGCTCAACATCGTAGCCAACAAAGACAGCGCGATCATTAACAACTTTGAAATCAAGCTGCCAGAAACAGATCTTAAAATAGACCGCGCCCATATCCATACCGGAGAAGCAGTTAGTGCATCCGATTTACTGGATCATTCGCCAGTCGAACTGAATATCGCACCTTCGCAAATTTGCCTGAAAGACCTCTCCGCTTTCGTCCCGGCATTCCGCAACTTCTCGGAAACCATCGAACTTTCGGCCGAGGCATCGGGCTACATAAACAATATCGGCTTGAAACGGCTGACACTGAAATACAGCGACAAGATGCTTTTTGTCGGCAAGATGGAGATGAAAGGAATAACACACCCGGAAGACGCCTATATCTTCGGACAAGTCAATAAGATGTATATCACGACCGAAGGAATTTCGGGCCTTGCTAACAACTTCAACGAACGCCCAGTCAAGCTGCCGGATGCGATCGTCAAGTTAGGCACGATCAACTTTACCGGAGAGATATCCGGTTTCTTCGACAACCTGGTCGCTTTCGGCAAGTTCTCGTCGGCGATCGGTTCCGTCCAGACCGACCTGATATTCGGAAACGACAAGGAGAAGAATATCGCCGCCTACCTGAAAGGACACCTTTCGACTTCCCCCTTGCACCTGAATGAACTTTTTCCGGACGGTAATCCGTATGGAACAGCCAAGTTAGCCGTTACGCTGGACACACACCGTCCTGCCAACGGGTCGTTTTCAGGTAACATAAAGGCGAATATAGACGAGTTCGAATACAAAGGCTACAAATATGAAAACATACTCCTGTCAGGTAATTTCCAGAAAAACGGGTTCAACGGAGTGTTGGACATCAACGATCCGAACGGCAAACTGTATGCCGAAGGGCTATTCCTGCATGAAGGCAAAAATTCTATGTTCAACTTCACTTCACGTCTGGAACATTTCCATCCGGACAGCCTCCATCTGACGAATAAATACGAGGCTCCGGATATCTCCTGCACACTGAATGCCGACTTCACGGGAAACAATATCGACAACCTAGAAGGGAGCATTACGCTTGACAGCCTCTCCTTCAAGACCAAGCCAGACAGCTTTTTCCTGAAAAAGTTCAAGGTAGAGGCTACGGGGCATTCACTGGACCGTCATCTGGCCATCACCTCCGACGTCTTGAACGGCGAAGTGACGGGTGCTTATTCCTTCACGACAATCGTTCCCAGCCTTATGCAAACATTAAAGGGGTATATCCCGGCTCTGATCAACGTCACGCAAAAGAAACAGAAGGTGATGGAAAACAATTTCTCCCTCTTGCTGACTATCGAAAATACGGAAGCCATATCCAACACCCTGAAACTGCCTTTTACGATGTTGACCCAAGGACGTATCACAGGACATTACAATAACCTGTACAACCGCTTCCGCTTCGAGGCCTATCTGCCTAAATTCAACATCGGCAAGTCCATGTTCGAATCCGGCTATCTGACCTGTGACAACCCGGAAGACAGGGTAAACTTGAAGCTCAAGGCAACCAACTACAATGCCAAAGGATTGCGCAACTATATGGACCTGAAAGCCGATGCCAAAGACAACCGGATACAGACGCAGATCAGCTGGGCCAACAACAAAGAACGCTTGTTTAAAGCAGACCTCTCCGCCTCCACACTCTTCATCGAGGAAGAACAGGAAAAAGGGCCGGCCAAACTGCGTACGGAAATCTCGCTGAACGAGAGTCCGCTGATCCTGAACGATTCCACCTGGCACATAGCCCCGTCTACTATCACCATTGCAGACGGCAAGATTGGGATACAAGACTTTTCCGTCTCCAACGGCACCGAATATCTCCACATGGAAGGAACAGTTTCAAAAGATCCGGCCGATACACTGTTACTGGATCTGAAACAAGTAGAACTGAGCTATATCTTTGACATTCTGAATATCCCAGTACTTCAATTTGCCGGAAAGGCTACCGGAACCTTCAACATTACCGACCTCTACGGCAGTCGGATGCTAAACACCGATCTCGAAGTACAAAACTTCTCGTTCAACCAAGTACAATTAGGACGCCTCAACCTTTTTAGCGAATGGGACGACCAGCAAAAAGGCATTCTGATGTTAGGCAGCATCTACAAGAACGATACGACTTGGACTGATGTGAGCGGCTATGTCTATCCGGTCGGCAAAAACGCAGGCCTTTCCCTCTTCTTCGGGGCAAACGACCTGAACTTGGCTTTCCTGCATCCTTTCGTCGAAAATATCGCTAAGAACATGCAAGGACGGGGCTTCGGGAATATCCATCTGCACGGGCCGTTCAAGGCGTTGAATGTAGAGGGGGACGCCTTTGTTCTCGATGGTGGGCTGGGTATCGAATATCTGAACACCTACTACACTTTCTCCGACTCCATCCATCTGACACCGGGGGCGATCATCGGACGCAACGTAACGGTGCATGACAAATTCGGCAACTCGGCAAAGGTTAATCTGACCGTCAATCACAAACATTTCAAAGATGTCAGCTTCGATGTAGGAGTCCAGACAAACAATATGTTGGTATTCGATGCGCCTCAAAAGCAGAATCCGCTGATATTCGGAACCGTTTTCGGAACCGGAACAGCCTCCATAAAAGGGAACGGGCAATTGATCAACTTCGATATCAATATGCGAAGTGATCCCAAGACATCCGTCAAACTCGACTTCATGAACAACTCTTCCGCGGCAGAATATGATTTCATCACTTTCGTGAATAAAAAAGAATTGCGGGAAATGGCACTTACCAAACCGGTCGATTCCATTAAACCTCTTATCTTCAAAAACGAAGACGAAGGGGCGGAATTGCGCATGAACTTCCTTCTCGACATCACACCGGATGCCGATATAGAGCTGATTATGGATCCGGTCGCAGGCGATAAAATAACAGGTAACTGCAACGGAAGCCTCCAGATACAGTACGGGACGAAAACCGACTTGCGCATGTATGGAAACATCGGGATCGTACAAGGAAACTATAATTTCAGCCTACAACAACTCATCCATAAAAACTTCAAGATACGGGATGGCAGTATTATCAACTTCCGGGGAGATCCCTTCGAGGCAACGATGAATGTAAATGCCATCTATAACGTAACAGCCAACATACAAGACCTGGATCCCAGTCTGACGTACGAAAGCTCCCGACGCAATACGCCGGTCAATTGCGTATTGAAATTAGACGGTGTGCTGAGGAACCCAACCATTTCGTTCGACCTCGAACTACCGAGCTCCAACGAAGAGCTCCAACGGCAGGTCAAAAGTCTGGTTGATACAGAAGACATGATGACCCGGCAAATTATCTATCTGCTGGTTCTGAACAAATTCTATACGCCGGAATACAATGCGCAATATAAATCGAACGATTTCAGCGCAGTGGCCTCATCCGCCCTTTCTTCCCAAATATCCAGTATCATGAATAGCTTCACCGACAAAGTGCAACTCGGTACAAATATCCGGACCAGCCAGGACGGTATCGAAGATACGGAAGTAGAAATGCTGCTGTCCAGCCAATTACTAAACAACCGCCTCATATTCAACGGAAACTTCGGGTACAAAAACAGTACGATCAACAATCAGAAGAATGCCTTCATCGGTGAATTCGACCTCGAATATCTGCTGACGCCCAGCGGTGATATCCGCCTGAAAGCCTACAACCATGCCAACGACATGTATATGATTCTAAAACAAGCCCTGACAACACAGGGCGTAGGTATCATGTATAAGAAAGACTTTACCCGCTTCTCCGATATTTTCCGGCGACGGAAGAAATATCCTCTGATCCCCCTGCGCCCCACCGTACCAGACAGCACACAGCAAACACCGGTAACCACAGAGCAAATTCCGACAGCAACAGAACATACAAAAAAGTAATCCGGATTTCATATGTATGAAAGAAGAGGCCACGTTTCTATAAAAGAAGACTGGCACATCATGAAACGGGGGCCTGCATATATAGAAATACAAGCCCCCGTTTTCATAATATTAATTAGTACGATTACGCGAAGAACAGAATCAACAACTGTGCCGTCAATACCCGGAGAAACATAGTCAACGGATAGACAGTCGCATACCCAACCGACGGAGCGTCGTTTCCGGCTGTCGCATTCGAATAGGCCAATGCAGGCGGATCAGTCGTACTACCGGCAATGAGCCCCATAAGCGTAAAGTAATTGACCTTGCAGAAATAACGGCCGATACAACCAATGATCATCAGCGGCACAAACGTAATGATGAAACCGTAGCCTATCCAAGCAAAACCGCCATTATTCACAATCGTATCGACAAAACCGTCACCAGCACTAATACCTACGCAAGCAAGGAAAAGTGTAATACCGATCTCACGTAACATCAAGTTTGCACTCTGTGTCGTGTAAGTAATCAATTTATAATGGTAACCGAAACGGCTGATCAGAATAGCCACAACCAGCGGACCGCCCGCCAGACCTAACTTGACCGGCTGCGGAATACCAGGGAAGGAAATTGGAATACTACCCAGCACGATACCCAACGCAATACCGACGAAGATAGTAATCAGGTTCGGTTCATTCAGACGCTTCATCGAATTACCCAAAACCTTTTCCACATTGGAGACCGCTGTTTCGGTACCGACTACGTTCACACGGTCGCCTACCTGCAAAGTCAACCCAGGTTTGGCAACAAGATCGACACCAGCACGATTGATACGGGTGATATTGATACCATATAATTTCCGCAATTTCAATTGTCCCAGACGCTTACCGTTCAACTCCGGTTTCGTGATCAGGATACGGCGGTTGATAAATTGGCTCTCCATACGGATCCACTGTTTACGCTCCATATCGATCTCTTCTCCGATAAAGGTCTTGATCGTCTCGGCATCCGTCTCAGTCGTGATAACAAAAACCTTGTCGTTTTCCTGCAATACGGTATTGGCCGAAGCTATTTCGATCTGCTTGTTACTATCACGCCAGACACGGGAAATAACAAAATCACGATGTTCCAGCAGGTTCGATAATTCGGCAACCGTCTTATTGAAGATAGCGGGATTCTTCACGATCAACGAGATCGGCTTGGCCTCATTGGTATGAGAAGAATCTTCGCTGTTCAACTGCTCGTTCTCCTTATCGAAACTTACACGGAAAATATACTTAATCAAGATAATAGACAAGATAATACCGATCACCCCTAAAGGGTAAGCGACAGCATATCCCAAAGCAATCGTATTGTCAGACACTCCGTGCATATCGGAAAATGCTTGCTGGGCAGCCCCCAATCCCGGTGTATTCGTTACCGCACCC
>ERZ773147.3680-NODE-3680-length-11412-cov-7.886238_pt1 | contig 11412 bp, 6 predicted proteins | sample MGYA00580851_ERZ773147 | MGnify/ENA primary metagenome ERZ773147 (study PRJEB29015, sample SAMEA2737818) | human gut metagenome | biome: human gut; feature: human-associated habitat; material: faeces | place: China | collected 2012 ... | reverse complement strand
CCTGGGATACATCGACCAAGCGGCGGGTCAGATAGCCGGAGTCCGCGGTACGCAGAGCGGTATCGGCCAGACCCTTACGGGCGCCGCGGCTGGACTGGAAATATTCCAAAATGTTCAGGCCTTCACGGTAGTTGGCACGAATCGGGATCTCGATGGTCTGACCGGAGGTATTGGCGATGTTGCCGCGCATACCGGCCAGCTGGTTGATCTGGTCCATCGAACCACGGGCGCCGGAATCCGCCATCATGTAGATGGGGTTCAGCTTACCGAAGTTCTCCTTCAGCGAGGCCTTTACCTCGTTGGTGGCGTCACGCCAGATGGCAATGGTCTGCTGGTAACGGTCGTCCTCGGAAATATAACCGCGGTCGTACTTCTTGCGGACCTTGGCTACCTTTTCTTCGGCAGCGGCCAGCACCTCCTTCTTGTTGGGGGGAATGGTGGCATCGCAGACGGCAACGGTAAGGGCCGCCCGGGTGGAATACTTATAGCCCTGGCTCTTGATGGCGTCCAATACCTCGCTGGTATCGGTGGTGCCATGCTTCTTTATGCTCTTGTCAATGATCTTGGAGAGCTGCTTCTTACCCACCTGGAAGCCGACCTCAGGGATCAGCTCATTGCCGGGGATGCTGCGGTCCACAAAGCCCAGATCCTGCGGGATGGGATTATTGAAGATATTGATACCGATGGTGGTATAGATGCTGCCGGTATAGGTCTTGCCGTTCAGCGTCTTGGTGGTACGCACCAGAATCGGCTCGTGCAGATCCAGCACCCCGGTCTGATAGGCCATCAGCGCCTCATCGGGGCTGCGGTAGATCTTCAGCTCGTGGGGATTTTCCTTATAGACCTTCTCCCAGTCCGCAATGGAGGTAAACACGCCGGGGTTGCGGATCTCATCGGTGGCGTACACCTTATCGATGATGGTGGTTAGGTAATAGGAACCCAGCACCATGTCCTGAGAAGGCACAGCCACGGGCCGGCCGTCAGAGAGCTTCAGCAGGTTATTGGCCGCCAGCATCAGGAAGCGGGCCTCGGCCTGCGCCTCGGCGGAAAGCGGCACATGGACCGCCATCTGGTCGCCGTCGAAGTCGGCATTGAATGCGGTACAAACCAGCGGATGCAGCTTCAGGGCGCGGCCCTCCACCAGAATGGGCTCGAATGCCTGGATACCCAGACGGTGCAGGGTAGGCGCTCGGTTCATCAGCACGGGGTGGCCCTTGATGACCACCTCCAGCGCGTCCCAAACCTCCTTGGGGGAGCCGCGGTCCACCATTTTGCGGGCCTTGCGGATGTTCTCGGCAACCTTGAGATCCACCAGCCGCTTCATTACAAAGGGCTTAAAGAGCTCCAGCGCCATCTCCTTGGGCAGACCGCACTGGTACATCTTCAGCTCGGGGCCCACCACGATAACGGAACGGCCGGAGTAGTCTACACGCTTACCCAGCAGGTTCTGGCGGAAGCGTCCCTGCTTACCCTTCAGCATATCGCTTAGGGATTTCAGAGCACGGTTGTTGGGGCCGGTCACCGGGCGGCCGCGGCGGCCGTTATCGATGAGGGCGTCCACCGCCTCCTGCAGCATCCGCTTCTCGTTGCGGACGATGATATCGGGGGCATCCAGCTCCAGCAGCTTCTTCAGGCGGTTGTTGCGGTTGATGACCCGGCGATACAAGTCATTGAGGTCGCTGGTGGCAAAGCGGCCGCCATCCAGCTGTACCATGGGGCGGATATCGGGAGGGATGACAGGCAGTACATCCAGGATCATCCACTCGGGCTTGTTGCCGCTCTGGCGGAAAGCTTCCACCACATCCAGACGCTTCAGCAGCTTGGCCTTCTTCTGGCCGGTGGCCTTCTCCAGCTCCTCCTTGATCTCCACCGAGAGCGCCTCAATATCCAGCTGCTGCAGCAGCTTCTTTACCGCCTCTGCGCCCATGCCGGCGTCAAATTCATCCTCATAGGCTTCCCGGTACTCGTTATACTCCCGCTCACTCAGCAAGGCGTACTTCTTCAGCTTGGTGTTGCCGGGATCGATGACGATATAGGATGCGAAATACAGCACCTTTTCCAGCACACGGGGGCTTAGGTTCAGCAGCAGGCCCATGCGGCTGCTGGTGCCCTTAAAGTACCAGATGTGGGAAACGGGCGCAGCCAGCTCAATGTGGCCCATCCGTTCGCGGCGCACCTTGGCGCGGGTCACTTCCACGCCGCAGCGCTCGCAGATCTTGCCCTTAAAGCGGATACGCTTATACTTGCCGCAGTAGCATTCCCAGTCCTTAGTGGGTCCAAAAATGCGCTCGCAGAACAGGCCGTCGCGCTCCGGCTTTAGGGTGCGGTAGTTGATGGTCTCAGGCTTTTTTACTTCGCCGTAGCTCCAGGAGCGAATGGCATCGGGGGAAGCCAGCCCGATCTTGATCGATTCAAAAGATTTATTATCCAAAGTTCTTCCCCTCCATCATTAAAAATCAAATCCGTCGTCGTCCTCATCTTCGCTGCCGTCAAAGTCGGCATCGTCATAGGAATCGCTGTCCTCATCGGGGTTTTCCATGGTGTAGTTGTCCTCGATCTCGGAATCCACGGCTACATCGCTTTCATCGTAGTAGTCGCTGGCCATGGGCATGTTCTCGTCCTCATCGTAGGTCTGCTTGATGTCGATCTCCTCGTTGTCCTTATCCAGGATCTTGACATCCAGGCCCAGGGACTGCAGCTCCTTCACCATTACGCGGAACGCCTCGGGGATGCCAGGCGCCGGAATGTTCTGGCCCTTCACAATGGACTCAAACGCCTTCACACGGCCCACCACATCATCGGATTTCACGGTTAGGATCTCCTGCAGGGTGTAGGCAGCGCCGTAAGCCTCCAGCGCCCAAACCTCCATCTCACCAAAGCGCTGGCCGCCGAACTGCGCCTTACCACCCAGGGGCTGCTGGGTGACCAGGCTGTACGGGCCAACGGAACGGGCATGGATCTTATCATCAACCAGGTGATGCAGCTTGAGGTAGTACATATAGCCGACGGTAACACGGTTATCAAATTTCTCACCGGTACGGCCATCATAGACGACGCTCTTGCCGTCCTCAGGCAGCCCGGCCATCCGGAAGCACTCCCGGATATCCTCTTCATGGGCGCCGTCGAAGACTGGGGTCATCACATGCCAGCCCAGGCGGCTGGCGGCCATGCCCAGGTGCACCTCCAGCACCTGGCCGATGTTCATACGGGAAGGAACGCCCAGCGGGTTCAGTACGATATCCAGCGGGGTGCCGTCCTCCAGGAAGGGCATATCCTCCGGCGGCAGAATGCGGGAAACTACGCCCTTATTGCCGTGGCGGCCGGCCATCTTATCGCCGACGGAGATCTTTCTCTTCTGGGCGATGTAAACTCTTACCACCTCATTGACGCCGGGGGAAAGCTCGTCGCTGTTTTCTGGGGTGAACACCTTGATGTCCACCACGATGCCATACTCGCCGTGCGGCACCTTCAGCGAGGTATCGCGCACCTCTCTCGCCTTCTCGCCAAAGATGGCGCGCAGCAGGCGTTCCTCGGCATTCAGCTCGGTCTCGCCCTTGGGGGTCACCTTACCGACAAGGATATCGCCGGAGTGTACCTCGGCGCCGACATGGATGATGCCTCGCTCATCCAAAGCGCCCAGCATATCATCGCCGACATTGGGGATCTCACGGGTGATCTCCTCCGGGCCCAGTTTGGTATCACGGGCTTCGGTCTCATATTCCTCGATGTGGATGGAGGTGAACAGGTCGTCCCGTACCAGCTTTTCGTTGATGAGAACGGCGTCCTCGTAGTTGTAGCCCTCCCAGGTCATAAAGCCGATGAGCATATTCCTGCCCAGCGAAACCTCGCCGTTGGCGGTGGCGGGGCCGTCGGCCAGCACATCGCCCTTCTTCACTTCCTCGCCCTTTACCACAATGGGCCGCTGGTTGATGCAGGTGCCCTGGTTGGAACGCAGCATCTTTACCAGCTCATATTCATGCTCCACGCCTTCCGCATCAGTCACAATGATGCGATCAGCATCGACATAGCTTACATGGCCGTCTTCCTTGGCAACCACTACTACGCCGCAGTCGTGGGCCGCCTTGTACTCCATACCGGTGCCGACATAGGGGGACTCGGTCTTGATGAGCGGGACGGCCTGACGCTGCATGTTGGCGCCCATCAGGGCACGGTTGGCATCGTCGTTCTCCAGGAAGGGGATCATAGCGGTGGCAACGGAAACCACCATCTTGGGGGAAACATCCATGTAGTCCACCTTGTCGCGGGGGACCTCCTGGACGCTGTCGCGGTACCGGACGGAAACCTTTTCGTTGACAAAATGGCCGTTTTCATCCAGCGGCTCATTGGCCTGTGCCACGATGTATTCATCTTCCACATCGGCGGTCATATACTGGACGGTATCCAGCACCTTGCCGGTGGCCTTATCTACCGGGCGGTAGGGGGCCTCCACAAAGCCGTACTCATTGATGCGGGCAAAGGTGGCAAGGTACGAGATCAGACCAATGTTGGGACCTTCAGGGGTCTCGATGGGGCACATGCGGCCGTAGTGGCTGTAATGCACATCGCGGACCTCAAATCCGGCACGGTCACGACTGAGGCCGCCGGGGCCCAGGGCGGAAAGACGGCGCTTGTGGGTCAGCTCGGCCAGGGGGTTGGTCTGGTCCATGAACTGGCTCAAGGGGGAGGAACCAAAGAATTCCTTGACCGCTGCCATAACGGGACGGCTATTGATGATGGCCTGCAGGGTGATGGATTCAATATCCTGGGCCTGTGTGGTCATTCTCTCCCGGATGACGCGCTCCATGCGGGCAAAACCGATGCGGAACTGGTTCTGCAGCAGCTCGCCCACGCTGCGGATGCGGCGGTTGCCCAGGTGGTCGATATCATCGGTGGTGCCGAGATCGTACCGGAGACCGCACATGTAGTTGATGGAGGCGTAAATATCAAATTTGCGGATGTTCTTGGGGACCAGCTCATCGGCGCGGCGGGTCAGCTCTTCGGCCATTTCCTCGCGGGAAAGGCCCATATCCAGGATCTCGGAAAGGACGGCAAAGCGCACTCTTTCCCGGATGCCCATGGCCTTCAGCTCTTCGGCGGTGTAGTCGGTAAAGTCGGCCATATCCACCATACCGTTGGAGAAGATCTTCAGCTCCTCCACCCCATCGTCCTCGGCCATCTGCAGGCCGGCGGGGGTCAGGCCCTGGGTGGTGATCCAGACGGTATCAACGCCGTGGGACTCCAGCAGGCGGGCGTCGTCGCGGCTCAGCAGGGCGCCGGCCTCAAAGAGGATCTCGCCGGTGCGGGGATCGGCCACGGGGCGGGATAGCACCTGGCCGGTGATGCGGGGCACCAGGGAGAGCTTTTTGTTGTACTTGTAGCGGCCCACCCGGGAAAGATCATAGCGGCGGGGATCAAACAGCAGCTGAGCGAGGTGCTTCACAGCCGATTCGATGGTGGGGGGCTCGCCGGGACGCAGCTTGCGGTAAACCTCCAGCAGGGCCTCATCGCCCAGCATTTCGGCATCCTTGCTTTCGGCGGTCTTTACCAGGTAGGCATAGCGGCCAAACACCTCGTAGATCTCCTCATCGGTGCCGCGCAGGTCGGTCAGGGCGTTGTTCACATCGGCATTGATCTGCTCGACGGTGACATCATCCCGCAGGCGCAGCAGCGACCGGATAAAGGTGGTGATGGGCAGCTTGCGGTTTTTATCGATGCGGACGCTGAACACATCGGCGGAGTCGGTATCATACTCCAGCCAGGCGCCGCGGTTGGGGATCACGGTGGAATCAAACAGTTTTTTGCCGGCGGGATCGTGGTGCATGCCATAATAGACACCGGGAGAACGCACCAGCTGGGAAACGATGACACGCTCGGCACCATTGATGATGAAGGTACCGGCATCGGTCATCAGGGGGAAATCGCCCATGTAGATGTCGGATTCCTTGATCTCGCCGGTGACCTTGTTGATGAGCCGCGCGCGCACGCGCAGGGGGGCGGCATAGTTTACATCCCGCTCCTTGCACTCCAGCAGGGGGTACTTTGGTTTGTCATCCAGCGTAAAATCAATGAAATCCAGCTGCAGATTGCCCTGATAGTCGGTGATCGAGGAGATGTCCTTGAATACGGCCCGAAGACCCTCATCCAGGAACCACTGATAGGAATTTTTCTGTACTTCGATGAGGTTCGGCATCTCGGCCACTTCATCGATGTGGGCAAAGCTCTGGCGGATATTTTTGCCCAGTTTTACGGGTTTGGTGTTTACCATCCGATGTTCCACTCCATTCCATCATTTTTTCGCCATCACTTGGACATCAATGACTGCATAAATATTTGTTGATTATGCACAGTATCACGAGAGTATTATCGTGACTTATGCACACTTGACAATACCGTTTAGTCATAAAAAGCCATTATGATACAGTATATTATTGTAGTCCCGAAACGGGGCCTTGTCAAGCAGAAATTCCAAAAAAAATGGTGAAATTTTAGTGACGGAAATTTTGACCAGAAACGCCCCGAAAGACGGCGAAACGCCCCGGACGCTATCCCATAAATGGGACAGGCCCGGAGCGTGATGACGCAGAGGGGAAATTACTTGTAGAAGGCACGCATGGCACGATAGGTCATGTAGACATCGGCCTTGGCGACGACCTCGAACGGGGCGTGCATGGAAAGCACCGGAACACCCAGATCGACGGTATCGATATTGTGCTGGGAGACATACATGGCAACGGTGCCGCCGCCGCCCTGATCTACCTTGCCCAGCTCGCCGGTCTGCCAGCCAACATGCTCGGCATCCAGAATACGGCGGGCGAAGCCCATCATCTCAGCGGTGGCGTCATTGGTGCCGGCCTTGCCGCGGGCACCGGTGTACTTGGTCACCACGACGCCGTAATTGATGTAGCTGGCGTTGCGGCGCTCATGCACCTCGCCGTAGATGGGATCGAAGGCGGCGTTGACATCGGCGCTGAAGCAGTGGCTGTTAGCGGCCACATGGCGCACCTTGCAGCCGGCCATATCGGCCAGATCCTCAATGAAATCCTTGAGAAAGTAGGAATTCATGCCGGTGGGGCCGTTGCTGCCGGTTTCCTCTTTATCCGCCAGAATGGTAACGGAGGTATACTCGGGGGATTTCTCATCGATCTCCGCCATGAGGATGGGATAGGCGCAGACGCGGTCATCGTGGCCGTAGGCGCCGATCATGGAGCGGTCGAGACCAAGATCCTTGGCCTTGAAGGCGGGAACGGCGCACAGCTCGGCGGAGAGGAAGTCCTCTTCCACGATGCCGTATTTTTCGAACAGCAGCTTGGCAATGGCGACCTTGACCTTCTCGGAGCCGGTGTCATCCCGCAGAGCGGCGCTGCCGATGAGGATATTGAGCTTTTCGCCCTCGATGCCTTCTGCCAGTGACTTCTTCATCTGATCGGCGGCCAGGTGGGGCAGCAGGTCGGTGACGCAGAATACGGGATCGCCCTCTTCTTCGCCGATGGCTACGGACAGGCTGGAGCCGTCCTTGCGGATGATGGTGCCGTGCAGGGCCAGCGGGATGGCGGTCCACTGGTACTTCTTGATACCGCCGTAGTAGTGGGTCTTGAGGAAGCACTGCTCGCCCTCCTCGTACAGGGGCCGGGGCTTGAGGTCCAGACGGGGGCTGTCGATATGAGCCACACCGATGCGGACGCCTTCGGCGACGCTGCGGCGGCCGAGGGTAGCGGCGATGAGGGCCTTGCCGCGGTTATTGAGGTAGACCTTATCCCCTGCCTTGTACTGCTTGGCGTGGTCAAAGGGGACATAGCCGGCCTTTTCCAGCATGGCTACGGCAGTGGTAACAGCCTCGCGCTCGGTCTTGGCGGCATCCAGGAAGGTCTTGTAGCCCTCGCAAAAATCGTAAGCAGCCTTCAGCTCTTCCTTGGACATGGTCTCGGTGAGATTCTTGGGGTTCATCAGCAGCTCCTCGCGCAGCTGCTCGCCCTTGGTTTTTTCACTCATGGGTATTTTACTCCTTTCGGTTTTTTGATAATTTTATGGATTTATAGGCACAAAAACCGGCGGCAGCGCTCCACCTCTTTTTCCAGGTGGGCAAGATCCGACGAATTTGTGATGACAAAATGGGAGCGGCGGGTATAGTACTCGTCCCCGTGCTGGTTGCTCATGCGGGCTTCGGCGGCTTCCCTGGTGATGCCGTCCCGTTCCAGCACCCGGCGCAGGCGCTCCTCCCGCGGGGTCACCACACTGACGATAACATCACAGAGCTGATCGCCGCCGCTTTCAAACAGGGTGGGGGCGTCCAGCACGCAGGCACGGCAGCCGGCACGCTCGGCGGCATCCATGCGGGCTTTACATTCCGCCAGAATAAGCGGAAAGGTGATGCCGACCAGGCGTTTCAGCTCCATCGGCTCGCCAAAAACCGCGGCTGCCAAGGCCGGACGGTCAATGGTGCCATCCGGCAGGCGGGTGCCGGGAAAGGCCGCGGCAATGGCCGCCGCGCAGGCCGGGCTGTTATTCACCCCGTGGGCGATGGTATCGGCATCCAAAATCTCGATGCCGCCCCAGCGGCGCATGAGGGCGGTGACGGTGGATTTGCCGCTGCCGGTGGGGCCGGTCAGGCCGATGCGGAGCATGGGATCACCTCGGTTCTGGTTGGGGTAGGAAGAAGCCGGTGGCCGCCAAGACGGGCGCCCGCAGGGCGCTCCGGCGCAGCCGGAGCCGGCGGCTCAGCCGCCGAAACCGCCGCAGGCGGTTTGCCCTGCGGGCGTCCCGCCGACGGCAGCGGGGCAAAGCAAATAATCAGAGGTGGACCACCCGGAAAGCGGCGGCGCGCAGCAGGCGGTTGTAGACGGCAAGGCCCATTTCCTCCGGTTCCGGGGCGTGGACATACACCTCGGTGGCCTGCAATTTATCCAGCTGCCGCAGCACATCAAAGAGGTTCTGCGCCTGGGAGGGATAATCGTAGGCCACGCCGTAGCTGATGGTGGGAGCCTCCAGCAGGGAAACATCCTCATCGAAGCACATGGCGTAGAAGCCGTCCTCCTCCCCAGCCCGCTGCAGGGTCTCGTAGTATTCGTTCACCCGGGCGGCATAATCCTCCCGGCTGCCGCACAGCAGCGTAAGGGTGGCGGCAGGGGCGTAGTGCTTATATTTCATGCCGGGGCTGGGGGCCGCGGCATCCTGCGGGAGCATATGCAGTACCGCATCGGAGACCGAGACCTCCCCGCACAGCCGCCGGATCTCCTCCGGGGTGACGGCGCCGGGACGCAGGATCTGCGGGGTCCCGTCCGGCAGGAAGGAAAGTACGGTGGACTCTACCCCGACGGTGCAGTCATCGCTTTCCACTATGGCATCCACCAACCCCCACAGGTCATCCACACAGTGGCGGAAGGTGGTGGGGCTGGGGCTGCCGCTGCGGTTGGCACTGGGGGCGGCCAACGGCACACCTGCCGCCCGGATAACGGCACGGGCCACCGGGTGGCTGGGCATCCGGATAGCAACGGTTTCCAGACCGCCGGTGGTGGTCAGGGGGATCTTGGACGAGCGGGGCAGCACCATGGTGAGGGGACCGGGCCAAAAGGCTTCTGCCAGAATTTTGGCGTTTTCCGGGATGGCGGTCACCAGCTCCGGCAGGGCGGAAAGCTCCGCGATGTGGACGATCATGGGGTTATCACTGGGGCGGCCCTTGGCGGCGTATACCGCCTTGACGGCCGCTTCATCGTAGGCATTGGCGGCCAGGCCGTACACCGTTTCGGTGGGAATGGCGACCAGTCCGCCGTGCGCGAGGATATCCCCGGCGCGCAGCACGCCCTCGGCGTCCTCAGCGGGGTCATATATTCGGATGAGTTCGGTTTTCATCATAATTCGGGATACTCCCTGTTCTGCAGTTTTTCGGCCTGCTCGTGCGCCAGCAGCGGCTCGATGAGCAGGTCAAGGTCGCCGTTCATCACGGCATCCAGCCGGTACACCGTCAGCTCGATGCGGTGATCGCTGACCCGGTTCTGGGGAAAATTATAGGTGCGGATGCGCCCGCTGCGGTCGCCGGAGCCGACCTGGCGACGACGGTCGGCGGCGATGGAATCGTTCTGAGCCTGCTCGGCCTGCTCCAGCAGGCGGCTGCGCAGGATCTTCATGGCGCGGTCTTTATTTTTATACTGGCTTCGCTCGTCCTGGCATTCCACCACCAGCCCGGTGGGCAGGTGGGTGATGCGGATGGCGGACTCGGTTTTATTGATGTGCTGGCCGCCCGCCCCGCTGGAACGGAAGGTATCTATCTTCAGGTCCTTTGGGTCAATACGGATCTCGACCTCATCGGCCTCCGGCAGCACCGCTACGGTCACGGCGGAGGTTTGGATCTTACCCTGGCTATCGGTGACGGGCACCCGCTGCACCCGGTGGATGCCGCTTTCAAACTTTAAGCGGGAGAAAACCTTTTCCCCCTCGATGGAGAAAACGATCTCCCGGTAGCCGCCCAGTTCCGTTTCACCCGCGTTCATCAGCTCCACCTGCCAGCCGCGGGCCGCCGCATACAGATTGTACATGCGGTACAGGTCTGCCGCGAAAAGAGCGGCCTCCTCCCCGCCGGTGCCGGCACGCAGCTCCATAATGACGCTGCGGTCATCCCGCGGGTCATGGGGCAGCAGCATCAGCCGGGCTTCCTCGGTCAGGCGGGTGATCTCCGCTTCCGCTTCCACTTTTTGCTCGGCGGCCATAGCCGAAAGCTCGGCATCGTGGGAATAGAGCAGCTCCTTGGCTTCGGCCAGCGCTTCCTCGGCAGCGGCCAGCGCCAGGTACTGGCGGGAGAGCGGCTCCAGCTCCTTATATTCCTTCATCAAGGCCCGGTAGCGGCCGATATCCGACGCGGCATCGGGCTGGGAAAGCTGGGCGGAAAGTTCATCGTAGCGGCGGTGCGCCGCCAAAAGTCCTTCGAGCATGGCAAAAACTCCTTATGCGAATTTAGTGGCATAAGGCACCGCTACTGCTCCTCCGGGTGGGTGATTTTTTTGATATGGCGTTCGGCCTTGGCACGGGGGATCATGATCTCCCGGCCGCAGGTGCGGCATACCAGCTTAAAATCCATGCCGCTGCGGGTGACGGTGAATTCCTCCCCGCCGCAGGGGTGCTTTTTCTTCATCAGCAGAATATCGCCGACGCGGACATCCATGGGAGTCCCTCCTTTGCCATTAAGTCGATTTTATATTATACCACGGGGGGAAAGTTTTTGCAATGAGGGGGCAGGGGCTACTTTTCTGTGAAGAAAAGTAGGCAAAAGATATTTTAGGGCAAGATTGCAGTCGCCTTCGACGGGGCAGAGTCACCGGAGGGTGACGGCCGGTACGCCTACCCGGCGGGGGCCTACTTTTGTATGCGCGCGTCGTCGCGGGCTTTGCTCCATGTCGGGTCGCTATCCCTATGGGATAGGCA
>ERZ773147.3679-NODE-3679-length-11413-cov-8.088748_pt1 | contig 11413 bp, 9 predicted proteins | sample MGYA00580851_ERZ773147 | MGnify/ENA primary metagenome ERZ773147 (study PRJEB29015, sample SAMEA2737818) | human gut metagenome | biome: human gut; feature: human-associated habitat; material: faeces | place: China | collected 2012 ... | reverse complement strand
TATCCGACGAGGTATTCGAGATGCTGGACTTCGCCGGCATCGGAAGAATGATGCGGTGCAGTGAAAACGGCGTTTTTGTGGGCAGCCTGTATGTGCTGCAGGATGGCGAACTGACAACCGCGCCGCCCGTCCAAAGGACGCTGACGGAAAAGCCGGGATACCTCTTTCGGCTCACGCTTGGACTGCATCCCGACATTGGCGATGCGCGCACGGTGACACTGGATCTTCCCGCGGCAGAGGCGGAGCTGCTGGACGCACAGGAACAGCTCGGCGCGGAGGGCTGGGAGGGCGTCACAGTCATTGATTATGACGGGATCATCCCCTATGCGGCAGAATTCACCGACCTGCCCATAGAGCTGGAGGAATTGAATGCCTTCACCAAGGCCGCGCGGGACATTCCGAGATCCGAGGTGCCAAAGCTGAAGGCTCTGCTGGAGCAGTTTGGGGTGCAGGACATCGAAACGGCGATGCTCCTAACGGAGCATCTGGCGGACTACATCCTCACGCCGGAGATCAGTTCGCCACAGGAGGCGGCACTGGATCAGCTCTGCTTCATCATGGACCGTGAAGAAGCCGTTCGGCTGATCCCGTATGTGAACCTCTTCAACTACGGCGAGACAGTCATCCATGCGGACAACGCCGCCCTCACATCCTACGGCCTGCTGCACCGCGCGGACTATGAACCAATGCTCTCACCCATGCAGCAAAAACAGGAAAAGGAGATGACGATGCAATGACCAGGGAACAGATCCAACACGAAGGTGACCGGCCGCTGCCTTGCGCAGCACAGGAAGCATTCCAATGCAGACCGGATGCTATGAGCGATGACGAAAAGACGATCTTCTCCGCCATAGCCCTGCAAAAGAGCGAGGCGGAGGCTGCGGAGATTTTCAGAGAGTCACCGGAGCAGCTGCGTGATTACACGATCCTCAAGGGCGTCAACAGCTACGCCGCGCTGGGCAGGTACTACCTCGCCAATGAGACTACCGTCCCGGAGGAGCTGTACGAATACATGGATCTTGGCGCGCTGGGCTGCCGCTATGAGGACGAGCACCCCGGCGTGTTCATCGGCAGTGATTATGTGTGCTACCCTGCGGAGGAACAGGGTCTTACCATGGAAATGCAGTAGCTGACCATATCTTAACCACGCCAGCTGCGCGGATAAGAACTACACCAAGGGGCCGTATTCCCGGATGGGGAAAAGCGGCCCCTTCTTTTTTGCGCTGATTTGACCTCCTGCTCCGGGATAACGGACCCGGAAAGGAGGAACTGTGCCGATCAACAAAGCCCTTGCAGAGTATCTTGACCTCTACCACAAGGGCGAGGCAAACGCCGTCACCAGCCGGGAGCTGGAGTGTGCCTTCCGAATGCGCGGCTCCGAGCTGCGCCGGGAGATCAACGCCCTGCGGGGCGACGGCATCCCCATCTGCAGCTTTGACGGCGGCTACTACTATGCCGCCACCGAGGAGGAGCTGCGGCGCACCATCCGGCAGCTCCGCAGCCGGATCAAGAAAATCGCATTTGCGGAGCGCGGCCTGTCCCGCACCTTGCCTGACTATGAGGACACCGGTCAGCTCTCCCTCCCGCTGGAGGGAGGTGACACTTCTTGAACAGCTTTATTCCCTGGGTGGGCGGCAAGGGCAAGCTGCTGTGGATCATCAATAAGCTGATGCCGGACCGCTACACCCGCTTCATCGATGTGTTTGGCGGCAGCGGCACGGTGACCATGTGCCGCCCCATCCAGCGCGGCTGCATGGAGGTCTACAACGACTTCAACGGCAATCTCACCAACCTGTTCTGCTGCGTGAAGAACCGCCCCATGGCACTGCTGGCGGAGCTGGGCTTCCTGCCGCTGAACACGCGGGATGACTTCAATGTCCTTTACAAGTTCTTCTCCAAGGGCGAGTTCACGGACGACTACCTGCAGGAGGAGATGGATCTGACGGAGGTCTACCTCAAGCCGCCCGACGCCGAGGCCATCCGCGCCCTTATGCTGGAGCGCGCGCCCCGCGGGAGCATCCGCCGCGCGGCGGACTTCTTCAAGCTCATCCGCTACAGCTTCAGCGGCGGCGCCAAGTCCTTCGGCGGCAAGCCCTGCGACATCCGCCGTTTCTTTCACCTGATCTGGGAATGCTCCCGCAGGCTGGCGAATGTCATTGTGGAGAACAAGGACTTCGAGGAGGTCATCCGTCAGTACGACCGGGCAGGCGCCGTGATCTACTGTGACCCGCCCTACTACAAGGCGGAGAGCTGCTACGAGGTGGAGTTTCCCCCGGAGGATCATCAGCGGCTCCATGATGTACTGGTCACCTGTGAAGGATACTTCATCGTTTCCTACAACTACCAGGACTACATCTGCGAGATCTATCAGGATTGCTATATCTTCCGCACCTCCCGTCCCAACAGCATGTCCCAGACGGCAGGCAGCGAATATGAGGAGATCGTCATCACCAATTATGACCCCCGCAAAGCCTGCTGGCAGCTCTCTATGGATAGTCTGCTGGGCGGCGATGGCGACACCCGCTACGAGCTGATCCATGAGCCGGAGCATCCCTTAAAAATCTGAACAATAAAAGGAGAAGCAGCATGAAATTTGTAAAATACAACGACAACAGGAGCGTCACCATCCCTCCCGCCGTTCTGACCGTCTGCGGGCTGGAGGACGAGGGAAAGCTGGAAATGGCCGGCGCCAGGGGCGCGGTCATTTTGTCAAAAAGCGAGATGACCGCCATGGAGATGGTGCGCACGATCCTCGCCCTGACGGACCGCGCCGGTCAGCTGATGCGGGAGCTGACGGACCGCTGCGGCAGCTGCGAGGGCTGCACCGAGGGGCACTGCACCTTCCGCGACGCGGACATCGAGGAGCTGATCCGCCCCGCCGTCACCGTCCCTGATTGGGCAAGAGCGGAAGCGGACATCGCGCCTGACGCCAAGCTGGACTGCCATGTGGACGAGGGCTCCGGTGTGATCACCGTGTGCGAGACATTTTACGACCACGACCTCTCCGATATTCCCGCCGAGCTGCTGGAGGCCCTGCGCAAGTCCGGCTGCTGCCTGTCCGTACTGGAGGATATGCTGATGGACGACGATGTCATCTACGATAAGTGATACCGTAGGTATTCAAAGAAGAAACGAGGCGAGAGATCCAAATGAATGAAACCTATCCCTATCCGTATTCCGCTGCTGAAGCCCGTAAGCGGAATGAGCTTTCCCTTTGGCGGGAGAGCCACAAGGCAAACATCGCCTGCCGTAACGCTATCGAGGAAGCCATTCGCCAGAATTTCGATGGGATGCATCTGGGCAAGGACTGTATCACGCCGGTGCTGGAAAAATACGGCTATAAGCGCACCGCGTGGGTGCTCGCCAATACGCTGCACGAACTCAAGTGGGATGGGCGTTTTAGCTACGCCAACAAGCATTGGGCAGAGAAGATATATATTCCCACGGATCTCAACCACAACAGCGATTTTGTTGTCCGAAGCCATCCGGCCGTGCTGGATGGCTTCGTCAGTTTCTACCGCAAGGCGGTGCAGGCGTTAAATCTCTTCGGCGCGGAGCATTGTGTCGGTGACCGCGCCGAGCAGGACTATACCGGCAAGGTGCTGGTACTCAGCCCCGACACGCTGAAAGAATCCTGCTGGAGTCAGGAAAACCAGCTCTGGTATGCCCATGACGGTTTTGGCTGTTCGCCTCACGCCATTGGCCGCTCGGTGCGCTGCACCTGCCTTAGCGACGGGGAGATGACACGCTGGAACCGCAACGAGTTCATCGGCGTACTGGATGACAAGTTCCTTCCGGAATGGGCAAAGCCGAAGCTGGCAGAGCTTCAAGCACAGGAGCAGACCGATGCCCCCACGATGGGCGGCATGAATATGAAGTGAGGAGGATGTCTGAATGTGCATGACCTATTACACCGTGGACGATCTCCGCCCCGGAAGGCCCGGATGGGATGTGAGGCAGTTTTCTGCATTGGCGGAGGCCATCGACCATTACCGGACGCTCCCTATGAACGGTGTCCGCGTCCTTGGTATGGCGGATGACGCTCACGCTTATGAACTCATCCGCTGTGTGCGCCTTTTCCCCGGCGACGCCCAGGGTGAGGACGTTCTGGCGGCAGATTACCGGCGCAACGGTTTGACGAAAAAAGATGCTGCCCTGAAAGTTGCGCTGGACGGTTGCTTAGAAAACCTGCATCCGCGCTTTTTGTTGGAGCCGGAGCGTCTGATTCCCGTTCCCCAGAGCGGGAAGCTGCGGGGAGATTTGCGGGAGGCGCTTCTCTGGCAGGGCTATGAAGAAAACTATGAGTCCGCCATCCGTTCCGTTTTTGTGGGCGGCGTTGGCTGGATCTCACCCCAGGACGTGAAAAAGCAGCGGCATCTTCCACTTGTGCTGAGCTACCGGGTGGACGGTATGACGAAAGACGGTGCCTACCTCTCCTTAGAGCTGGAGCCTTGGGAATATGACCTTCTGCTGGAGCAGACGAAAAATCACTATAAAAATAAAGAAAAGAGGAACACAAAATGAAACGAATGCTATCCCTCTGCGCTGCGGCGCTGTGCCTGACTTTGGCACTGACACCCACTGCGCTGGCGGCGGACTTTGAACCCGCGGTGCCGGACGCCAAGGTCTGCTATCCCACTTCCATCGTCCGAAACGACGATGGCACAGAACTGAAGAAAATCTATGATCTGAGTCCGGAAGACGATCCTGCGGGCATTCCCCGCTCGGACTTTCGGCAGGACGGCTTTCAGTACACCCTGACGGATCTTCTGAAGCAGGAGCTTCCGGAAAACGAGAGCCGCCAGCATACGGAGCATGTTTCTATCGAGAGCGCCAAAAAGGATATGGAATCCGTGCTGGCGCTGCTGCCGCAGGAGCGTGAGTTCATCACGGAGGACGGGCTTATGGGCACGCTCACGTTGAAGCTCGACACCGTGCAGGTCGAGCCGTCCGGCTACGGCAGTTCTACAAAGCAGCTTTCCGTCAAGCGCAGCTATCCCAATCTTGCCGAGCAGGATACACAGTACATCCCCAAGAGCATTGAGGACGGCGGCAGGACCCTGACGCTCTCCGACATTCAGTGGCAGACCGACAATACCGCCAACATGGACGGTTATGCCGTGGCAGACCGCTATACCGCCGTCGCCACCTACACTGGCAGCGCCACCAGCAGCTATGTCAAGGGCTACACCGTCACGGCTGACTATACCGGAACAGTCAGCCGGATCGCCCTCAACCGTGTCCGCTATGTTGCCATCTTTGAGGGAACACCCATCCAGCCCGCAGAGCCTGCGAACGTACCTTCCGCGGCATCCGCTTTCCGCTGGTCCTATGTGCTGATTCCCCTCGGGATTGTGGCTGCGGCGGGAGCAGGCGTCGGCGGCGCGCTGCTGGTGAAGCACAGAAGAGAAAACGTAGATGAGGAGGGAACGGAAGAATGAAGAAGATCATCACCCTTTGCCTGAGTCTTTGTATGACAGCGGCTCTGGCGGCTCCGGCGTATGCACTGGAATACAGTATCGACGCGCCGGACGATTACGATTTCGGCAGGGACACCTCCATCGAGGTCATCCACACGGCAGATGGCGGCGCTATGAAAAACGCCGACATGAGCAAAAATGCCGCGCTTATTCCGCCTGCTTTCGGCTCGGAGAGCATGAACGCCCTCCACACCGGTGAATATCTCACGCCCAACCTTGCCCTCGGTGGTATTCCTGCGTCCGGTGCGGTCATTGGCGGCAGCGCCGCCACTGTTGTCACACCTGGCAGCACGGTGAATGGCGGCAGCGGCTATCAGCCCGCCGTGCTGTTCACGGAGGTGACGGGCGACTTCTACTACAAAAACGGCTCCCTCGGTAGATTGGAGATCCCCACTCTGGATCTGAGCGTGAGAATCTATCAAGGGACGGACAGCAAGACGCTTGCCAAGGGGATTGGTCACTTTGAGGACACCTCCATCTGGAACGGCAACGTCTGCCTCGCCGCCCATAACCGGGGTGCCAACAGCTACTTCGGCCAGATCCACACGCTGGACATCGGGGATAAGATCACCCTGACCACCAAGCTGGGCACCCGCACCTACAAGGTGACGGATGTCAGCAAGGTCAGCGAAACGGATCGCGGTGGTCTTGCGGACTCCGGCGAAAATATGCTGACGCTCTACACCTGCGTCCGCAACCAGCGGGACCAGCGCTGGTGCGTCACCGCAGCGGAGGTCTGATACTCGCTGAAAAAAGAAATCGCACGATGGATTGTTTTAGACTTCTATGGTACTGTTTGGGACAGCAAAGCCCCAACATACACATAGGAGGTCATTGACCATGAAAAAAAGTCTGAAGCACATTTTGTCTATTCTCACCTGCGTGACACTGACTGCCGCGCTGGCTTTTCCCGTTCAGGCGGCGGAAGTCTCATCCATCCGCATGGGCAGCTATAAAGGGAATACGCTGGCGGTAGGTGAACGCAGCGGCCTGATCCTCGCCCCTGTTGGCACGGAATATACCGTTGCCTCCAGTGATCCCGGAACGGTGGCGGTGGAGCAGGTCATGGGCTTTTGGGTCGCTGTCGGAAAGACGGAGGGAACCGCGGAGATCATCGCCGTTGACCGGGCCGGAGCGCGAGGGAGCCTAACACTTACAGTCGGTTCCGGCAAAGACACCGCCCCATCCGCAAATGAAGAAACGACGGACCGGCAGGAGGATCAGGACGCGCGGCAGGAGATCGTCCGGCTGGTCAATCAGGTGCGCCGGGAAAACGGTGTGCCGGAGCTGACGGTCAACGCGGCTCTGATGGACGCGGCGCAGCATTGCGCGTCCCTGCGTGTCGCATACCACCAGAATAAGGTGGAGTGCGAGGCGGTAGCGGCCTCCGGGTATCCCCATGGATTTGGATCGAACATCACCGCATTCACGAATGTGCCCGCATCCGAGATCGCGGGGCGGGCAGTGGAGAATTGGCGGAATTCTCCCGGCCACTTCCAGACGATGGTTGACCCTGATTGCGACACCATCGGCGTCGGGATCTCAACTGATGAGGGCGGAACGATCTGCTTCCTGTTCGTCGGTGATCCCAACGCGCACAATCCCTACGCATAACCTATCCGCAACTCAATATGCTCACATGGCCTTCCAGCTTCATCGCCGGAAGGCCATTTCTTATGAGCAAATCTAAAAAGAAAGGTCAAATAACGATGAAAAAGACATGGCATTCATTGAAAAATCGCGTGACCGCGATACTGCTGGCCCTGATCTGCGTTCTCGGCCTGCTCCCCACTGCCGCGCTGGCGGCAGGGGCCGACACCATCAAGCTGGAGCGGTTCGGCATGAGCGGCGTTTCCTATCAGTCCGCCAGCCTTGGCAGATGCACAATGCACCAGATGTATTACGGCGTGGCCGGAAAGACCTCCGTGGGCTTCTGCGGGACGAAGGGCGGCGGCATGGGCACCTCTCTGATCGGTCAGACCTGGGGCGATCCGAAGCCCGTCACCGATCCCACCGTTAAAATGATGATGGCCTATTACTACGCCCACTCCCTCGGCATCTTCACGGACAAGGCCCACGCCCTGGGCGTGGATGACATCTGGGATTCCGGTTATAGCTGGTACATGAACGCCTGGGTACAGGCCATCGTGTGGCGGTATAAGGACGGCTCCCTGGGTGATTCCGCCACCGCCTGCGCGGAGGAATTGATGTACGTCTGGAACTCGCTGAAGGGCGCGAGCTATACCAGCATCGACCAGACCTGCGACGGCACCACATTCCGGGACCGGGCGAAATACATTCTGGATCTTGGCAAGCAGGATGTTTGGGGCGATTGCGACGTAAAAGAGTATTCCTTCACCGGCGCTGGCTCTGCCGCCCACCCCGCCAGCACCGTCCAGAGCGTTATGATCGGCAGTCTTACCGTCACAAACGAGCAGTACACGCTGGTGGTCAAGAAGGTAGACGCCACCAACCCCACCAAGGGCCTTGCCGGAGCGCGGTTCCATGTGGAATCCACCAACGGCTCCTTCTCCAAGGACATCGTCACCGGCACGGACGGCACCTATACCTTCTCTCCCTTGGACGCCGGAACCTACGCCGTAACGGAAACGGCGGCTCCGAACGGCTACGAGATCGACAACGCGGGGCCTGAATATGTAGTCCTGCCGAACAGCGGCAGCAGCACCGTGACGATCACCTTTACGGATACCCCCACCGTCACCGCCACCGGTAAGATCCGCAAGGTGGACGCGGACGATCCCACCAGAGGTCTCGCGGGCGCGGTCATCAAGATCACCGGCGTGGATAACAATTTCACCGGCACCTATACCACCGGAGCGGGCGGCGCGCTCACGGATGTTCCTTGGGATACTATGCCCATCGGCAGCTACATTGCCGAGGAAGTGACGCCGCCCAACGGCTACTCTCTGAGCAAGGACGCCGGCAAAGTCCGTCAGGAATTCTATTGGGACGGCAAAACGGACGTATCTCTCGTTTTTGAAAATGACGCGAAGGTGAAGATCCAGCTCATCAAGCTGAACGATGCCAACAGCCCCCTCCCCGGCGCGGTATTCCACATCCTCCGGGACGGCCAGCTGATCGGCACGGAGGTCACAGACGCCTCCGGCAGGATCACCGTCCCCCATGTGACGGAGGGGATGTACGCCTTTGTGGAGGTCAGCGCTCCCGCCCCCTACGCCAAGCTGACCGCCCCCGTCTGCGCCCATGTGGATCAGGCTACCGTCAATGGCGGCGGCACCGTGACCGTAACGGCGAAGGACCAGAAGCTCCCTGATCTGACCATCCAGAAGCTGGATAAGCAGACCAAGCAGCCCATCCCCGGCACGGTCTTTGAGATCAAGGGCATCCATTACGGCTATCATCAGGACGTCACCACCGGGCCGGACGGCAAGGCGGTTCTCACCGCGATCCCTGTTGACAGCTATGAGGTAAAGGAAACATCCGTCCCTGCCCCCTATGTGGTGGGCGGCGAGATGACCCAGACCATCTACCTCGGCCCCGGTGACGATCAAAACCTCGTATTTGAAAACCTGAAAATGCCCCGGCTGACCGTCACCAAAATCGACGCGGAGGATTCCAAGCCCATCCCCGGCACCGTGTTCACCGTAGAGGGCATCGACAGTGATTTCTCCGCCGATTGGACCACCGGTGCGGACGGCACGGTGACGGACCGCGTGGCCCCTGGCAGTTACAGAATTACAGAAAAGTCTGTTCCCGCTCCGTACTACCTGCCCAGCAAAAACGCCGACCGGGAGCAGACCGTCAGCCTGAACGCCGGTGACGAGGTGAATGTCACTTTTCGGAATCGGAAAATGCCCCAGCTCACCATCTACAAGGAGGACAGCGTGGCTGGCGCGCCTGTGGAGGGAGCCAAGTTCCACATCACCTACACCAGCAGCGGCGAATCCGCCGAGGCCCCTGCCACGGTTGATTATGGAAATATCCTCACAGACACCAAGGGTGAGATCCGGCTCCATGAGCAGGGCAAGCGGCTCTATCCCGGCGAGTACACCGTGACCGAGGTGGAACCCGCTCCCGGTTTCCAGATGAAGGAACCCTCCACCCAGAAGATCATCCTCCACGGCAGTGAGAGCAAGACCCTGACCTTCCAGAATACCCCGCTGAACGCCATCGTCGTCGAGAAGTACGACAGCGTGACCCATGAGGCGCTCCCCGGCTGCACCTTCCAGCTGCGGTTTTTGGGCGGCACCTCCGGCACCGGCGGCACGACCATCGGGCAGAAGGTCACCGGCAAGAACGGCACCGCCATCTGGACGGGCCTGAAAAGCGGCACCTATATCGTGGAGGAGGTTGACCCTGCCGATGGGTACTCCATCATCAACGCCTCGGAAACGATCTATCTGGCGGACAGCGGTGAGCAGAGTGTTGTCACCGTCCGCTTTGACAACGCCCCGGACGGCATCCTCCTGATCCGCAAGGTCTGTTCCGTGAACCCCAGCGTGACCCTCGCCAACGCGGAATTCAAGATCACCTACGCGGACGGTACGCTGATCGGGGACAGCAACGGCATCTTCCGGACGGATGAGCACGGCGAGATCCGCGTCCCCGGCCTGAAGCCAGGCAAGAGCGTCATTGTAACAGAAACACGCGCGCCGGACGGTTATCTGATCGACACCCAGAGCCAGACCGTTCAGATCAAGGAAGGCCGCACGGTCAGCCTGACCTTCAAGAACCAGCCCAAGGGCAAGCTCATCATCCAGAAGCGGGACAGCGCCACCGGTCAGCCCCTTCCCGGCGCGGAGTTCCGGGTGACCACTGCCGCTGGCTGTGAGGTGGGGCTGGACGGCGTGATCGGCACCGCGACACTGACGCAGAACGGTATCTTTACCACGGATGGGCAGGGCGAGATCACGATCACCAATCTGGCTCCTGGCGCTTATGTGCTGACTGAGATCAACGCCCCGACAGGGTATGTGATGGATCGTGCGTCCACAAACGTGGTCATCGGCAAAAACGGCGATACGCAGACGGTCATCGTGAAAAACTCCAAGGCCGGAACTCTGGTGATCGACAAGCGGGACTCCCTCACCGGAAAGCCCTTGCAGGGCGTGACCTTCAAGGTGACGACCTCTACCGGCGAGTTTGTACCCGCTGAAAACGGACAGATCAGCAGCAACGGCCTGTACTTCACCGATAAGGACGGAAAAATCACCATCCATGGCGTGGTGGGGACGCTGGTGGTGACGGAAACGGCCACCATTCCTGGTTACACCATCGACGAGGCCAGCCGCACCCAGACGGTGGTAGTCAACCCCAATGACACCCAGACGCTGCACTTCACCAACACGCCCAGCACCACCCTTGTGATTGAAAAGTATATCGAGGGCACCACAACGCCGCTGAAGGGCGTGACCTTCCTTGTCACCGACAGCAGCGGCGCTGTTGTGGGCAGAAGCAACGGAGAGTTCATCACCGATGAAAATGGCCGCGTCGTTATCCATGACCTGATCCCCGGCACCACCGTTACGGCGCGGGAGGTCAAGACCGTGGATGGCTTTGTGCTGGACGGCGCGCCGAAATCCATTCTCATCAAGGCGGGCGAGGTGCAGACCCTTCGCTTTTATAACGTCCGCGCGGGCGGGCTTACCGTCATTAAGAAGGACGAAAAAACCGGAGAGCGCATCCCCGGCGTCCAGTTTGAGATCCGGAAAATGGATGGCGAGATCATCGGTACCTTCACCACCGATGAAAACGGCGTGATCTATCTCCCCGAAGCGGAAAACGGCTGGTACACCGTGACGGAGCTGAAAGCTGCCGAGGGCTACCGTCTGGATGACACGCCCCATCGGGTCGAGGTCAGGGATGGGCAGACCGCCACGCTGGAGATCACCAACAAGGCCATCTCCGGCATCCTGATCCACAAGGTCAACGCCGTCACCGGCGAGGGCATC
>ERZ773147.3677-NODE-3677-length-11417-cov-82.665552_pt1 | contig 11417 bp, 23 predicted proteins | sample MGYA00580851_ERZ773147 | MGnify/ENA primary metagenome ERZ773147 (study PRJEB29015, sample SAMEA2737818) | human gut metagenome | biome: human gut; feature: human-associated habitat; material: faeces | place: China | collected 2012 ... | reverse complement strand
CAATGAAATGGGCGGCTTCGGAATACAAAGAACCCGGAATTGATTGGAGCAAAGTAGCTATTGACACACCTGTATTGGTATCTAACGATGGCGAGGAATGGGAACGTAGATATTTTTCGAGAGTAAACTGCTATGGTACGGTTTTTGTTTTCGTCCGTGGAACAACAAGCTGGAGTTCCGATGGTCACGAAGCATTGTATCAGTATGTAAAACTAGCGGAGGTGGAATAATGACTAAGGTAGAAGCAAAAGAATTATTGCTCAAATGGTTTCAGCCGACAACTGAACCTAAAGAACGAGAAAGAGCAATTATAGCCTTAAATGTGGCAATTAGAGCAATAGATATAATGGAGGAGGATATAGAAGAATGAAATACAGAACAAAATTAGTAACAGTAGAAGCGTTTAAGTATGACGGAGACTTGATGGACAAAGACGGGAATTATTATGTTCCTCAGTGGGCAGTGGAAGCGTATAAAAATGGAACACTGTTCTATGGTTGCGGAGTAATCAGAGACGAGTTATTTATTGAAGTGACACCTGAAAGTGTTTATCGTGTCAGTGTGGGCGACTACATTGTCAGAAGTGCAACAGGCAAGATTTATCCTTGCAAGCCTGACATATTTGAACAGACTTATGAGGAGGTGGAATGATGAAATCAATAGAAACAAATGAATGGTGCATAAGCACCGATGGGGAGTATTTCTTTGATGTGTATGACAGCAAAGAGGAAGCTATAGAAAACCTAAGGGATAGTTATAACGATGGGTATATCGGCAAGTGCGTCGAAATAGAATTTGCCGAAGAAGATATAATACCTTATATCGAAATAGGTCATATATTAAGTGAGACACTATCTGATGAAGTAGGTGAAGCTTCAGAAGATTGGGAGTTCACTACTGAACAAGAGGAAGAAATCTCTCAAATAGTTGCAAAAGCTGTTATTGATTATATCAATAAGAACCATCTGCAACCACGCTGTTATAAAGTTATCGACATAGAATTTATTGAGGTAGGTGAACAGGAATGAGACTAATAGACACAGATTTTCTGATGAAGCATATCGTAAAACATTCATATCCTGTCAGGCACGGTACAAACAATGTGGAAAAAGGTATGACTATCACAGGGATAAAAGAATGTATTTGCGAAGATGAATTTATAACTGAAATAGTACATTGCTATGAATGTAAACTAAGAAAAACAGAAGAATGTGCTATGTACTATAAATGTAACTGCGGAGAACAACACACCTGGGAAAATGATAACGATTATTGCAGTTGGGGGGTTAAGGTAGGTGAGCAGGAATGAATGCTAACGATTATGTGAAACTAAGAGAGAAAGCGAGAGAGGCAGGGCTTGGAGAGCACCCTGCATTAATACAGCTATTACATTTGTTGCAGGCCAAACACAAAGTACAAGACCACTACAAAGCATATATGCGCGACATGAACGAGTGGGAAAAGAATTGTGCAAGAGATGTTGAGGACGCAATAAGAGAGGTAAGAAAATGACAGACTATGAAACTATATTACAACTACAAAATTTAAGAGAGCACTGCAGAGCTTTTAGTGATGGCGGAGAAATCATATGGCAGAAAGATATTGAAGCACTGGGCAATGCAATTAAAACTCTTGAAAGACAGCTTGCAGACGGCTGCGAGGGCTGCACATACACAGCCAAAGAAGAATGGGAAATGCCTTGCGCTAAGTGCAAGAGAGGTTGTAAAGACTATTGGAGGGCAATGATATATGACTAAAAAGTATCCGCAGATGAAACCACTTGTACGGCAGATGTGGCAAGGGAAGTTAATCAACCAGTTGAGGGAAGGGGAAGAGTTTTTGCAAACGTCCGCATACGGAATACCAGACCAAGAAAGAAAGTTAATTATGGACGGCGATGAAGCTATAGCACAACTTAAAAAGCTAGTGGGTACTTGCGGTAACGAAAAAGACGTTGTTGCTTTAAACGTAGCGATAGACGCGATAAACGAGGTGTGGAATTGATGCCAAGAGCGAAAAAACCGAAAAAGAAAGCGATACACAGACCCGCCAAGACGCCTTTTGAATATGTCAAGGCGACAAATTATCTGAATATCGCCGCAATGGTTAGAACCTTAGCTACAGTCTACGACTGGAACAAGGAACAGATTGACGAATTTATGGAATCACATATGGCTCTGTTGCAGGAGATTTCAGACCATAGAACGAACATAAAGCGGTTTGTGGCGGACACCGAAGAACTAACCGGTGTGAATATTACAGAACTAATAGACAAGACCTGCGAGGTCATTGAAAGGAGCTGAAATGAGAAAAAGGGAACTACTACTAATAAACCCCTGCCCCAAATGCGGCGGAGAGCCCGAGAGAGTTGCAACGTGGTATGCAGATGGCAAAAACGGCTACACAAAGGAGGTCGTACGCTGTACAGTATGCGGCAAAAATGTCGCAAGAACAACTGGACAGGAAGCGGTCAAGGCGTGGAACAAGTTGAAGTGATAAGATGATTTACATAGGCATAGACCCCGGCAAGAATGGCGGCATTGCCGTCCTAACACCCGAAATAGGCGGAGTTATAGCAGAAGCCTACAAGTACTCAGACGACAAGCTGATAGAGGTTATCAAGACAAGCGAGGGCAAGGCAAGGGCGTGCGTTGAGAGAGTGGCGGCAAGACCACAACAGGGCGTTGTGAGTATGTTCAGCTTCGGGCAGTCCTACGGAGCTATAAAGGGCATTTTACAGGCATTAGACGTGCCGTATACCACGGTCACGCCGCAGAAGTGGAAGAAGTCCCTACAGGTCACAAAGGACAAGGGGACATCAATAGACAAGGCGAAAGAGTTGTACCCCGGAGTTAATCTACTTGCAAGTCCACGCTGCCACAAGGACCACGACGGTATGGCTGAAGCCCTGCTGATAGCCACATACGGCTACTGGAGCGGCATATGACAGGCGAAAAGTGCATATCCTGCAATGACAAGTTCCCCGGCTGTCAGGACCATTGCGAGTACGGGAGAGCAGCAAAGGCAGAGCGGCAGAAGAAAAAAGCACAGCAAGAGGATAAGCAGGAACGTGTCGCAAAGACTTATTACTTAGGCAAAAAATACAGGAGGTAGAAATGCTCGAAAGTTACAGAAAAATCAACGTCGAGGAGTTCCTAAGGGACTACCGGGACAATTGCGCCAAGCTGGCAGAGCTGAAAAGAGAAAAAGACTACCTGCTAGGAGCCGCAGGCGTTGACACGACGAAAGAAACAGTTAAAGGCGCGCCAAGTTCGCCGACAGAGAACACAGCGGTTGCAAGGGAGCGAATAGACCGCAAGATAGCAGCACTAGAAGAGTACTTCCGGGCGTTCAACGCGGCTATGGACTTCTTGGATGACACAGACAGGCAGATAGTTCAAGAGTTCTATGTCGCAAACAACCCGACAGCCCTATCAGCGACAATGCGGCTGCAGCGGTTGGGCTACAGCGACAGAGCTATCAGAGCGAAGCGAGAAAAGGCGATCAAGCGGTTGTACCACTTCTTTAACTAAATCGCTGTAAAACAAAAACAGCCCCCTTTGCGGGGGCTTTGTATTTTATTCAAAGGGGCTTACTCCGCCTCAACGTTTACAACAATTTCTTGGTCGTATACGCCGCCAACAGACAACGGCAATACGATGTTGTTCAATCTAATGTCATCGTCAGCGTATAAGACAACCTCCTGACCCTTAATCGTGTACACGCCGATAATTTCGGCGTTTCTATGCTCGCCCTTCACAAGTCTTGCGCCGAGGTCGAAAAGCCTTTTTATCTCCTTTGGGTCAACCTCGTTGTATTTTGTTGTTTTGATTGTAGTTTTCATTTTTTACCTCCTATACCTGAAAGTCATTGTGACTTTCCCTGTATTCCCGCAGGGCTTTTTTGATTAAGCCCTGCTTATTGTTTGTTTTTGCTAACATATCTAGTATGTCAGCGTCTGTTCGATAATTTAATTTTATTGTTTGATAGGTCGTGTTTGACCTATCCCACGCAGCCTTTTGGGCGTTTCTTTTTTCCGGTGATACCACTATTCTGCCTCCCATACTGTTGCAGTGCTCAGCTCTTCAAGCGGTATTGCCAGCTCGTCAACCTTGTACAGCTCAAACTGTTCGGCGGTGATTTCGATTTCGTCAACGCGGTAAGTGCCTGCAGCGTCTTTTGTATAACTCTTTTTATCTGCTTCGCTGAGCGCGTCCCACGCCTTTACAGCTTCGTTTACAGCCTCCTCCTTGCTGTTGTACAGCTTTTCGCTGCCTGTTCCTCTCGCGTCTCTATATTCTGTAAATAAATACTTCTTCATTGTCTTGTTCTCCTTTTCTTTTTATTATGCCCCCGTAAGGGAGCGACTGTCAATTGTTTTTAGAAGCTTATCGCTTCGCCTACAGCTTCATAGCTTGTAAGCAGGTGGTACTTTAATGCCTTATAGCTGTCAAGGTTCTTTGCAATCAGGGCCTTGACAATAGCCTTGTCCACTTTTACGTTCAATCTGTCGACAACGCCGAACATAAACTCAACGTTGTACAGTCCGGGCGAATCGTAATAGTTTGACAATACATTGTATGCAATTTTCTGTTCTCCGCAGCACACTTCACGCGCCACGTTTCTTATTTTTGTTGTTTTCATTTCATTACCTCCTTGCTTAGCCTGTTTCGCTCTTGCTCATCAGTGCCGGACTTTTACCGGCAGACAGGAGGGGCTATATCCTAACCCCTAGCAACATACAATTGCGCTTTGCCTCGCAGAGTGTGAGCCAGTTCTCAGGGCTCATATCTGATATGTAGTTGGCTCTTGCTTTCATATATACCGCCTTTGCCGCGGCCTTTCTGTCTTCTAACTGCTTTAAATGTGTCATCTTTACACCTCCCACGCTTCTGCTTCTTCTAATGTGCGGAAGTATTTTCCGCAGCCGCAGTAGCACCAAGTCTTACCGCCGTCTATGCTGCGCCATATCTGCGCATTGTAGTTGTAACCGTCTATCGGAAGCTCTAGCTTCTTTATTTCTTTCTTTTCTAACATTTTTGTTTTCTCCTTTTCATTGCTTAGTTGTTTTCGACGGTGTCCCCGTCTGTGATTACATCATAGCACCGCACCCCCGGAGCTGTCAACACTTTTTTTAAAGTTTTTTTCAAAAACCGCTGAAACCGTTGAAATTCCAACGAAAAAATTTTGAAAATGTGCCAACAGGAAGCCAAGCGGCGCGCATATAATGTATTATAATATATATAAATAAAAGTATTTCTTCTACAACTGATTGTTTCATAGTTTTAATTTACTCCTTAAAAATTATTCGGACGACAGCGGGACAAAATCCTGCTGTTTTTCGTTATACCAAGGAGAGAAAGGGGGCACATATGGCAGTAATAGAATCAACAGCAGAGGTTATAGATATAACAGATACAGCCCCTAAGGGCAAGAGTAGGAAATGTAAGACAGCAAAGGAGACCGCAGCATACAAGGGGAAGAGAGGCGAGAGCTTCTCAGGCAACAACGGCAAGGCCGGCAGAGGCAGGGGAACAGGCGCAGGCAATCCGAGAGTATTCAAGAGCGGTGATGAACTGATAGACGCACAGATAGCCTACTGTAAGCATATAAGAGATATTAACTATATAGAGTATCCCACTAAGAACGGATTAGCTGAATACCTACAGATAGACCCAAAGACTATATGGTTAACTATAGAACGCTACTACCCAGGAATTAAGCGACAATGGCAGGAGAATATAGAGCAAACGCTGATAAATGGGGTAAATGCAGGGGTTTACAACGTCCCAATGACTAAGTACATACTGGCCAACTGGTGCGGTTGGAGCGATAGGCGGGAAAACGTAACCACCGAGAAAAAGCCGCAGATCGCCTCAAAGGCAGAGCTGAAGGAGGCAATCACAGCCTATCTACAGGCCCCAACGGACGAATAAACATACAACCAACTGTATAAAAGTATCAGAATATCCCGAGGAAATACCTCAAATATTGCATAAACACCGTATATTCATTGCATAAAGCAGCATAACAGAATATACATAGATGCAGCATACAGACCATAAAACAGCTAGAACCGTTGAAATACCAACGATTATAGGCATTATGAGTATGCAACTATTCCGAAGATAAGGATTTTCGGAATAGTTTAAACATACATATACCCCGAAGAATTTTTTTTGAGGGTATACGGGGGACTGGGGGATACCGGGGTACCGGGTAGTGAATGACAATACAGTCCAAGTAGTAAGTATCGAATCCGAAACGACCCCCTCGTCAAAACTCAGCCCCGTAGGTAGGGTACCTCACCCGTGCAACCCAATTTCAAAACACCCCCTACCCAAAAATAGGTGGTATATGGCAGTGTAGCTCAAAGTAGAGCAGCTGATTTGTAATCAGCAGGCTAGCGGTTCAAATCCGCTCATTGCCTCCAGCAATCCATATAATTACCTCCGAAGCATTTCGGGAAAATCCTTTTAAGTCGTGGCAGGAGACTGAAAACCCTGCCTTTTTATATGAATGAAGAACAACTGTACCGAATGATACTGCAAAACGACTACGCAGAGTATGTGCAGTATACATCTAGGGGACAATGGAAAAAGACAAAATTTCATAGATACCTGTGCGAAGCAGTACAAAGCTTCATTGAAACCGATACGGGACATGCTGCTGACATACTTGTTTTATCTGTTCCTCCGCAACACGGCAAGTCAGTAACCATAACAGAGAGCTTAGTGTCGTGGTATATGGGAAAGCACCCGAACCATTCCTGCATAATAGCATCATACAATACAGACTTTGCAGAAAGGTTTGGCAGACGTAACAAAGAGAAGATAGAGCAGTACGGAGAAGCGATATTCGGCATAAGCGTCGGCGGTAAAAGCTCCAATCAGGAGTTTGAATTAGACGGAAAAGCAGGACGCTGCGTATCAAGAGGTATGCTGTCGGGTATTACAGGTAACTCCGGTCACTTAATCATCATAGACGACCCTTTAAAGACGCGAGAGGAAGCATATTCACAGACCACAAGGGATAAGATATGGGAAGAATGGAGTTTTTCTATCAAATCACGTTATCAGGACAAAACCAAAGTAGTCGTGATAATGACGCGCTGGCACGATGACGACTTAGCAGGGCGGATAATCAAGAATGAAAACAACGTTACTGTAATAAACCTGCCTTTAGAAGCAGAAGCTGACGATCCGTTAGGGCGTAAAGTCGGAGATTCCCTGTGCCCTGAGCTTGGCAAAGACAACGCATGGGTAAAGGAGTTCAAAGAGGGCTTCTTAAAGACCGAGGGCGGAACGATGGCGTGGAATGCTTTAATGCAGGGCCACCCCACATCAGAAGATGGCAACATGCTTAAAAGGGAGTGGTGGCAGTACTATGACGAACTGCCTGAATGCGGCGACTGGCTTATGAGCGTTGACGCAACCTTTAAAGATGGAGACGACAACGACTACGTTGCAATACAGGTATGGGGCAAACGAGACGCCAACATGTACCTTATCGACAGAGTTAAAAAGCACCTTGACTTTCCGTCCACATTAAGAGAGATAAGACGTCTGAGAGGGCTTTATCCGAAAGTAAAACAGGTACTGATAGAAGACAAGGCAAACGGTTCTGCGGCAATACAGGTTTTAAGACGTGAAATGCATGGCGTAATAGGAATCAATCCGCAGGGCGGTAAAGTTTCAAGAGTAAACGCAGTATCGGGCGCAATAGAAAGCGGCAATGTGTGGCTTCCGAAAAACAAGGCGTGGACGCATGAATTTGTCGACGAATGCGCGGCGTTTCCTAACGGCGTACACGATGACGAAGTAGACTGCTGCTCACAGGCCTTAACAAGATTTATGTATTATCGCGGCAAAGTGCCGGAGATGATAAAAAAGAAGAAGACACTATCCGACGTATTCAATATGGGTACGAAAAGAAAGAGATTAGACATAGGAGACAGAATCAATGTTGTATAGTTTATCAACGCTGTTACTTTGCATGGTAATGGCTTTTTTAGTTCCGTTAGTTGTCATAAAGGCATTTATAGCAGGCTTTAAGTTTCAAAAGGGAGAAGATATCCTTGTCCCTAAAAAAAAGGCTGTAAAGGTCACTGAAAGCGACACAGAGCGCAAGAGAAAGATACTTGAAGCCAACATAGAAAACTATGACGGCACATCTACAGGACAGATAGAGGTTAAATAATGGAAACAACATCAATATGGGTTAAATACCAAAAAGGTAAAGAATTCATCAATAAGAAAGCACTCATACAGAACACGCAGAAGAACTGGAACTTTTATTTAGGCAACCAGTGGGAGGGACTTGAAAGCGGCGGCGAGAAAATGCCGATGTTCAACTTCATCAAAGGCGTTGTGAAGTACAAAGTTGCTGTTATTTCGCAAAACAAAATGGCTGCAAGGTACATAGATCCCGAAAGCCGCCCCGAATACAAGGGGATCTGTGAAGCGCTGAACAAAAACTTTGAGAAACTGTGGGAAAACGGCAAATTTGACGTCAAATCGTGGAACACCGTTAAAGGCGCTGCTATAGTAGGCGACGCATATCTGTTTTGGGGCAATTCAGACGCTACAGACACACAGGTTTTGCCTAATGTAAACGTGCTTTTAGGTGACGAACAGCAGCCGGACCTGCAGAAACAGCCGTACATTCTGATAATTGAGCGTCTAAGAGTAGGCGAAATCAAGAGAATGGCAAAGGAAAACGGCTTGCCGCAGGAGAAAATAGACCTTATTGTGCCGGACGAGGAAAAAGAGCTTGTCGTAGGCGATAAAACAGAGGTTCAAAACCCCGATGACGAAAAATGCCTGTCAATTCTCTATATGGACAAAGACGAAAACGGCTATGTCAGAGTAGGCAGAGCAACAAAGACGGTAGAGTATGAGCCGGTAGAGCCTTTAACGAGAAAAAATCAGCGTGGAGAGGCTACAGGAGGCTTAAAGGCATACCCGATAGTAAGTTACATATGGGAAGACGCACCGAACTCAGCAAGAGGGCTTGGAGAAGTAGAACAGCTTATTCCAAACCAGCTTGAATTAAATAAAACACTTGCAAGACGTTCAATCACAGTAAAGCAGACAGCATACCCGCGCATAGCGTATGACAGAAGTGTGATTGATAACGAAGAGGATATAAACAGAATAGGTGCTGCAATCGCGTTAAACGGCGGCGGCGCACAGTCTGTATCGCAGATGATTTCATACTTAAACGCAACATCAATGTCAGCAGACGCACAGTATCTGTCAAACGACTTGCTTGAAATAACGAGAGACCTTGCCGGTGCAGGAGACGCAGCAACAGGTAATGTAGACCCTGAGAAAGCCTCAGGCGAGGCGATCAATGCAGTAAAAGACGCTGCACAAATGCCATTAAATGAACAGGTGGCAAAATACAGCCAGTTTGTAACAGACATTGCATATATAGCATTAAACTTATGGTTTGCATACAACAAGGATATTACTGTCTCATACGAAGACGACTTCGGGCAGCGACAGGAACTGCAGATAACACAGGAAGATATAGACAATCTGCAGCCAAATATCAAGATAGATGTATCCTCAGACAGTCCTTGGAGCAAGCAGGCTGAACAGCAGGAGATAAAGGAACTGTTTATGCAGGGCCACATCACCTTAGAGGAATATACAGAGCTTATGCCGGACAATTCATATATACCAAAGGCAAAACTCAAAATTATTCTTGAAAAGCGTCAAAACCAAATGGCACAACAGGCAATGCAGCAAATACCAATGGCTGAACAAATGCCAATGGGACAGGCTACAGAACAAGAAGAACTCGATGACGACGAAGAGGCGGCGGCAATAGATGAAATGGCACTGCAGATGATGAACACAGAGGAACTTGACGATGAAGAAGAAGCTGCAGCTATAGACGAGGGTGCAATGCAGATAATGCAGGGCGAGGGCGCTGTAGACGAAAACGGCGAACTGACAGACGGAGCATTAGACGAAGACGCACTTGTAGAAAGACTGCTTGCCGAAGCAGAAGCCGCAGAATGGCAGAATAGCCGTTCAGTCAATAAAGAACTTAAAGAAATCCTTGATAAATGCCTTGAAGAGGGGCTTATCGACAAGGAAGATTACGAAAAGGCTTTGCAGAACGGCTTATCGGAAGAAGAAATTGAATACCTAAAGAGTTTACTCAGTTAATAAAGGGCCTTAACAGGTCCTTTTATTATACAAATTTTAAAAAGAAGGAGACGTAAAAAATGAGCGAATATCTCGACAACATAGGCGCAGAAGAGCAGGAGGTCGCCGAACCTGCAGAAGAAGTTGTCACAGGCGAAGAAGAGCAGGAGGCCGCCGAACCTGCAGATAAGAGTGATGCCGCATTTGCGGAAATGAGACGTGAAAACGAGCGGTTAAGACTTGAAATTGCACGCAAAGATAAAGCGTTAGGGTTTTACTTTGACGGAGACAACAAGGAAGTACAGGCAATAGCACACGCTATGGGACAGGCTCCCGAAGATGTGCAGAAAGCACTTGATACTGACGCTGAGATTTCACAGCTAAGAGCAGACCTACAAAAGGAAAGGGCAGAGAGGGTAATGGAAAAAGACCTTGCCGAAATTCAGAAGCTTGATCCTAACGTCAAATCGCTTGACGACTTAGGAGAAACTTACGCCAATTACATCAGAGCAGGCTTATCGGGAGTAGAGGCATACGCCGCTATAAAGGCAAAGGAAAACCTCAACACCGAAACGCCGCCTAAGACCATTGGCAACCTTTCAACAGAGCCTGCTAAAAAAGACTTTTTCACAAGTGAAGAAGTAGACAGAATGTCTCCTTCCGAACAACTTGCAAATCACGACGCCATTATGGCAAGTATGGCCAAATGGTAAAAAGAAAGGAATAAAAAATGAGCTTTAACAACTTCAAACCTCAGATATGGTCAAACGAGGTAATGACACAACTTGAAAGAAAATGCGTTTTTGCAGGTCTTACAAACAGACAGTATGAGGGACAGGTAAAAAGCGCAGGCGACAGCGTAAGAATACTTGGCGTTGCAAGACCTACAATCTCACAGGCAAACGAAACAAACTTTACACTTGCAGATCCGGAAGAAGTACCAACTTCCGCTACAACTCTTAACATCAATCAGATTAGAACATTCAACTATATGGTTGGTGATATAGACCAGCAGCAGATGAAAGGCAATTTAAAACCTGTATTATCCGGAGAAACCACAAATGCACTTGCAGAGGAAATCGACAGCTATATTGCAGGAATGGCACTCACAAAGGAAGCTAAGCTGATGAACGCTTCAGCACTTAAAATTGAAACTACAAACATCTTAACAGAGCTTGACAAGGCTTGGCAGTACCTTGTAGAGAACAACGTTCCTACATCTGAGACTATCAACGTAGTAATGTCGCCTAGATTCTG
>ERZ773147.3675-NODE-3675-length-11421-cov-9.524635_pt1 | contig 11421 bp, 9 predicted proteins | sample MGYA00580851_ERZ773147 | MGnify/ENA primary metagenome ERZ773147 (study PRJEB29015, sample SAMEA2737818) | human gut metagenome | biome: human gut; feature: human-associated habitat; material: faeces | place: China | collected 2012 ... | reverse complement strand
CTGCCTCGTTCCGGGCATCGGCGAGATCATCGGCGGCAGCCAGCGCGAGGAGCGCATCGAGCTGCTCGAAAAGCGCATCCGCGAGCTCGGCATGAATCCCGAGGACTACTGGTGGTACTGCGACCTGCGCCGCTACGGCTCCTGCCGTCACGCGGGCTTCGGCCTTGGCTTCGAGCGCATGGTGATGTATTTAACGGGCATCGGCAACATCCGCGACGTGGAGCTGCATCCGAGAACGGTGGGCAACGCAGACTTTTAATTCTTCAAAAAACAAGGGACACGGAAACCGTGTCCCTTGTTTTTTGAGAATTACACTCCGCTTCGTGCCTTGCCGCCCAAAGGGCGGCTTCGACACGCGCGGAGCGAGAAGAGTTTTTTGGCACGCGCATGTCGCGCCAAAAAACGATTCGAAATCATTTCGCGTCTGCGAATGCGAAAAGCTGTGACGCTTTCATTATTTGTGGTAAATAGTTACAAATGGGAACAAAAGCGCCAAAGGTGTAGTCAAAAGAAGTGAAGTCTGCTATAATGACCGCGCAGTTTTGAGAGAGGAGATTTTGGCATGAAACACTTTTTTGCGCTGCTGCTCAGCGTGCTGATGGTGCTGTCGCTGCTGACTGCCTGCGGCGATAAGACGACGCCGTCCGACGGCGACGATCAGACCGTCACGGACGAGAATGGCAGCGACACCGACAACAATACTGACGATACAACTGATCCCTACGACGCCGTGCGCAGCTACTGGTCCGAGGACCAGCTCACGCAGGCCTGGGGGCCGGATCAGGTGGTGGAGCACCTCTTTTTCCACCCGATCATTGCCTACCCGCAGTGGGCCTTCCACGACTGCAATGCCAGTCAGGACCAGCGCTACGGCCTCGACGACTGGATGGTGACGGTCGACGAATACAACAAAATTTTGCAGTCCGTGTACGACAAGGGCTACATCTTAGTCGCGATGGAAGACGTCTGGAGCGAGGTGACGGACGAGTCCGGCACGCACATGGTGCGAAACACCCTGATGCTGCCAGAGGGCAAAAAGCCGCTCATCATCAGCTTTGACGACGTGAACTACTACCCCTACATGCTCGATGAGGGCTTCACGAGCAAGCTCGTCGTCGGCGAGGACGGCGAGATCTGGGCGCAGTGCACCGATCCGTACACAAATGAGACCTTTTTGACCAAGGAACTCGACGCAACGCCCATTCTCGACCAGTTTGTCTACGAGCACCCCGACTTTTCGCTGAACGGCGCGAAGGCCATCTTCTCGCTGACGGGCTATCAGGGGATACTCGGCTACCGCACGCAGGATGACCGCGACATCGCGGCAGATTCGCCCGACCGCCCCGCGTTCGATGCCTACCGCGCGAGCGAGATCGAGGCGGTCAAGCCCGTCATCGAGCGGCTCAAGGAAACGGGTTGGACGTTCGGCAGCCACACCTGGGGCCACATCCGCCTCGACACCAAATCGCTCCAGACCGTCATCAACGACACCGAGCGCTGGGCGGACGAGGTCGGCTCGCTCGTCGGCCCCACGCAGATCCTGTTCTATCCGCACGGCGGCCGCCCCGACGGTGATGACTGGCACCAGACCGGCGAGCGCTTCCAGTACCTGCAAAGCCAGGGCTTCCGCATCTTCGCGAGCGTCGGCACGAGTTCGTTCAGCTATGTGAAGCCCGACATTTCCGCCGTCATCTGCGACCGTCTGCATCCGGACGGCACCACGCTGCGCCACTCGCGCAGCCGCTATCTGCAATTCTATAACGCCGAGGACATCATGGATACGCAAGTCCGTCCTGATCTCGGCGTAGACTGGTGAGGAGGCGTTTTTATGGCAACGTTAGAAGAACTCAAGGCGAAGGCCGTCGCCATGCTGGACATGGCGTATGTGCCGTATTCCCACTTTCCCGTGGGCGCGGCGCTCGAATGTGAGGACGGCGCGGTCTTCACCGGCTGCAACATCGAAAATTCGAGCTACGGCCTGACGAACTGCGCCGAGCGCACCGCGGCGTTTAAGGCCGTGAGCGAGGGGCACCGGCGCTTCAAGCGCATCGTCATCGCTGGGCGCAGCGACGACTACTGCTACCCCTGCGGTGCGTGCCGTCAGGTGCTCTACGAGTTCGGCCCCGACATGGAGGTCGTGTGCCTGAATAAGGACAACGAAGAAAAGCACCTGCACATCAAGGAGCTGCTCCCCTACGGCTTCGACCAGACGTGGCTTGCAATCGACGAGAAATAACGAAAAAGAGAGAGCGGCGCTGCCGCTCTCTTTTTTTGCGCTTTAGTTGCTGCCGGAGGAGGCATCGATCGTCAGCGTGCCGCTGACCGTCGAAATTTCCAGCTCGCTCATCTCACCGCCGTCGAGCGCGGGCACAGAGTAGTGCGTCGCGTGGTCGTCGAGACAGGTGATGAGCGCTCCTTCGCGCTCGGTGAGCGCGGAACGGAACGCGCCGCTTTTCGTTTCATAGTCGAGAGTAAAGCCGTCCTGCGCGGGAAGGGTCAGATAGATGCTGCCGCTCTCCGTTTCGGCATCAAGGCGCAGCGCACGCTCGGTAGCCAAAATCAGGTTGCCGCTGACGCTTTCGAAGTCCAGCGCGCCGAGCGCGCCGGCGATATCCACCTTGCCGCTCGCGGTTTCGATCTCGGCATTTTCCGCTTCGCCCGCCAGCTCGATCGCGCCGGAGAGCGTCGAAATATCGACCCTTGCCCACGTGCCGTCCACCACGCCCACGCTGCCGCTCACCGTCTCGATCTCGACCGCGGGGCAGCTTGCGCACATCACGCGCGCGTCGCCGCCGACGGTCGAAAGGTCGATCTTCTGCGCATCGGCGCTCACGTAGGCGTAGGCGTCCGTTGTTTCGACTTTGATCTCCTCAAAGTGACCGGCGCTGACCAGTTCCCTCGGAAGTCCCACGTCGAGGTGCTTTTCCCCGTCGTAGCTGCCGCGGTAGGCATCGCCGAGGAAGCGGATGCGCAGCGTGTCGCCGTCGATCGCGCAGACCATCTTCTCGCTCTCGGCGAGCGGCGCGGCGGATTCCTCCTTCACGCTGATCTGCGCGCTCTGCTCGGCGGTATAGATGTTCACGCCGCCGCTGCGCCACGAGATGTCGATCTTGCGGATGTCTTGGCTCTCGCCGATGCTGAGCACCGCGCCCGGGTGGAGCTCTTCGCTCCCCTCCGCCTGCGTGCAGAAGGTGTAGGTCGCGCTGCTGCCGTCCCAGAGCGCGTCGACGGCGAAAATGCCGCCGCTTTGCGGCAGTTCTGCGCGGAATGTGCCGTTATCCTGCCGCTGGGCGGTCACGGTCTCGGACGACAGGCCGGTGCTGCCCCAGGCGTCGGACGGCCAGCAGCGGAGACTGACGGAATCGGGCGAATTATCGCTGAAATCGAGCGTTACGGTGTAGAAATAGGCGGCCGACACTGTAAAGGGCATTTCCAGTACAGGCGTGATGTCACGGGAGGTTTCGTCCAGCGGGTGCGCGCCGCAGGCAATGACGGTCATGCTCTGTAGGCCCTGGGGGTAGGTCCAGTCGTAGCTGCTGCTTTTGAGGGTGACGCTGCAAGCGTTTGCGCCTGTCACCGTCAGTGTTGGCGGGGTTTGGCGTGCGGCCTCGTCTGTGCTTTTTTCGCCGCAGGCGGCGAGGGAAAGAGCCAGCGCGAGGGGGAGCAGGAGGGAAAGGAGCTTCTTCATCGTTCGTTCCTCATTTCTTTCGGATACTTCTATAGACGTATGATAGCCGAAAAAGTTCCCACGCACAACGGCGATCGTTGCACAAAACGCGGCAATTTGTGGTATCGTGAATTCTAATACCGGAGGCGGTACAGCTTTTTGCCGCGTTGTGTGCAACGCTGCTTCATGATACGGCGTATCATGAAAAGGCAAATCATGCATCAGTGTTCCCGCGTTTGCAGGGGGGTGTGGGCTGCCTTTTCCAACATTATATTTTGGGGGAAAGCGCATGGACAAGACGACAAATTTCGACCTGCCGCAATGGGTCAAGGCGGATCAGATCAAGATGGACGACTTTAACGGGGCGTTTGCGAGCATCGACACGGCGCTCAAGGCTGAGGGTGACGCGCGCAGCGAGGCCGACGGCACGGCGGCGGAGCGCATCACGGCATTGGCGCAGACGATCGCAAACGGTAAAATCTGCCGCATAAAATACGGCTCGTATACCGGCAACGGCAAGTACGGCGCGGCGAACGCGGTCAGCATCGAGTGCGGGTTCTACCCGCTGCTGGTGATGGTGAACAGCTCGAGCAGCAGCCACTACTGGGCGGTGCGCGGGTTCGACAAGTTCTACTACAGCAACAACCGCGAAAACGAAATGACGTGGGGCGATACCGGCGTGAGCTGGTACTACCCGCAGGACGACCAGTATTACCCCCCGTCGGGCAACCAGATGAACGCAATCGACACGACCTATTACTATCTGGTGCTGGGCTACAGCAACGACGGAGAGCAGGGAAACTGAATCAAGGCAAAAAACAGCCCCGAGGCAAAAGCCTCGGGGCTGAAACTCTACTTTAGGGGGAAAGATCCCTCAGAAGAGAAGTTTTTAGTTAGCGAACGACATGATCGAAGAGTAGGAACCGGCGGTGACCTTATAGGTACCAGCGCCGATCACGCTGCCCAGCTCAATGGTGACAGAGTTAGCACCATCGTAGGCAACCGTACCAGAGAAAGTGCCGACGGCGACATAGCCGTTGTCACGGAGCTGCTCGAGAGTGACGCTGTAAACATCCCCCTGCTTAGCATCGTTGTTAGCGTTCAGAGACACCGTAGCGCTCTTGTTGGCGTTGAGGGCAACGCCGATAACAGTAGCGGCGTTGGGAACATCGACGCCACTCTTGACCTTGTCGTAGGCGTAAGCCTGCAGTGCCAGAGCGTTGAGCTGACCGTTGTTCTGGATAGAAACAAAGTAGTAGTTCTGGTCGGCAGGATTGCCCATCGTGCCAACAACCTTGGTCAGGTCGGTGACCACGCTGTAATACTTGTTAGCGCTATAGTCGTGATAGAGAGAATCAGCGAAGGTGTCACGATCAGAATAGTTATTCGCCACAGTGCCAGCAGCACCCTCAACGATGTTGATCGTGATGTCGCTATAGGTGTTATAGGCGGAGGAAAGCGGGTAGTTTGCATAACCCTTCAGCTGCTCACCGTCGGTGACGATGTGACCGCTCTTGACAACGCCATCCTCAAGAGTGACAACATAGAGCGTGTTGTTCACAGGATAGCCAGTCTGACCACTGATCTTCAGGGTGTTCTGCAGAGCGTCAAAGTTAGCGAACTTGACTTCGCCGGCAACGCCGTCAACATAGCCCTTGACGACCCACGTACCGTCGGCGAGGGTGTAAGCGCCCTGCTGACCGTCGAAGTAGAACAGGCTGGTGACCTTGGAGGTCGTGGTGGGAGCGATAACGTAGACGTAATCGGCAACGTTGTCGCCGTTCAAATCAACATAGTCAACTTCGCCCTTGGCATAGTTGTCGATGTTGGTGAAGCCGGTGATGGACTTAAAGGTATAGGGGTTAGCAGTGGTGTCAGCACCAGAACGAACCAGGAACACAGTATTGGAGTTGACAACGAGAGTACCAGTCGCGCCGCCATAGACCTGAGTGTTCTTGCTCACGGCAACATCGGCGAGATTGTAGAGCTTGGCGGCAGTACCGGTGGCAACTTCAACAGCGTCAAGAGTGCCGTTGGACTTGGTAGTGAACTGGAACAGGTGACCGTTCAGGATGCCATTGGTATCAGCAACCTTGTTGGTGTTGATGTAGGTGTCAACGTAGAAATACTTGTTCTGGTCGTCGGCCTTCATGACCAGTGCGTTGATACCAGTGCTGTGGGTAACATCACCGGACTTAACAGTCTTGGTAGCGGGGGTAGCGGGGGTGGCGGGGGTGGTGTAGACATAGGTCATCTTGCTGATGTCAACCTGAGCGGTGGTGCCGTCCATGTAGGTGACGTTGGCCTTTGCCACGCCGGAACCGTCAGTGGCGTTGCCCGCCCACCAGATGGAGTTGATCACACCGTAGCTGGTAGCAGCAGCGATCTCAACCGCACCGATCAGGTTGTTGTAGGAATCGAAGTACCAAGTGTACTTGGCGTCCTTCTGAGCGGCCTGGTCGAGGTAGAACTTGGCAGCATCATCATAAACGGTGCCCTCAACGTTGTGCTGCTGAGCGTTCCAGTAGATCACGCTCTGAGCGCCGTCAACAGAAGTGGCCTTGGAAACGATCTCGGCATACTGATCAGCAGTGTTGAGCACCTTGCCGCTGACAGTGGCGGAGTTGTCAGCCTTGACGGTGTAAGCGTTGACGAGGACATACTCATCCTTGGCATAGCCATAGTTGTCGTCGTAGTCCTTGAGCGTCAGAGGAGTAGAAGCGTTCTTGGCATCATAGACCTCGAGGGTGATGGTGGCAGGAGTCTTGACGTGACCCTGAGCATCATAGGTGATGTCAGCAACGTAGGTGACCTTGGCAAGGAAGGTGTCGATCATGACGATGGTATCGTCATAGACTTCGAACAGACGGCCCTGAGCACCCATCTTGGTCTTGGTGTCGGTCAGGTTGACGGTGTACTTGGTGCTGGCGGTCTGACCGTTGACGATCAGGGTGTAAGCGGTGTCGACCTTCAGGCCAGCATCGTGAGCGACGTCGCACTCAGCAACAGCCTTGGTGTAGGTCAGGTCGGGCTTCTCAACGAAGGTAGTGGCCTTGTCGCCGGTGGTGTAGGTCCACTTGGTGGCGGGACGGCCCCACTTGTCGGAAGCAGCAGCGGAAGCGAGCTTGAAGTTCTTCTCGCCGAGGCTGTTGGTCTTGGTGCTGATGACCTTATCGGTCACATAGCCGAAGGCCGGGGTGTAGGTGACCTGAGCCTTCTGGATGCCCTGGAACAGGAGCTCAGCGACCAGCTCACGGGAAGCGGGAGCGTTCAGGTCGGTGGTCTTCGCCACGTTGTCCAGAACGCCGAGCTGCTGCGCGGTCTGCGCAACATGGAGCGCCCAGTCAGCGCCGGAGAACTCGTTGTTCTTGTCGTAACCGACAGCGCGGAGGATCATGGCGAGGACCTCGTAGCCCGTGACGTTGCCGGAGGGCTGGAAGGTGCCGTTGGGATAGCCCTTGACCAGAGCGGCGTTGGCGCAGTAGCCAACGTAGCCCTTGGCCCAGCCGGCGCCGGCCATGTCAGAGAACTTGTTGTAGGTCTCATAGTTCTTGACGTAAGAATCCTTAATGTCGGCGGTGTAGATGCGGTAGACAATCGCAGCCACCTCAGCACGGGTGATGTCGCCCTGGGGCTTGAAAGTCTTACCGTTGTCGTAGCCCTGGAAGACCTTCATACCAGCGAGAACGTCGACGGCTTCGGCGTAGGTCGCGTTGATATCCTTGGCATCTTCAAAGGCTGCGTTGGCGCTGACGGCCAGAGACAGAGTCATGACCAGAGCCAGCACCTTTGCGAGTAACTTTTTCATAGATGTTACTCTCCTTTCATAAATTTCCATCTTCTCGCGGCCGAACACCCGCCGTCTCTCCCGCTTTCCCGTGATTGCTGCCAAAATTTGCAAATCCTCAAATCGTTGCAGAAACAATAGAAAATAATCAAAATACAGCAGAATAAAGGAAAATTTGTTCAATTCAGTGGATATCGCATCCCCTTAGGATTTTCGCCTTTCCTTGTATTCCAGCGCTTTGCGGGCTTATCGTGGTAGCGGTTTGGTAGCGGTCCAAAAATTTGAAGTGCGGTTTTTCCTGTGATACCAACGGTTTGCAGAATCGCTACCATGGCAGCGCACCCGTTTCACTTAAAAAGGCGGTGCAGCTGAGCTGCACCGTCTTTGGAAATTTATGATGGAATTTTCGGAATTTTACACGTTAAAGCGGAAGTAGATCATGTCGCCGTCCTTGACGACGTACTCCTTGCCCTCGCTGCGCAGCAATCCCTTTTCCTTTGCCGCCGCGACGCTGCCGCAGCGGATCATGTCGTCGAAATTGATCGTTTCGGCGCGGATGAAGCCGCGCTCGATGTCGGAGTGAATTTTGCCCGCGGCCTGCGGAGCCTTGGTGCCGTTTTTGATGGTCCAGGCGCGGCACTCGTCCTCGCCGTAGGTCAGGAACGAGATGAGGCCGAGCAGCGCGTAGGAGCACTTGATGAGGCGGTCGAGGCCGGACTCCTGAATGCCGAGCTCCTCGAGGAACATCGCGCGGTCCTCGCCGTCGAGCTCGGCGATGTCCTGCTCGAGCTTGGCGCAGATCGGCAGCACCTGCGCGCCCTCGCGGTCGGCGAGCTCCTTGACCTGCTGGAGATACTGGTTGCCGTCCTGATTCGCAAAGCCGTCCTCGTCCATGTTCGCGGCGTAGATGATGGGCTTGAGGCTCAAAAGATCGGCGGTCGCGATGAGCTCAGCGTCGTCGGACGAAACCTCGAACGTGCGCGCGCTCTTGCCCGCGTCGAGGTGCTTGGCAAGAGCAGAGAAGAGCTCGACCTCGTGCAGGAACTTCTTGTCGCCCTTGGCCATCTTCGTCGCCTTTTCGACGCGGCGGTTGACCATCTCAAGGTCTGCCATGATGAGCTCCAGGTCGATGGTCTCAATGTCGCCCAGGGGGTCGACGGGGACGTTCGTGCTCGCGTCGGCCACGACGTGCATGATGTTTTCATCGTCGAAGCAGCGCACAACGTGCACGATGGCGTCCGTGCGGCGGATGTTCTCAAGGAACTTGTTGCCGAGACCCGCGCCCTGGCTTGCGCCCTTGACAAGACCCGCGATGTCGACAAATTCGATGACGGCGGGGGTCTTCTTTTTGGGGTGGTACATCTCGGCGAGCTTATCGAGGCGCTCGTCGGGCACAGCCACCATGCCGACGTTCGGCTCGATGGTGCAGAAGGGGTAGTTGGCGCTTTCCGCGCCCGCGTTGGTGATCGCGTTGAAGAGAGTGGACTTGCCGACATTCGGCAGTCCGACGATACCTAATTTCATTTGTACTCATTCTCCTTCGATTTTCCTTGATTTTCAAGGGGTTTCAGCGTTTGGTGTCTTGGCTGTTACACCATTTTTACACCATTTCCGCATTTGGCTTTATTGGATTTCATCAGACTACACCATTTTGCTGAAATTGCTTGATGGCATAATCCAGCGATTCGGCAGTCACATGAACATACCGATCCATCGTTGTTTTTATACTTGCATGACCCAGCAGCTTTTGCAGCACCTTCGGCTGCATACCGCTTTCAATCGCTCTTGTAGCATAGGTATGTCGCAGGGCGTGCATACAAAAGTGTTTGATCCCTGCTTCATCGCAGAGCTTATATAAGTGGGGATCATAGGAACTGTTCTTCGCTGGCTCTCCTGTTCGCCAGTTGATAAAGACAAGATCACGCATGACAAGCCGAGAAGAAACGCCTGTACGTCTGTCTATGTACTCAAGCGTTTTGTCCAGCGTCGGTGACTCCTTTTGCTCCGGGCGGTTATCCCAAATACCTTTGAGGATTTCATAAGCCCGATCCGTCAACGGTATTGTGCGGTAGCTGTGCTGCGTTTTCGGAGGACCCGCACGCCAATACTGTTCACCGTGTCGAAACTCCAATGTTTTGTTGACCGTGAGCGTGCGCTTTTCAAAGTCAATCGCGTCCCACGTCAGTCCGATCATCTCTCCGGTACGCAAGCCGGTTTCAAGAATCAACGCGTACTGATTGTAGTTGCGGGAGCGTTTCGCTGTTTCAAGAAACACGCGCTGCTCGTCACGGGTGAGGAACTTAATATCGTCTGTCGCACGAACGGGCTTTGTAAACCGCACACCGTCCATTGGGTGCTTGGCAATCAGGTCATTCATCTTCGCAGCCTTGAACATCGTTCCCATTGTGATATAGGCTTGACGGATGGTGGAACCCGCATAGTCAGCATCCATCTGTATGAACACCTTTTTGCAGTGCATCGGCTTGACGTTGGCAATCATCATTTTGCCCATAACAGGCTGAATATTGTGGACATACCGCTCCCGATAATTGCGGAGCGTATTAGGGGCTAAATCACCCACAATATTCTCAATCCAGAAATCAAACCATTGATCCACCGTCGTATCGGTGGCTACGAAAACATCCTCGTGCGCATCGGCGTATTTTGATTCTTCAATCCAGTTGCGAGCTTCGGGGAGCGTCGGAAGATACTTCTCATGCCGCTTTCCTGTTTTATCTACGAACCGTGCGTAATATAAACCGTCCTTTCTCTGGCAGATACCCTTACCACATTCTTTGCCTTTTAGATTCTTACCCATAGATTGTATCCTTTCCGCGCTTGCGAAAAAGGACACACTACTACAAATAAATTATAGCATATAACGTCCTTTTTCTCAAGCCGTTGTGTGAAAAAACTCTCCGCCTATTTGTGAATTTTTCAGAACCTCTTATATCACCAGTTTCTCACTGATGAATTGTTCAAACTCCTTTCGCTTGACCAGTTTATTTGTGCCGACGAAAATCACGAAGGAAAAGGCAATCATGCCTATATCGTCTGTACGCACATTGACAAAGCCCATATTCACAATCATGTGATTTGGAATTCCACCGCTCTCGATGAGCAAAGCAAGTTCCGCAATTTCTGGGGCAGCACCAAAGCAATTCGCCGCCTCAGCGATACAAGCAGTCCTTTGATGAGCAGGGGCTGAAAAAGTTGCCCACCGTTAAGAGCCTGCAAGCAGAATATGCCCAGCTCCTGTCTGAGAAAAAAGCCATGTACGCAGAGTACCAGCAGGCAAGGGATGATATGCGTTCCCTTCAAACTGCAAAGGCAAATGTAGATCGGATTCTTGGAGACAATACTCTCACCGTGGCGAGAGAATCTGAAAAGGACGGGCGTTGATACCCATTTAGCGATTTGCAAAATCGCGTAGCTGCTGGATTTTTCCAGCGTTTCCAGGACACAGAATTGTGTTCTGCGGGGATTGGGACAGAGCCTCAACAAGCAGAAAACCCTCATTTCCACTTTCGCAGAAATGAGGGCTTTCGCATATGGCGCGCCATAAGCATTGCTTGCTACTCTTATACCCAATTTGGTATAATACTGGCAAGCAATGCACCTGTAATACAAATACGAAAAACCATCCATTCCGCTTCCACGGAACGAATGGTTTTTCTGCTTGTTGAGGCGCAGCCCCAAGCCCCGATGAACGCAGTCCTTCGGGCTGCGGCTGCGCGATTCTTCGAATCGCTTTTCGACCATCTATTCCAGTCAACAAGAAATGCTTAAGAATTGTCAGCATCGACTTTCCTGCTTTCCTGTGATAGATTGGCATTCACGGCTTTGCTATAATTGCGCCGGTTTGATATAAGAGCAAAAAATTGAAGCCCTTCCCTTTCCATAAGGAGTGTCATACTGAACTCCAATTAAAATCTTTAGAAAAGATTTTAATTGCCCGAAGGGCAAG
>ERZ773147.3674-NODE-3674-length-11425-cov-7.432366_pt1 | contig 11425 bp, 9 predicted proteins | sample MGYA00580851_ERZ773147 | MGnify/ENA primary metagenome ERZ773147 (study PRJEB29015, sample SAMEA2737818) | human gut metagenome | biome: human gut; feature: human-associated habitat; material: faeces | place: China | collected 2012 ... | reverse complement strand
GCCGTTTTCCACGATGTAGAGAACGCCGAGCGTGTTGACCGCCAGCACCTCGATCTCGCCCTCCGTCTTATTGTAGAGCACGGCGGCGAGGTTCGCGGGCACGCAGGCCATGTCGAGCTCGCCCTTGAGGAGCGCGGGCGTCACTTCATCCGCAGAACCGGCAAGGGTAAAGGTATATTCATTGCCAGTCGTTTCGCCGCTTTCGCTGTCCTTCATCAGCTTCACAAGGCCCATGGCCGTAGGGCCCTTGAGCGCGGCGATAGAATAGTTCGCAGGGGTGAACTCCTCCTGTTCGGTCTGCTGGTCGTCCTGCGCGTCGTTCGGCGTCTCATCCGCCTTCTGTCCGCAGGCGGCGAGCGAGAAGACGAGCGCAATCGTCAGGCACAGGGCCAAGAGATATTTGAGATTCTTTTTCATTGTTTTTCTTCCTTTCCGATGCTGCCCTCGGGCGCGTAGACCGTTTTGGCGGTGATGCCGTCCAGACGGCCGATCTTGCCCGACAGGGCGGAGATGACGTTGCCCGGCGCGTCGAGCGCCACGCTGATGATATTCACGCCCTTTTCGCGGTACGGCACGCCCATGCGCCCGATGATATACTGACCGTACTGGTGCAGAAGCTCGTTGAGCGGCTGGACAGAGCTTCCCCCGCGGACGATGATGGCCAGCACGGCGACTCTCGTTTCCATTAACGCATTCTCCTTTGTCAAAATAAAAATCATCCCTTCCGCCGTTCAGCAGAAGGGATGGAAACAGCAAATGACGACGCAGCAGGGCTGTGTCTTTGTTTTCCCTCTTCTTGTGGCTCGGAACGCATCCTCGCTGTCAGAACGGTAGAATGAATCTGGTTCGCCGCCGGTCAGAGTAGTCTTCCCGAAAGGCAAAGCGATGATACCACACTTTCGCCGCAGCGTCAAGATGGAGGGACAATGGTATCGGATAAGCTGGAAAAAAGGCCAAAAGAAAACGTTCGTGAACAGTGCAAGGCATATAAATTCCATTGACTTCTTCGGCGTTATCTTATACGATATGATAAAAGCACAAGTTTTATACGCAGGGCTGGATCCCGGCCCCGGGAAGTCAGCTCTGTGATCTCACAGGGCTGATTTTTGCTGTTTGGGGAGAAATGAGAGGGAAGCGCATGCCATATTACGCACACATCCGGCAGGATGAAAACGGCGAGACCATCTATCAGACCGTCGCGGAGCATCTGACAGGTACAGCCGCGCTGTGCCGAGAGTTTGCCGCCGACTTCGGCGCAGAGGCGGACGGAGATCTGATGGGGCTCGCGCACGATCTCGGCAAATGCACTGACGCATTCCAGAAGCGCCTGCTTGAAGGTGGTCCCGTTGTCGACCACACCACGGCGGGGATGCTCACCTGTATAAAGATGAAGCGGCCCAGCGCCGCCGCGTGCGTCGCCGGTCACCACGGCGGACTTTTGGATGTCGGAAATCTGAGGACCGACCGCGCGGGCGAGGCCACGCTCTCCGGCCGGTTCAAAAAGGGCGTGGAGGGACACTATCTTGAGCGCTGCGGCGAAAGCGGCGTGACACTGCCAACTCTTCCGCCTGAGACGCCGGAACGGAATCCATTGAAAGCGTCGTTTCGGACAAGGATGCTCTATTCCTGTCTGGTGGACGCGGATTTTCTCGATACGGAACGGTTCATGGACGGCGAACGCGGACGCGGCGGAGCTGATGGCCTTCCGACGCTGCTAAAGCGGCTGGAAGAATACATCGCGCCGTGGCAGGAACCGAAAACAGCGCTCAACAAGCTGCGCTGCAAAATTCTAAACAGCTGTCTGGATACAGGCAGTAAACCAAAAGGCATTTACACGCTGACCGTGCCGACCGGCGGCGGAAAGACGGTCGCGTCGCTCGCCTTTGCGCTGCGGCACGCAGTGGCGCACGGGATGAAGCGGGTGATCTACGTCGTGCCGTACACGTCGATCATCGAGCAGAATGCCGAAGTATTCCGCGAGATCCTCGGCGACGGCAATGTGCTCGAGCATCACTCAGGTGTGCAGTTCGAGCTTTCCGACGGCGCGTCGCCCGAGGAGGTGCGCCGCGCGCTGGCGGTGGAAAACTGGGACATGCCGGTCATCGTCACAACGGCGGTGCAGTTTTTTGAGTCCATTTACGCAAACCGTTCGTCAAAATGCCGCAAGCTCCATAATCTTGCCGACAGCGTCATCATTTTTGACGAGGCGCAAATGCTGCCGCTTTGCCATCTGCGGCCCTGCGTGGCGGCGATGGCATCGCTTGCCGAGCAATTCCGTTCAACGCTTGTGCTGTGCACAGCCACGCAGCCGTCGCTCGGTGACCTGCTGCACACCTATGCGCCAAGCTGCCCTATCACAGAACTGTGCCCGCAGACGGCGGAGGAATACGATAGCTTCCGCCGCGTGACGTTTCGGCAGGAGGGCATCTTGGAGGACGACGCGCTTGCGGAAAGGCTCAGCGAGCACCGGCAGGTGCTTTGCATCGTGAACAGCCGCAAGGCGGCGCAGAGCATCTTTGCGCGCTTGCCGCAGGAGGCGAGCTTTCACCTCTCGACGCTGATGGTGCCCGCACAGCGGCAGACGCTTCTCGATGAGATCCGGCGGCGCCTAAGGGCGGGGGAACCGTGCCGCGTCGTATCGACCTCGCTGATCGAGGCGGGCGTGGACGTGGACTTTCCCGCGGTGTACCGCGAGCTGGCTGGGCTGGATTCCGTCTTGCAGGCAGCGGGGCGCTGCAACCGCGAGGGAAAGCGGGCGGCAGGTGAGAGCATCGTAACGATCTTTGAGCGGACGGAGCTGCCGCCGCTTCTGTTCCGCACGGCGGTGGGCGCAACACGCCATGCGCTGAAAGACGGGCGAGACCCCGCCGTGCAGGAAACCATGCAGCGCTATTTCCGCGAACTGCGCGCGCTGAGTGGGGAAACACTTGACAAGTACGGCATTGTCAAAGCCTTTGAGGATGGCATCAACGGCTGCGAACTGCCGTTTCGCACCGTGGCGGAGAATTTTCATCTGATCGATCAGAACACGCGCACGGTCTATGTCCCGTTTGGCGGCGGAGCGGCGCTCATCGAACGGCTGAAAGCGGGCGAGTGCTCCAAAGAGCTCTACCGCAAGCTGGGGCGCTACGCCGTTTCCGTGTACGACCGGCATTTTGAGGCGCTGTATGCAGCCGGTGCGCTGCTGACCGCGCGGGATATTCCCGCGCTGGATGAAAGCAGCGCCATCCTTTCGGACCTTACGCTGTATGATGAGCGGACAGGCCTGACGCTGGAACCGGAGACCGGAAAGGCATTTTTGATCTAAGAAAATAGCAGAAGGACGGAAGACCGTCCTTCTGCTTGTAAGCATAATTGCTTTTCAACATATTTCAATCCACGTCTTATCTGACGACTTATTTAACATAGCATATATATTCCTCCTTGTCAACTATTAATTTCTTTTTAACATGAAGTTGACATTATAAACATATTGTATTATGATCAAATTAAGTTCAACTAAGAGAGGAGTGATCCAATGCCGATTCAAGTGGAGGTCTGGGGCGATTACGCCTGCTTCACGCGGCCTGAAATGAAGACGGAACGCGTCAGCTATGACGTGATGACGCCGTCAGCAGCGCGCGGGCTGTTGGAAAGCATCTATTGGCACCCAGGGCTCCGTTGGGTGATCGACCGCATCCATGTGTGCGCCCCCATCCGCTTCACCAACATCCGCCGCAACGAGGTCAAAGATGTCATCAGCGCCCGCAGGGCAAAGACCGTGATGGAAAAAGGGCAGGGGGAGCTGTACCTCGCCGCGTCGGAGAGCATTCAGCAGCGCGCGGCTATGGTGCTGCGGGACGTACACTATGTCATCGACGCGCACTTCGACATGACGGACGCCGCTGCGCCCGGCGACAATCCCGGCAAGTTTCAGGACATGATCAAGCGACGGCTGGAAAAGGGGCAGTGTTACAGCATGCCGTATTTCGGCACGCGGGAGTTTCCTGCGCAGTTCCGGCGCTGCACGGAATTGCCGCCGTGCCCCGATGAGCTCAAAGGCACGCGCGACCTCGGCTGGATGCTGTGGGACCTCGATTACAGCGATCCAGCGGACATCACACCAAAGTTTTTCCGCGCGAGCCTTATCGATGGTGTGATGACCGTTCCGCCGCCGAACAGCGGGGAGGTGAGAGGATGATCCTGCAAGCGCTGACGCGGTATTATGAAGACCTGCGCACGCAGGGCAAGATCGACGCCCCCGGCTGGTCGCCCGCGAAGATCAGCTTTGCGCTGTATCTCGATGAAAACGGCGAACTGACACAGGTCGTGCCGACGATAGAGGAAGTACCGAAGGGAAAGAAAACCGTTTTGCAGCCGCAGTCTAAGCCATTACCCGCACCGGTAAAACGCGCTTCTAATATCGCATCAAATTTTCTTTGGGACAATTCCTCCTATCTTCTTGGTATCGACCAAAAGGGCAAGCCTGAACGCAGCCGCGAGTGCTTTGCCGCCGCGGCAAAGCTGCACCACGCGGTGTTAGACGGTATTGATTCGCCCAATGCCCGCGCAATACTGGCATTTTTCGACACTTGGGAACCGGAACGCGCGGCAGAGCATCCGGCGCTCATCAGGCAGCTCGACGATGTGACCGCGGGCGGCAACCTCGTCTTTCGCGTGGATGGCCGCAAGGTCGAAAAGGATACTGCCATCTGTGAGGCGTGGCAGCGGTATCGGGACGGCGGCGAGAGCGGCGTCAAGATGCAGTGTCTCGTGACCGGAAAAGAGGATGAGATCGCCGCTGTGCACCCGTCGGTCAAGGGCGTGCGGGACGCGCAGTCCAGCGGCGCGGCGCTGGTGTCGTTCAACGCGCCGGCGTTCTGCTCCTACGGACGGGAGCAGAACTACAATGCCCCAGTCGGCAAATACGCCGCCTTTGCCTACACCGCCGCACTGAATCATCTGCTTGCGGACAGCGACCACGTCCAGCACATCGGCGATACGACAGTCGTCTGCTGGGCAGAGGGCGCAGATGATGCCTATCCCGGCTTTTTCAGCGCCGTGATTGGCGGCGGCACATACGGCGGCCTGTCGGACAATGATCTGCGCGCGGCGCTCAAACGTCTGGCGAATGGGCTGCCGTGCGACGACCTCGGCGTCGACCCGAATCGACCGTTTTACATTCTCGGTCTCGCGCCCAACGCGGCGCGCCTTTCCGTCCGCTTCTTTCTGCGCGACAGCTTCGGAAAGCTGATGGAGAATGTAAACGCGCACTATGAGCGCATGGAGATCGTGCGCCCCGCCTATGAAAAATTTAACTACCTGCCATTGTGGTCGCTGCTGAGGGAAACGGTGAACCTAAATTCCCGTGATAAAGCGCCTTCGCCCGCGATGGCCGGCGCGACGGCGCGCGCCATATTTTCCGGTGCGCGTTATCCCGCATCGCTGCTTGAAGCGGTAATGCTCCGCATCCGCGCAGAGCGGGACATCACCTGGGGCAAGGCCGCCATCATCAAGGCATATTATCTCAAAAATCCACATGAGGACTGTCCAAAGGAGGTTTTGACCGTGAGTCTCAATGAAGCGAGCACCAACCCCGCCTATACGCTTGGACGGCTGTTCTCCGTCTACGAGGCGGTGCAGCAGGCTGCGAACCCTGGCATCAACGCAACGATCAAGGATAAATATTTCAACTCTGCCGCGGCGATGCCCGCAAGCATTTTTCCGGTACTGAACAATCTTTGTCAAAAGCATCTGCGCAAGCTCGACGCAAGACAGCGCGTCTACTATGACAAGCAAATCATGAAGCTCAAAGGCGTGCTCAATGAAAACTATCCCGCGCGCATGACGCTCGCTCAGCAGGGCTCGTTCGACCTTGGCTACTATCATCAGACGCAGAAGCGCTATACGAAAAAGGAGGAGAAAGAAAATGTCTGATCCCATCAAGAACCGTTATGAATTTGTGGTGCTGTTCGACGTGGAAAACGGCAATCCGAACGGTGATCCCGATGCGGGCAATATGCCGCGCGTCGACCCCGAGACCGGCTATGGCCTTGTGACGGACGTTTGCCTCAAGCGCAAGATCCGCAATTATGTTGAAATGGCAAAAGAGGGCGAAAAAGGCTACCGCATCTACATCAAAGACGGCGTACCGCTGAACTCGAGCGATAAAGAGGCCTGTGCCTACGTCGGCGCAGACCCCGATAAGCTGAAGGAAGCCAAGAAAAAGGACGAGCATCTGGATGAAAAAATTCGCGACTTCATGTGTTCCAATTTCTACGATATCCGCACGTTCGGCGCGGTGATGACGACCTTTACCAAGGGTGCGCTCAACTGCGGTCAGGTGCGTGGGCCGGTGCAGCTCGGCTTTGCCCGAAGCATCGACCCCATTCTGCCGCAGGAGGTGACCATCACGCGCGTCGCCATCACGACCGAGGCGGACGCGGAAAAGAAGAACACCGAAATGGGCCGCAAGTACATCGTGCCTTACGGTCTCTACCGCGCGGAGGGCTATGTGTCGGCGAATCTCGCGCGCAAGACGACCGGCTTTTCGGAAGAGGACCTCGAACTCCTGTGGACGGCTATTTTGAACATGTTTGAAAACGACCATTCTGCCGCGCGCGGCAAGATGGCCGTGCGCGAGCTCATCGTCTTCAAGCACAACTGCGAGCTCGGCTGCGCTCCGGCGCACAAGCTCTTTGACCTTGTCAAGGTCGAACACAAGGACGGCGTGACCGCGCCGAGAAGCTACGGCGACTACACTGTCAGCGTGGATGAAACGCACCTTCCCTCCGGCGTGACTTGCACGCGGATGGGGTGATCTATCAGGACGAGGACTTCCTCCAGCTTTCCGGCTTACAGCATTTCAAATTCTGCCGCCGCCAGTGGGCACTCATCCATGTAGAAAAGCAATGGGCGGAAAACTACCGCACAACGGACGGCGCGATCATGCACGAAAACGCGCACGACGGCTCATTCACCGAAAGCAGGGGCGACCTCGTCATCACGCGCGATATGCGCGTCTTTTCCCGCACGCTCGGCGTATCAGGCGCGTGCGACGTGCTGGAATTCCGCCGCGGCGAGACGGGCATTCCGCTCAAAGGCCGCGAGGGCCTGTGGCAGCCCTATCCCGTGGAGTATAAGCGCGGAAAGCCGAAAGAGGGCACGGAAGACACGCTCCAGCTCTGTGGACAGGCGATGTGCCTTGAAGAAATGCTCTGCTGCGAGATCCCGCGCGGCGCGCTCTATTACGGCGAGCCGCGGCGGCGCACGGAAGTCGACTTCACCCCCGCGCTGCGGCAGGAGGTGCGTGCCCTCCTTGAAGAGATGCATGCGCTCTATGCGCGCGGCAGCACGCCGAAGGTAAAGCCGTCAAAGGGCTGCAACGCCTGCTCGCTGAAAGGATCGTGTCTGCCAAAGCTGATGAGAAGCAAGTCCGTTTCCGCGTATCTGCGCGGCGCAATGGAGGGAGAGCAATGAGACAGCTTTTGAACACGCTTTTTGTCACATCGGAGGACATTTACCTCTCGCTGGACGGGGAAAACGTTGTGGCGAACCGCGGCGGGGAAGCGGTCGCCCGCTATCCGCTGCACACGCTGCAAAGCATCGTCTCATTTTCCTACGCGGGCGCGTCGCCCGCCCTGATGGGCGCATGCGCGCAGCGGGAGATTGGACTTGCGTTCTGCTCGCCGCGCGGGAAATTTCTTGCCCGTGTAGCAGGTCAGGCGCAGGGGAACGTCTTGCTGCGGCGGATGCAGTACCGCGTGGCGGACGACCCGTCGCAGAGCTGTCGCGTCGCCGGAATGATGATCTTCGGCAAGGTCTACAACGCAAAATGGAGCGTGGAGCGCACGCGCCGCGACCACGCCATGCGCATTGACGAATCGCGCTTTTCAGCCGTGTCCGACCAGTTACAGGGGCTTCTGCCGCAGATCGCAGCGGAGACGTCGCTCGACAGTCTGCGCGGCCTCGAGGGTGTCGGTGCGGCGGCATATTTCAGCGTGCTGGACGACATGATCTTGCAGGGAAAAGAGACGTTTTTCTTCCGCGAGCGCAGCCGCCGTCCGCCGCTCGATGCGTTCAACGCGCTGCTGTCGTTTGCTTACAGTCTGCTCGCGCACGACTGCGCCTCGGCGCTTGAAAGCGTAGGGCTGGACGCTTACGTCGGATATCTCCACCGCGACCGGCCAGGGCGGGAGTCGCTGGCGCTCGATTTGATGGAGGAGCTGCGCCCGTGCTTTGCCGACCGCTTTGTGCTCACGCTCATCAACAACCGTGTGCTCAAGGTGATCGACTTTGACTTCCGCGAGAGCGGCGCGGTGCTGCTGACGGACACAGGGCGCAGGACGTTCCTGCAGAAGTGGCAGGAGCGAAAAAAGGAGACCATCACGCATCCGTTTCTCGAGGAAAAGATACCGTGGGGTCTGGTACCGTATGTACAAAGCCTGCTGCTCGCGCGGTACCTGCGCGGCGACTTGGACGACTATCCGCCGTTTTTATGGAAGTGAGGCGCCTATGCTGGTTCTGATCACCTACGATGTGAACACGAGCGACGCCGCCGGACGCGGGCGGCTGCGCAGAATCGCAAAGGAATGTGTCAATTACGGTCAGCGCGTGCAGAATTCGGTGTTCGAATGCCTGCTGGACACGGCGCAGTGCCGGAAGCTGCAAAATGAACTCTGTAAGATCATTGACCCAGAAAAGGACAGCCTTCGATTTTACTACTTGGGCAAGAAGTACGAGAATAAAATCGAACACTTCGGCTGCAAGCAGACGTATCTGCCCGAGGAACCGATGATCTTATAGTGCGAAGCACAAGCGCGCAGAGATCACTTGGGCGGTTCGCACCCAAAATCCGCATGGTTTTCCTGCATCAAAAAGGAGCAGAATGCCCTGACAGGCGGCATTCTGTGCAAAAGCATCTGAAATTTGTCTGTTATCGCAAAAATGTGCATAGTGATTTGTACACTTTTGCTGTCGCGCCCCGCAAGGGGCGCGTGGGTTGAAATATCACTACTGTTACATGGATTAAAAACGCGATTTGTCGCGCCCCGCAAGGGGCGCGTGGGTTGAAATGGAGATGCGTTTTTTATCGAACGTACTGAGACGGGTCGCGCCCCGCAAGGGGCGCGTGGGTTGAAATCTCGTAAGGAAGCTGAATAAGTTGAGTCGAACTATTGTCGCGCCCCGCAAGGGGCGCGTGGGTTGAAATCCTTATTCTCATAGACGAAATTGGCGTGCTGCACTCGTCGCGCCCCGCAAGGGGCGCGTGGGTTGAAATCCATTTACAACAAGCGAGGAAAAGAAGCTCAGGACGGTCGCGCCCCGCAAGGGGCGCGTGGGTTGAAATAAGATGGTAGTACTTGCGATATGACTGTCCAGCAGTCGCGCCCCGCAAGGGGCGCGTGGGTTGAAATTGGCAGCACGGTCACGTTTACCGAGGGCGAATAAGGTCGCGCCCCGCAAGGGGCGCGTGGGTTGAAATTCCGTTTACGGCAAGGGTGGTGCTATTTCCACCGTTGTCGCGCCCCGCAAGGGGCGCGTGGGTTGAAATCCAATGGCCGCATCATAGTCTGGGATATTATCAGTCGCGCCCCGCAAGGGGCGCGTGGGTTGAAATATACACGGCAAAAAGTGAGGATCGCGTTGTCGGCTGTCGCGCCCCGCAAGGGGCGCGTGGGTTGAAATACCTGTGACCGGATTTATGAGCTTGCGCCCCTCAACGTCGCGCCCCGCAAGGGGCGCGTGGGTTGAAATGTATCATTGCAAATGAGGGTGACGCAGACCTAAACGTCGCGCCCCGCAAGGGGCGCGTGGGTTGAAATAACGCCCGTGAGTGGCAGGCCGTGAATGCAAGCGGTCGCGCCCCGCAAGGGGCGCGTGGGTTGAAATCTCATACCTCAAGCAACGGTTGACTTCCTGCCCGTGTCGCGCCCCGCAAGGGGCGCGTGGGTTGAAATAAAGATGGGTATGTCTGTTCTGTCTCCAATTGTTGTCGCGCCCCGCAAGGGGCGCGTGGGTTGAAATGCTGATTGGTCTTGCCATATTTGCCGCACCTCCTTGTCGCGCCCCGCAAGGGGCGCGTGGGTTGAAATAGCGCCTTTGCCGAGTTAGCAGTTGCCTTGACGCTGTCGCGCCCCGCAAGGGGCGCGTGGGTTGAAATATGCGACATGGGGCGAAAGCAGTTTGCCCAAGACCGTCGCGCCCCGCAAGGGGCGCGTGGGTTGAAATAACCGGGAAACGGTCTATCAAATTGACGGAATAGTCGCGCCCCGCAAGGGGCGCGTGGGTTGAAATACGGCAAGCGCCTGCGCTGATTCGATGACCGCATGTCGCGCCCCGCAAGGGGCGCGTGGGTTGAAATAGCAATAATGACGATGCTGTTCCAAATGCCTTTAAAGTCGCGCCCCGCAAGGGGCGCGTGGGTTGAAATAACACGGGCACACGCATTACGATTTCAGCGGCGGTCGCGCCCCGCAAGGGGCGCGTGGGTTGAAATGGTCTGTCGATGACGAACTGCCTCTTGTCGCTTGTCGCGCCCCGCAAGGGGCGCGTGGGTTGAAATTTCTTGTCCCACGCCATCTTCGTGGTCTGCTCGAGTCGCGCCCCGCAAGGGGCGCGTGGGTTGAAATAACATCGAAGTTTGCGAAAAGGTCATCCAACGAAGTCGCGCCCCGCAAGGGGCGCGTGGGTTGAAATGAGGTACGTGCACGCCGCAAACACCGCACAGTCAGTCGCGCCCCGCAAGGGGCGCGTGGGTTGAAATTGTGCGGTCAGGCTGACCGTACCGGCAGCCGTGGCGTCGCGCCCCGCAAGGGGCGCGTGGGTTGAAACGCTCCCGGATTCTCATTGCCGTATCCCTCCATAAAAAGGAAGTCTCTGCCAACCGGCAGAGACTTCCTTTCATTTTTCTATTTTACTGATCAAAGCTTGGGTTTACGTAGTAGACGTTTTTCTCGTCCAGGCGGTCCTTGGCGAGGCGCAGGCCTTCACCGAAGCGCTGGAAGTGCACTATCTCGCGCGCACGCAGGAATTTGATGACATCACTCACGTCCGGATCGTCGGAAAGGCGCAGAATGTTGTCATACGTCACGCGCGCCTTCTGTTCCGCAGCCAGGTCCTCTGTGAGGTCCGCGATGGTGTCGCCCGTGACCTGCATGGTGCTCGCCGACCACGGGTAACCAGAGGCGAACTGCGGGAAAACGCCCGTCGTGTGGTCGACAAAGTACGGCTCGAACCCAGCCTCCTTGATCTGCTCCTCGGTCAAATTGCGCGTAAGCTGGTGAACGATCGTGCCGACCATCTCGAGATGTCCCAGCTCCTCTGTGCCGACTGTGGAAGTCCAAGGGCCACAAGCGCGAAGAAACCTTGTGCCGCAAGGGTTACAGGCCAAAAAAGAGAGGGAAAACGCGAATGTGCAAAATGCCGGTTGGCTCCATTCCTTTGA
>ERZ773147.3666-NODE-3666-length-11451-cov-3.480519_pt1 | contig 11451 bp, 10 predicted proteins | sample MGYA00580851_ERZ773147 | MGnify/ENA primary metagenome ERZ773147 (study PRJEB29015, sample SAMEA2737818) | human gut metagenome | biome: human gut; feature: human-associated habitat; material: faeces | place: China | collected 2012 ... | reverse complement strand
TCGCCGAGGCCACCGACTTCGTCGACGGCCGTGTCTCCATCGAGGTCGACCCGCGTCTGGCCCACGACACCGAGAACACCGAGAAGCAGGCCGTCGAGCTGTGGGAGAAGGTCAACCGCCCGAACGCGATGATCAAGATCCCGGCGACCCTGGAAGGCCTGCCGGCCATCACCGCCACCCTCGCCAAGGGCATCTCCGTCAACGTCACCCTGATCTTCTCGCTGGAGCGCTACGAGCAGGTCATCGACGCCTACATCGAGGGCATCGCCCAGGCTGCCGCCAACGGCCACGACCTGAAGCACATCGGCTCCGTCGCCTCCTTCTTCGTCTCCCGCGTGGACACCGCGGTCGACAAGCTGCTTGAAGCCAACGGCTCCGATGAGGCCAAGGCCCTTGAGGGCAAGGCCGCTGTCGCCAACGCCCGCCTCGCCTACGAGCTCTTTGAGAAGAAGTTCGCCGCCGATCCTCGCTGGGCTGACCTGGCCGCCAAGGGCGCCAAGGTCCAGCGTCCGCTGTGGGCCTCCACCGGCACCAAGAACGCCGCCTACTCCGACTGCAAGTACGTCGACGAGCTTGTTGCCAAGCACATCGTCAACACGATGCCCGAGAAGACCCTGAACGCTCTGGCCGATCACGGCAACGGCGCTCCGTCCATCGAGGGCACCTACGAGGAGTCCCACGCCGTCATCGACAAGCTGGCCGAGCTGGGCATCAACCTCAAGGACGTCACCGACAAGCTGGAGGCCGACGGTGTCGCCGCCTTCATCAAGTCCTGGGATTCCGTGCTGGCCGACGTGCAGTCCGGCATCGACCGCGTGAACGCCTGAGACCGACCGGTCAAGCGTGACATACGCCTGACCACATAATCGTGAGAAGCCCTCGACCCGATAACGGCCGGGGGCTTCTCACGTGATACACTGCTAGACCGCACACGAACGCCATGTCGAAACCGGGAAAGGCCGTGAATGACGCACCTTCGTGTATCATGCCGAAGGGGTTTTCTCTCGCCGCGAACATGCACCAGCGCATCACTCAAGCAGAAGCTACAAACAGAAGGACCGTCAACCACATGAACTTGCATCTGGCAGAGGCAGGACGCACGCTGATTCCCCGCAAGGATGACGAATACGGACTGCTCTCCCCCGCCATGGTGCTGATGACGTTCATCGCCGGTCTGGTCGATGCACTGAGCTACCTGGCCTTGGGACATGTGTTCGTGGCGAACGTCACCGGCAACATCGTCTTCCTTGGCTTCGCGCTCGCCCACGCACAGGGATTCGTCTGGTGGACATCGGCGCTGACATTGGTGTGCTTCGCCTTCGGCGCGTTCATCGGAGGCCGCATCATACGCCGGTTCGGAGAACACCGGGCCCGCCATCTGCTGATCTCGTCGATCGTGCAGGCCGCGTTCATCCTCGCCGCGCTGATCGGGCTGTACCTGCTGAACCACTATTCCGCGGAACCGGCTCTGGGCATGGGCAGTATGCAGGCGTCATCGCAGCCGAGCCTCAACTTCCCCACCGCCCGCCACATCGACGTCCATCATCTGATGCTGATCGTGCTGATCGCCCCCGCGATGGGCATCCAGAACTCCACTGCCCGGCGGCTCGCGGTTCCCGACCTGCCGACGACCGTACTGACGATGACCGTGACCGGCATCGTCGCCGACACATCCGCCCACGGCCATGAGATGTCAAAACTCGGCCGGCGCGCCGTCGCCGTATTGGCCATGTTTCTCGGAGCGCTGACGGGCGCGGCGCTACAGTCGAAAGGACATGAGGACATCATCCTCATGGTCGCTCTGGCTTGTCTGCTGGCCGTGATCGGCATGATGCTCGCGCACGCGCATTCCACGGCGGCATGGGCGACCGCCCGCCACTGACCTATTCCCCAACGCACAGCAATGTGTTAAACTGCGCTGCCATGGGCTTATCACGGGTCGGGCCACCCGACGCGGGTGGATTCATGCCGACCGCCGGGAACCGAGTCCGAAACAGGTGCCGAGAAGACAGGCACCGAGCCGCCGCAACAGAAAGCAGTACCGTTATGGCAACGACTCCCATACCGACAGACATCAACACCGCCGAATCCGGCGGTCGGCGCCGTCTCCCGTTCTCCGGACGCCTCGTCATGGCGTTCACGTTCTTCTCGATGTTCTTCGGTGCGGGCAACCTCATCTTTCCCCCGTTCGTTGGGGCGCAGGCGGGTGCTGCCACCGTTCCCGCCATCATCGGGTTCATCGTCTCGGCGGTCGGCCTTCCGATTCTCGGCGTGCTCGCCGTCACGTTCGCGGGTGGCTTCGACGAGCTCGCCCGCCGTGTGTCCCCGGCGTTCGCCTCGCTGCTCGGCGTGGCGATCATGCTCACCATCGGCCCATGCTTCGCCATCCCACGCACGGCGACCACGTCATACGAGATGATGGTGGCGCCATTCCTGCCCTCCCGCACTGGATGGGGCGGCTGGACGACGCAGCTGGCGTACTCGCTGGTGTTCTTCGCCGTGGCTTTCCTGCTGGCCCAGCATCCCGAGAAACTGTCGGCCGTGTTGGGACGGTTCATGGGGCCGCTGCTGTTGGTGTTCATCGCAGTGCTGTTCATAGCCTGCCTGACGCATGGTGCGGTAACACCGACGCAACAGACAGGCGATTATGCGGTGCATCAGGCGTCCCGGGGCTTCCTGGACGGCTATCAAACCATGGATCTGCTAGCTGCCTTGTACTTCGGCATCGTGATTTCGGCGAACGTCCGCGCCATGCATGTCACCGACAACACGCTTATTCGTCGGGAGACCGCATACGCCGGTCTCGGCACCGGGATCCTGCTGATCGTGATCTATGCGGTGCTCGGCTATGTGGGTGTCGTGTCCGGGAGCATTGCCTCGGTCAATCCAGCGACCGATACGGGTGCGACCGTACTCACCAATCTCACGGCCTCGTTGTTCGGCACGTTCGGCATGGTATTTTTGGGCATCGTGTTCGTCATCGCCTGTCTGAATGTCTGCACGGGTCTGATCTGCACGTGCGCCACATACTTCCACACGCGATTCGCCACCATCGCCGGTCGCCGCGTGAGCTATCGCGCATGGCAGGCACTGTTCACCGTGTTCAGTTTCGTGGTATCCAACGCCGGACTCAGCATGATCATCAAGGTGTCCGTGCCCGTGCTCGCCGCATTGTATCCGATTGCCATCGTGTTGGTGACGCTCGCATTGACCCATCGAATCCTCGCCGTTCATTTCCCGCGCGTGTACTTCTGGATGGTACTGCTGGTGGCCATCGTGTCATTCGCCACATGTCTGGCGAGCATCGTCACGGTATTCGGCGGCTCCCTGCCATGGCTAGAGGCCATATTGAACATGCTTCCGCTGCAGCAATTCCAGCTGGGATGGATCATTCCGGCGCTGGCAGGCTTGCTCATCGGCGTGCTTGACAGTGCTGCACATTCGTCGTTCAAACGATGACCGACTGATTCGAGGGCTATCTTCATTTCGAGGGGTTGATTGAGGCTCGCTCAGACATCTAACTGCGTTTCAAGGGGTTGATGCCCGAGTATAAACACCATGGGAACCGCATGATTCCAATGCTGAACACCCCGATATACTCCGGGTACCGCATTCAGGCAACCCCTTGAAACGCAGATAGATGTTCCGGGACGCCGGAATCAACCCCTCGAAATCGAGATAGGAGATGGAACGGGCTAATGAGGCGCGTAGGACGACTGGGGTGGTCATCACAAACTACGCTACGGCGTCCGACACTCCTTGAAGGCCGTGTCATCGTATCGCCGGATACCTTGGGTCAGATTAGAGAGCTGGTAGGTTCCATCGTCCGTTTTGGCGAGCAGGACAATGATCTTGGTCTCCGCACCATATTTCGCGATGAAATCGTCCTTGGCCCCCGCTCCTTCGCATCCAAGATTGACGGTGACCCGTGATATCACTACCTTCCACAGACCCCTTGAGACGCGTCCAGATTTCAGCGTCATGTCATACAGATCCTGTTGGTCGCCATCGGCTTGCTTCATCCTGTCAATCGTGGCAACGGTGACTACATCCGATGCAGCGACGGCATCGCTGAGATTGCCGTACTGCACGCCGGCGTCACAGGCCACGGAAACGACCCGACCGCCGCAGCCGGCAATACGGCGGGCGCCGCCTTCACCGGTTCTTGGCATCATCCGCGATCCTGCCCCGTGTCAGCGAACGGTAGGTGACGTAGAACAGGATGCCCGCGACGATGCCGGAAGTCGCGTCGGAGATCGGCTCGGCGAGGAAGATGCCGGTCACTCCGATCCAGTGAGGCAGTGTCAGGGCGAGCGGCACCAGCATGATGATCTTGCGGAAGATCGCCAGGAACACGGACTGCTTGGCCTGCCCCATGCCGACAAGGGCGCACTGCGCGCCCATCTGGATGCCGAACACGCCCCATCCGGCGACGAAGACCGGCATCATGCGGGTCACGATGCCGATGACTTCCGGCGACGACGTGAACCATGCGGCGAACACGCTTGGGAATGCGGCAAGAATCGACACCAGTACCGTGGCCGAAGTGATCTGCGCGATGAATGCCACGCGGATGGCCTGCCGCACGCGATCCATGCGCCGGGCACCGAAGTTGAACCCGATGATCGGCTGGATGCCCTGCTGGAAACCGTTGGTCAGCACACTGACCACCTGCATGAGCGAGGTGATGATGGTCATCGACGTGACATAGTCGTCACCGCCGTATCGTTGCAGCCCGACGTTGAACACCACGTTGATGAGGCATTCGGTGATCTGCATGATGAACGGCGCCAACCCGAGGGTCAGGATCGGCACGATGACTCGATTGAAGCGGATGTTGGACGGCCTCAACCGGATGGCGCTGCGCCCGGAGGCGAGGAACAGGATGATCCACACCGATGAGATCAACTGGGCGATCACATTCGCGACGGCCGCGCCCTTTACGCCCCAGCCGAGCACGAAGATGAACACCGGGTCGAGGATGATGCTGGTGCCGGTGCCGATCAGCACCGAGGTCATCGCGACGGTGGTCTTGCCCTGCGCGGAGATGAAGTTGTTGAGTCCGAGTGTGAGCTGCACGAACACCGTGCCGACCAGGTAGATGGTGATGAAATCGACCGCATATCCGATGTTGGCGTCGCTGGCTCCGAAAGCGCGCAGCACCGGCTCCTTCGTCGCCTGCAGGATGACGGTGAGCATCAGGGCAATGGCCACGAGGAACGCCGCGCTGGTGCCCAGGATGCGTTCGGCCTTCTTGAAATTGCCGCGACCCAGTTCGATGGACGCCCTCGGCGCGCCGCCCGCGCCGATCAGCGACGCGAACGCGGTGACGGCCAGCAGGATCGGGAAGCAGATGCCGACGCCGGTCATCGCGGCGTCGCTGACCTCGGGGATATGCCCGATGAACAGTCGGTCGATGATGGTGTATGAGGCGTTCGCCGCCTGCGCGACGATGGTCGGAACCGACATCGTCAGGGCGAGCCGCGCGACCGGTTTCGTGCCGAGCCTGGAGCTGTCCGCCGTCATGCCAGCAGATGCCGTTCGATCCATTGCGCGACGCCGTCATCGTTGTTGGGCGGGCAGATCTCGTCGGCGATCTTGATGACCTCGGGGTTCGCGTTGGCGACCGCCACGCCCGTTTCCGATGTCGTCATCATGCCGATGTCGATAAGGTCATCGCCGAAACTGACGGTACCGTCGAGCCGCACGTCCATGCGTTCGCACAGCGTCTTCAACGCCTGCCGCTTGTTCGCCAGCGGACTCATCAGCATCCACATCGAGCCTTCGGAGATCGCCACGTCGAAATCGGGCGGGACCAGCGTCTTCAGATGTGCCCATTGCTCCGGCTTGGGGAAGATAATGATCTTGTCGGCGATACCGTCGGGGACGTCGGTGAAATCAGTGAATTGCCAAGTCTGTGTCTTCCAGTACACGCTCACGTCGAAGTTCGTGTAGCGCACGTCATCCATGACGACGCCGAGGCTGAGGCCGGGTATCTCGTCGAGCAGATACCGGCACACCTCGCAGGCCCGTGCGGAGGAGAAGCCGACCTTCAGCAGATGCCCGTCGGAGGGGAGCCGCCCCGAGGTGAGCAGATCGTAATCGGAACGTTCGGGCGCGAAATCAATCAGGGCACCGTTGAGATAAATGTACGCGTCGACCGGCAACTTACCCGCGTACTCGAAGCCGGTGCTCACCGGCCGGGCAGTCGCCACCGCGAACCGGTAACCGGCATCGTGCATGCGTTTGACTGTGTCAATGCTGCGCTGCGTGATAAACCGCTCCTCGAAGGTGGGGGCGTCATGCAGCAGCGTGCCGTCGAGGTCGGTGACGATGAGTCGCTGTTCAGGGTTGGTCATGGCGTTTCTCCGTAAAGCCTGTCAGGGGGGAAAAAAGAATCGTGCCGGTCTGCGGCTACAGCAGCCCTTCGCAGTAAGAGCGGACCAGCTCCGCGGAATGATGCAGCTTGGCGAGCTCGTCGTCGGCAAGTTCCAGCTCGACAATCTCGTTGGCGCCGTTGGCACGCAGCTCGGTCGGCACGCCGAGGAACACGTCGCGTTCGCCGTATTCGCCGTCGAGCAGGGTCGATACCGGCACGATGCGGCGTTCGTCCCAAAGGATGGTCTGCACGATGCCGGCCACCGTCGAGGCGATGCCGAAGTTCGTGCCGCCCTTCGCCGCGACAATCTCGTTGCCTCGCGTACGGGTCTTCTCTTCGATCTCATGCGTGGAGACGGATGAGAATCGGTCGGCGTTGTCGCTCAGGAATCGCGTGAACGGCTTGCCGCCGAGCGAGACGGTCGACCATGCGGTGAACTGCGAATCGCCGTGCTCGCCCATCACGAAACCGCCGACGTTGCGCGGGTCCAGCCCGGTCTCCTCACCGATGATGGTCTTGAGACGCGAGGTGTCCAGCGCGGTTCCCGTGCCCAGCACCTGGGTGCGCGGCAGGCCGGAGCGTTTCCACGCGTACCATGCCATGACGTCGACCGGGTTGGAGACCATGACGATGACGCCGTTGAACCCGGATGCCATGACCCGGTCGACCACGTCGCCGACGAGTCCGATGGTGAAGCCGAGTTCGTCGAGTCGGGTTGAGTTGGCCGGCGGCTTGCGTCCGACGGTGATGACGACGATGTCGGCGTCCTTGCAGTCACCGTAGTCACCGTTGCGCACCTTGACATGCCGGTCCTGGAATTCGCTGCCGTCATCGAGATCATGGCTTTCACCGAGCGCCTTGCCGGCGGAATGATCGATGAGTACGAGCTCGTTGCACAGACCATGGGTGACGATGGCGAACGCCGCGGTGGATCCGACCTGCCCGGTGCCGACGATGACGACTTTGTTCCTGTTCATGGTGACCATGTCAAATGCTCCTCAAACGATATCCGATAAACGTTGCCCAATGAAATGAGCCATGATCAAGTGACCATGGCTCAACGTGCTGCATACAGTGCTTCAGCGAATCGCGCTCACACCAAGTTGAATTTTGTCATCAGACCGAGGGCGATGATGATGGCGACCCAGACCAGTGCGATGAAGATGGTCCAGCGGTTCAGGTTCTTTTCCGCGACACCAGACGTGCCGGCGTTCTGGGTCAGGCCACCGCCGAACATATCGGACAGACCGCCGCCCTTACCCTTGTGCATGAGGATGAGCAGCGTCAGCAGGATGGACGCGATGACGACGATGATCTCAAGAACGATCTTCAGAATATGCACGGGGAAACCTCCATTAAACGTACTGTGTCATAGCATAGCGCAGGGCATTGAAAAACGTGCGGATATGCGCATGTTTCCCTATCGACGTGTCGCCTTGAGTGTCAACCGGGCGATCTTCGCCAATTCGTCGGGGTCGAGCGACGCGCCGCCGATCAGGAATCCGTCGACATCCGGCTCGCCGATCAGATGCGTCGCGTTCTTGGACGACACCGATCCGCCGTATAGGATGCGCACAGTATCGGCGACGGCGGGGCCGAACATCTCGCCGAGGTCGTCGCGGATGGCTTTGGCGGCCTGCTGGGCGGTGTCCGGAGTGGCGACCATGCCGGTGCCGATCGCCCAGACCGGCTCGTACGCGATGATGAGCTTCGCGGCCTCCTTGTCGGAAAGGTCACGGGTCACGTCATGCACCTGTCCGACGGCGAAGTCGAGCTCGATGCCCTGGCGGCGTTCCTCGAAGCTTTCTCCGACGCACAGTATCGGCTGCATGCCGGCCGCCAATACGGCACGCACCTGATCGACGATGTTGACGTCGTCTTCGGGATGGTACTTGCGGCGTTCGGAATGCCCGACGATGACGTAGGAGCAGCCGAGGTGCGCGATCATGTCAGCGGAGACATCGCCGGTGAACGCACCCTGTGTGGTCACCGACACGGCCTGCGCACCGTAGCGGATCTTGAGCTTGTCGGCTTCGACCAGCACCTGGACGCTGCGCAGCGACGTGAACGACGGCATCAGGGCTATTTCGCAGCGGGAGTAGTCGAAGCGTGCGTCACGAAGCAGCCATACGAGTTTCTGCACGAAATACGTGGCCTCAAGATGGTCGAGGTTCATCTTCCAATTGCCCGCGAGCAGCGGGATGCGTGACGCCATTGATGTCCTTTCCGTATGGAGCGGCTCCCCGGCGTCAAGCGCCCGGGGAGCCGAATTGCGGGTGAAGATCAGTCGAGGACCTTCAGCCCCGGCAGCTCCTTGCCCTCAAGGAACTCAAGGGAGGCGCCGCCACCGGTGGAGATGTGCGAGAAGCCGTCCTCCGGGAAGCCGAGGTTGCGCACGGCGGAGGCGGAGTCGCCACCACCGACGATGGTGAATGCGCCGGCCGCGGTCGCGTCGACGAGGCCCTGCGCCACGGCCTTGGTGCCGGCGGCGAACTCGGGAACCTCGAACACGCCCATCGGGCCGTTCCACACGACGGTCTTGGAGTCGACGATCTTGTCGTGGAAGAGCTTCTGGGAATCCGGGCCGATGTCCAGGCCCATCTTGTCGGCCGGGATGGCATCGGCGGCAACGACCTCCGGGGCGACCGGGGTGTCACCGGCCGGGAAGCCGGCGTTGACGACCACGTCGGTCGGCAGCACGAGCTCGACGCCGTTCTTCTCGGCGGTAGCGATGTAGCCCTTGACCTTGTCGAGCTGGTCCTCTTCGAGCAGGGAGGTGCCGACCTCGTAGCCCTTGGCCTTGAGGAAGGTGAACACCATGCCGCCGCCGATGACCAGGCGGTTGGCCTTGTCGAGCAGGTTCTCGATCACGCCGAGCTTGTCGGAGACCTTGGAACCGCCGAGCACGACGGTCAGCGGGCGTTCCGGCTCAACGGTGGCGCGGGACAAAGCCTTGACTTCCTTCTCGACCAGCAGGCCGGCAGCAGCCGGAAGATCGGCAGCAACGTCGTAATTGGAGCCCTGTGCGCGGTGCACGACGCCGAAGCCATCGGACACGAACGCTTCGCCGAGCGCAGCAATCTTCTTGGCATAAGCGGCGCGCTCCTCCGGATCCTTGCTGGTTTCTTCCGGGTTGTAACGCACGTTCTGCAGCAGAACGACATCGCCGTCGCCCATTGCGGCGACCTTGGCCTGGGCATCCTCACCATAGGTGTCTTCAGCCAGCGGGACCTCGATGCCGAGCAGCTCGCCGAGACGAGCAGCAACCGGGGCAAGGGACAGTTCCGGAACGACCTTGCCCTTCGGACGGCCGAGGTGAGCCATCAGAATGACCTTCGCGCCTTCTTCGCGCAGGGCCTTAATGGTCGGCAGAGCGGCCTTGATACGACCGTCATCGGTGATCGTGGTGCCGTCCAGCGGAACGTTGAAATCGGCGCGAACGAGAACGCGCTTGCCCTTGAGATCTCCAAGATCCTTGAGTGTCTTCATGTATATCCTTTCCTAGCCGCTTGTAAGCGTGGAATGGCCATATTGCCATTTACGAATAATACAAGCCCAAACGAACAAAAACACCATGCTGTTCGAAAACAGGCATGGTGTTTTGCATAAAAGATTCAATCAAGCCGACTGGCGGCGCGCTTTTTCGGTTTTCTCGGCGAGCTGCAGAAGTCGACGGATGCGGCCCGCGATGGCATCCTTGGTGATTGGTGGATCGGCCAAACGTCCCAGCTGTTCCAGCGACGCATCAGCATGGTCGAGACGAAGCTGGCCGGCCGATTTGAGGTTGTCTGGAATGTCATCTCCAAGAATCTCAAACGCCTGACGAACCTTGTCGCATGCTTCCGCAGCCGCCTTGGCGCTGCGACGCATGTTGGCGTCGTCGAAGTTGGCCAGACGGTTGGCTTTGCCCCGAGCTTCGCCGTCGGAACGCTTTCCGGTCCACTCGCGTGCGGAGCGCGGCGCACCCATAAGAATGAGCATACGTTCGATGGCGTCGGGATCGCGCAGGGTGACGCGTTCGGAGCTGCGCAGCTTACGCGGCTTGGCGGTGATGCCCAGACGTCGTGCGGTGGAGACCAGTGCCAGAGCGGCCTCATGGTTCGGGCACACGATTTCAAGATAGCTGGCCTTGCCTGGATCGGACAGACGTCCGTTGGCGAGGAACGCGCCGCGCCATGCGGACTTGATCTGCGCGATTTTGCCGTTGATGATATCGCTTGGAAGACCAAGCACCATGTTCTTGGTGTAACGGCTGTACAGGCCGGTCTGCAGCACGAGCGCCGTACTGCCCTTCGGCACGCGAATCACATAACGCTGCACGGTGCCGGTTGGCGTCTGCCTAGAGACAGGAGTAAGCGTGGCTTCATGACCATACAGGTTCTTGATGGTGTCCTGCAGCCAAGCAGCCGCATCTTGGGAGTCGAGCTGCACCTGCACGAGAATGTGGTGATCCACCGAGTGCAAACCATTGCCGAATCGAATCATCGCTGTCGCCTGCGCCTTTTTGGCGATCGGCAGTTCGTTATCGATTGCGGCCAGCTCGCTTTTGACGTCATCCAGAAGAGCCAAGAGCCAACCTCCTACCTTGCTGTTCTTCCCTAAATTTCAGGCGAGTCGCGGAATCATTCCGCACCGCCACGGCTTACTGTGATACCGAATATCTTGGACAATCACAGCCGGGTTTCTTTACATATGGACACTATTTTCTCATAATACGGTCATTTTTCCGCTGACCGCTTATCAAGCTCGCGTGCGGAAACGGAAACCGACAACCCCCTCGCACGCAGTCGCTTAGCCAAAGCCTCACTCATCGCGACAGAACGATGCTGGCCTCCGGTGCAACCAATCGCAATAGTCACATAATGCTTATCTTCCTGCGCATATCCTTCAATCGCAATCGAAAGTGCCTTTTCATACGAGTCGAGGAAGTCCGCGGCCCCTTCGCTGGAAAGTACGTAATCACTCACCTCTTTGTCGCGTCCGGTCAGCGAGCGAAGCCTGGGAACCCAAAATGGATTCGGCAGGAATCTCACGTCGGCCACAAAGTCGGCGTCGATGGGAATACCGTATTT
>ERZ773147.3662-NODE-3662-length-11464-cov-2.326497_pt1 | contig 11464 bp, 9 predicted proteins | sample MGYA00580851_ERZ773147 | MGnify/ENA primary metagenome ERZ773147 (study PRJEB29015, sample SAMEA2737818) | human gut metagenome | biome: human gut; feature: human-associated habitat; material: faeces | place: China | collected 2012 ... | reverse complement strand
CGCGCGGAAGGTGTCTGCCGCCGCGAGAATCACCTTTTTCCCGTCGTCCTTTAACTGGCCGGCCAGCTTGCCGACGGAAGTGGTCTTTCCCACTCCGTTGACACCGATGATCAGCAGAACGGACTGGCGGTTCTCGTATTCATACGCATTTTCCCCTAAATCCATCTGATCCCGGATGCTTTCCATCAGAAGCTCCTTGCATTCTGCCGGGTCCTTTATTCCCTGTTCCTTTACTTTCTTTCTCAAATCCTCCACAATCGACATGGTGGTCTGAATTCCAAGATCTCCCATAATCAGAGTCTCTTCAATCTCCTCATAAAACTCATCATCGATGGCTGAAAAGCCGCTGAAAATGGAATCCATCCCCGATATAATATTGTCCCTTGTCTTTTGCAGTCCTGCTACCAGTTTCCCAAAGAATCCCTTTTTCTCACTCATAGACGGCCTCCTTTTACTTATCTAAATCTTCTTCTATCAGATTTACCGAAACAAGCGTCGAAACGCCTTTCTCCTGCATGGTAATACCGTATAAACGGTCTGCGGCCACCATCGTTCCGTGACGGTGGGTGATAACGATAAACTGTGTATATTTCGTCAGTTTATGTAAATATTTTGCGTATCTGTCCACATTCGAGTCATCTAACGCCGCTTCGATCTCATCCAACAGGCAGAACGGAGACGGTTTTAAGTTCTGAATGGCAAACAGCAGCGCAATGGCTGTCAGGGCCTTCTCTCCACCGGAAAGCTGCATCATGTTCTGCAGTTTTTTGCCCGGCGGCTGGGAGATTATCTGAATGCCCGCTTCCAGGATATCCTCATCTTCCACCAGCTCCAGAGTGCCGCGGCCGCCGCCGAAGAGCTCCTTGAACACCTTGTCGAACTCGGTGCGAATCTCCCTGAATTTCTCCTCAAACTGCCTTCTCATGCCGGTGTCCAGCTCTTCGATGATCTTAAGCAGCGTCTCTTCCGCCGTGACCAGATCGTCGTGCTGGGTCTTCATGAACACATAGCGCTCCGATACTTCCTTATAATCCTCGATGGCGTTGACATTGACATTGCCAAGCTTTTTGATCTCTTCTTTCAAGGAGGCGATATGCTTTCGGATCTCCGGCAGAGATTCCTCCTCTCCGCCCTTAAGCTCCAGCGCGGCGGAATAGGTCAGCTCGTACTCATCCCACATGTAGTTTGCCGAGTTTTCCAGGCGCTCCTCCAGCTTCTCCTTCTGACTCTGCAAACGGAATAAATCCTTATCCAGACGGCTCATTCGGTCGGAAAGCTCTTCCCGCTTCTGGAAGAGTTCCTTCTGCTGTCTCGACTTTTCCTCTCTCTCTGCCGTCTTCTCCGCGATCACGGCCTCAAGGCCGGCGGCACGTATAACGGTATTCTCAATCTGTGCCTTTAATCCGGCGATTTCCGCCAGTTTTTCTTCGATAATCAGGTTGGAGTCATCGGTGCCCCCGGAGAGGCCGGAAAGCTCTTCCTCCAGGCGGCGGACGTCTTCCCTGACCCGCCGGATATTCTCCAGTTCGAAGTCATCCTTCTGCTTGAGTCCGGACGCCTCCAGCTGGACGGTGGAGAGCGCTTTGGAAGCGTCCTCCCGTTCTGCCTTGGCCGCGTCAAGACGCTCGTGACAGGAATCCAGACGGCTGTTGATATCCTGATTCTGCCCCTCCAGCCGGATGACCTCGCCTGCCAGCTCGTTCCGGCTCTTGCCGATCTCCCGGATCTGATCCTCCAGCTGGCTGTTTTCGCGTTCCAGATCGCCATAGGATTCCCGGATCTCTTCCTTTTTATCCTCGGTCCTGGAAATGCTCATGCGGACCGTATTCTGACGCAGATAGCTCTCCTGCCTCCTGGATTTTAAAGATTCCAGCTCTTCCCGGCTTTCGGCCAGGAGCGCTTCGTTCATCACCAGATCCTGTTCGATCCGGTCCACATCGGTCAGCGCCTTGGTACAGGCGCCTTCCAGTTCCTCAATCTCGCGCTTTCTGCCCAGCAGGTTGCTGGTGTTCTTAAACGCACCGCCGGTCATGGAACCGCCCGCGCTTAAAAGCTCGCCCTCCAGGGTGACGATACGCAGGGAATACTGGAATTTCCTGGCCAGTGCAATGGCGTTGTCGATGGTATCCACCACCACAACCCGCCCCAGCAGATACCGGATCAGCCCTTCATACTGGCCGTCTGTCTCCACCAGACTGTTGGCTAGTCCTAAGACACCGGGTTCCTTTAACGCCCTGTCCTGATTGAAGGTGTTTTTGTTGCCGATACTGGTAAGCGGTAAGAAGGTCGCCCTTCCGTACCGGTTTTTCTTCAGATATTCGATCAGCTGCTTTGCCGTCTGCTCGGAATCCGTCACAATGTTCTGGATGCTTCCGCCCAGCGCCGTCTCCACCGCGATCTCATACTTCTTCGGAACGGTGATTAAATCGGCTACAACGCCGTGGATGCCGTGAATGCGGTCTCTGACCTCCATGACGCGGCGGATGCTACCGCCGTAGCCCTCATACCGTTCTGCTATATTCTTCAGCGATTCCAGCTTCGTATAGCTGGTGTGGTATTCCTGCTGCCTGTCGTTTAAATTCTTGTTCAGACGGCGGACCTCGTGTTCCAGCTCCTCCGTCCTCGTCTCAGCCGTCGCCTGGGCGTCTCCGAGACTGGCGATCTCTGCCTCGATCTCTTCCAGCTGACGGTTTAATTCATCTAACTGGCCGTCCTGCTCCGATTCGTCGCTTTTGTACTTTAAAAGCTTCTGACACACCTCGGAACGCCGGACATTTACCTGTTCCAGCATGGTTTCGTACCGCTGCTGTCTGGCGTTAATGGAGGCCTTCTCGTTTAAGGTGTCGATGATGCTGCCCTTGCCGGATTCAATCTCTTCTTCCAGCGCCCGGATTTCCTCATCCTTCTCCTTAAGCGCCTCTTCGGCCGCGGCCAGACGCTCTAAGGATTCCTTAACCTGGGCGGCAATGCCGCTTCGTTCTTCTTCATAGGCGGAGACCTTCGTCTTCTTATCCGCGATTTCCCCATGGATCGCTGTCATTCGCTTTCCAATGTGTTCCGCGTTCATCTTTTCCGTGTTGATCTGCTCGTTCAGCACGCCTACACGGCCTTCGAGGGTGCCCTTTTCCATGTTGGTCTCGCTGAGAGCCGTTCTGGCCTCGCCTGCGGCTGCCTCCAGCCCGGATAAAAGGGCGTCCAGGGTCTCATATTCCACACGGATATGTTCGGAAGCCTGCCTCGTATCTTCCAAATCCTTCGATACGATGGCTGCTTTTTCCTCCGTCTCCTTTAACTGGCTGCGCGTTCCGGCGGTTTCCAGCAGGAACTGGTTCACATCGTATTTCTTTAAGTCTTCCTTTAAACGCAGATACTCCTTCGCGGCCTCGGACTGTTTTGCCAGAGGGCCGACCTGTTTCTCCAGTTCCGTCAGAATATCGGTCACACGGACCAGATTCTGTTTCTCATCCTCCAGCTTCTTCTGGGCGATGGCTTTTCTGCGCTTGAATTTTACGATTCCGGCCGCCTCGTCGAAGAGCTCCCGCCGTTCCTCCGGTTTACCGCTTAATATCTTGTCGATCTGGCCCTGTCCAATGATGGAGTAGCCTTCCTTGCCGATACCGGTGTCGTAGAACAGCTCGTTGATATCCTTCAGGCGGCAGGTGCTTCCGTTGATCATATATTCGCTTTCACCGGAGCGGTAGACACGTCTCGTAACCGTCACCTGGTCGTAATCGATGGCCAGCTGGTGGTCAGAGTTGTCCAGAGTGATGGCTACGCTGGCAAAGCCCTGGGGCTTCCTCGTCTCCGTACCGGAGAAGATGACATCCTGCATACTGGAGCTTCGAAGCTGTTTGACCTTCTGCTCTCCCAGCACCCAGCGCACCGCGTCGGCGACATTGCTCTTGCCGCTGCCGTTGGGTCCCACGATGCCGGTGATTCCGTTATGAAATTCGAACACGATCTTGTTGGCAAATGATTTAAAGCCCTGTATCTCAATGCTTTTTAAATACATACTTTATGTTGGCAGACGTCTATGCCTGCCTTTCCTTTTCCATTTTCTTAAGCTTTAAAATTCCGTGATAGGCGGCTACTGCTTCCGCAGCCTTTTTCGTCCTTCCGGTCCCCCGGCCGATCTCTTCCTCTCCAATGAGAGCCCGGGACTCAAAGATTTTATTGTGATCGGGCCCTTCTTCCCGCAGCAGTTCATAGGCAAGCGGTTTTTCCGTCTGACTCTGTACGATCTCCTGCAAGATAGTCTTGCTATCAAAAAAGAGCTGTTTATGCTCGATGTCGTTCATGATAAATCGAAGGATAAACTCTTTTGCATTAGCAAAACCACCGTCCAGATATATGGCGCCGATGAGCGCTTCCATGGCGTCCGATACGACTGAGGCCCTTCCGCGTCCGCCGGTCGCCTCTTCTCCCTTTCCCAGCAGTAAGTAATTTCCTAATTCAATGTCCTCGGCGCAGTAGGCGAGCGTCGGTTCGCATACGATGCTGGCGCGGATTTTCGTCAAATCCCCTTCCGGCTTATCCGGATATTTGTGATATAAAAAATCGCTGGAAACGACCTCCAGCACGGAATCACCTAAAAATTCCAGCCGCTCATTGCATTCCAGCTTGTTTAAGCGGTGTTCGTTGGCGTAGGAGCTGTGGGTCATGGCCCTTGTAAGCAGCTGCCTGTCCGAAAAACGGTAGCCAATCCGCCCTTCCAGCTCATTCAGTTTTTTGTTCATTGCAGTCCTCTTTCCTTTACTATGAAAGAAGGTGTTGCGGACAGGCGGCATAATGCCGCCCTGCAACACCCACATCTATTAATTCAGCGCGTTCTTAATCTGTTCTACCGCATCACCGACTGTAGCGATCTTCTCCGCTACCTCGGACGGTATCTCGATATCGAATTCTTCTTCGATACCCATGATGATCTGGAATACATCCAGGGAATCTGCACCTAAGTCATCTACGAATGTAGAAGCCATGGTTACCTCCTCCGGTTCAACGTTAAGTACCTCTGCGACAATATTCTGTAACTTTTCAAATTCCATCTTTTCCCTTCCTCTCTCCTATTCTTTATTTTCCTGATTTTCAGCAGTCAGGCTCTCTCTTATCTTATCATTAATCCCCTGTTCTTTAAAGGTCACGCATTGAAGAATGGAATTACACACTTCCTTTGCCTTGGAATTCCCGTGGGTTTTCACCACCAGACCGTTCAGACCGAGAAGCGGTGCTCCTCCGTACTGAGACGAATCAAAGGATTTCAGTGTCTCCTTAAGCGCTGGTTTTACAAGCAGTGCTCCAATCTTACTTCTTAAGTTCACCATCATGCCGCTCTTGACCTTACTGATCAGAGTGGCACCTACTCCTTCGTAAAGCTTCAGGATTACGTTGCCTACAAATGCCTCGCATACGATAACATCTGCGCCGCCATGCGGAATCTCCCTCGCCTCAATGCTTCCGATGAAGTTCATGTCCCTGCATTCCTTGAGAAGCGGAAACGTCTCCTTAACAAGTGCGTTTCCTTTCTCTTCCTCTGCCCCGATATTGACGATGGCGACCCGTGGGTTCTTCACTCCCATCACATGTTCCATGTAGATGGAGCCCATGCGTGCAAACTGTACCAGATGGGAAGCCCTGGCATCGACATTGGCACCGCAGTCAATCAGCAGAGACGCGCCCTTTTCAGTGGGGATTAACGGCGCAAGCGGAGGTCTTTCCACGCCCTTGATTCTTCCGACAATGACCTGACCGCCAACTAATATGGCGCCGGAACTGCCGGCTGAAACGAAGGCATCCGCTTCCTTCTTTTTCACCAGATTCATGCCAACCACAATGGAAGAGTCTTTTTTCTTTCGTATGGCATTCACCGGAGGTTCTTCCGTCTCGATTATCTCTGTTGCAGGAACAATCTGTATCTGTTCCGCCGGAAAGTTATGCTTTTTCAGCTCCTCAGCTACTGCCGGTTCCTGCCCTACCAGGAGAACGGAGATCTCCCTGTTCGCGTTCACCGCCTGCACGGCACCTGCTACCATCTCAGCCGGTGCATAATCGCCGCCCATGGCATCTACAGCTACTTTTATCATCACAATTCCCCTTTCAAGTCTGGCCTAAGATAACCTATTACATAATATACTAAATATTATTCTATAAATCAATATTAAATTTAAGAAATAAGAGTTCCTTATAACGGTCCTTCTTCTTTCCCTGTCTCTCATCATAGCAGATATTTCCAGTTAAAAAAACCCCTTTTTACGAAAATATACCCGCTTTTCACAGAAAACATTCCACTTACCCTGCCGTGACGGCCACTTACCGGAAAAGCGTGGATATTTTCGCAAGCGTACCTTATAATAAAACCAGATGAACCGGCGACCGCTGTGCGCATGGTAAGAGATTAGAGAACAGAAGGCAGGAGGCGGCAGACATGAAAACGTTGATCAGAGAAATCCCACAGGAGGAACCGGAGCACGCGGATCTATATGTGCACCGCAGGGACCAGGCGGTTTTGCGCCTGGCAGAATACGTGGAGCAGGAAGAGTTTCGCAGTGTCATCCTGACGTGCTTTTGCGGAGAGAAAATCGAGAGGATTCCCAGCAGTGAGATCGATTATATCGAGACGGTACAGGAAAAACAACTGGTGCACACGGCTCATGGAACATTGGAAGTAAGGAAGAGACTGTATGAGCTGGAGCATCTTCTCCCTTCCAGCTTCATACGGATCTCAAAATCCGTCATCATGAATATGGATCACGTAAAAACCTATAAACCGATGGTGAACGGCCTGATGGCGGCGGCATTTACAGATTCTTCCGTCGTCTATATTTCACGGAAATACTTAAAGGACGTGCGCAGTCAGATCATGGAGGTGCGAAATGAAAGAAAATCAAAAGAAAGAACATCGATTCAACTGTAATTTTATTCAGGAAGAAGGTCTTACAGAGATTCTGAAGAACGGGAGTCTTCTGGGGATGATGATGTTTATCAGCTCACTTGTAACGCTGCGCCTGGCGGCTCCGGAGGGACTTGAGACATTCTGGTCACTGCTCCTCGTAATCCTTCTTTCTTACCTGGCAGCCGGATGTCTTCTGCAGCTCATCCAAGGCTTTACACCGCAGCTGGATTCGGCATGGTTTCGGGGAGCGGCCGCCGTGTCCTGGTGCTATCTCCTCCTGTTCTTCCTCTCTTTTCTGACATGGTTTGTGCGCGCCATGCTGCTGACCAGCGCCGCGGTTCTTCTGCTGCTTAAGGAGGCAGAATACCGTTATTTGAAGAAGGTGGCTAAGGACTTGAACAGCAGCGCTGCGGGAAGGACGCTCATCATCGATCTGGACGAAAAGCCGCGCTCCCCGGAAGCGTTCTTCGATCTTCTGGAAACCTACTGCCGGAAAAGCTCTGTTACACTGGAATACGTAAAGAAGGACATTCCTGCCACCGTGAAGCTCGAAGGCCGCCTGCACACGGTGACTCTTACGGAGTCCTACATGTACGGCGGCCCTGTCTGGTCTATGGAAATCCGGGAGATTTTATGATGGGACTGTGTCAGCCCATGCTTTCCGTATCATTGAAGCCATTTTCTGCGAAGTTCGCATGCATCCTCGCTAACGCGCTGCGCAGAACAACGATCTCATCCCCCGGTATCCCCTGATATTGAAGCTCATAGATCTCTTCAGAGATCCTGCAAAGTGTGGCCGCCAAACGTGCGCCCGGGTCCGTCAGGGCGGCCATGGTCACCCGGTTGTCCTCCGGGGCCTTTCCGGTCTCCACATAACCAGATTTCACCAGCTTCTTTACGAGGCTGGTAACCGTCTGAGGCGTCCTGTCAATGTGGCGCGCCAGCTCGTTCATGGGCAGCTGTCCATGCTTCATCAACTCTACGATAATAGCACCGTGGGAAGGCACAATATCTGTGATGCCTTCCTTCGCCAGTTCTTCCGTGATAAAACGGCGTATCTCCCCGTCTATGCGGCTGATCAGTGTAAAGGTATTGTCGATCATTACGCTTCCCTCTGTTTCTTTCCCACATCCAGCATGGCGCCGTTCAGCTTAAGGGTCTCGCCGTTTCCTCTTAACTGTCTGGCGCACGCCAGATAATAGTGGCGGGCATTGGCGCTCGTCTGCCTCCGGCCAAGCTCGGTCAGCGCATCGGCCTTGAGACCGGAAGCCGCTTCCATCTCCTGGCCGCAGTCTAACAGGAGATCACACAGCTCTGCGGCCCACTGCGCCTCTCTGCGCTCCAGAGCGGCCTTTCCCTCAGCCAGCACCTGACCGGCGCCTCCCATCATCGCAACGGTCTTTTCTGCCCGTACCTTCGTGTTCATATGACCCAGCTTCGTTGGATTTCCGTCAAACCACCCCAGATAACCGGTATAAATGGACCGGACTGACCACTCCACGGTTCCGTAGTACTCCTGTAAATAGGGAAGTGATGCCAGGTGCTCGGGAAGGCGGACGCTGTCAGCCAGTTCATCCGGCGTCCGGCCCTCGTTCATGCCGTGAAGCGTCTCTGTTAGCACGTATTCCAGCGCATCCCGGTAATTTTTAAGCGTCGTCTCCACCTCCGCGCTTCCAATCACGGCTCTGGTGTGGCCGGGAAGCAGATACTCGGCCCTGTACTCCCTCATCTTATCCAGGGAATCGATCCAGCCGCTGATATCCCGGTACTGGCCGCCGCGGATGGCGTATAAATTAGGCCAGGATTCATAATAGTTGTCACCGCAGCAGAGAACGCGGTGCTGAGGGAACCAGACAAAGATCTGATCGTCCGTCTCCCCGGGAGCGGCCGCGAGTACGACCTTCGTACCGTCGATTTCCAGCTCCAGCAGCTCCTCCTCGAAGAACTCCCTGCATGGAAGACTTCCTTTTTCCCCGTTGATTTCATTTCTCGGCCCGATTCCCACACAGATGTTTTCCTCCGGCGTCAAGCCGACGCCGAACTGTCTCGCCCCGCGCACGCCGCAGATGTCCTTGATCAGGCCGGTCCTTCCATACTGGGGATACGTCGGCTTCCTCCCGATAATCCGCGTATCGGGGCCTGCGAATACCGATGCGCCCGAGGTGTGGTCGAAATGAAAATAGTGCGTGTAAATGATCGTCCGGACAGGCTTATCCGTCAGCTTCTCAAACTCTTTCCTGACTTCCCTGGCCGGTGCGACGCCGTTTAACGTATCCACCAGGATGCAGGACTCCTCTCCTATCACAAGTGTACACGTGCTCCCGCCATATCCCAAAGCAAAATATACACGGTCACAGATCTTCGTAATCCCTTTTGGAAATCCGTTTTCCGCCTGTCTTTTTAATTTTTCCTCGCCCTCATAGATCATGGTCCGGCCTCTCTTTCCCGATTTACTTCGATATCGAATGTTTTTCTTTTATAATACTTCGATATCGAAGTAATGTCAACAAAATCTCGTTACTTCCTTATTTCACAGGACCGGCTTTTTTATGAAGGAAAAATACTGCCGCCAGGATGGCGCAGACAAATTCCGAGACGACCGGCGAAAGCCAGATTCCGTTCTCTCCCAGGAGAACGACCATGACGCCAAGAGCCGCCGCCAGGAAGAACAGACCTCTTCCCGCCGACACGGCAAAGGACTGCCAGGGACGCTCCACGGCGGTAAAGTAACCGGCCGATACCACATTAAATCCAAGAAACAAAAACGACAGCGAATAGAGGCGCAGCGCCCTCATGGTATAGGCAAACAGTTCGCCGTCCCCCCGGTCCAGAAACGCGCCGACAAAGATCTGCGGAAACAGTTCCAGGACAAATACATAGACGACCGACACGATCACCTCCATCAGGAGCGAATACTTTAAGAGCTTCCGGCACTGACCGGATTCTCTGGCGCCGTAATGGTAGCTGGTAACCGGCTGCATCCCCTGGGCAATCCCCGCCATGGTGTTCAGCACCAGGGTATTGATATAGGAAATGACCGTATAGCTGACGATACCGCTCTCCCCGATTACGCGAAGAATGATCTGATTGAAAAGGAACACCACAAGACCGCCCGAAAGCTCCGTGAATCCATTAGCCAGGCCGAGGGGAATGATCTTTTTATAAACGCCCGGATTCCACTTGAATCTGCGGAAACAGAGCTTCTTCCGAAAACGTGCAAAATATGTAAAGAATATGATTGTGGAGGCGACCTGAGCCAGTCCGGTCGCGAATGCCGCTCCCCAGACGCCCCAGTGAAATACCATGACAAAGACATAATCCAGAATGACATTGGTCAGTCCGCACACCATGACACCGATCGTCGAAACGACAGGCGTTCCATTCGTTTTCACCAGCGCCTCCATATTATAGGACAGGATAAAAAATACGGCAAAGGCCCCGATGGTTCCCACGTAACTCTTTACGTACGCCAGGTTGTCCGGCGAGGCGCCGAGAAACACGGCGAGAGGCTCCAGAAACAGAAACGTGAGCACGGTCACCACAAGGGAGACGATGGTTAAGACGACCAGATTCATGGAGAACAGGCTGCTCGCCTCCTCTTCCTTCTTCTGTCCCAGCGCAATGGAAATCAGCGTGGAGGTCCCCGTCGCCATCAGCAGGCCGATGGAAAAAATGCAGATCACATAGGGCATGGAAAGATTCACCGATGCCAGCGCGCGCTCACCGACTCCCCATGCCACAAACATCCCGTCCACCATGGTATACAGCGCAAAGATCCACATGGATACAATCGATGGAATTACGAACTTGAAAAACTTCTTTAACAGCAAGATAAAACCTCCCGGAGGGAACTATCCCTCGTTTTTTATAGTGTCTCAAGAATTGCGTTCAAGTAGGAGAGGCTGTTTTTGGCGGCTGTTTCCGTATCCGGATCATTCGTGATTTCCAGTGCCAGCGCGCCGTTGTAACCCACACGGCTTAAGGCTGCCAGTGTTTCCGCAAAATTATAGTGCGCATGCCCCGGATACCAGCGGTTATTATCCGCCACATGGACATGGCCGATGGCGGCGCCGGCGCTTTCAATGGCTTTCCCGATATCATCTTCCTCGATATTTAAGTGTACCGTATCCAGGTGAAGCTTCAGCCGGTCAGAGCGGACCGCGCGAAGAAGCTCTAATGCCTCCCTGATCGTGGTTCCATAATCGCTCTCGAACCGGTTCATCACCTCGAAGCCTAAGGTTACGCCGTGAACCTCTGCTTCTTTCGCACAGAGCTTTAAGCTCTCTGTCAGATTTCTTTTAAATGCTTCTCCATCCTGACCGCAGTCGGAAAACCTTCCCGCGATGAGACCAATGATAACTATACCATGAAATGGAGAGGCTGTCACCATGTGTCCGGTCAGGCGGCGGATAGCCGCAGCCCGTTTCTCAGGATCCCCGCTGCCGAGACAGATTCCGTCCCTCTCGTAGGCAGAGCCTGTACCGATGGAGGTGAGGACCACGTGGTTCTCCTCCAAAAGCCGGTATAACTGTTTCCGGTCGATCTCATCCGAGTCGTAAATGTGAAGTTCCACGG
>ERZ773147.3653-NODE-3653-length-11498-cov-6.310495_pt1 | contig 11498 bp, 11 predicted proteins | sample MGYA00580851_ERZ773147 | MGnify/ENA primary metagenome ERZ773147 (study PRJEB29015, sample SAMEA2737818) | human gut metagenome | biome: human gut; feature: human-associated habitat; material: faeces | place: China | collected 2012 ... | reverse complement strand
AAAAATGCTTTGAACTTTATTTGCGCCTGCGGGCGCAAACTCTGCGAGGCTTTTTTGACAGTCTGGCGCGGCGGGAGGCTTCCCGCCGCGTTTTTATGAAATGAAAGGATAGAAAATGGACGAACGTTTCCGCCGCGCCGGGGCGATCCTCGGCGACGCGGCGATGAAAAAACTCTCCGAAAGCCGCGTAGCGGTGCTCGGGCTCGGCGGCGTCGGCTCGTGGTGCGCCGAGGCGCTCTGCCGGAGCGGGGTGGGAACGCTGTATCTTCTCGATCAGGACACCGTGTCGCTGAGCAACGTGAACCGGCAGCTTTTCGCGCTCACGTCCACGCTTGACCTGCCGAAAGCGGAAGCGGCGGCGGAGCGGCTGCGCGATATCGCCCCGGAAAGCAGGATCGTCCCGATGGTCTACCGGTACGCGCCCGAGACGCGCGATACGCTGCTTGATCTGAAGCCGGACTTCATCGTGGACTGTATTGATCTCGTATCCTGCAAGGTCGATCTTGCGGTGAGCTGCGCCGAGCGCAGTATCCGGCTCGTCGCGGCGCTCGGCACCGGCAACAAGAAAGACGCATCCCTTCTCCGGCTGACCGATCTCGCCAAAACCGAGGGATGCCCGCTCGCGCGCGTCGTGCGGCGCGAGCTGCGCCGCCGGGGCATCACACACCTGCCGGTCGTATACTCGCCCGAGGAGGCGTCTGAGCCGGACACCGGCGAAACGCCGCCGCCGGGCCGCCGCAGCGTGCCGGGCAGCCTCGTGTGGGTCCCCGCCTCCGCAGGGCTGCTGCTCTGCCAGTATGTTGTCACGGAGCTCATAAAATAAAAAATCGTCTCTGGTTTAATCCAGAGACGATTTTTTTATCCGTTATAGCGGTTCATCGCGCGGTCGATGCCCTGCTGCACGCAGCATTCGATGGCATCGGCGGCGCGCTCTTCGGCCTTTTCGAGCGCCGCGGCATCTTCGCCGCGGGGAACGCCCATCACCCAGTCGGCCATGTCGTAATCGGGGTGCGGCGGGGAGCCGACGCCGACACGCAGCCGGGGGAAGTTTTCCGTGCCGAGATGGAGAATGATGTTTTTGAGCCCGTTGTGCCCTCCGGCGCTGCCGGAGGCGCGCATACGAAGCCGCCCCGGTACGAGCGCGACCTCATCGGAAACAACGAGAACACGCTCCGGAGGGATCTTGAAATAATCCGCAAGCGGGCGCACCGCCTCGCCGGAGAGATTCATAAACGTCTGCGGCTTTACGAGCAGCACATCGTGCCCGCCGATGTTCGCGCGGGCCGTGAGCGCGCGCGAACGGAGGCGGTTGATCGAAACACCGCAGCGCTTGGCGAGTATGTCGCCGACGGCAAAGCCGACATTGTGGCGTGTGCCGTTATACCGCGGCCCGACGTTGCCGAGAAAGACGATCATCCATTCGGCGCCGCCGGAGGAAGAACGAAACAACATAGGGATATTTTACTCGAACAGCGGGGAGATGGAAACTTCCTCGTAGATACGGCGGATGGCTTCGGCGAAGAGACGGTCCACGGAGACATAGTTGATCTTCTCGAGACGCGGCTCGCCGACGGGATAGGGAATCGTGTCGCAGAGCTTCAGCTCCTTGATGGGGCTTTCCTCAATGCGCTCGAGCGCCGGGCGGGAGAGAACGCCGTGCGTGGCGCAGGCATAGATCTCCTTCGCACCGCCGACCTCGATGAGCGCTCTGGCAGCGCCGCAGAGGGAACCGGCGGTATCGACCATATCGTCGAGCAGGATGACGGTCTTGCCTTCCACGTTGCCGATGATGTTCATGACCTCGGATTTGTTGGCGACCTCGCGGCGCTTATCGACGATGGCAAGGTTCATGTTGAGCTTCATGGCAAACTGGCGGGCGCGGGCCACGCTGCCCACGTCGGGGGAGACGACCATCACGTCGGGGTTGCCCTTGCCGAACTTCTGCAGATAGTAATCGGCGAAGAGGGGAGCGCCGCGCATGTTGTCCACGGGGATATCGAAGAAGCCCTGGATCTGGTTGGCGTGCAGGTCCATGGTAAGTACGCGGTCGGCGCCGGCGGCCTCGATGATGTTCGCAACGAGCTTTGCGGAGATGGGGTCGCGGCTCTTCGCCTTGCGGTCCTGACGGGCGTAGCCGAAGTACGGGATGACAGCGGTGATACGACCGGCGCTGGCACGGTGCATCGCGTCGATCATGACGAGCAGCTCCATCAGGTTGTCGTTCACGGGCTTGCAGGTAGACTGCACGATGAACACATCCGCGCCGCGGACGGGCTCAAGGATGGAAACGGAGCATTCGCCGTCGGCGAAGCGCTTAATGTCGGCCTTGCCGAGGGGCTTGTAGAGATGGTTGCAGATGCTTTCCGCCAGAGCGGGATTGGAGTTTCCGGAGAATACCTTGACTTCTTTGCCGTGTGAAATCAAAACAAATCACCTTTCTGTCTTTAATTTTCGTGGCGTACCCGGTGCGGGCACATATTTTCACAATAAGTATACCACATTCTCCGAGGAAAGAAAGCAGAAAGTTCAACTTTTCAAGCCTTTACATTTGTGGTTTTTTTGTATATAATATCTTAGCTAATTTGATTTGGAATGCAAAGGGAATTTTTGTCATGTCAATGTTGGAATTTGAAGAGTATAAAGGCAAGCTCAACACGCTCAAGCCTGCGCTGGACGATCTGCAGGACGCGCTCCATCTGGAAGAGGCGAAGCGCGAGATCGCCGAGCTGCAGGAGGAGAGCGCGCAGGACGGCTTCTGGAACAACGTCTCCCACTCGCAGCAGGTGCAGCAGCGCATCAAGCAGCTGCAGACGAAGTGCGAAAAGTACGACAAGCTCTGCTCGTCCTGGGACGATCTTTTCACCATGTGTGAAATGGCGCTCGAAGAGGACGATGCTTCCATGCTTGAAGAGCTGAAAGCGGAGTACGATACGCTCTCGGAAAAGCTGGAAGAAATGCGTCTTTCCACGCTGCTCACCGGCGAGTACGACGCGAACAACGCCATTTTGACGTTCCACGCCGGTGCCGGCGGCACCGAGGCGCAGGACTGGACGCAGATGCTCTACCGCATGTATACCATGTGGACGGATCGCCACGGCTATAAGTATTCGCTGCTCGACTATCAGGACGGCGAAGAGGCCGGCATCAAGTCCGCCACCATCAAGATCGAGGGCGACAACGCCTACGGCTATCTCAAAAGCGAAAACGGCGTCCACCGCCTTGTGCGCATCTCGCCGTACGACGCCTCCGGCCGCCGCCACACGAGCTTTGCCGCCGTGGAGGTCATGCCCGAGATCGCCGAGGACAACAGCGAGATCGAGCTGCGCGATGACGAGATCAAAATGGACGTGTACCGCTCCTCCGGCGCGGGCGGCCAGAAGGTCAACAAGACCTCCTCCGCCGTGCGTCTGACCCACCTGCCGACGGGCATCGTCGTCTCCTCGCAGGTCGAGCGCAGCCACTTCCAGAATCTCGAAAACTGTAAATCCATGCTCCGCGCCAAGCTCGCCGAGATCAAGGAGCGCGAGCATCTCGAAAAGATCTCGGACATCAAGGGCGTGCAGCAGAAGATCGAGTGGGGCAGCCAGATCCGCTCGTACGTGTTCATGCCGTATACGCTCGCCAAGGACACGCGCACCGGTTATGAAAACAGCAACATCCAGGCCGTTATGGACGGCGATATCGACGGCTTCATCAACGCCTATCTCGCAATGAAGGCCGAGAAATAAAAATGCCTTTCAACCGCCCGCGGCGTCATGCTGCGGGCGGTCTATGCTTTTGGGAGGAAAATCAATGATCTGGTATCGTATCGGAGAATCTCTTATACATACGGAATCCGCACCCCGCGCGGATGTGCCGGCGCTTGTGCTGCTCACAACGGAGGAGCTGGAGAAACGCCCGGACCTTCCGGGGCTGGAAAAAGTTCTGGAACATACGCCATCGGTGCGCGGTGCGCGGACCTGTCGTGCCGAGGTGCGCCCCGACTGCCTGTCCGGTACGCTTGTGCTCCCGCGTAAGGGAAAAGACGGTGTCCGCGCCGCATACGGTCTGCTCGTTACGCAAAACCGCATCGTTCTCACGGACGATTCCGCTTCGCTTCCGCCCCTCCTGCACCGCATCGCGCAGGAAAAACGATGGACGAAGGGAACGGTCGGGCAGACGCTCTATGATTTCTTTGAACAGCTCATTGCCCGTGATCTGCATCGTTTGGAAGAGCTGGAAGAGCAGGCGGAAGCCTTGGAGGATCAGGTGCTCGCTGACGGTGTTGATTCTCTCAGCGCTGCGATGAACGCGCTGCGAAAGGAGACAATGGCGCTCTTTCGCTATTATTCACAGCTCGACGATGTGGCATGCGAGCTGTGCGAAAACGAGAACGGTTTCTTTTCAGAAACGGAAACGGAGCGATTTCGTCTTTTTGAGGGGCGTGTTGCCCGCCTGCGGGAGAACGCGCAGCTCCTGTGCGAATACTGCCGGCAGATCCAAAGCGCGTTTCAGGCGCAGATCGATATCCGGCAGAACCGTGTGATGCAGATCCTCACCATTGTCACGACGATCTTTCTTCCCCTCACGCTGCTCACCGGCTGGTACGGCATGAACTTTGTCAATATGCCGGAGCTGAGCTGGAAATACGGCTATCTCATGGTAGGCGTCATCAGCGCGGCGGTTTTGGTTCTCGGTCTTTGGATCTGCAAGAAAAAGAAATTCTGGTAAAGCAGAGAGAAAACCGGCGGCCGGCTTTTATCGGCTGCCGGTTTGCTATTGGAAAAATAGCACATCCATAATATAACATATGCTACACAACGGACGCCGCAAGGCGAAAATAGTATGCTGCCCCTCGTTAAAATTCCCCGAGAGGAGATCGTCCGCGCCGCGCTTGCGCTCGTCCGCGAGCAGGGGGGATACGCTCCGTGTCCGCGCCGTGCATTCTTCGCACGGCGTGCTGAACGCGCTGAGCATGTTCGCTCCGGAACCGGACTACAAAACGCGGTGCGTTATCTTTCGGATCCTCATCGTTCTCGCGGCTGCGTATGCGGCATATCTCCTGCGGCGTCTGCCGCCGTTGACAAGCGGGGAAAGCTGTGTCAGAATGGAAAAAAACACCGAGGGGGATTAAGCCTTGAACGCTCTCGAGCTCGATACTGTATTGCTCTCACCGGACCGGACGTGTCTGGAAATTCTGGATCAGACGCTGCTGCCCGGCGAGGTGAAAACGCTGCATCTTTCGGATATGCGCGATATCTGGGAGGCGATCTATTCGCTTCGCGTGCGCGGCGCACCGGCCATCGGTGTGTGCGCGGGCTATGCGCTCGCGCTGGCCGCCTCGCAGATCGAAACGGAGGATAAGGACGTCTTTTTCGCGCGCCTGCGTGAAACGAAGAAATACCTCGCCTCCGCCCGCCCGACGGCGGTGAATCTCTTCTGGGCGCTCGACCGGATGTGGCAGACGGCGGAGGCGCACGCCGGTGAGAGCATCCTGGCCATCCGCGAGACTCTTTTTGCCGAGGCGCAGCGCATCCGCGACGAGGACGTTGCCATCAGCCGCTCCATCGGCGAGCTGGGCTTTACTCTTCTGCACCACGGGGACGGCATTCTCACGCACTGCAACGCCGGAACGCTCGCCACCGCGAAATACGGCACGGCGACCGCGCCGATGTATATCGCGCTTGAGCACGGCTGGAACGATCTTCGCGTCTACTGCGACGAAACGCGCCCGCTATTGCAGGGCGCGCGGCTCACGGCGCTCGAGATGCACGCTGCCGGATTGGATACGACGCTCCTTTGCGATAACGCCGCGTCGAGCCTGATGCAGACGGGGAAGGTTAACATAATATTTGTCGGCTGCGATCGTGTGGCACGGAACGGCGACGCCGCGAACAAGATCGGCACCTCCGCCGTGGCGATATTGGCGAAGTATTACGGCATCCCGTTTTATGTCTGCGCGCCGAGCTCCACGATCGATATGTCGCTCGCGTCCGGCGCGGAGATCCCCATTGAGCAGCGCGCCGCGGAGGAGGTCACGGAGATGTGGTACAAAAAGCGCATGGCGCCGGAGGGCGTCGGCGTGTATAACCCCGCGTTCGACGTGACCGACCATTCGCTCATCACCGGCATCATCACCGAGCGCGGCATCTGCACCGCGCCCTTTGAGGACGCCTTCCGCGCTCTCGGGTTTTAAGCGGAGGATACTTTTATGACGGGACCCGATCCAAACAGCATCTATCCCAACGAGAACATCCGTCAGGTCGTGTACATAAAAAACGTCATTTCCCGGCCGAATATCCTTGTCGGGGATTACACGTATTACGACGACATAGACGGCGCGGAAAAGTTTGAGGAACACGTCACGCACCATTATGATTTCCTCGGCGACAGGCTCATCATCGGGAAATTCTGCGCTATCGCCCGCGGCATTGAGTTTATTATGAACGGCGCGAACCACCGCATGAACAGCGTAACGACCTACCCCTTCAACATCATGGGCGGCGGCTGGGAGAAGTTTGCCCCAAAGCTCGATGATCTGCCACTGAAAGGCGACACGGTCGTCGGGAACGACGTGTGGATCGGGCAGAACGTAACGGTGCTGCCGGGCGTACACATCGGCGACGGCGCTATCATCGCCGCCAACTCCGTTGTGGCGAAGGACGTTCCGCCGTACTGCATCGCGGGCGGCAATCCCTGCCGGGTCATCCGCCGCCGGTTCGACGAAGAGCTCACGGCGTATCTTCTGGAGCTTAAATGGTGGGATTGGGACGCCGGAAAGATCTTCCGCAACATGGAAGCACTCTGCAGCGGCGATCTCGAAAAGATTCGAAAAATAAAAGAGTAAAAGAAAGCACAGTAAGCCCCGGACATTTCAATGCCCGGGGCTTACTGTGCTTTGACGGGAAACTGGAAGGGCAATACATGCAAGTGTCTGCTTTACTCAATTTCCTGCTCCAGATCGGTAAACAGGCTTGACGCAAAAAAATCCTGGATCGTGATGCCTAAGCCATCGCATAGCTTTTTGATCGTCGAAATCGTTGCGCTGTTGTTGCGCCCGCTGACGATGTTATTGACGGTCGATTGCGTGACGCCGCTCATGTTGCACAGTTTATTGATGGAAATGTCCCGTTGACCACACAGCTCGATGATCCGGACCCGAACCGCTTCTCCAATGTTCATGTACATGCCCCCTTTACGGAAGAGCATATCCAGAAGTACTTGAAAAGATTAACTCTTTTGGGTTATAATTATCTCAAATGAGTTAATTCTAAAACATGGACTACGGCGAAAAAATGTGTAAGGAGTGCATCGAGAATGAAGGAAAACGAAAAACCGGAATTGTCTTATGAGGAGAAAAAGCGGAAGCGGAAAAAGGCTATATCTATTGCTGCGCCGACCGTCTACGCCTGTATCATATTTGTTGTCCTCCTGACACAGGTAATCCTTCCTATGCAAAAGCTGAACAAAGCCATGGAAATGATCGACGCCGGGGAATACGATCCGGCTTATGCAATGCTGGAAGAAATAGAAAATAATAAAGCGATCGCAGCGAGCAAATATGATCGGGCGATGGAACGCATAGACGCGCAGGACTATGAAACGGCATTAGCACTTTTGGATGGGGTGGAGTATAAAGACAGTGAAGCACAACGGATAAATGCTGCCTATCAATACTATAAGCCGGCTTTGGACAGTGCGGCTGTGGGCGACATGATCATTTTCGGCAAGTACGAGCAGGATAACGACACATCCAACGGTAAAGAAAAAATAGAGTGGCTGGTGCTTGCCAAGAAAGATGACAGACTTTTAGTTATCAGCCAATATGCTCTGGACTGCCAACAGTACAACATGAGCTATACAAAGGTAACGTGGGAGGACTGTACGCTGCGCGAGTGGCTGAACGAAGACTTCCTTAATGCGGCGTTTTTGGATGGAGAAAGAGCCATGATCCCCACGGTGACGGTGCCGGCGGATAAAAATCCCGATTTCGCTTTCAAGGCAAATCCCGGCAATGATACACAGGACAAGGCTTTTCTTCTCAGCATCGTGGAGGCAGATGAATATTTTCAAAGCGATGAAGAGAGAATGTGCGTACCGACGGCCTATGCAAAAGCGAACGGCGCCCATACGACCTACGCATATGTCAAAGCCAGAGGCGGCGCAGCCACCTGCGAGTGGTTGCTGCGGTCGCCCGGGCGCTCTCAACACTTTGCCGCTTATGTCCTCTGCGACGGCAGATTCGCCAGCGATGGTTCCCCGGTTTCCTACGATTATTATGGCGACTGCGTTCGCCCTGCCATGTGGATCGATTTGAGCAATTAAAAAGGCTCCCTTGTGCAAAGGGAGCTGTCAGCGCAGCTGACTGAGGGATTGTCCCGCAATCTACGGAAACTGACAACCCCTCCGGCGCGGCGCTATACGCCGCGCCACCTCCCTTTACACAGGGGAGGCAATCAAAAATGAAAGCAGCAGCTCGTCGGAGCTGCTGCTTTTGCATAGTTAATGGATCACTCGCTCAGCGGCGTGATGCCGCAGCTGGTGAGGAATGTATCCGAAAGGGGAGAGCCGAACCAGTTATAGAGCCGCCGGGCGGGACTGTTCTCCGGCTCGTCGCTGCGAATGACGACATAGCCCTTCGTGCCGAGCGGGTAATCGCCGGTGCGGACATTCTCCGGCGTGGCGCTGTAGCCGTTCAGCGAGAAGGCGAGCAGCGCTTCGTTGGAATAGACGTCGTTCAGATACGTCATAATGCTGTACCCGATGGCGTAAGGATCGTCGAGACAGGCGGAGACGAGCGTGTTCATCTCGTCGAGCCGCTCAAAGCCGAGCGCCTCGTAATCCGGAACATCCTCGCCTTTGAACACCATCTTTTCAAAAAGCCGCTGGCTGCCGGACTGATCGTCGCGGTAAAGCACGCGGATCGCGTGATCCGCGCCGCCGAGCTCGCTCCAGTTGGTGATCTCGCCGCGGAAAATGGCGCGTACCTGATCGAGCGTCAGGTCGGTGACGCCGCATGCGCTGTTCCCGATGAACACCAGCCCGTCGCCGCCGTAGAGCTTCATTTCGACCTCCACGCCGCGCTCGGCGAGATAGGCCTTTTCTTCATCGGTGGGCGCGGCGAGCAGGGCGATGTCCGCATTCTTATCGGCAATGTTCAGCCACGCGCCGTGCGTCGTGGAGCAAAGCGGCTCCGCGCCGCCGTAGCCGGTGTCAAGACAGAAGAAGCGGTAGATGTTCTGCACCAACGGCTTTCTCGCTGTAGAGGAGTCCATAACCGGGAAATCGCCGTCGGCAAACAGTTCGCTGTACAGACCGTTTAGATCGACAATGTACAGTTTGGCCGATTCCATATCAAGGACAATGTACGTTGTTGTGTTTGTCCAGCCGTAATCGCCGGCCTCAACACTGGCGCTGCACGAGATCAGAACCTTGCCGTCGCGGGCAGAGGCGACATAACGGGTGGTTTCGGCCTGCGGGAGATCCAGCGTCAGGCGTTCATTGCCGCGGAGATAGTAAAGCGCGAAGTTGGTTTCGTAATTCCCTTCGACGAGATATGCACCGTCGTAAGCATAGAGCACGCTGTCATTGGCGTAAACTGCCCCGCTGACATTTGCCACGGAGCCGTCGCCCGGATCAACGCGGGAGATGAATCCGTCGTAGGAGTTGCTGATGAGAAGATCGTCGTCGTTTGCGGAAAGGTAGCAAAATGCGTCGAGCGGCGTCTCCCACTTCTGCTCAAGCGAGGGGAGCGCATAGCCGATGATTCGGTTTGTGCCGTTGCTGTAGTCACTGCCGACGAGCGTATCGCGGATCACGCGCACATCGCCGAAGTACCGGTCGGTGAAGATCTCCACCGGCTCTTTGCCGTCTTCGCAGAGATAGAGCTTCGATTCGCGAATGCTGTAGTATTCGCCGACGAAACCGCCGGAATAGGCATGGATGCGGTGGAATAGCTGCGTGCCGGCAGGTAGAATCTCCTCGACCTCACCGGTTCGGATATCGACACGTGCCACGCTGCCGTCGTCAAAGGAAGCGAGCACGCTGTCACCGTCCTGATCGAAGCAGTTGGTGTACTTGTCAACGAGCAGCCTGCCCTCGCCCCCGCCGGCCGGGAAAGCGTACAGACGGGAGGATTCCAGCGTTACGCAAAAGAACGGTTCGTCCGAGGACGCGGGCGTTGCGCTGAGCGGAAGCACTCCGGCTGCGTTGCCGGAGCTTGCATAAGCATCGCCGGCAGAGGCGTCGCCCCAGCTTGCGTAAGCGTCGCCGGAAGAGGCGTTGCCCCAGCTTGCGTAAGCGTTGCCGGAGGACGCGTTGCCGCTGCTGGCGTTCGGCGCGCCGCAGGCGCACAGCACAAGAAGCAGCGCCAGAGACAGAAACAGGGCTGTCAGCTTTTTCATATGGTTTCTCCTTTTTAAAGAGGTTTACACCCTATAGACGAGGACTTCTGCCAATCGGTTCGTAAAAAAAATTCAGCGGAGCCTCAAAAGAGACTCCGCTGTGCTGCGTGCGCGGTCTTACACCGTTTCGGTGTGCACGGCCTTGACGGTATACCCGGCGGCCTCGATGACCTCCTTGACCTTCGCCTCGTCCGGCTTTTCGGCGGAGATGAACTCGGTCTTGTTCGCGGTGTGGTCGGAAACGGGGTTCTCGGCGGCGAAGGCTTTGGAGAGCGCCTCATTGACGTGCTTTTCACACATATGGCACATCATGCCCTCAACGGTGACGGTGGTTTTGTACATGGTTTTTTCCTCCTTATGATCGGTTGCGGTATTCGTTTTCTGCGGCGCGGCGGTGAACTCGTCCGGGAGCGTTACCGGCTGCCTATGCTTATCGTGCTTCGCTTCGTGCAGACGGAAAAGATTGAGCCGCAGCGCGTTCGTCACGACGCAGAAGCTCGAAAGACTCATCGCCAGCGCCCCGAACATCGGCTGCAGCGTCCAGCCGAAGATCGGGATCCATACGCCCGCGGCGAGCGGGATGCCGATGATATTATAGATGAACGCCCAGAAAAGATTCTCCCGAATGTTGCGCAGCGCCGCGCGGCTGAGCCGGATGGCGGCGGAAACATCGCCCACGCCGCTTTTCATAAGCACAACGTCCGCAGCGTCGATGGCGACGTCCGTTCCGGCGCCGACGGCGAGACCGACGTCCGCGCGCGTGAGCGCCGGGGCGTCGTTGATGCCGTCGCCCACCATGGCGACCTTGCCGCTCTTGCGCAGCTTCCGGATCACGGCCTCCTTGCCATCCGGGAGCACCCCGGCCACCACGGCGTTGACCCCGGCTGCAGAGCCGATGGCGGCGGCGGTGCGGGCGTTGTCGCCCGTGAGCATCACGACGCGAAGGCCCATACCCTTGAGCTCACGGATAGCTTCGACAGCGTCGCTCTTCATAACGTCCGCCACGGCGATCACGCCGAGAAACTCATTATTTCGGGAGAAGTAGAGCGGCGTTTTGCCCTCGTCCGCGAGCGCCGCGGCGCGCTGCGTGATGGACTCCGGGAGCGCGGCCTTTTC
>ERZ773147.3651-NODE-3651-length-11504-cov-4.530876_pt1 | contig 11504 bp, 9 predicted proteins | sample MGYA00580851_ERZ773147 | MGnify/ENA primary metagenome ERZ773147 (study PRJEB29015, sample SAMEA2737818) | human gut metagenome | biome: human gut; feature: human-associated habitat; material: faeces | place: China | collected 2012 ... | reverse complement strand
TTGAGGGCAGCGGTATTGCCCACGAGTTCAAGCAGATCTACGCCTGCGAGTTCTATTACGACGAAAGCGGCCTCGCCGCCTGGCCGAAGCTGGACGTCAACTTCACGAACAAGACCCAGTTCGTCTACCGCATCAACAAGGGCATTCTTGACATCGCCCGCGACAAGGAGCTCAACGACTCCATGCCCGACGACTCCAAGCGCGTGCCGTTCACCAACATGGTCTACGTCGGCGACGGACTTTCCGACGTGCCGTGCATGAAGATGATGCGCGCCTACGGCGGACAGGCCGTCGCGGTCTATCAGAAGAGCAACCGCGCAGGCGTGGAAAAGCTTTTGCAGGACGGGCGTGTGGACTTCATTTTCCCCGCCGACTACCGCGAGGGAACGGAGTTCGACAAAACGGTGCACAACATTCTGCGCAAAATGGCAGTCTCCGACGCGCTGAGCGAGAAGAACGCCGAGCAGCTGCGCGCCATCGGGCAGGGCGACGACCCCGACCAGGTCATGCTATTCTAAGAGGAGAACGCTATGGACGAAATGAACACCGTCGGCACGCTCTACATCGTGGCGACGCCCATCGGCAACGCACGTGACATGACCGAGCGCGGCCGCCAAATTTTAGAGACGGCGGACATCATCGCGGCGGAGGACACCCGCCGCAGCGTCGTGCTGCTCAACAAGCTCGGCATCCGCGGCAACCAGCTCTCCGCCAACCACAAGTTCAACGAATACGGCAAGGCCAAGTGGTTCATCGAGCAGCTCCGGCAGGGCAAGAGCGTCGCCGTCATCACCGACGCGGGCACGCCCTGCATCTCCGACCCCGGCAACGAGCTGATCCGCGCCGCCATCGACGCGGGCATCCGCGTGGTCGGCGTGCCCGGCTGCTGCGCCGCGGTCACGGCGCTGTCTATCTCGGGCTTCGATCTTTCGACCTTCTTTTTCTTCGGCTTCTTCCCGCGGGAGGCCGCCGACCGCCGCCGTGCGCTCGCCATGATGCGCCGCGGCGACACGCGCACCTACTGCTTTTACGAAAGCCCCAAGCGCATCATGGACGCGGTGGAGTTCTTTATCTCGGAGCACGCCGGCGTGCGGCTGTGCCTGTGCAACGACATGACGAAGCTCCACGAGATGACCTTCCGCGGCACGCCCGCCGAGGTGCGCGATCAACTGCTCGCCAAGGGCAGCTACGATAAGGGCGAATACGTCCTGCTCTGCGAGGTGGAGGAGGATTATCTCATCACCGAGGTCGAGCACGTCTCCTCGCCCGAGGCGCTGCTGGTGGACTGCATGGTGCAGCATGACTGCACCGCCAAGGACGCTATCAAGCTGCTTTTGAAGGATGAGAACAACACCTACAGCAAAAACGAGCTGTACGCCGCCCACCTCGCCCTCAAAGAGAGGTTCGGCGCATGAGCATTGTCTTTGACGATCTGACCGCGCGGCTCGACACGCTCACCAAGGCCGTGCTTTCCCAGCCGCTCGCGCGCATCGGCTGCTCCAAGGTGACCATTCGCCCGCTGTCGCTGCGCGGCAAGGCGTTTTTTCAGCTCGAATACCAGCATGGGCAGAAGGTCACGCACCGCAACGTGACGAAGGGCGAGCTGCCCGGGCTGTTCGCGCAGGAGCTGGACGGCCTTTATCTTCAGGCCGTGCTCTGCACCGAGACGGAGACGCGCCAGTACATCCGCAAAACGAACGGCAGCTACAAATGCACCGCGAAAGGCGAGGCGCAGCGCACCGCCGCGCCGAAGGCGCATGACCGCCGAAAGGAATACATCCTTGCCGAGGGCGAGAACATTCCCGCGCTCGTCGACCTCGGCGTGTTTACGCCGGACCTCCGCATCGTCAAGGCGAAGTATGATAAGTACAAGCAGATCAACCGCTTCATCGAGCTGGTGGACGACGCCTTCCGCGCCTCGGAGCAGCAGGAGATCACCATTCTCGACTTCGGCTGCGGCAAATCGTATCTCACGTTCATTCTTTACTATTACTTCACCGTCAAGCGCGGCGTGAAGGCGACCATCCTCGGCTACGACCTCAAGGAGGACGTGGTCGAGCATTGCAACGCCATCGCGCAAAAGTACGGCTACGACGGCCTGCGCTTCGTCGTGAGCGACGTCACGCGCGACACGCTCGCGGACACCCATGTGGATATGGTCGTCACGCTCCACGCCTGCGACACCGCCACGGACTACGCCCTCTGGTACGCCGTCGAAAAGGGCGTGAAGCACATTTTCTCCGTTCCCTGCTGCCAGCACGAGATCAACGCCACCATCCACAAGGGCGGCGATTTCGACGTGCTGCTGCGCCACGGTCTTTTGCAGGAGCGCTTTTCCGCGCTGCTGACCGATTCCATCCGCGCCGCCGTGCTCGAGGACATGGGCTACACGGTGGACGTGATCGAATTCATCGACTTCGCCCACTCGCCGAAAAACCTCATGCTCCGCTGCGTCAAGGACCGCCGCGTGGGCGAGAGGAACCTTTCCGCCGCGCGGGAGCTCGCGGAAAAATACGGCTTCCGCCAGGCGCTTCTGGAGCTTGCGGAGAAAAAACGTCTCAGCGCGCAAAACACCGCCTTTTAAGCGGTGTTTTCTCTTCTTGACAGGGGAATGCTTTCGCAGTAAGATAATGCCCGCCGTTCCACAAAACGGCGGCAGGAGTGATATTCATGGACTACTATCTTTTAACGGATATGGCCGCGCAGATCGGCTACGAGCTGGCCGCCGCCGGAGCGGAGACCTTCCGCATCGAGGAGACGATGCGCCGCGTGCTCGCGGCCTACGGCATCGAATGCGAGACCTTTGCGATCCCCAACTGCGTCATGGTCAGCCTTGAGGCGGACAACGGCAAGCCGCTGATGGTGATGAAGCGCGTCGGCTTCCACGGCAACGATCTTGACGCGGTCGAGCGGCTCAACGCGCTCTCGCGCCGCATCTGCACCGAAACGCCCGACCCCGCCGTTGCCGCGCAATGGCTGGAGGAGACGAGCGCCGCCCGCCGCGCCTACCCCATCCCCGTCTACTACCTCGGCAATTTTCTCGCCGCGGCGGGCTTCTGCCCCGTGTTCGGCGGTACGCTGCGCGACAGTCTGTGGGCCGGTCTGCTGGGGCTTATCATCGGCTTTGTCACGCGCCGGATGGATAAGCTCGAGACCAACCCCTTTTTCAGCACCATCGCCGCCGCCTTCGCCATGGCGGTGCCCGCCTACCTCGCCGCCGCCTTCGGGCTGGTCGACTATGCGGACGCGGTCATCATCGGCTCGCTGATGATCCTGGTCCCCGGTCTGCTCATCACCAACTCCATGCGCGACATCATCTACGGCGACACAAACTCCGGCGTCAATCGCATCGTGCAGGTGCTCCTCTCGGCGCTCGCCATCGCCATGGGCACTGCGGCCGCGTGGCACATCACATCCTCCCTCTACGGCCAGACCGCCGCCAGCACGCTTTCCTATCCCTTCTGGCTTCAGGCCATCGCCATCGCGGTCGCCTGCACCGGCTTTGTTATCCTCTTCAACGTCCACGGCTGGGGGCGCTGCCTGTGCGCGCTCGGCGGCGTCGTGACGTGGATGGCGTATCTGCTGTGCGGCGAGCTCGGTCTCGGTCCCTACGGCGCGAACTTCATCGCCGCCGCGGTCGCCGCCGTCTATGCCGAGGGCATGGCCCGCGCCCGCAAGTATCCGGTCACCTCGTATCAGGTCATCTCCGCCGTACCGCTGCTGCCCGGCGCCGGTATTTACTACACCATGTCCCTCGGGCTGAACGGCAGCACCCAGCTCGCCCTCCAGCGGGGCTTCGCCACCGCAGGCATCGCCGGCAGTATCGCCGCCGCGATCCTGCTCGTCTCATCCGTCGTCCGCCTGTTCACCGCGCAGCGGAAAAAATAAGGCAATATAAGGCAAAGGGAAGACACGCGCTGCGTATCTTCCCTTATCCTTTCTCCGCCCGGCGGAATGAAAAGGGGGCCGAGCATTGCGCCCGACCCTGCCGGTATGGCGGAGCGTGACTCGCAAGCGGGCCGCTCAATCCAGAAAATACATATTCATCTGCGCGCAAGCGACGAGCACGCCGGTGTCGTCGGTGATATTGACTTCAAAAAAGCCAACGTGTCCACCGACCTTGATCTCGCGCCCGACCGCCGTCAGCGTCTTGCTGTGCGCGGTGGGCCGCAGGTAATTCATCGAGCCGTTGAGCGTGACGTTGCGCCGCCCGTACCTGATGCGCGCAAAGGCTCCGGCGGCGGTGTCCGCCATCGTGTAGAGAAAGCCTCCGTGGACGCTGCCCCAAACGTTGCGGCTGTTGTCGGCGATCTCGGCCTCCAGTACGCTCCTTTCCTCATCAACGGAAACGATGCGGATCCCGTTGTGCCGGATAAATCCATTGGATTCGTGCTTGATTTTTTCTGCATAATTCTCTATCATAGCTATCGTGCTCCTCTGCTCCTTGGCTGTGCTTCTGCCAAAGATCATAGCAGAAGTGCGCGCGGCCTGCAAGGCAAATTCAAAAGAAATCACTACCGGCAAAGAGAGGTCAGATCACCATGCGCTCCATTCTCGCTCAAATCAAAAGCTACGCGCCGGGCTTCGCGCTCGCGCTCGTCATCGCACTGCTCGCCAAGGGCATCGAGGCGCTGCTGCCGTTCGACGTCATCGGCGCGTCCGTCATCGCCATGTTCATCGGTATGCTCATCAACGGCTACCGCAAGCCCGGCAAGACCACCGCGCCCGGCGTGAAGTTCACGGCGAAGAAGATCCTGAAATTTGCCATCATTCTCCTCGGCGCGAGCCTGAACGTCACGACCATCCTGAACGTCGGCAGAATGTCGCTGACCGTCATGCTCTTTACGCTCCTTACCTGCTTCGGCGGCGGCTACTTCATCGGCCGCGCACTGGGTCTGGACTGGAAGCTCTCGAACCTCATCTCCGCGGGCACTGGCATCTGCGGCGGCAGCGCCATCGCGGCGGTCGCACCCGTCATCGACGCCAAGGACAGCGACATCGCCTACGCCCTCTCCGCGACCTTCCTCTTTGATATGGCGATGATCGTGCTCTTTCCCATCATGGGCCGCGCGATGGGCCTTTCCGACATGGCCTACGGCCTGTGGGCAGGCACGGCGGTCAATGACACCTCCAGCGTCGTCGCCGCAGGCTATGCCTTCAGCGAGGGCGCGGGCGACTTCGCCACCATGGTCAAGCTCACGCGCACGCTCGCCATCATCCCGACGGTGGTGGTATTCTCGTTTGTGAGTATGCACCTGAGGAAAAAGGAAGCCGCCGCGTCCGGCGGCGCGGTGCAGATCAGGTGGAGGAGCGTCTTTCCGTGGTTCATTCTCGGCTTTCTCGCCATGGCGGTGCTCAGCAGCGTGGGCGTGATCCCCGCGGCAGCCGCGGCAATACTCAAGAAGGTCAGCAAGTTCCTCATGGTCACGGCACTCGCCGCCGTGGGATTGAACACGAGCTTCGCCGAAATGAAAAAGTCCGGCGCGGCCCCGATGGTGCACGGCTTCCTGATCTCCGCGCTCGTCGTCCTCGTGGCGCTGGCCGTGGAGTATTTCATGGGCATCCTGCCGTTCTGACATACCGCAGCGCCCGGGGAGATCGCCCCGTGAGCGGCGCTTACAAGGAAAGGAGAACCTCCAATGAAAAAACAGTTATGCTCTCTGCTGACAGCTCTCGCTCTGGCCGTCGGCCTTCTGCCGTCCGCGGCTCGCGCCGCGGAAAATGCGCCGTCCTTTGCCGACGTTCCCACTGCCGCGTGGTACGCGGACGCGGTGCAGTACGTCTATGAAAACGGTCTTATGACCGGCGTTTCGGAGAGCGAGTTTGCGCCGGACGGCACAGCGACGCGCGGCCAGATCGTCACCATTCTCTGGCGTCTCGCGGGCAGTCCCGTCGTCAACTATGCCATGCGCTACGCCGATGCGGACGAGGGCGCGTGGTACGGCGAGGCCGTGCGCTGGGCGGCTTCGACCGGCGTCGTTACCGGCTATACCGAGAGCAGCTTCGGCCCGAACGACGCCATTACCCGCGAGCAGCTCGCCGCGATCCTCTACCGCTATATTAAAACGCAGGGGCAGGGCTTTACCGGTATGTGGTACTTCCCACTGCGCTATGACGATGCGGCCAGCATCAGCAGTTGGGCAGACGAGGCGATGCACTGGTGCGTGATGAAGGGCCTCCTCAACGGCACGAGCGAAACGACGCTCAGCCCCCAGCTTACCGCGACGCGCGCGCAGCTGGCAGCCATTCTCCAACGCTTCTGCGAACTGCCCAAGGATACCGCGAGCAAGAGCGCCGCGCAGACCGCCTATGACCGCGCGTCGACCTACCTGACCGCTGCCGTGAGCGCGCCGCGCTATGGCAGTCTCGGCGGCGAGTGGACGGTGCTCGCCCTCGCCCGCGGCGGCGCGGACACGGAAACCGCTTATTTCACCGGCTACTGCGCCGCGCTCGAGCAGACCGTGCGTGAAAATAAGGGCGTGCTGAGCGAACGCAAGTACACCGAGTACAGCCGCGTCATCCTCGCGCTCTCCGCGCTCGGGAAGGACGCGCGGGACGTCGCGGGCTTTGATCTGACGCTTCCGCTCGGCGACTACGAAAAGACGGCGGCGCAAGGCGTGAACGGCGCGATCTACGCGCTCCTCGCGCTCGACAGCCGCGACTATCCCATGCCGCAGAACGCGGCGGCAAGCACGCAGGCGACGCGGCAGCTGTATGTGGACGCTATCCTGGCCGCGCAGCTTGCAAACGGCGGCTGGAGCTTCATGGGCGAGGACGCCGATCCCGACCTGACCTCCATGGCCTTACAGGCGCTGGCGAGGTATCGGGAGCAGAGCAGCGTCCGGCCGGCAGTCGACCGCGCGCTCGTGTGCCTGAGCGCCATGCAGAACGCGGACGGCGGCTTCTCTTCCTGGGGAAGTGAGAACGCCGAGAGCTGCGCGCAGGTGCTCCTTGCGCTCAACGCGCTGGATCTTGGCACGGACGACAGCCGCTTCGTGAAGAACGGCCACAGCGTGCTCGACGCGCTGCTGACCTATCAGAACGCGGACGGCGGCTTCTGCCACGAGCGCGGCGGGGAAACGAATCTCATGGCAAGCGAGCAGGCGGCCTGCGCCCTCGCGTCGCTCGTCCGCGCCGAGCGCGGCGAGAGCAGCTTCTACCGGATGGCGGCGCTGACGCAGCCTGCCGCCTGATGGCATAGCAGCACCGAAACGAAAGGAGGGAGACGGACATGAAAACGGCAAAGCGCCTTTGTGCGGCGCTGCTGGCGCTTGCACTGATATTCACTCTTGCGGGCTGCAATGCACAAACGACGGAGCCGACGCCGACACCCACGCCGGCGCAGAGCGAAACGCCCGCGCCCGATGCGGCGCAGGATGCGCCCGCCACGTCCGCTCCCTCTGAAACCGAACGGCAGGAGGCAGAGACTCCTGCCGAGCCGTCGAAGCAGGCTGAAGCACCGTCACAGACGGCCGACACACCTGCTTCGCCGGACGAGACGGACACACCGTCGGAGAACTCCGCGCCGACGTGTACGGTCTCCATCTCCTGCGCGGCGATTCTGGAAAATCTCGACCGGCTCAACGCGGAGAAGGCTGACCTGATCCCTGCGGACGGCGTTCTGCTGGCCCCGGCTGCGGTGGAATTTGCCGAGGGCGAGAGCGTGTTTGACGTGCTCAAGCGCGTGTGCCGCGAGAACAAGATACACATGGAGTTTTCCGAAACGCCGGTCTACCAGTCCGCCTACATCGAGGGCATCGGCAACCTCTACGAGTTCGACTGCGGCGAAGGCTCGGGCTGGATGTACCGCGTGAACGGCGAATTTCCCAACTACGGCTGCTCGCGTTATACCCTCGCGGACGGCGACACCGTCGAGTGGGTCTACACTTGCGACTTCGGCGCGGATGTCGGCGGGAGGGTCGGCGCATGAAGCATCACGCCTTTCTCGCCTGCCATCCGGCGGTAAACCTTCTGTACTTTGTGCTGGTGCTGACCTTCTCCATGTTCTTCCTGCACCCCCTCTGCCTTGCCGTCTCGCTCTGTGCCGCGCTCTGGTGCGCCGCGCAGTTAAACGGCGGCACGGCGGTGCGGCGCACCGCGCGCTGGCTCGCGCCGTCGGCGCTGCTGGCCGCGCTGGTGAACCTCGCCTTCAACCACGAGGGCGCGACCATTCTGGCCTATCTTCCCTCGGGCAACCCTCTGACGCTGGAGTCCATCGCCTACGGCTTTGCCGCCGCAGCGATGCTCGCCGCCGTCGTGCTGTGGTTTTCCTGCTGGAACACAGTCATGACCTCGGATAAGCTCATGCACCTTTTCGGGCGCGTCGTTCCCGCCCTCTCGCTCCTGCTGTCCATGACGCTGCGCTTTGTGCCGCGCTTTCAGGCAAAGCTCCGCGAGGTGACAGCGGCGCGGCGGGGCATGGGGCTGTACGCGGAAAAGGGCCGGCTCCAAAAGCTCAGGAGCGCCGTGACGGTCTTTTCCGTCATGGTGACGTGGAGCCTTGAGAACGCCGTGGAGACGGCGGACAGCATGAAAAGCCGCGGCTACGGACTGCCGGGCCGCACGGCCTTTTCCCTCTATCGCTACAGCCGCCGCGACAGGCTGCTGCTTTTGTGGCTGGCGCTCTGCGGCGCTTACGTCGCCGCGGGCTGGGCGCTCGGCGGCGTGAAGTGGCGCTACTATCCCACGGCGCACGGCGTGCTGACGCCGTATTCCGCGAGCGTGCTGCTCGCGTATTTTCTGCTCTGCCTGACGCCGGTGCTGCTGCAAGGAAAGGAGGCGCGCACATGGAGCTCTATCGCGTCGAAAACCTGACCTTTACCTACCCCGGGCAGTTCGCGCCCGCCCTGCGGGATGTGAGCCTGACGCTCTGCGCGGGCGAGTTTGTCACGCTCTGCGGACTTTCCGGCAGCGGTAAAAGCACACTCCTCCGCCAGCTCAAGACCGCGCTCGCGCCCAACGGCGTTCGCCGGGGCGCGGTCCTTTTCGCCGGCCGCCTGCTCTCCGACGTTTCGCCGCGCGAGCAGGCGGAGCGCATCGGCTTTGTGCAGCAAAGCCCGGAAAACCAAATCGTCACCGACAAGGTCTGGCACGAGCTGGCCTTTGGGTTGGAGAGCCTCGGGTACGATACGCCCACCATCCGCCGCCGCGTCGCCGAGATGGCGGGCTTTTTCGGCATGGAGAGCTGGTTCCACCGCGAGACAGCGTCGCTCTCCGGCGGGCAGAAGCAGCTTTTGAACCTGGCCGCCGTGCTGACCCTGCAGCCGGACGTGCTGATTTTAGACGAGCCGACCGCGCAGCTCGACCCCATCGCGGCGGCGGACTTTCTCGCCGCGCTCGCACGGGTCAACCGGGAGCTGGGCACAACGGTGCTACTCTCCGAGCAGCGGCTGGAGGAGGCGCTGCCCCTCTCCGACCGCGCCGTTGTGCTGGACGGCGGGGCGGTCCTCGCGGACGGCGCGCCCCGCGCCGTGGGCGCGCAGCTGCGCACGGCGGGACACGAGCTGTTCCGCGCCATGCCCGCCGCCATGCGCGTGTGGGCGGCAGTGGAGAACAGCTTTCCCTGTCCCGTCTCCGTGCGTGAGGGGCGGGACTGGCTGGCAGACTTTGCCGCCTCGCACCCCCTCAAGAGCGTGCCGGAGCGCCCGCTGCCCGCACCCTCGGAGGAAACGGTCGTAACCGTCTCGGATGCGTGGTTCCGCTATACGCCGGACGCGTCGGACGTGCTGCGCGGTCTGGAGCTGACGGTGCGGCGGGGCGAGCTTTTCGCCATCCTCGGCGGCAACGGCGCGGGCAAGTCCACCACGCTCCGGCTGCTGGCGGGCCTGCAAAAGCCCTATCGCGGAGAGGTCCGCGTCACCGGCAAAACGGCGCTTCTGCCGCAGGAGGTGCAGACGCTCTTTGCCAAAAAAACCGTGCGCGAGGACCTTGCCGAGGTCACCTCCGACGGGGCGATGCTCGCCTACGTCACCGCACTCTGCCGTCTGGACGCGCTGCTGGACCGTCACCCCTACGACCTTTCCGGCGGCGAGCAGCAGCGCGCGGCGCTGGCAAAGATCTTGCTCACGCGGCCCGATATCCTGCTCCTCGACGAACCGACGCGGGGGCTGGACGCGGCCTTCAAGGCTGAGCTGGCTGAGCTTCTGCATGATCTGCTCGCGCAGGGGGTGACCGTCGTTCTGGTCAGCCACGACGTCGAGTTCTGCGCCGCCTATGCGCAGCGCTGCGCGCTCTTTTTCGACGGCTCCATCGCCTCTGATGGCGCGCCCCGGGAGTTTTTCGCGCTCAACCGCTTCTACACCACGGCGGCGAACCGCATGGCGCGCGGCCGGCTGCCCGAAGCCGTGACGGCGGAGGACGTCATTGCCGCCTGCGGCGGCAGGGAAGCGCCGAAAAAAGAGCGGCGGGAGCCTCCGCCGCAGCCGCCGAAGGCGGCGGACACACCCTCCGCGCCGCCGGAAAAGCGAAGGCTTTCCCCGCGCACGGCCGTCTCTGCCCTGATGGCCCTTCTGCTCATCCCCCTGACGCTGCTGTTCGGTCCCAAGCTGCTGGGCGCCCGGAGCTACTACGCCGTTTCGCTGCTGATGGTGCTGGAGGCCATGCTGCCGTTCTTCCTTGCCTTCGAGGGGCGCAAACCCCGCACGCGGGAGCTGGTCGTGACTGCGGTGCTCTGTGCGCTGGGCGTGGCGGGACGTGCGGCCTTTTTCATGCTGCCCCAGTGCAAGCCCGTGCTGGCATTGACGATCCTTGCGGGCGCGGCCCTGGGCGGGGAGACGGGCTTCCTCGTGGGCGCGGTGACCATGCTGGTCTCTAACATTCTCTTTTCGCAGGGGCCGTGGACGCCGTGGCAGATGCTCGGCATGGGGCTGTGCGGCTTTCTCGCGGGGCTGGTGTTCCACAGGGGCGGTCTGCCAAGGAAGCGGGAGGCGCTTTGCGCCTACGGCGCGGTGAGCGCATTCCTCGTCTATGGCATTCTGCTCAACGCCTACTCCGCGCTGCTCGCCACAGGCGCGCTGACGTGGCAGAGTCTTGCAGTCTACTGCGCCTCCGGCTTTGCAATGGATGCGGTGCAGGCCATCTCCACGGTGATTTTCCTCTGGTTTTTCACCGAGCCGATGCTCGATAAGCTCGAGCGTGTCAAAATCAAATACGGCTTCGCGTGATGACCGCTCGCCGCATCGCTCCCGAAGCTGCGGCCGGGGACAACAACGAGCCGTTCTGCCCAGCCGCACAATGCCGGCAGCGCGTCACGCCACGCCGATACTCGCAAAAAATGCCTGTGATGCTGTAACATCACAGGCATTTTGGCGCAGCGGGTGGGATTCGAACCCACGTGAGGTTTCCCTCAAACTGATTTCGAGTCAGCCTCGTTATGACCGCTTCGGTACCGCTGCATACCATGGTATGATACCATGACTTCCGCGCGCTTGCAAGCAATTTTTCATCGCGAATGCCGAATGAAAATGCTATCAATAAGAGTAACAAAGGGAAATCCCTTGTTACTC
>ERZ773147.3650-NODE-3650-length-11506-cov-8.091433_pt1 | contig 11506 bp, 16 predicted proteins | sample MGYA00580851_ERZ773147 | MGnify/ENA primary metagenome ERZ773147 (study PRJEB29015, sample SAMEA2737818) | human gut metagenome | biome: human gut; feature: human-associated habitat; material: faeces | place: China | collected 2012 ... | reverse complement strand
CTTCGACAGGGATTTTCCCTCATTTAAGGAATCTGTTTTTATGCAGGTTCCTTTTATTTTTTCAATATATATCATGAGCAAAATTTACTCATAATTAACATTCTCTGCTCATTATATTACCACTCCATTGCAGTGGTCGATCTCATGCTGGATAACCTGCGCGGTAAAGCCGAAATATTTTCCATGTTGTGGTTTAAAATCACCATTCAGATAATCTACCTCTATCTCCTGGTATCTTGTGCAGGCTTTGGCTCCATCCAGCGAAAGACAGCTTTCCTCTGTACTGTAGCCGCCTGACTTCTTCGTAATCACCGGATTCACCATTGCAAATTGAAATGGGCCTACTGCAAAGCCTCCTTTGGCATTGCCGTCTGCCCTTTGCGGTTCCAGTATTGCGCTGCCTGTTCAAATTCTTCATCCTCTCCCAATTTTTTGTCTTTCAATATAATTCAAATAATTTCTCTCTTAAGTTAAAGTTTAGCACGAAAAAAGAGGTGCCGCAACCGACACCTCTTGTGGGGTTTTATCCTATTTTCTACTTTGGAATGTTATGAAATATAATGGGACAGGAACTCAAATAATTTCTGATTCGTTTCTTCATTCAGTTCTTCAGCCTGCAAATATTCAGGCAGTGGAATTCCCTGCTGGCATTCTCCACAGATATCAATGCCAAGTATATTTCCATTTTCCAGAAAATGTGAGAGCAATCGCTCCAGCATCGGAAGTGACATATTCCCCTGACTCCAGTTTGTCTCTGTATATTGTTTATCCAAGATGTCTTTGTCTATGGATATATAAACCGGCAGATTCTTTTTCATTTTCTATATAAAATGGATAGATGTCCACCTTATTAACTTAATTCTGTTGTATTATTCCTAAGCCATTCTGTAATGTCATCAATTACCTTATCCGGATCACAGTAATAACGACGGTCACATATTTCAAACGAAATTGTCCCCTCATATCCTCTGCGCTTCAGATCTTTATAATACTTTTTCATTGGAAAATCTCCGTCTCCGGGAACTGTATGTCCCCGATCGTTAAAATGCACATGAACAAGCTGAGCGCCTAAATTATCCATATAGTCATCTATGCTTTCTTCGGCGTAGGTCATCTGATCCAGATCTACCATACCATGTATGTGAGATGAGCCTGTTTCTTCTATCATTCGTTTCAGATCTGAACTTTTTATCAGCACATTTGTTGTTGTTACCTTCAACTCCTCCAGCATCAGCTCCACATTCTTTTTCTCACAATAAGCACCCAACTGCTGCAGAGAATCCCTGCAATACTTCCATGCATCTTCCGGTGACTGATCGAAATATCCAAATCCGGTACTGATCTGAACTTTATGGCAGCCAAGAAATTCCGCCGTATCAATAGCTCGCTGATAATAACGAATACTGGACTCACGTGTTCCTCTATCCTGTGTGCAGAAGTTAACCGGGTATGTACAATTCTCCGGTGTCATTGCCATAACACTTAGGTCTCTTCTCCTAATCTCCTTTTCCAATTCAAGTAATGAAAAAAGAGAATAATCAAATATATTAAACTGTGGTGCACTACAATACAGATCAATACTGTTAAATACTGACTGTTCTACCTTGTCTAGGAATTTCTTCAGCGGATATCTCAAATAATGATAATTCATTGGTGCAAATTTCATTTCTTCCTCCTGTATTCTCCATAATAATTCTAAGATCATGCGCATGTCTTTATTGGTAGTACGTACAATAGTAATTTCATATCTCGCATTTGATATGTATCACTTTGTATCTGATACAATAGTATATCTGCACAACTTCTTTGTCAATACTATCTATTTTTTTCGTTAAATCGACCAATTTCCATTATTATTTTTTATTGTATTTGCATAGTAAAAATACATTATAATACATATTCTATTTCAAAATGTATCTTTTTGATACTTGCAAATGTGCTCATAGATGCATTTATCAATATCATCCAACTCATTTTTGTATTATATTGTTATACTAAAAGCATAGAAGTTTGTATTTTATTTTTCAATATTTTTTCTTTTTTTGCTACAAAATAACAAATCTGCATATACAAATAGTCTCAAATGTATTATTATATATACACAAAAGTATTCAACTATAAAATCAGATTACAATATCTGTTTTTTTATTTACCGGAAAGGAATTTTCATTAAATGGAACTTGATAATGCCATAGCCACACCACTTTATAAACAGCTTGAAAAACTGATTCTGGACAAGATCACCAATGGAACACTTACTCCCGTCAGTAAACTCCCGACAGAAAATGAACTAAGCGAACAATACCATATCAGCTGTGTTACTGTAAGAAAAGCCCTTGCCGCACTGGACAGTCAAGGATACCTGGAGAAAAATCAGGAAAAGGAACATTTATCGCAGAAAAGAAAATGCAGCGTTCCCTTTCTCCTGCTGTTGTAAGCTTTTCTCAAATGTGCCAACGCATGAACCAAAAACCCGGATCAAAAACCATAAAAATTGCCATTGAAGATCCAACTCCTCATGAAGCAGAATTAATGGGACTTGATGAAACCGAAAAAATTTTAGTAATGTATGCAATCATACATCCCATCTTTAATTCCGGATAATGACGATGTGCATAATTACAAATTTTTGCACTTGCTAATAATTGATGGTGCAATGCCTGCATACAGATTTCTTCCCGGTTATCCTCCTCTGTAAAAATCAATCCCCCCGCCTCATAAGATGCAAAACCTGATAATAAGACATTTATTTCATTAAAAGTTATCCAATAACGTACCCGTTTTCCATATCTGTCTAAAAGAAGCTTTGCATATTTCTCATACAATTCAATTAATTTGCGATTTCTCCATCCTCCATATTCCGTACATAATTTCATCGGCATTTCATAATGAGAAATCGTTATAATTGGTTGAATCTGGTATTTTTCAAGTTCTTCTAAAACCCTGTCGTAAAATTTTAATCCTTCTAAATTCGGCTCGCCTTCCCCCTCCGGAAAAATTCTGCTCCACGCAATAGAGAAACGTAATGCCTTCATATTCATCTTTCCAAATAATGCAATGTCCTTTTTATAATTATGATAAAAATCAACGGCTTCATGATTTAGATATTTTTCATCTTTCGACAATTCCAATGTAAGAAAACGCTTTCCATCCTCTCTTGAACCTGTCAGATAATCAATGATACTTGGTCCCTTTCCGCCTTCATTCCAGGCACCTTCCGCTTGATTTGCCGCCATAGCTGATCCCCACAAAAAATCATTAGGAAACCCCATCGTCTACCTCCTTTTTGCATAAAAAAAGCCCAAACCTACAGAGAAATTTTCTCTTATAGATTTGGGTTTTGCCTTCTTTCAAAGTTACACTCCAAATAATTCACTTGTATATTCATATATTATATCAACTTACTATTGTCAATACTTTTATATCGATAGCTTTGGAGCGCTTGTGGGGGATATCCTCTTTTCTACTTTAGAATGTTATGAAATATAATGGGACAGGAACTCAAATAATTTCTGATTCGTTTCTTCATTCAGTTCTTCAGCCTGCAAATATTCAGGCAGTGGAATTCCCTGCTGGCATTCTCCACAGATATCAATGCCAAGTATATTTCCATTTTCCAGAAAATGTGAGAGCAATCGCTCCAGCATCGGAAGTGACATATTCCCCTGACTCCAGTTTGTCTCTGTATATTGTTTATCCAAGATGTCTTTGTCTATGGATATATAAACCGGCAGATTCTTTTTTATTTTGGAAATCTTATTTTTGTCTTCTCCGGCACGAATCTCTTCTGCAGAAAAAGTAAGGAGTTTTTCTGATATTTCCTTACGATTCATCAAGCCATCTTTTTCCCAATAAAGCTGCTCTATATCCTTCGCCTGCGGTCCGATTAATATCAGTTGCTGCAACCATGGATTCGTCTCTAACACCTTTTCTGCCCAGTCTCCGCAGCTTGTCATGTGCTCAATCATCGGCTTTTGCATGTCCGTATGATGGTCAAATACAACAAGCTGGAATTCCTTTTGAATCTGGCTTGTCATAATTTCTGTCACATAATGATAATTTCCGGAATCCAGAAAATGGATTCCATGAATTCCATATGGCTTGATTTTTTCTCTGATTTTCTCTTCTGCCTGTCTGGAACAATACAAATCACACTCCTCAATTTCAGAGCAGTCCAGCCAGTGGATGCCGGTATTCTTTGGTATGTTTTCATCGCAATATACATGCGAAAAATCTAAAATCAGATGATTGGTTGTCATTGTTGTGCCTTTCTTAGTCTTGCTACTTTTCCAAAGGGTGGATTCACATCTTCATTATCAATCAACCAGAGAACCGGAGTATCAGGTATATCTGCTTCTTCTGGAAATAAACCATATCCATCAGTAAATATAATAATGACAGCTGACAGGTCGTGTTTCATATTACTTTTTATATAATGAAACACAACCGTAAAATCAGTACCACCTCCACCATATGGTATTATTTTTTCTAATTCATTAATATTTTCAAACGAAATTGGTGTGGTTACATCTGTATCAAAGAACCCAAGCTTTCCCTTTATTTTACCATTAAATTGCTCAATAACACCTCTAATTTCTGCATATACTGCTTCAAGCGCATCTTGATTTACTGAACCGGAAGTATCTGCCCAAAACAAAATTTCTTTTGCGACAAAATCTCTTTCGTTGAAATCTGGCAAAAAGAAGTCAAAATCAGAGAATCTTCTATCAGGAGAAAATGAATAATCCATTCCACCCTAACCCTTAGAATATATTGGCTTGGTATCTATCTTGAACTTTATATTCGGATTATTTGTGATAATGATTTTCGAAATAAGTCCCTCCTCATTTACAACAATGCGGACAATTGACGTAAAATTATATTTTTCATCTTCCGCTAATATAATACAACGTTGAATGCCTGATATAATGGGTTATGTGTCACACTTCTTCCATCCAGCGAAATAAACATCCGCTTACCAGAAGCATTCTGATTAAAGGTAACAAGCTTTCCCAAATAGCTCTGTATTCTGCGGCGCTCATTATCATAGCTTCGGGCACTTTTCCGGTCATACTCTCCTCTTGTTTTGAATCCATAAATAAAGAAGTCACGCATGTAGCTTCTTATATTGTCAAAATTTTTTATTAACTCTGAATATGCCATGGCGACCTCCAAATAAAATTTTTATTCTTGTATTTATCTATGTTTACATCCCAGGAATACCGTATACTTATCTTCCCAAATCCGCAAACGGAGCAAACAGCTCATTTAAAGATTCTGACTTTTTCCAATCTATTTTTGAAACATAGGTTGCAAAAGATCTCATGGCATGTTTAGGATCTCTTACGCTAAAAAATGTTCCTATAGTTGCCTTGTTTGCATAATTTATCTGCTCTAGTTCTGGAACTAACTGTACTTTCAATGAATCAATAAACTGTATTACTTCTTCAATCAGAGCCTGTTCCTCATTTATTTCTTTCAAAGCGTCAATTATTACATTTTCAAGAGCGCCTTTCTTATCTGGTGGTACGACTAAAAGATATGTATCTATTGCCTTGGTTAATCCAAAAGAATCCTCTATGGAAATATCACTCCATTCACCAATCTTGAATGATATATTTTCAAACAAGTCGTTTATTCTTCTTCCTATTTTAGGGAGTGCTTCATCATCTCGGTCTGTGACAACCATGATAGAAGCAATTTCTTTCTCTATAATCATGCTATTAATTCTATGCTGCTTAATAAAATGCGAAAATCTTCCATTTCCGCCTACGCCACATAAAATAAGCTGATTTCCATTCTTTGAAAGATTCTCTATATGATCATGAGCATCCAATGGAATCATTCTCAAATTATTCTCTTTTTCGTGTTTCCAGTCATACACATTTTGCAGATAATAACTGATTAACTGCACATCTGATACGCCTTCAACAAGTATTAGTTCTGTCATCATAGGCGCACCTCAAACTCGAACGCTTTTCTGTTTTCATAGACGTACTGACCATCTACATTTCGAGCCACTACGTTACTTCCCTTTCCATCCTTCGATTCTACTTTCTTTAAGGTGATAACTTTGATTGGATCAATCTTATTATCGATATCATCATATTTTCCATACTCGAGAATTGCATCAATGGCTTCCATACTATGTGTTGCAATAAACAATTGTACATTAAGCTTTTTCGCCAATTCAAAGACCACAGGGAATAACTTGTCGTAGTATTTTTTGTGTAAGCCTGTTTCTATCTCATCTATGAGCAAAATAGAATCTGTTGCATCAAACAACTTATTTAAAATATATAATATTTTCTTTATGCCATCTCCATACACTGAAAAAGGCATATTAACTCCATCTTCTGTAATAACGGTTTCCAAGAAAGATCCATCATCTGCTTTTGTATAGCAAATATCCACGATAGCTTCATCAAACTGTTTCAAAATACTTATAGCCAAATTTTTGTACTCAGGATTATCTACGATATTCTGTAACAGATCATATCTTAAATGACCAAAGGAAGGAATATATTGCACTTCCTTCTTAACCACTGGTCCAACAAATGTATTGTCCAAAGAAGTAAGTTTAATCTTCTTTTCCACTAACTTCTTTCCTTTTTGACTAATAATGCTGCCATTAAAAACTTTTACCATCTCAGGAACGAGTGTAGATGTCTTTTTATAGTATGCCTTTTGACGTGACGACATAGTTGATATTTGAAGAGCATCTTCTCCGGAGATATTTTTTTCTGTTCCTCGCATTTCAAATTCGATAGGTCCAACATTGCTTTCAGCGTAAATATCTAATTCTAACGAGTCGCTTCTTTGCATAGCATTAAACATCTTAATGAACGAACTGTAAAAACTACTGTCATTCACGTTCAGCACAGTTCTCTGCTTTATTATATTTTTTATAGAGCCCAACTGAACATTTGCAAATAACAACTGAATGGCCTCCAAGAATGAAGTTTTTCCGCTATTATTATCCCCGACAATAAGGTTGATATTGGAAAACCTGGAAACTTCTAATTTCTTGATTCCTCTAAAATGGTTAATCTCAATTTTTTTTATATTGGCCATTATTACTCATCCCCTTCCACACTTTCAAAGCTAATGACTAATCTTGTATGCGTAGCATCCGCAATCTTCTGTAAAGTCTCTATTCTTGGAACAACTTTTCCATTCTGTATTTTGCTTATATTAGATTGAGACATATTGGTTATGTGACATAAGTCCTCCTGTGTAAGATTATTCTCATCTAATACCCTTTGTATTTCCTGTGATATACCATTTAATATCTCTTTAATATTACTTGTTTTATTCTCAGGTTTTATTTCACTCATTTCAGTCTCTGGTTTTTTTAAATTATTTATCTGTTCAAAGATTGCATTTAATGCATCATTATCCATAAATAATCCCCTTTCACTATGTCAGCATTAACATAATTATTCAAATTTAGTCTCTTTTATGTTATGTGTGACATATTTTCATTATCATTATATCTATATTGTTATATATAACATATTTTAATCAGAATTTCAATATAATTGTTACGTATAGCATATTTTTAATGCTTTATCTGGTAAAATGGGGCATATTGTGATTCGCCTCAGCCTTATAATAGCTTCACCTAATAGCTTCCCATTATGTCCCTGCATTGAATAACACTTCCAACAAACATGCTTTGATCTTGCGAATCTTAGTAGTATTCTTTCCCATACAGTACACAACATACCTATGATACCCCTAATTATGTTTCAGAAGCTTTCGCTTCACTAAGATTACTGAACATGCCTAACTTCCACAATATATATTATACATAAAACCCCCACCAGACAGATTTCTCTATCTAATGGGGGCAATCATCATAATATATTTTTAGTACAGCTTTGCTCCTGCCGGAATGTGGTTATCAACCATCAGAAGATGAAGTTCTTCATCCTCTGAATCCTTAAGGTTGTTGACTGCGGAAAGTAACATACCACAGGAATCAATTCCCATCATCTTACGTGGTGGAAGATTTGTGATGGCGATAAGTGTCTTGCCAACAAGCTCTTCTGGCTCATAATAAGCGTGGATTCCGCTTAAAATAGTACGGTCTGTGCCTGTTCCGTCATCTAAAGTAAACTGTAATAATTTCTTTGATTTAGGAACTGCTACACACTCTTTTACCTTAACAGCTCTGAAATCTGACTTGCTGAATGTATCAAAGTCTACTTCTTCCTCAAATAAAGGTTCAATCTTTACATTGGAGAAGTCAATCTTTTCAACCGGTTCTGCAGCCTGCGCAGAAGCAGTGCCTGCAGCCTGTACTTCGTTGTTGTTAGATGCCTTAACTGTCTTTTTATCGGAATCAAGACTCTTCATTGTCGGGAGCTTTTTCGCTCCTGCTGTAAAGAGCTGTAAGATGATTTACATTTCTTTAAATCATTACAATATTTTCTTTAGCAAGCTGTACTAAAATAACCAAATTTGCAGTCTTTTTTGGTCATATATTAGTCATATTAAATTTTTTTGGTCAATTGCCTAGTCCTCAAATCAGAGGACTCTTTTCTATATTATATCGTTGTTTCTAAAATACATCCATGTTCTTGGCAAGTTTCTCCAAAGCCTCTCTAGTAACCTCTGGATTTGCCTCCGCATAAATGTTCATGGTTGTGCTGACATCAGCATGTCCCATTACTTCTTGAATAACTTTTACATTGGTTTCGTTCTCACAAAACCTCGAAGCAAATGTGTGTCTAAAAATGTGACATGAAAACCTGGGCAACATTATAGGTTCTCTCTTCTTTTTCTTTGCCTCTACCTCTTCTTCGGCATTGTGAGTATCAACGATTCTCTTGATTGCACGATTTACTGCCTGCGGATTATGTGGATTTCCAAACCGATTAGTAAATATAAAGTTTGTCATTCCATCAACCTCTGCAACACAAAAACCTTCTTCCTGCTGACGCTGATATTCAGACTTGAGCACTTCATACACCGGTCCCATCATTGGAATTGTCCTTATTCCTGCTTCTGTTTTAGGTTCTGAAACCCGAAACTCACACTTAAATGAATTGTCAGATCTTGTGTAATAAGTAAGACTATGGTTAATATTGATTGTTCGTTTCTTCATATCAACATCGTCCCATCTGATGCCTATTGCCTCACCGATTCTGCATCCAGTTCCAAGCAGAAATACAAAAAACGGATACCAATGGAAGAAAAACGGATTCTTCGCAACATAATCAATAAATTCTCTCTGCTGCTCTACTGTCAGTGCTCTTCGACTCTTTCTAGCACCACCATTTCTTTTTTTCACCTCGGCATAAGCTCCATCTACAGGATTTCTTCTTATTATATCATCTCGTACTGCCAGCTCAAATGTAGGTCGCAATACAGTATTGATACTCTCCAAAGTATTTACCTGCAATCCTTTGTTCGTAATCAAATCCGTATAGAAAAATAAGACATCAGAATACTTTACATCCTTAATCTTTTTCTTTCCAAAAGTATCCCTGATAAAATGTTCCCATGTATATAAGTAATTTGCTTTTGTAGTGCTTCGCAACTCCGTCTTGGTAGAAATATATCTATCAAACAAAAAATTTACATCTGCACTTCCAGCAACATATACATTTAACCCGTCCATCTGGTCACGAACAAGTTCGTCTTCTTTCTGCCTAAGTGTTACAAGAGATTTCGCATATATCGTCCTTTGTTTTCCCAATGGATCAGTATAAATATATGAATACCTGCCATCAGTTTTACGATAATGCTCTCCTTTTCGTAATACTCTTCCTTTACCATCTTTTCTACAAGCCATCTTTTCTCCTTTCTCAAAAAGAAAAGAGCCTGCATTACTTCTGGTCAGCCATTAGTTTCTCTAACACTGCCATTTTAACTACTTGCGTCATAGTCATGTTATGATTTTTGGTGTATTCAAGCAGCAATTCATGTTCTTCACCATTCAGTCTGATTGTAATCCTCTTATCAGCAGGATTTTCAGCCTTTGGTCGTCCCATCTTTGCCAATATATCACCTCCATCTGAACATAGTATACTTTATGTCGGACATAAAGTCAAGTATATTAATGCATACTCTTTCATATTCTTTTCAATTTATTTGTAGAATTCCTCGTCTTCTATATGAAATGTCTCCAGATATTCATCAAGAATATCAAGGTTCACAAGCACCAGTCTATTCATCTTATAACATGCTTTCGCATCCTTAGCTAACTGCTGGAACTTTGATAAACTCATTGAGTACATCTCTGCACCCTCTGGATATCTGACAAATCTCTTATTATTTGTTTTCCTTGTTCTGCTATCCATTTTGTTTCATCTCCAATTCCTCTAATACCATCTTGCGTGCTACAGGTAACAGATTAAGCTGCATTATCATCGCTCTATCCATAGCTTCCCTAATCTCCGATTCTCCTGGAATATACCCCGACTTAAAACGGACACAGCCCTTATTCAAGGTCTGAATATCCTCCGGCATAAAATCAGATCTATTGCTCAATGCATACCCTCTTATTTCTGAAGGCTCAACTATCACATGCACAGGATTATCTTTCAATTTTGATGATAATGGAACAACTGAAATCTGAGGTGCACCACCATGATTACTTGCATCACACGATACCACAATTCCAGGTCTGATTCCGCCCTGTACTCCATGTGGGTTACGACCAAAGTCTGCATATACAACGTCAAATTTTTTATATTTGTCATATCGTTTTTTATTCTTATTCATAACCTAAAACCCCCTTAACTGCATAGCCAGTCTGCCATCATCTACTGTAACAATAATTCCTCCTGCATCCTGAACCTGTGCTATTTTTATAAATGCATCAATAAGGTTGTCTGTAATAACACTCATGTTTGCGACTATTACACCATCTACCTGCTTTTTTCTAATCTTATCCACAATCTGATGCCACTGTCTGTCCACATCATTCTGTGAAAATCCATGTCGGCGTTCAGTGCCAACAATCATGTATTCTTTATTTTTTACATACTCATGAATATATTTACTTTGCTTGTCCTCTAAGTGATCCACTTTATCCAATGGTGCACTTACTGACAGATACTCTATACATTCAATCGTCTTTTTCTTTCTTCTCATAGCCAAACCTCCTATGAAACAAGCATCTCTGCATTATCAAGCATCTCGTTAAATATCTTTTGAAAATATGCCTTCTTGCTGCAATTCATTAATTCCAGCCTGGAGTCTATTGAAGTTTCTTTCTTACTCTCTGCCACATTCAGGATTGTATTGGCATCTACCTTGAAATAATCAATTATCTTAAATAGATTTGTGATACTTAATGCACGTTCTCCATTCTCATACTTTTTGATAGTTGACTCACTAATACCAAGCTCAGCAGCAAGGGCTTCTTTTGTAAGATTTCTTTGGATTCGTAACGACTTAATCACGATTCCAACTTGATAACCATCATATTTCATCGCTATATCCTCCAGTGTCCTTTGCCATTTCTCTTAACATCTCCACAGCTGCATCTTCT
>ERZ773147.3647-NODE-3647-length-11514-cov-3.185182_pt1 | contig 11514 bp, 12 predicted proteins | sample MGYA00580851_ERZ773147 | MGnify/ENA primary metagenome ERZ773147 (study PRJEB29015, sample SAMEA2737818) | human gut metagenome | biome: human gut; feature: human-associated habitat; material: faeces | place: China | collected 2012 ... | reverse complement strand
TAGACTCCACTGCGATCACGCGAGACAACCTGTATTTCCGGATATTTTCTGAACCAGGTCGCCAGCGTACGCTGATCACGGCCGGGAAGCAGGACGAGGGGACGGTGAGTATCAAGATTGACTATTAACATACCGCAGCAGTGGCCCCGATGCCACGCCCACTCATCAATACCGACATGAGGCGCGCCTGACTGTTTCGTCTCCGGGGTATTGATAACCCTGCGAAGAAGAGTATCAGCACTGCAACGGAGACCCGCTGCCGTTGCAGCCCGTTTTCCAGCCTCACCTCCAGCTATTAATCCCAGTTGACGTTGTAAATTTTGTAACGCCTGTGAAGACTGCTGGTGTGAACCGGCGAAGGGAGCAAGCGACTCGGCAAAAATTTTACGTGAACAAGCCGGGTTACGGCAGTACCAGTGGCGGACGGAAAATACAAGCCATAGCGTCTGCCCTGAGCAGGGTAGATGCTGTATCCGGCGCCGACGACAACTATGAACAGAGTCGCTACGCTTAAAGCATTCAGGACATTGTGCTGTTTTGCGTTTTCCGTGGAGATGGAGGGTTATACCGTCAGAGCTAATAATTTGTCGACTGCATCGCCATCCGCAAGGTAACTGTAGAAGTGTCTTAAGAGAGTGCATTGCGTTGCCCATAACTTAAAACAGCTTAGATCCTTGTTCGCCAGAAAGTTTCATCCATTTTCTTCCACCCAGGTTGCGGAAGAACCACTTTTCATCCGTCGTTGACAGATGTGAAGTATGCGGGAGAAAAAGTGAATATCTAACTGTAATAACTCAGACCGGTACGAGTACTCGGAACGTCTACAATCATTCAGGGCAAAGTGCTAAAATTTCTCTATCCCGGGATGCCCCTACCAACGCAGCACTCCCGGAGATATCATTACAGCTCTGCAACTGATTTCCGCGACTGAACCGCTCAGTTCCTATCCTTCCAGTTGCCTTCCTGCAGCCCCCCCTCCCTGCTGTATACCCCGGTACCACAACGCGGACAGCACTTTTCTCCTTCATAATCTTCGTCACACATCACACAAAACCACTTTCTCACCTTCACCGTATAATCCGGAACCGTCATGCCCTGCAGATGCAAACGACGGGCCTCTTTCTCTGCCGGGTCAAGCCAGGTACATCGCAGCAGGATTTTTTCAGCGACAGTCATCTGGTCATGTTCAAACCACGGTGGTTGTCCGTCATTGCCCCGCTGAAGTGTTAACGGGCATCCACAGGACACACAGCACAAAACGTCCTGTCGGTTGTGCTTCGCAGCTTCTTTCGCCGTAACAAAATGGCCTTTGCTGTCATTCGCCATATAACAGTTCAGAATTCGCATATTTCCTCCTGAGTTGTCCGGGGAATACTGAATCCTCCGGTCTGGCAGTGTGTGCAGTACTGCTCCCCATAATAATCGTGGTGACATTGTCTGCAGTGCCAGCTGGCTTTACGCACCACGGGTAAGGCATCCGGTACGAATTGCTGCAGACGTTTAATCAACTGTATTTCTCTGCGCTCCGGCCTGACATAAGGGCACTGTTGACCGTGCTCTGTCAGCCTGTCGTCAGTGTGTTCAAACCAGGGAAGTTCAGTTTCGTATTGCGGATGGTATCTGAGTGCACTGCCACACAAGTGGCAGGTGTAGTTAGCATAAGGTGCGGCCTGTGCAGTACGGGCGCCCGTCAGACGTCCGTTGCCATCAAGAGCGATAAAGGATTTTGCGTACATAGTCATATACCTCAGCCGCCAGACGACACGCAGGCAACAGCCGTCCCGGTACGGGCAGCGTGGTCAGGGTGTGAATGGCGGTTCAGTTAAAATCTGGACTGGAGTTTGGGTAAAGCAGGCTGGTTGCTGTTACAGCACTGTGGTTGTCACACAATGGAACACTGACGTAAAAAACAGTCAGTGGGCGAGTGGATACATCGTTGCCGCCAGACAACAACCCATACTTTTGGTTTGCCGGATATTGGCGCGCCAGTCGTGCTCAACTCCGGCTACAGCCAAAATTGCGCTCACCGGTGCAGTGAGCTTTGGTATGCTCCTTCGCCAGATAGTCAGCACGCTCCAGCACCTGCTGAAAGCCGGTGTCATCATCGCGTTCCAGCCACACCGCCGGCCTGACCGGAAAATGTGCCAGCGTGTCATAACGTCCGGCATCCACTCCCAGGGCACTGCACCACGCCTGTTTAATCATCCCGGCCAGTGATCCCGGAGCACGGTAATCACCGGCACGACACCAGGTATCCCGGTTGACCAGCAGCATCAGGTGATAGTGTTTTTTACCTTTGCACTCCCCAAACTCCCGGGCCCAGACGTAATGCAGGGTTGTGGGATGCACGCGTTTACCTTCCCGATGCTTACGTTTCTGGTAAGCGTCGATTCGGGCTTTCAGGGCATTGATGAAGCGGGATATCACAGCTGCGTCCGTTGCTGCCGGTACATCCGGGAAACGCAGGTCAACCCGCAATGCCGTCAGGCGGGGATGAACATTCAGTGCGTGCCGCACCGTCTCACGAATACGTTGCTGCCAGAAGGGGTTGTATTTGTAGGTCATGGTTAAATCTCCGTATGGTTCATACGGAATAACCACGTCGTAAAAAATGCGCAGAACCCCTGAGGTGACCTCCGGCAGGACACTGTCTCAGGCACTCTGTGATAACCCGAACGGTCGTCTCCGGACTGACGGTTGAATTTTCAGCGTCGTTTTTTAATGTAAAAAACCGGTTACGGGTAAGGCTGTGAGGAGGGAGTGATGGTGATACGCAAAAAGAAGTGCAGGGACTGTGGAAACGCGATTACTCATAATACAGTGTGTTGCCCGTATTGTGGTTCTGTCGACCCCTTCGGCTATTACCGGAATACAGACCGTATCGTTACCATACTGCTGGCGCTGATTATTGTGGTCCTGCTGACTACTGTCAGCGTCAGTGTGTGTATACTGTGTAGCTGGTGAGATAACGGTTCATGTATCCCCTGAGCTGACAGTGTACCGTGTATATTAAGCGTAACCGACAGGTTCTCCTTCATACCATATTAAATTTTCCAGGTATTGCCGCTGCCTTATTTCGTCCCATACAGGAAAACTCGTCTGGGTTTCTGACAAATACGCGAAACTCACAGCCCCTCAATATCAACCACACGTTGTAAGCCGGTAATACCTGAAAATCAGCCCATTACTGCCCACGCCTCCGGCACCATTCCCTTTTGATTTCGAATTCTTTGTTGTCGCTATACCGCTTAATGTTCCCGGTCCTCCGGTGCAGATAACACCGGAGTCATCGTAGCGCTGCTTCAATATTCAGGTGACATATTTCCAGACGGAAGCCGGCGCGCGATCGTAAAGTTTGTTAATTGTCAGTTCTGCCAGCCGGTGATCGACCGCAGAGTTAAAGGCTTCCAGCTCCGCAGGGGTAAGTTTATAACGTGTGTGGGAAATCACTTTTTCCAGCGTCTCCCGGGATGAACAACGACGGAACTGCTCTGGTTTTAACTTCCATTCGTCTCTCGTTACTTTATGCTGTAATCAACGTGATACTGCCAGCATACCGCACCAGACTGACATTCTGGTACCCTCCCCAGACTCATTACTCCCGTGCAACCACTTAACCGGTCTCTCAGCAATATCGCCTTAACGCTACGTTTAGTTATCCGACACCGGATGTCCGATGCCATTGCGACAACCTGAAGGTAACCAGCCAGTTGTAGTGGCACACTAAATTTGGCCACCTGATGAAAGGTGATATTCTCACCACAACACAAAACAGGTGACTTAATGAACAAGAAAACCAAACGAACCTTCACCCCTGAGTTCAGGCTGGAATGTGCACAGCTGATTGTTGATAAGGGCTACTCATATCGACAGGCCAGTGAAGCGATGAATGTCGGTTCAACCACGCTTGAGAGCTGGGTACGCCAGCTCAGGCGAGAGCGCCAGGGTATTACGCCCTCTGCCACACCCATTACTCCAGACCAGCAACGTATCCGCGAGCTGGAAAAGCAAGTTCGCCGTCTGGAGGAACAAAATACGATATTAAAAAAGGCTACTGTAGATTCAATCTGTCAATGCAACACCCCTTTCAATTATCTCTTTCGGTGTTTTGAACTTCAGTGTCTTTCTCGGTCTGTTGTTTAGCTGAGCAGCAACCAGATCTAGTTCATGTTGAGTATATTGGGCAAGACATGTCTTTTTAGGAAAGTACTGCCGAATTAGCCCATTTGTGTTCTCATTTGTTCCCCGCTGCCAAGGACTCTGAGGATCGCAGAAGTAAACTTTAACGCCGGTGCTGACAGTAAATTCTAGATGTCTGGCCAGTTCCATTCCTCTGTCCCATGTCAGTGATTTTCTGAGTTCTGACGGTAAACTCAGGAATTTGTCGGTAAGAGCCTGATTTACTGAGACAGAATCTTTGCCCCTGAGTCTAAGGATGATCGTATAACGTGATTTTCGGTCTACAAGTGTGGCTATATGAGAGTTTTTTGTACCTGAGACTAAATCGCCCTCCCAATGCCCCAGAGAGCGTCTGTTATCGATATTTCGGGAACGTTCGTGAATTGGTGTTCCGTTCACTATGTTAATCGTACCTCTTTCGCCTTTGCGGGTATGACGCCTGCCATGGCGAAGGCTATGCGACCGTCGCAGATGCTGTATATTCAGGTGGTGTAGCGCTTCACGGCTACGAAAGTACAGCGTTTTATAAATTGTCTCAGGTGATATTCGCAGCGTTTTTTGACGTGGTTTTGTTCGCCTTAACCATCCTGATATTTGCTCTGGAGACCATTTCATCTCCAGCTTTTCCAGAACAAGCTTTCGCAATGGTAAATTTTGATCCAGTAAGCACGGTTTTGGCCTTTTCGCCATTCTGTTGGCTCGGTTATTAGCATCAACAGCTTTGTAATAGCGTCTGCCCCGATTACGCTGAACTTCACGTGAGATCGTCGAAGGACTGCGATTCAGCGCAGTAGCTATCGCACGAATGCTCATTTTGGCTGACAAACCAGCTCGTATCTCCTCGCGCTCAGACAGTGTCAGGTGAGCTACAGCCCGCTTACGCTCATGGGGTTTTATGCCGCCAGTATCCCTTAACATAGTGAAGATCGTTCCGGGTTTTGAACCCAGGATATTCGCTATTTCACTGAAGCCTGTTCCGTTCTTCCATAGTTCAAAAACAGAGGCTTTTTCCTCTGCTGTAAATGTTCGTCTCATTCAAAAAACCTCCGCAACCCCATGTTTTCACATAACTGTTGCGTTGACCAATTGAATCTACAACCGCGCTCTTAATGTCCGACTCGCTGAACGGTTCACGATAGCCGCCAGACTAAGTGACAGCCACACGGTTGTCAGCCTGTGTTCTGCTCTGGAAATACACCGCAGCAGTTACCGGTACTGGCGAAAACGACGCGATACGGTTAATCCGGCACGAGTCAGGTTGTGCAGCGAAATACGCCGGGCGTGGAACCAAAGTCGGGGCTCTGCGGGCGCGCGCACTCTGGCTGAAATGCTGACTCAAAACGGCGTCCCGATGAGCCGTTACCGTGCCGGACGTCTGATGAAATATCTGAACCTGAGCAGTTGTCAGCCCGGAAAACATCAGTATAAAAATGCCCGTCAGGAGCATACCAGCCTGCCGAATCTGCTTGAGCGTCAGTTCGCAGTACCGGAGCCAGACCGGGTATGGTGTGGAGATATTACGTATCTCTGGGCAGGAAATCGCTGGTGCTATCTGGCGGTTGTTATGGATCTTTTTGCCCGCAGGGTTATCGGCTGGAGTCTGTCAGCGCATGCCGATACCGCACTGATAAGCAGTGCCCTGCGGATGGCCTATGAGACGCGTGGCCAACCCCGGGATGTCGTGTTCCATAGCGACCAGGGAAGCCAGTATACAGGCCTTAAATATCAACAACTTCTCTGGCGTTGCAGAATAAATCAAAGCGTCAGTCGGCGGGGAAACTGCTGGGATAACAGCCCCATGGAACGCTTCTTCCGCAGTCTGAAAACAGAATGGGTGCCAACGAATGGTTACGCAGGCAAGGACGAGGCCCGGCAGCAAATTAATGATTACATATTGAACTACTACAACAGCGTCAGACCTCACCATTATAACGGTGGGCTGACGCCGGAAGAGTCAGAGAACAGATACCATTTTTACTGTAAAACCGTGGCCAATATTACTTGACCACTACAAGTTAGCTGAGATGTTAAGCTGCTGGCTGCATACACCTTGCCAAATCTAATCGCTGTTATCTTAACCAATTTCCAGGATACAAGGGGGCGATTACTGAGAATGCTCTCAGACTGTCACTCACCAGATCGGATACGTTTACTGCTCAGGCGGATGCTTAATGCACTCTGTTCAGGTGCATTGCAGGTACGTTTTATGTACGCAGGTTATACGCCAGTTATCAGGGATAACCCTGTGAGTACAACGCAATCTGTTGCTACTGGGTAGACTGGTCTGCTGATCACACTCACAGATTTATTTCACATATATGAACTCATGTGTTTGAGCTCTCTTATATATTTATAATACCAATCAGACAGTCTTATCCCACCAGTGATACCTGTCGCCTGCCCACAGGTCACGGGCTGATGCACCACAACCGCCTTCAAAAACAACTCTGCAATTATCAGAACGCCAGTTTTCCCCTTGTCTCACGAAAGTCCTCCCTCCTTTATCACGTGCGCGTGCGGAAGCATCGTTTCGCAACAATCACCCGACATACCGGTACGGCTCAGCCACCGCAATCCCCCCGTTTATCTCCTGGCGGTCACATTCCCGATTATTTTTTACGTTTCTCCCCGGTTGTTATGCCGGTGAAGGTGGCGCGCTGTTTTCATGACCACACCGGCTGGTTTAACAACATCCGGAGGAACATTCTCATGGCTACCCCAGTTTCACTGATGGATGACCAGATGGTCGACATGGCGTTTATCACTCAACTGACCGGCCTGACAGATAAGTGGTTTTACAGGCTCATCAGGGATGGGGCCTTTCCGGCTCCCATCAAGCTGGGCCGCAGCTCCCGCTGGCTGAAAAGTGAAGTGGAAGCCTGGCTACAGGCGCGTATTGCACAGCCCCGCCCGTAATTTCTGACCGTTATCCGTTCACCCGCAGCAGACGTAATCCCCGGCCTGCCGGCGGCATTCTGCTGCCTGTTATATCCCCGTGAGGAATATGAAAATGAAACAACAGTATCAGACCCGTTACGAGCTGCTCCATGAAAACTACCAGAAATGGCTGACCGGCTTCACCCGGCACGCCGTATCCTGGGGCGTGTGTCATCCGAATATCTACTACTTCCATAATCTGACGCCCGGGTGGGTGTCATTCAATGGTGAAAAACCGGAGATTGCCATCGTACCCCAGAGCCTGCACCGGCTGATTTATGGCCCTGACAAACGGGCCACGCCGCCCCTGGATGATGATCTGATCGTGAATTTATGCACCAGTGAACATCTGCTGGTTCATCATCCGATGCTGGAAGGCATTCTCCTGTCTGAATGTGAACGTCTGAGGCAGCGTTCTCTGGCAAATAAACTGATTAGCCTCTTCCGTCAGTTTGGTGGCACGGAGTTGCGCCTCAAACTGGTCTGGCTTTGCTGGCTTGATTTAATGACCGGAAACAGCCTTGAAGACTGGAAAGAGAACCTGAAACGGAAATCAGAAAAAGAGCTGGAGGAATGGATCATCAACCGTCAGAGGCAGAGCACAGCACTGACGGATCTGATGGATCAGTACGTGCTCCTGGCATACCGCACAACGGTTGACGATAACCGCAACTGATGCCGGTTGCTTCCGGAAGGTGTGACAAAATACGGAAATGATGATGCTCCCGGCCCCGCATGCTCACCTGCAGAGCGTGTTCGTCGTCATCATACTGAGCCATGACGGGCGTCTTAAGGGCATCCTGTCATTGCTGAGCAGGCAACACCACCAGAGGAGCCACGGACAGGGATGTTCTTTACAGCCCGATGCACGCCAGGTTCTCAGCAGACTGAATGTGCAGGTGCGGTTATTCACCAGAAATGGCATGCTGCGGTACATACCCATCCTGGTGACAATATGTACGTGGCGACAGCGATCCCGGCACTGTGGAAGAGACTCACTCAGCCTGCAGGATATTCTTTCCGGCATCCGGGAATGTCCGCCTGAATGCAAACAGGATGATATTTGAATCCGTAACACTGTTCTTTCATCATAAATAATTTATGCAGATACAGTTAACCGTAACAGTAGCAGGTTTGTTTTCCCGGGAAATAATATCCGTCAGACTGATGCCGGAACATATCTGAAACACGTTATGATGTTTTGTTATCAGAAATGTTGTATATTCTTATCCGTGGCGACAGTTTAATGCCCTCTGGTATCACCTGATAATGCATATCCTGCGATGATTCGTTATATTTACGGGACACGCCTCTTTTCATTGTGCTCCTTTTCAGACTTCATTTTCCGTAAGTGTTCCCCGGCATAAAGGAGGTACCTTTCTGGCGTTTATAACTCTCTTTATCGGTGACGCCGGTAATACAGGGAATACCACACCGACAAACGAGGTATTAACAGACGATATTTCAGTGTCCATAATTTTTCTGTCCGGTTAAATAACGTCAGTCTGCTGCCCTCTGACTGTAATCATCAAAGCCGGAATGCATACCGGGTTACAACGTAAAAAAAGTGATGCTGGCCCCCGGTGCAGCTGGCGGGCGAAACATGTTTACCTTTCAATACCCCCTGTCTGCAGTCTCCACTCTTCCATCCTCTTAAGCTACGTCGGCCACATGAGTGCACTTCCATGATAACAGGTATTCCTGTCAGCATAACGAAGCCGGTTACCTTCCCTTCCTCCTGCATTTCCTGTCAGAATGACTGTACAGCGCGCAGATTGCCTTTTTATTGACCACCTTAATATACCATTATAAACTTCTTTTTATCATGTTATTATCACCTTATTATGTTTAATTTTTAAGCAACCGGAGAAAGAGGATGGTTCAGAAAATTTTGTCGGATAAGGTTATGAATGAAAGAACAAATGCGTATTACTCTTATTATCTTGGAGAGCGTAATATCTCCGTACTACCCCTTAATGTTTATGATCCCCCGGAACGTTTTATCGCTTACATAAAAAAAAACAGAGAAAATCTGAACATCACACTTTCAGATTTTGAACTTGAACAAATAATTTCTGGTATGCGTCTGAAGGCCCTGGCCTTCCTGGTCCCCCTGGAAAAAATATCCTGGATCGCGGGCAGTGAACGCGCATGCTTATTTTCCTGGTATCTGTTGATGCAGTTTATCCAGAATAACAGGGCAAAAATAAGCGCAGACTTGCTTCAAAAGAATAAACTGTATCTTAAAGAAGAGTATCTGGAAGGGAATGCCTTCCCGTCGGACTCATCGACACAGTTCAGACAAATACTCAGAGTTCTCGATATTCTTTCTGATAAGAATTTGCGGGATGAGTGGATAATCCAGACCAAAGACAGATGGATGTGGGCATTTAAATCAAAGAGTCCTTTCAGTTACCTCCTCCCGGAGAACGAACATGAATGCATATGGACATGGAATTATTTGAAGGGAAAAAATATTGCACTGGAAAAACTGGCCAGTTTTCCTGGTTCTGCTGATATTTACCACGCAATTCACCTTTCATTTGACATATGGGTTACCTGTCCACTCACCTCACCTGACGATATAAAAAATTTCAGAAACAGTTTCAATAAGGCCAAGGCGCAGCGCAAGTACAAAAAAATGCAGGAAGATAAAGTCAATGTACAGTTTTTTCTTGACGCAGAAACCAGGGCGCAGCTCAAAGAATTATCGAGGGTCAGAAGACTCAGTACCGGCGAAATGCTGCATGACCTGATTGTTGAAGAGTATAAAAGGTACCGACATTCCAGATAATTTCAGACATATATTATCTCCGTGAGTCCCCCACCACCTTTCCGGTGTGCGGGGGTTTTGTCTTTTTTCACCGGGAATACATGTATGAATCCGTCTGATGCCATTGAGGCAATTGAAAAACCGCTCTCCTCCCTGCCTTACTCACTTTCCCGTCACATCCTGGAACATCTGCGCAAACTCACCAGTCACGAACCCGTGATTGGCATTATGGGTAAAAGCGGGGCCGGTAAATCCTCACTCTGTAATGCGCTGTTTCAGGGGGAGGTCACCCCGGTCAGTGATGTTCACGCCGGCACCCGGGAAGTGCGGCGCTTCCGTCTGAGTGGCCACGGTCACAGCATGATTATCACTGACCTGCCCGGGGTGGGCGAGAGCCGGGACAGGGATGCAGAGTATGAAGCCCTGTACCGTGACATTCTGCCTGAACTTGACCTGGTACTGTGGCTGATTAAAGCCGATGACCGTGCCCTGTCTGTGGATGAGTATTTCTGGCGACACATCCTGCAGTGCGGACATCAGCAGGTGCTGTTTGTGGTGACACAGGCCGACAAAACGGAGCCCTGCCATGAATGGGATATGGCCGGCATTCAGCCCTCTCCCGCACAGGCACAGAACATTCGCGAAAAAACGGAGGCGGTATTCCGTCTGTTCCGGCCTGTACATCCGGTTGTGGCCGTATCGGCCCGCACCGGCTGGGAACTGGATACGCTGGTCAGTGCGCTCATGACAGCGCTTCCCGACCATGCCGCCAGTCCCCTGATGACCCGCCTGCAGGACGAGCTGCGCACGGAATCTGTCCGCGCTCAGGCCCGTGAACAGTTTACCGGTGCGGTGGACCGGATATTTGACACGGCGGAGAGCGTCTGCATTGCCTCTGTTGCACGCACGGTTCTGCGCGCCGTCCGTGACTCGGTGGTCTCTGTTGCCCGCGCGGTATGGAACTGGATTTTCTTCTGAACCCGGTGGTGATGTACCAGGCTGTTGTTACAGATTTTTAACTCCATGAAAACACTATGCAAACGCAGCCATACCCGGGTTGTCCCCTTGCGTTGTGTTTCTCAAGTTAATAGAATACATCGATCATTACTATCATATCGATCGTTATAAACGATCGTTTGTAGTAAATGACCTCCTCCGTGGTTGTCATGAAAATGCGTCTTAGGAAGGTTAAATAATGCACGAAAAGAACATCGCCCTGCTTTGTGATGAAGCCGACCGACTTTTGCAACTGAACATTAATCTGCTCCGGCAAATGGTTGAGGAGCCAGATGTGTTATCTGACAGTAAGAACGAAAACAGACTGCTTTTTGATAAACAGAAAGCACTGAAAAGAATTGAGGAGCTGGAGGGCGAACAAATCAAAACCGCCCGCAGGGAGATGGTGCTGGCTGTTGTCGGCACGATGAAAGCAGGCAAATCAACCACCATCAACGCCATTGTGGGGCAGGAAATTCTGCCTAACCGTAACCGCCCCATGACCTCTGTACCGACGCTCATCCGCCACGTTCCCGGAAAAACTGAGCCGGTTCTCCATCTGGAACATATTCAGCCTGTCCGCAATTTATTAATCACACTGCAGGAAAAACTCGCCACCCCGGCAGGAC